>ERZ791911.105-NODE-105-length-81174-cov-20.247242_pt1 | contig 81174 bp, 70 predicted proteins | sample MGYA00510142_ERZ791911 | MGnify/ENA primary metagenome ERZ791911 (study PRJEB30046, sample SAMN00792056) | human gut metagenome | study: EMG produced TPA metagenomics assembly of the A metagenome-wide association study of gut microbiota in type 2... | reverse complement strand
TTCTTTTTATTTCCATTTGTGTCGAAGAAGTGACAAGCTAAATCCGTATAAGACACCGCACATCGCCGGAAGGTAAGGCTGACATTTGCTCCTTTAACGTTTATACAAAGTCAGGGAATGCCACATTTTACGCGCTGTTTCCCCAAAAAAGCTTGTGTGTATGTTAAGGTAAAATAAATAATAAGGAAAGTCTTGCTAATGGCGGAATTTTTCCTTACCTTTGCGCCAAATTCGTTTTTAAAGCGTGAAAATAATAGAAGTGGTGAATGCCCTTGAACGTTTCGCGCCTCTGCCCCTGCAGGAAGACTATGATAATGCCGGCCTGCAAGTGGGATTGACAGAGGCCGAGGTCTCAGGGGCATTATTGTGTCTTGACGTTACTGAGGATATTGTCGATGAGGCTGTTGCCAATGGCTGCAACCTCATCGTGAGCCATCATCCGCTGATATTCCATAAGCTGCGGCGTCTGTCTGATGAGGACTATGTGCAGCGCACGGTGAGGAAAGCTGTGAAGCATGATGTCGCCATTGTGGCTATGCATACCAATCTGGATGCAGCCTTGGGTGGTGTCAACTTCAAAATCGCTGAGAAGTTAGGGCTCTCAACCCCTCGCTTCTTTGGCAAGATGCAGGAAGTGGACGGCGTGAAAGGTGGCGAGGGCGTCATCGGTGCTTTCTCCGAGGCTATGGCCGCCGACGATTTCGTCGCTCTTATTAAGGAGCGCTTCGATGTGGAGTGCGTGATGACCAATGAACTGCTGCGCCGACCTATCAAGACCGTAGCTTTGTGTGGTGGTGCCGGCGACTTCCTCCTTTCCGATGCCGTGAGGGCCGGAGCTGACGCTTTCATCACCGGTGAGATGCATTATCATCAGTATTTCGGTTATGAGCAGGTGATACAGATTGCCGTCCTCGGCCACTATCAGAGCGAGCAGTTCACGAAAGAGATCTTCCGCGACATCATCGCGCGGGAGTGCCCGGGAGTGAGGTGCGTACTGTCGGAGATAAACACCAACCCCATTCTCTACTGGTAACAAAGTAGACGTATAGAAAATACTGGAAATAAAGTAGACGTAAGAAAATATTAAAACACAATAGATATGTCAACAAAGAAAGATCCGTCAGAAATGACTGTTGAAGAGAAGCTCAGCAACCTCTATGAGCTTCAGAAGACTCTGTCAGCTATTGACGAGAAGCGTGCCCTTCGTGGTGAACTTCCCTTGGAGGTTCAGGATTTGGAGGACGAGATAGAGGGTCTCAACACCCGTCTGCAGAAGATTCAGGACGAAATCAACGACTATCAGTCGGCTATCGCCCAGAAGCGTAACGAGATAGAGCAGGCTCAGCAGAGCGTGGAGAAATATAAGTCTCAGCTCGACTCCGTGCGCAACAACCGCGAGTATGACACCCTGTCCAAGGAGATAGAGTTCCAGACGTTGGAGATAGAGCTTGCCAACAAGAAGATTAAGGAAGCCAACCAGAAGATTGCCGAGCGTCAGAACGACCTTCAGCAGGCTCAGACCGGTATCCAGGAGCGTCAAGCTGACCTTGTGGACAAGCGGAGCGAGCTTGACGACATCCTTCAGGAGACCCGCGACGCTGAGGCTGAGCTCAAGGAGCGTGCCAAAGAGCTTGAAACGCGCATTGAGCCGCGTCTGTTGGCCAGCTTCAAGCGCATCCGCAAGGGTGCCCGCAATGGTCTCGGCATCGTCTACGTGCAGCGTGATGCCTGCGGTGGTTGCTTCAACAAGATTCCGCCACAGCGTCAGCTCGACATCAAGATGCACAAGAAGATCATTGTCTGCGAATACTGCGGCCGTATCCTCATCGACCCGGAGTTGGCTGGTGTCAAGACCGAGACGCCGGAGGAGGTTAAGCCGAAGCGTAAGCGCACGGTCAGAAAGAAGAAGACAGAGGAAGATGCATAATCTTTAGAAGCATAATATCATCGTAGAGGCGGGTTCCCCCGCCTCTTTTTCGTAGACAACGTCATCATTACCCTCACTCCTAACCCCTAACTCAAAAAGCTGAGCAGACCATAAAATCTTTATCTCAAAAAAATGTATTTTTCTGATAATCCTGAGTCCAAGTGCCACTTTACACTATAAATCCACTTGCAAATCAACGATTTGCAATGTTTTTTTTCTTTCTCAGGGTGTTAATAAGGTGCTAATGTTGGGCAAGAATCGGAAAGCGAAAGGCTATTTCTTAAATACCTGTTGGCATAGTGTTTTGTCGCTGACAACGATACGGGCAGAGACATGTAATCCCGGCTGTATGGTGCTGCCATAACTATGGATGGGGGCTTTGGCGGCAAAATAATGCTTTTCGGTGACGATGAGCAGCTTGTCGTTGTGGTTGGTGACGGGGCACACGATTGGTGTGGCATCCTCGTCCTGTCCTTCAAGGGTGATGCGTGCTGTGCGCGGCTCGTCAAAGAGATAAAGGTATTTGTAAGGGACAAAGAGCTCTACCGAGTCGTTGCGCATTACTTTGCCTTGCGCCTCTATTGTGATGGGATAGCGGATAGTGTAGAAGGCAATGACAAGGGCGATACATCAGAAAACGTATAATCTCACTGTAATCGTACCCAATAGATATAGAACTCTTTCCGAGGGTTTTGTCGATGATGTGCGAAAGATGACGCTCAAAAAGCTCCATAACGTGAAAAATTCCTCCGAATGGAGTCAGTTTCTCGCTTTTTATTTGTATTTTTGCCATGTCGTGTTGAAGAATTGCTAATTTGTTTTTGCACCACTAAGTTAAGTGATTTTTTGACATGACCAAATCCTGAGCAACTTTTTGTTGCTCAGGACATTATGAAATGCTAAAGACTATTGTGGTGCGGATATTAGGCTCAAATAAAATATTATGGCAATTATAAAATCAGAAGATGGCAATCCTTGGGATTTTGCAGATAAATATATTTATCAATCACATGTGATTGAATTTGGAGTCTTGCATAATTTCGTCAAAGAAGGACCTCTTTATGGCAAACTTATAATAGATGGAAGCATAGTATCAAATGCTAAATGTAATGGATTTGGAGGTCCAGTCCTATTTAAGGATGAATTGCTTTATGTTCCATTGTATCAGTATGCGACAAGCAAATTTGACATTGTGGGAGCTTATATAGCAGAGGTTAATTTAATTACCAAATCTGTTCGAATCATTGGAACGAAGTATCCAATGGTATATATAGATCATATGGAAGATTCTTTAATTTATTTTTATGTGTATTGGTGTAAACAGAAGGATAGGTTGGAAAGTATAGATATACATACGAAATTACATATCTTTACAAGTGATGATTTTAATAAGATGAGAAGAAAATATGAATTAAATCAAAAAAAAAATCGTTCTTTGGTAAATTGATTTATAGGATAATAGACAAATTTGGGATATGAGACCCTTTTATTTTGATTAAAGGGAGAAATATTATGGAGGTCGTGGTTAAAGTAAGAAAAAAGGGGCAGTTCGATTTAAATAATAAACAGATGAAGAATATAACAATCATTTTATTTCTCCTATTCTGCATAGATATTCATTCACAAACTTTTTCTTTAAGTTGTGATTCTACCCAGAATATGGACGAGAAAAAGCACTTTAGTGATGATATAAATATGATGCGTGATTCATTGCGATTAAAATTTGAAAGCATAAAAAAATTACCAGACACAGTTCAATACGAAGTTAAATGTAAGTATTTTCAAAGGTGGGCTGCAGATACGCTAAGGATTATGGGGCATGAAATTGGTTATTCCGATGATAGTTTAGAATTGACAATCAATGATACTATATGCTTAAAAGTAAGGGATGGTGAGATTCTAGAATCACCCCATAAGAAGATGGGAGAAGACGTTATGGATCTATTATTCACATATAATGAAATTCCTGATGTAGATTTTTGTCTAAAATTTGTAGTTAGTCATGTTTATAGTCCCACAATTTCATATAATCTGTATGAAAAAAAAGATTATTTACTTAATTGTCAAACTGTAGATTTGAGATATATTAAGACTTTTATTATAAATGACGTGGGCCATATAACTGAATGTTGGGTTAAGGATTTAAGATATAAAACGCATACACACTATGTGTATAAGTATAAAAGAGGAAAATATTTTAAGGACAAGGCAAAGCCATAACTTAATCAAGCCAGAGAACTACAAGGGTGAACGTATGTTCTACTCCTACACCTACGATGACCTCTACCACAGCCTCGTAACGAAGGTCAGCGATGCTTACGGCTACAGCTCCACTACCACCTATGACGGATTGTGGAACGTCCCTGCCACCACCACCGACCTCAACGGCCAGCGGATGGAGTACACCGCCACGGGCGACCTCCAGGCCAAGACCGAATACGACACCCAAGACCGCACCGTCAGCGTCACCCTTGCCGACGGCAGCACCACCAGGAATGTCTACACCATCAGCAGCCACGACGGCGTTCCGATGCTGGAGACGAAGGTAACGGACGCCCTTGGCAGAACAGCGGAGAGCTATACCGATGAGAAAGGCCGCAACCGGGAGACGGTGCAGCATGCCGGCGGAGAGGACATCACCGTGAGATATGCCTACAATCCCGTGAATGAACTAAAGCATGCATATGACAAAATGTTCTACATTGCTGACAACAAAATAGTACCAGGTCATTCTTTTGCGTATGATGAATTTAGCATCGTCGCATTTGAGAATCATATCAGAAGATCAGAAGGGAATCGGAATAGACGTACTGCCTATTCTGGAGTTCTAATACCTAAAGTATATAATCGAGTTACTTTAGCAAATAAATCAAGTCACAAAAGATATATAAGATGAGAAAAGTTCAATTATTCTTCTTTATAGTTCTTACAGTAAGTCTCAGCGACTGTGAAAAAAAGAACCGAACTGCTGATTTCTCTCAGGTTTTCGGATATTATCATAATATCCACAAAAGCTCTTTTAATGTTACCAAGGATGTAGAGGACAGCATCTCAAAGTTTCTGATTTGCTATAACGAGGCAAGCAAATTTACGTTTAGATGTGGCGACATTCATTATAGATATTTTATAGGAGGCAACAACTTAACTTATAAAAGAGAAGAAAGCTTTGAAGTGAAAGATGAAAATGCCACCGGCATAATATTCAAGGAAACTTTGGATGACCCATCATTAGGACGTTTGATGGACTCTATTGTTTTCATTGGCAATCAGAATTATATGCAAAAATTGAAATTAAAAGCATCTGAAATCGGTTTTTCTTATATTGATACGGACAGTATTAGAATGAGTTATTTTGAATCATGGTATGTTAATGGCTTTCCTATGCAGAGAATTTATTTGCTCACATTTAAAAATAATAGAAAATTATGGACTGCCACATTAACGTATGGCATATAGAAAGTTTTATCATAAAAGTATTAATAATCAGGGAGCAATTTGCATAATCCAATAAACAGTAGTATCTTTGTGGTATAAATCAGTCATTAAGATGGGCTAAGCGACATTGTTCACATATAGTTCTGTCTGGGTCGGTCTCAATATAGGCGTCGGGAGCCCGTTCTTCTTTAACTCACGATGAATGGTTGGCAGACCGGTTTCTCGACCTTCGGTCAATCCAAGCTCATGCTGCAGTATGCTCTTGGCACTATGTGCGTGCCAACAACACCATATATAAAACTAAGTAGTTACTCACTGGCTTTGCAGTAGGAGGTGCGGTGTCTTCGCCGTACATTCTTGTTCGGCGAGATGCCGTACCTCCTACTTGTCGACTAACTCAATAATAGCTACTAACTCTTCATATTTCTTGCCTTCTTCACCGTCTCCATGGCGGCATTAATCTCCTGGAATTTCTTCTCAGCGGCTTTGCGCACGTCCTCGCCCAAACTTGACACGCGGTCGGGGTGATTTTTCAGAGCCAGTTTACGGTAAGCCGCCTTAATCTCGTCGTCGGTAGCTGTAGGCGCCACACCGAGCACCTTATAGGCAGCGTCGAGATTCGACGAGGCATCATGGAGGTTGAGCATGCTGTCGAGGTCGGCTTCCGAGAGTCCGAGGTCGGTGGCTATCTCTCTGAGAGCGCTGACTTCCACCGCCACGACCATGCCGTCGGCCTGGGCGATATTGACCAGGAAGCTGAGGAGCTGCAGGCGTTGCTCATAGGGCATAATCTGTCGGAGCTGTCGGCAGCTGCTGAGCACCGCCGTGCGGAACTCCGGCATGCCGAGGCGTTTCTGCTCGTTGAAGAGCCGCTTCATGATTTCCTCGCCCTCGCTGACGGAAGCTTCGCCGAAGTTGACGCGCAGCCACTGTCTGACAACGTTCATCTCAGAGTGCATTACCTTGCCGTCGGCGCGGATGATGTAGGAAGCCAAGACAAGGAGGGAGAAACGGAAGGTGTTGCGCTGACCCTCATACATCTGCTGCTGCGTCTGATAGCCGCCATAAGGGCCACTGCCATAGCTGCTGCCATAGGTACCATTGCCATAGCTGTTGCCATAGGTACCATTGCCGTAGGTGTCTTTGCTGTTATAGTTGTCGTTGTCGATAAACTGCTGGTTTTCTGACGAGCCCTTGTCGAAGAGCGAGCCTAAGACGAAGCCGGCGATGGCGCCAAGAGGTCCTGCCACCATCATGCCCAAGAAGCCGCCAATCCATTTTCCCATTGCCATAATTGTGCGATATTGATTTTTATGCTGCAAAATTAGCAAAAAAGAGGCCAAACGGTGATGTCTTTGGGGGAAATTTGGTAACTTTGCCGAAAATTATAAATCATTACCGGTAATACAATGAATATAGCATTCGCATTGATTCTTTTCCTCATCGTGGCTTGCCTTCTCTGGGGCCTTGGTGAGCTGCATTACAAGAACTTCAATTATGTTGAGGATGTTCCCCATCATGCAGATCCTACTGCCCATCACGATGGTCCTTATGTGGAGAAGAATATCCGCGACATCATGAAGGAGAACTCCACACGCGGCTATAACGCTATCTAAGGCTTATGGCCACCATCGTTACAGTAAAAGGTAAGACGCCCCGTGTGGGCGCTCACTGCTATCTCGCCGACAACGCTACGCTTGCCGGCGATATTGTTATGGGTGACGACTGCTCGGTGTGGTTCTCCGCCGTTCTGCGCGCTGATGTCGACGCCATCGTCATGGGCGACCGCGTCAATGTCCAGGACTGCGCCTGCCTCCATCAGACCGGGGGCTCGCCTGTCGTCATAGGCAATGATGTGAGTATCGGCCATGGTGCCGTTGTCCACGCCTGCACCATTCACGACGGTGCGCTGATAGGGATGAACGCCACCGTTCTCGACAACGCTGAGATTGGTGAGGGTGCCATCATTGCTGCGGGCGCTGTCGTCCTCCACGATACCAAGGTGCCGCCTTATGAGATTTGGGCTGGAATACCGGCTAAATGCGTAAAGAAAGCGGGCAAAGACCAGGCTGTGGACTTTGCCCGTCACTATGCTGAAATCAAAACGTGGTATCAGGCCTCGGAAGAATAGAGCCACTCAGAGTGTGGCTGCTATCTTCCAAATGATAAGTGGGCGCATCGGATAAACCCTGTACTACATTCAATGATACTCAGCAGTTAAAAAAACGATAGATTTTCCAACCAAAACCAGGAAAACCTCTTTGTGTCAGCGCCAAGGGCTTAGGCCCTTTGCCATTTGCTGTTTGAGGGCTCGTGAGAGGCTTTGCCTCTCATCGCCCTCAAACAGCAAACGGCAGATTCTCCTTCGTCGAATCTTGGCGCTGACACAAAGAAAACCTTGAAAACAGGCTATCGCGGTGACAGGAAAAGCCATTGGTCACTTCGGTGATTATACCCGATTGCCTCCTTGATAATTCAGAATGCAAAGATACTTTTCGTATCGGGATTATAGTAATACTTCTCGCATTGGTCTTTAACTGGTGCAAAGTTATAAAGAATGCCTATTCGATAATTGGTAAGGCGCAGATAATTCCATAGTTGTTGACGCTGCTCTGTGCCAATCTCCGTAATTGCCTTACATTCTATAATAACATGATCTTCAACAAGAAAATCCAATTTATGTTCGTGAGGAATCTGATGACCATGGAAGTTGACAAAAAATCGGAACTCTGCTTGAAAAGAAATACCCGCATCAGCAAAAGCTATCTTTAAGGCATCCTGATACATATATTCATTCAGCCAAGGTCCCATCTCTCTATGAACCTCCTGACAGCAGCCCAATATAGGATACACGTAACGTTTAAGCTTCATCAGAAGCTCTGGATTAATTTGTTCTTTGCCACTTTGTACTATCATTACATATAGATTTAATCCTCCATATTAAGAGAACTGAATAGATACCGAAATATTGTATTGTAATAATAATACTTTATCGCTTCATATATGCGTGTCTTTGTAAACGTTGTTTGTGTTGAAGAATACACTGCGTCAGCCTGTTTTCAAGGTTTTCTTTGTGTCAGCGCCAAGATTCGACGAAGGAGAATCTGCCGTTTGCTGTTTGAGGGCGATGAGAGGCAAAGCCTCTCACGAGCCCTCAAACAGCAAATGGCAAAGGGCCTAAGCCCTTGGCGCTGACACAAAGAGGTTTTATTGGTTTTGGTTATTAACTATTTGGGCTTGAGTTATGCCTTCCCCTAATGAAGATTATAACCAAAGACTATGACTAATATCCGCCCCACGGAAAATATATAGTGAACCGGTAACTGCCACTCAGAGTGTTGCTGCTATTTTCGAAATGACTTCGTCGGCGCTGCTGGTCGCATAGATGATTTTCCCTTGCGGATTGATGATAATCAGGTAAGGGATGAACTGGATGCGATACGCTGCCGATGCAGCTTTGTTCTTCACCTTGTCGGGAGAGAGCACAGTTTGCGCCCATGGCATCTTCTCCTCGTCCATAGCCTGGGTCCAGTCCGTGAGACTGCGGTCGCAGGAGATGGAGATGATGTTCACCTCAGGATGCTCTTCATGCAGACGCTTGACATGGGGAATGGCCAAGCGGCAGGGACCACACCAGGAGGCCCAGAAGTCGATGATGTTATATTTTCCTGCTACGATATAGTCTTTCAGCCTGGCGGCTTTTCCGTCTGTGGTCTGAAGGTCTATATCCTTATAATCTAATCCTTTGGCATAGGGCCGGTAGGCTTTAACCTTCTCTTCAAAGTCGCTGTAGCCCGCTTTGTCGCCATTGCTCTTGAAGGCATTCAGCAGACTGTCGAGCTCTTCGTCGGTATATCTGAAGACGTTGTCGAGCTTTTTGCTTTGCAGATAGAGGGAGATGGCATAAGTGGGGTGTGCAGCGATGAAAGCATCATTGGCTTTGTCGAAAGTCTCCAGCGCCTTCCGTTCGTTGTCTTGCAGCTCTTTCTCACGACTGGTGTCGTAGTTGGCCTTTCCGGGGTTGTCGCTGCCAAACTTATACTTCCACAGTTTCTGCCCTGCCAAGGCATAGGCGAGATTGCTGTCGTAGACGGCCTTGCGCCATTCGTTGTATTCGTCTTGAAACTTACCGCCCGTCACCGTCACATTCTTCTCGTGAAGCATCGGCACGCCGCCCATCTCGTAGTTGCGGGGAATGGAGTCGAAGTGCGGGGCACTGACGGTCATAGCCACATTGTCGGCCATGAACAAGACACCGCGGTCCTGGGGATAATCTTCTTGATTCTTGGGCACTCTGTCGTCGATGGCAAGGGCGCAGACGGTGGGCTTGTCGAGTTTGCCGCTGACTTTGAAGGCGCCGTTTTTCACGATTCCCTCTGCCACGGTCTGTGTCATGACATCACTCTTGGTTTTCACTACGACTTTGGCACCTTCTGTCAAACCAGGGAAACGACCGGAGAGGGTGAACGACTGAGCAGACAGGGTGACAGGAAGAAGTGATAGGGCTATGATACTTGTTAGCTTTTTCATGTTTATGATGTTATTTTGATAATAAAAAGTTGCAACCATCAGCAGCACTGCGCTCGGCCAGCCGATGGTTGCAGGGAGAATTTATTTTAGAAGACTGTCTATGATGTTGTAAATCTCAGGGTCAGAAGGCCTTGTGGCATCTGCATTGACGAGGTTGCCGTCGGCGTCGATGAGGATGAAGCGGGGAATGAACATCACGCCATAGTCTTTGGAGATTTTCGCATGCTCAGCCTTGCTGAGGATAAACTGTGGCCAAGCCGGTTTTTCCCGCCTAATCTGTGCGAGCCATTTGCTACGGTCGGCTTCGTTGTCCATGGAGATGCTGATGAGCTGCACCTTGGCGTTGTCCTTGTAGTGGGCAGCCACCTTGGCAAAGTGGGGAATCTCATGCTGGCATGGACTGCACCAAGTGGCCCAGAGGTCAACATAAAGCACCTTGCCTTTGAACTCAGAGAAGGAGTGAGCGACGCCAAGGCTGTCGCTGAAGGTCTCGTTGGTGGCGGGATTGCCCTTTTTCGTGGCGCGTAGCGAGGCTATCTGGTCGCTGTATTTGTGGATGAGAGCGGTGTCGTTGCCGGCATAATCGGTCAGCGTCTTCCAGAAGGTGTCGACATCATTGGGGTGGCTCTCATAGAGCACGAAGTCGGCGAGGCGGTCGAGGAGCGTATGCTTGACGAGGCTGTCGGTGATGCCCGCCGCCTTCATCCGACTGATATACTTCAGTCCGAAGCCCGTGAGGTCATCGCCCTCCATATCCTCCTTCTTCAACTGCTGGAGAATATAGCGGTCGTTGAGGTGGTAATAGAGATAGATAGGGTCGTTGACCTTGATGGTTGCGGCCGCCTCGTCGTATTCCGGTTGTCCAAATTTGTAGTAGATGCGGTTATCCCTATGCTGCGAGAGGATTTCGAGCTTGTAATGGATGTCAGCGGCATTGGTGAGTCGCGCGAGGAAGTCGTTGAGAGCCGTGGGCTTCACCTTCTTCATCTCCTTGCGCATGACGACCATTGTGGAGTCGAGCTGTCGCAAGGCTTCTTTGGCCGGTACACGGTCCTCAGGACGGCCATAGCCGGTGATGGCTGTCGAGGAAGTGGCTGTTGTGAGGTGGGCAAGATAGGCGTCGCCGGCCTTGTTAGGGCTCTTGACGACGAACTTCACCTTGCCATTCTTATCTTTCGATACAGTGACGTCTACGGTCTTTCCACGCTCAATGACAGCTGTATAGAAGCCACGCCCACACTCGATGTCAACCCAGTTGAACTGTCCGGGCATGGTGTAGTCGAAGGCATACACGCCATTGGCGTCAAACTTCGGCTCTACATATTTCGTACCCATGAAGTCATAGTCGGGCGAATAGGTGAGCTCGGTGTGCTTCTGAAGTCCGGCGTCAGCAATATGGAGTCTGAGCAGCTGCGCATGGGCAGCCTCAGAGAAGAGCAGGGGTAGGAAAAGCGAAAAGATAGTTTTTATTTTCATTTCTGAGAATTGGTATAAAGAATGGAAGCGTCGCGTACATATCTGACGCTGAGATAGTTGAGGCTTGTTGTTGTGGCTACACGCTCCACCTTGTCGGCCACGGGTGTGATGACCCTGATGAAGGCGCACTCGTGGGCTTTGGTGGTGTCTTTCGTTGCCGACCAGTAGTAGCCGTAGTCGCCCTCGCGGTAGAGCGATGGCACACTTGAAGCCCAAGGCGTGACCTCACCGGCATATTTCATGGCCAGCCCGGTGCCCTGTCCGGCTTCCTGCGCCATGAGGTATCCGGCACCTTTGCGCCATCCCTCGGCGTCAGCCGCTTTCTGGCTCATGCCGAGGGCCATCTCCAACTGCTTCCAGTCGTCGTCGGTGGGCAGTCGCCAGCCCTCCGGACAGAGGTCGAGGGCCTGCTGGTAGGTGTAGAAGTTGCCGCGCGAGAGGATGAGGGCAGCCTCCTCCTCATCACTATGTGGCGAGTAGAGGTCATTTTCGAAGCCGGTGGCGGAGATCACGGTCTGAGTATTCCAGGCCTCGCCGCCATGGTAGCTTGTCGTCATCCAGTCGAGGTTGCCGATGCGCACCCAGCCGTAGACGGAGCCGTCGGCATCGGTGAAGGTGCCCTCAGTGGAGGGTGTCACCACGGGGGTGGAGTCGTCGTCGGAGCAGGCGCCAAGGGTGAGGGCAAAGGCCAAAGCTATGATAAAAATGGTGTATTTCTTCATGTCTGATATTGTTTTTCGGCAACCGCATTGTTGCGGCTGCCAAAAGCGTTATTGTTTTCGTCTTAGATATTGAATCCCATGTTGTGGATGATTTCTTTCATGGCATCGTATTTCGACATCATGACGGCAGAGGAACCGTAGGTCTCGGCGAAGGTGGCGCGGTCAGTAGAGAACACGGCTTTCACCCAATCCTTAATATCCTGGCCTTTATTATAGAAATATCCGCCGTAGAAGTCGCCATAGTTGAAGAAGCCATAGTTCCAGATGAGCGTCGGGTCGTTGTTGAAGTCGTCGACATTGAGGTTCAGGTCCGAGAAATCCTTGTCGTAGTAGTCTTTGCTGTAGGAATAGAACTTCTCCGTGATGGCAGCGTCGGCCTTGTTGACCCTTGCTGTGACGAGGTCGGCCAAGAGGCTGCTGACAACGGTCTCGGGGTCGTCATAGAGTGCGCCTTCCTGTGTGCTGATGACATATCCACGTGGTGCGATGAGCATAGGCAGGTGCTTCTTCTTGACATTTCCGCTCCACGTGGTGTAAGAGTAGTAGATGTCGTCGACGAGGAAGAAAGAGAAGGGCAGCTGCTTGCCGAGCTTCTTGACGAGATACTCCTTGATGGTGTCGGCGGCTTTCTGCTGCTGGGCCACATCGGTGATGTAGACGTATTTATAGTCGTTGTCGTCGAGTCCTGTCGACACGGCCGGTGAGCTGGTGATGGAGTAGTTGGCGTCGAAGAGCTCGGGCTGGCCGTTGGTGGACGTCGTCAGCAAGGTGTCGTTGAAGAGCAGATAGGCACCGGTGGCTTTAAAGAAGTCATTGCGAATCTGTGCTGTCTGACTGTTGTCGGAGGCAGCGGGGGCGAAGCCATTGATGTCGGCATTGCTCGGCGTGAGGTCGTCATCGTCGTCAGAGCAGGAAGCAAGTCCGAGACTCAGGGTGCCAAGCAGGAAAAGGGTGGCTATTTTTATCTTGTTCATGATATTCATTATTGATATTGCAAACAGTTATTCATCTTCGTCTCCACCTTCGTCGCCGGTATCCTCACCGAGGACGGTTTTGAAAGGCTGGCGGTCGGGGCGGACATTGCTGCCGATGGAGTTCTGGAAGTCGCGGATGTTCTTTGGGATGTTGAGGGTGTAGGCATCGTCGTTCTTCTCCAGGCGGAAATATTTGGTGTATTGCTTCTTGTATTCGTAATTCTGATATTTATACGCTGTAAAGGTATGCTCGATGGTCTTGGTGTAGGGATAGCGCGCGTCGACCATATAGCGTCTGAGGTCGAACCATCGGTGCCCTTCGAAGCAGAGCTCGCGCTCGCGCTCTTCGCGGACGGCATTGATTAGGTCCTGACCGGAGAGGTTGAGGTCGGCGACGTTGGCGATACGTGTGCGGCGCAGACGGTTGAGATAGTCGTTGGCCTCCTTGTCGTTGCCCAACTGCGCATCGGCCTCGGCAAGGTTGAGATAAGCCTCGGCGGTGCGGATGGAGAAGACGTCGCTGACGGACTTGTAGACGCCGAAGTTGGCACGCGAGTCGTCAATCTTATGGTAAGCCCAGCGGTGGTAGGTGACATCGTCGTCGCTGTTGATGTATCCGCCCCGTCTGCCGTCGTTCTTGTCGAAGAGGGCGACGAGATGGTCGGAGACCTCAAAGACGGGGGAGTTGGTATCGTAGCTGTCGCTCTCGCTGCCCGGCCGCTCGTAGATGAGGTTACCGAAGCAGCTGGAGCCATTGCTGTAGACGACCTCGGGGTTGGCGGAGCTGATGGGGTATTTCGTCTTGTCCCAGCCCACCATATTCTGCAGCGAGCTGTTCTTCTCCAAGGCCAGGGTGGCATAGTGGCGTGCCGTCTCCCAGTCCTGCATGTAGAGGGCGACACGGCTGCGGAGAATGTAGACGGCGGTGAGGCCGACATGGTAGATGGTCTGTGGCTTGTCGACATCGGCCAGCTCCTGCTCGGCAGCGCTGAGGTCGCTGACAATCTGGTCGTAGCACTCGGCGACGCTGTTGCGCGAATACGTTTTGTCTTCGATGTAGTTAGTGGTCTTGATGGGCACGCCGGGCGTCTGCGAAGCCGTAGCGGGCGTGTAGGGCTTGCCGTAGAGGTTGACGAGGGTGAGATAGTAGCTGGCACGGAGATAATGGCACTCGCCCTTGATGTGTTGTGCTAAGAGCTTGTCCTCATTATTGGAGAATGACATCTCGTCGGCCTGGCCCAAGACCATGTTGCAGCGGTCTATCTTCTCATAGGCTAAATTCCAATAGTTAGCCTCGTTGCTGGTATAGCTCTCGCGGCCCTCGTAATCGACGAAGGTGTTGCGCTGCCAGGTGAAGAATCTATAATATTCAGGCGCCGTGGTAGCGGGCTCTGGGCGCCCGCTGACGGAGATATTCTCCTGCAGCTCGTCGCCCATGAAATGGAGGACGGCGTAGTTGGTGTTTTGAATCAGTAAGGTATAATTCTCGATGTTGATATATCCGAGCGGCATGAGGCAGTCTCCCATGAGCAGCTCTTCCAGGTCGGTGGCTGTGGTGGGGCGACTCAGGTCCTGGGAATACTCCTTGAGGAAGCTGGAGTCGCAGGCGCCCAAGGTCAGGGCCACGATGCCGAGGGCTATGATGTTTTTTATCTTTATCTTCATGATTGTCAGGAAATTAGAATTGAACGTTGAGACCGAGGGAGAAGCTGGGTCGGTCGGAGAGCTGGATGGTGGAGAATCCGCCCTGTGTCGGCGTCTGACCTTTCAGCTTGCTGTCGCAGATGGTGAAGAGGTTGTAGGCCGAGGCCGTGATGGCTAAGCGCGTGAGGTGCATCTTGTCGAGCAGGTCGTAGGGAAACTCATAGGTCAGCGAGAAGCTCGACATCTTAAGGTAGTCGGCACTCACCACGCGGACGTCGCTGTAGTCGTACATCTCCCAGTAGTTGTCGCCGATGGTCTGTGTCTCCCCGGCGGTGCTGCTCTTTGTCCAGACGGACGAGTATTTATAGTAGGCGTTGCTGCCTGAGGAGATGATGGCGGGGAGGTTGGTGTGCAGCTCGTCGCCGGGCTTCTGCCAGCGCTTCATGTAGTCGCGGCTATAGTTTTTCTCAGAGTATATCTTAGAGCCGTAGCCGCCCTGTGCCTGACTGCCGTACATGGCGAAGAGTCGCGTCTTGGCGCCGAGGCTGTAGGTGAAGACCATGGAGGCATGCCACTGCTTGTAGCGGAAGGTGTTGGCCAGGGAGCCCTGGATGTCGGCATCACGCTTGCCGGAGGCTGAGAGCAGTGTGGTGTAGGTGTCGTAGAGGCTCAGACCGCGCAAAGCCTCCTGGTTGTCGTAATAATCGTCGATGAGCGGACCACCGTCGACAGGGCTCAGACCGAGGAAGCGGTAGCTGTAGAAGGTGTTCACGCTCTTGCCCTTGACGAGGGCTGTACCATTGAGGAATTCATCAAGGGTATAGGTCTGAGCGTCAGGACGTGAGTCGAGGGTGTTGATGACTTTGGAGATGGAGGTAGAGAGCGTCCAGCGGAAGTCGCGGTTGACGATGGGCGTGGCCGTGATGTCGAAGCTGTAGCCCTTGTTGGTGACATCGCCGCCGTTGATGGCATAGCTGCTGACACCGTTGACGGTGGAGACGGTCTTGTTCATGAAGGCGTCGGTGGTCTTCTTCCAGTAGGTGGAGACTTCCAAGGCCAGGCGGTTGTTGAAGAAGCTCGTCTCCAAGCCGAGGTTGACGGAATGCGTCTTCTCCCATTTCAAATCAGGGTTGGGGTGACGCTCGATGGTGGACGTATTCTGGTTGTAGTAGGTGCTCATGGTGCCCTTGCGGATGGTCATGACAGGACTCTCGGTGTCGAGCATGTTGCCCTGGAAGCCATAGGAGGCCTTGAGCGACATGAAGTCTATCCACTTGGCTTTGATCCAATGGCCGAGGTTATAGCTGCCTGAGACGGACCAGATGGGCAGGAATTTGTCGTTGCTGCGGTCGCCGAACTTGTTGCTGCCATCGACGCGCCCGTTGAGGTTGACGCGGAACATATCGGTGTAGGCATAGGTCATGGACAGGTAAGCCGAGAGGCTGTTGGTGAGGTTGTCGGTGAGGGTGGGCACATTGCTGAGCACCCAGGTGGCATAGCCGGGATAGAGGTTCTTGTCGATGTTGCTGACAAAGGTCTCGCCGCGGTCGCGGAAATAGCCGCGCTGCGTGGTGGAATAGTTGCGGTATTTGTTGGAGTTGATCTCCAGTCCGAAGGTGGCGTAGACGTTGTGCTTGTCGTCCTTGCCGAAGAATTTGTTGGCATCGACCTGCAGGCGCCCCGTATAGCTGCGGTTGGTGGTGGTGGTGCGGTTGAGCTCGCCGCCGAGCGGGCAGGTGGACTCGTCGGGGTAGCGGACAGCCTCGCCGTAGTTGCTCGTGCGCAGCTGTGCGATGTGGCAGGTCTTCTCGCCCCACCAGTCTTCCTGGTCAGTATTCTGATAGGTCACGGAGAAGACGGCGTTGGCCTTGAGCCAGTCGGTGAAGGTGAACTGGAGGTTGGTGGTGAAGGTCATGGAGTTGGTCTTCTGCCGCTTGTAGCTGTTCTCCAGCTCGTTGAGGATGTTATAAGTGTAGTTGTAGGAGCCACTGCGCTCGCGGTTGTAGAAATAGTAGTTGCCGTCGCTGTCGTAGGCCGGAATGACGCGCGAAGTGGTGTAGGCATAGTTCAGCGGGGCTATCTCGTCCTGATAATACGAGCGGTTGGTATGGTAGGCGTTGATGGCGAAGGAGGCCGTGAGGAGCTTTGAGAAGGTGTTGTCGAGGTTCATGGAGAAGGTGTAGCGCTCGTTGCTGTTGGCCTTGATGACATCGTCCTCGTTGTTGTAACCTAAGGAAGCATAATATCGGCTCTTATTCGAACCACCGCTTAGCGACGCCGTATGCTGCATGGAGAGGGCGTTGTGGGTGAGCAGGTCGAACCAGTCGGTATTCTGTGTCTCGGCAGCAGCCACCTCAGACTGGAAGCCGGCGAAGTCTACCTTGCCGGAGTAGAGGTCGTCGAGGGCTTTCTCGTAGCCCACAGTGGACATGTTGGTGGGGTAGGTGTAGTGGTCCTGATAGAGCTGGCGGGAGAACTCCACACGTTCTTTGGAGTTCATCATGTTGACGGAGCGGTCGCTGTAGTGGGGTCGCAGCTTCAGGTTGGCCGAGACATCATAGCTCACGGTGGGCTTACCCTCGTAGCCTCGCTTCGTGGTGACCACGATGACGCCGTTGGCAGCCTGGGTGCCGTAGATGGCCGTGGCGGCAGCGTCTTTGAGGACGTCGATGCGCTCAATGTCCTGAGGGTTGAGGCCGGCGATGGCATTACCCACGCGGTTGACGAAGTCGGGGTCGTTGAGCTCTTCAGGGGCTATCTCCACAGGGTCGTGGACAACGATGCCGTCGACGACCCACAGCGGCTCGCGGTTGCCCACAAGGGTGGAGGTGCCGCGGATACGAATCTTTGGAGCCACGCCGACCTCGAAGGAGTTGTTGTTGACGAGCAGGTCGGGGACCTTGCCGAGAAGCATCTGGTCGAGGCTGTTGACATCGGAGCGGTCGAGGTCTTCCATCTTCACACTCGTCACGGCGGAGGTCAGCGACCGCTTGTCGAGAATCTGATAACCGGTGACGACGACCTCGTCAAGGCTCTTGTGGTCCTCATGCATGATGAACTTATGCTCTTGGCTCCAGGGTGCCGTGACGGTGCGCTGCTGGGTGTTGTAGCCTAAGTAGGAGACTTCCAAGGTCACCCGCGGCGCTGTGATGGACAGTTGGAAACGACCTTCCTCGTCGGTGGTGGTGCCCGTGTTGGAGCCTTTTATCTTCACCGTGGCGAAGGACAGGGGGAGGCCTTTCTCGTCGACGATGACGCCCTTCACGGTGTGGCGGTTGTCGCTCTGGCGGACGGCCTGCGGCGTGGCGGAGCGCGGCTTCAGGACGATGGTGTTACCCACAATCTCGTAGTCGATGTGGGCGTGGTCGCGGAGGATGCAGCTCAGCGCCTGGTTCAGCGCCATGCTTTTGCACTCGCAGGTGATGGCCGGGATGTCGTCGAGGAGCTGCTTCTGATAGACAAACTCGTAGCCGGTGCGCTTCTTCAAGTCACGGAGAACTTGTGTGATGGGCTCGTTGCGGTAGCTCATGGTGTAGCTTTGCGCTGACACGCCCGCAGGGTGCAGCGTCAGCAGGGATGCCAAAGCTGCCGTGATAAACAATCTCTCTTTATTTTTCATGGATCGTGATGATTATTTTCGTCTATAGCTTATTTCTTTTCTACGGTTATCTTCCTGCCTCTCTGCCGGAATTTTATCCCGCCGCTCATCTCAAGGATGCGGAGCACCTCGCGGAAGTCGCCATAGCGGGGCACGGAGCCCATGAAGACCGTGGAGGTCAGCGTGCGGTCGGCAAAGGTGTAGTCGAAGTCGTACCATCGGCTGAGCTCTTTCATGATGCTGCCCAGAGGCTGGTTCTCGAAGACGAATCGGCCGTGAAGCCAGCCTCTGACGACGGTGGTGTCGACAGTGTTGTTGTCAAAGCTCTTGGTGGAGACGGAGAAGTTGGAGGTCTGACCTGGTGTCAGGACGAAGGCGTGGCTGCTGCCGGTGGCACGGACGGCCACGCTGCCTTTGAACAGGGTGGTATAGACATGCCCGGCATCGTAGGCGTTGATATTGAACTCGGTGCCTAAGACGCGGACCGTCTGCCCTGCCGTCGTTACTTCAAAAGGCCATTGTGCATGGTGGCGGACTTTGAAATAGGCTTCTCCCGTTACGGCAACCTGTCGCAGGTCGCCCTTGAAGGCTGTGGGGTAGGAGATGCTGCTCTCGGAGTTGAGCCATACCTGCGAGCTGTCGGGGAGGGTGAGGGCAAACTCGCCGCCGCGGGGTGTGCGAATCGTCACCTTACCGTCGTAGTCTCCGCTGCTGAGGCGGCTCATGGTCTGGGCGTCGGCCTGGAGGTTGCTGCCGAGGTCGATGCGCTGGCCGTCGTCGAGATAGACGAAGGCTTTGGTGGACCCGTGGGTTATCATCTGTGTGGGCCGGACGATGGCGACGGTCGGCGCGTTGTCGTTGTGGTGGCTGATGAAATAGGCGGCACCGATGACGATGAGGATGGCAGCGGCGGTGGAGAACCAGCGCAGGAAGCGGAGGCGGTGGGAACCCTTGGCGGGTGTGAGGGTGTGGTCCTCGGCGGGTGTGAGGGGTTGGTCCTCGGCCTGGGCGAGGCGTGCCTTCATGGCTTTGTAGGCGGCACGGCTGTCGAGCTTCCGCATGTGGGCGAGCTCCTTACCTGTGTCCTTGAGCAGGGCGTCGTAGAGCTGGCGGTGGCACCGGTCGGCGGTGAGCCAGTCGTCGAGCACCTGCTGCTCCTCAGCGGTGAGCTGGTGGAAGAGGCTGCCGACAATCAGGCGGGGGATATTGTCTTCATTCATTTCTTTTTCGTTTTTATACCCCTTTAACGCAAATAGACTTAAAAAGTACCCTCGAAAAAGAAGTTTTTTTTAGAAAAAAGTAAAAGATTGAAAACAAAAGCAGTAATTTTGCAACATGTTTTCCTATGACCATCAGCAGCAGGATGTTTACGCTCAGTTTATGGAGGGGTGCATAGAGCCCTTCTATAAGGTGGCTTATGCGCCGCTGATAGTCTTTGCAGAGCGGCTGTTGGGCGCCGAGGAGGCTTACATGGCCGAGGACTGTGTGCAGGACGCTGTCTTCGAGGTCTACGCCAAGCGCGGGGAGATGGCTTCGCCGGCTCATCTGAAACAGTTTCTCTACCGCTGTGTCCATAACAACGCTATCTCGTTTCTTCGCAAAGACCGTAGCCGGAGCAGGTATCTCTCAGCTCATGGCAGTGAGACTGAGGAGGACCACTCCCTGGAGCTTATCCGCCAGGAGACGTTTGAGCGGTTAGCTTTTGCCCTGGAGCATCTGCCGGAGGATCTGCGGCAGATGGTGGATATGGTCTTCGCCGAGGGCCTTTCGGGTCAGGAGATTGCCGACCGCCTCGGTATGTCGCTCAGTGGCGTGAAGAAGCGGAAGATGCGACTCATCGAGCGCCTTCGCCCCTTGGTGAAGGATGATGCTCTGATGGCGCTGGCAGGCTTGCTGATAGGGTAACGCTGTCTCGTCGTGTGGCCGTCGTTGTTGCAAGCAGCCGGCGTCGTGAGGTTTGTCGTTGCAAAACCGCTTGCATCGTGAGCTTTGTTGTTGCAAAGCGGGTGGCTTTTCCGTTTTCTTTAGATTTAGGTTTTCAGCATGTCAAAGATCGATTTTGCGGGGATTCCGCAAGGCATATGTTTGGGTGTCAAGAGAGATTTGATATGGACGTCGCCGTTCGTCGCTTCTGGCCGAATTCCGGTGGTCTCCGTCAGTTTTCGGTGGTTTCTGTCCGGATTAAACGACCTCCGTTTGCTTTCAACGGCTTCTGTCCGAATACAATTGCAAAGATAATAAATTTTATTATACGTTTTCCAAAACGAATGATAAAAGTTTTAAAAATGGGGCAAAAAAGTTTGGTATCGGGGTGGAGGTGACAGATGTGGGGTGATAGGTGTTGGGTGTTGGGTGGTAGGTGGTAGGTGATAGGTGTTGGGTGTTAGGTGATAGGTGTTAATGATATGGCTGCTATCCACGTGAGACCTCTCCGAGGTCTTTCCACTCTTGCTGCTTAATCCCCAGGTCGCTCACGGTCGTGGTGGCTTGCTTCGCTGCGCCACCCCGCCCGTTCGACGACCTGGGGTCATTCGTGGTGTGACCCCTCCGGGGTCAGTGCCCGCTCGGTCTGCTCTGGTGCCTTCTGCTGCGCCAGTGCCCAATTGTACTGCTCATCGTGCGCCCCGCGCGGGGAAATGGGGAAGCAGGTGTGACAGGCCATTCTATGACCCCGGAGGGGTCACACCATGAATGACCCCAGGTCGTCGAGGGGCTGAGAGGTCGACGCGAAGCAAGACCTCCCAGCACCGAGCGACCTGGGGCAGCAGGAGGACAGAGTGGAAAGACCTCGGAGAGGTCTCACGTGGATAGCATGGCATATCATTAACACCCAACACCCAACACCCAAAAACCTTCGCGAAAATTATTCGTGACGGGGTTATTCCGCCGAGTTTAGGGTGTCAGAAATAATTTATGGCGGGATAAAACAATCGGGATGATTGCTTTAAAGCCATTATAGAAGCCACGCTCGTAGTCCAGGGCGCTCCCATCTGCCCTCTCATTTCCAGTTTCACTATCTATCAACTACTTCCCGGCAAGCAGTACGTTCACCTGCTGCCCAGCAGCCAAATCATTATCACCTACCACCCAAACCTTACACCTTGCACCTTGCACCTTACACCTTACATTAAGGAGGTTCGGAAACATTTAATAAGGACGGAAAAGTTTATTTTATAATAATACATATTTAATTATTATATATATAAAAGATGTTCGCGAGTCCGAAATAATCAGATAGATGTCTATGCACTTTAATGTAAGGTGTAAGGTGTAAGGCGTAAGGTCAGGAGGTTCGAATCCAAGGTCGATGATTAATTATCACAAATCACAAATCACAAATCACAAAAAGGTGGTAGAGGGTTACGAAGCCGAAGCCTCAGAATTTTTCATTCGGGTACATCTTTATATATAGGTATATAATATATACTTAATATATAATATATATAATATTTAAATATAATATTATTATTATTCTTTCTCTTTCTTTCCAGGCTTCTTTTCCCCGGCAGGCATATGTCAAGTACCTTAATGTGATTTGTGATTTGTGATTTGTGATTACGGCTGAAAAGATTTGATTTGTCCTACTATCCACGTGAGACCTCTCCGAGGTCTTTCCACGCTGTCATCCTGCTCACCCCAGGTCGCTCACGGTCGTGGTGGCTTGCTTCGCTGCGCCACCGCACCCGTTCGACGACCCGGGGTCATTCAGAGTGTGACCCCTCCGGGGTCAGTGCTCCTCGGTGATTACGGGTTATTCAGAGTGTGACCCCTCCGGGGTCAGTGCTCCTCGGTGATTACGGGTTATTCAGAGTGTGACCCCTTCGGGGTCAGTGCTCCTCGACGATTACGGGTTATTCAGAGTGTGCCCCCTCCGGGGTCAGTGCTCCTCGACGATTCAGGGGTTAGTGCTCCTCGGTGATCATGGGACCATGCTTTATTCCTCTGAGAAACAGTGGGGTATCGCATGTTTTAAAGGTTTTCTTTGCGTCAGCGCCAAGATTCGACGAAGGAGAATCTGCCATTTGCGAGTTGAGGGCGGTGGGAGGCAAAGCCTCACACAAGCCCTCAACTCGCAAATGGCAAAGGGCCTAAGCCCTTGGCGCTGACACAAAGCTGTTTTCCTGGTTTTGGTTGGTTTCGCAGTGGTTACCCGTTCTCGTCCATAAACTTCTCCACGGCCTCGATGATGATGTCGTTGAGGGTGATGCGGTTGAGCTGCGAGTCGTTCATGGCCTTGTATTGCAGCATGCGGGCGTAGAGGGACTGCGGCATGCGGCATCCTACACTCTTGATGGGCTCTCCAGCGTATTTAGCGTTGTGGTCGGGGACCTCATGCCTCTGTGCGGCATTGAGGCGCTGTGGTGCCGGTTCCTGCTGGCGCTGGTGGCGTGAGCGGGCGGGCGCCTTCACCGTCTGTCTGTGGTTTACTCTTGCCGACGGTCTTGCAGCGGGTCTTGTGGCAGCGGGTGCAGTGCTTGCAGCGGGTCTTGTGGCAACGCTTGCAGCGGGTGCAGCGGGTTGCTGCGGGGTAGAAGCAATTGTTTGCGGAGCTTCAGTGCTTCCTGCAACCTCGCCGCTGTCAGTGCCTGCCGTTGCTTCCTCAGCTTCCGCATCATCAGTCTCCCCGTTGATCTGACTATCGCTCTGAGGGATATTTTGAGCTGCATTCATGGACTCATTGTTGTTGAATTTATTTTCATCAATCTGAGGTGCCTCTGTTGCTATATCTTCTTTTGATACACTATTGCTTGTTTGCTCGTTTGCGTGCAATCCTTCAATATTAACACCTTGGTTATTAGCTGTTGATTCAGTTTCAACATTTTCCATGCCCGCTTGCAACATCTTGGCAAGCTGGCTTTGTAGATTACCTTTGTTTCTATTTATCTTCATGAAATTGTCGTGTTTTATGATTCGCTAAAAATGGTCTTCGCCACCTTCATATAGTCCTGAGCGGCCCGGCATGTGGGTGCGTAGGAGATGACGTCGGTCATGCGTGTCTGCGCCTCTGCCACCTTCACTGAGCGATGGATGTAGGTAGGGATGAGTGAGTCTTGGAAGCTGCTCTCAAGGAAGTCCTCCAACTCGTGGGTGATGACCAACTGGTTGTTGACCATGGTGGGCAGGAGGAGCATGTTGGCAAGGTTGGGGTTGAGCTCACCTTTGATCTTCTTGGCCTGCTCCAGGATACTTCCCACACCGGTGACGCTGAGACCCTCCATCTGGATGGGGACGAGTAGGGTAGTGGCCAGTGCCATGGCGTTGCAGGTGCTCTGTGAGAGCGACGGCGGACAGTCGATGAGCATGAAGTCGAAGTCCTCGAAGACGTTGCCGGTGGCCTTCGCCTCGTCGATGGAGCCGTTTGTCAGGTTGTAATAGCCCTGCATGACGCATTTCGCCAATACCAGACGCGGGATATTCTGCCCGAAGAGTGAGACGTCGATATTCTGCATCTCTGACGATCCTGGCACATAGTAGATGCCGGACGGGGAGACATAGACGGGAATCTTGCTAACCTTTGTCATGGCGTCGTAGATAGTGAGCCGTGAGAATTCCGGGAGCGTCTTGCGCAAATCGTTCCACCCGAGTAGGAATGAGAGGTTGCACTGCGGGTCGAGGTCCATGACGATGACGCGCTTCTGTGGATACATCTTATGAAGGCAAGCGGCGAGCGTCTGTACCGTTGTGGTTTTTCCCACACCGCCTTTGAAGTTAGTCACTGAGACTACGTCAGTGAGCTGATGCTTAGTTTCTTCTGCTGTTTTAGCCATTGTGTTATTGTATCTTTGTTTATTTGTCTATTTGTTCGTTTGTCGCTTTGTATTGTTGTACTATTGCGCGCAATACTATTGCTTCTTTGCGCACAATCTTGTTTGTTCTATTGTGTACAATCTTGTTTGCTTTATTGCGCGCAATCTTCTTTGTCTTATTGCGTGCAATCCTATTGTGTCTTTGTGTGCAATCTTGTTTGCTTTATTGCGTGCAATCCTATTGTGTCTTTGCGTGCAATCTTGTTTGCTTCATTGCGTGCAAAATTCCGCTTGTGTGTTTGAATGTTTGCGTGCAATTTTGTTTGCTTCATTGCGTGCAAAATTCTTCTCGCTGCATTATTGCGCACAATTGTTCAACAGCGCAAAGTTACGAAAATAAAAGTAGGGTAGGGAAGGTTTTGAGGAAAAACTTTCGGGAATCTGCATTTTCTTTTTCAAAGACTGAAAAGCGAGGAAAAAGGTGATTCAATTTTGTCAAAGTTCTTCATATCTCGGCATATGATCCATGAATAAATATTTTTTACCATCGTCCGATAGTCTGACACAATAGTGGGTGATGCCATTGGAGACGACGAGGTATCGGGCGTGGAGCTCCATGTTGTAGGCGGTGATTTGGTTGAAGACCTTCTGGGTGATGCTGATGTGCGGGGCTTTGTATTCGACAATCATGACGGGATGGAGTTCGCGGTCGTAGAGTACGGAGTCGGCGCGGAGCTGCTTCTGCCCTATCTTCAGCTTCACCTCGTTGGCCATGAGTCCGGCAGGGTAGCCGAGGGCGGAAATCATCCAGTGGGTGAAGTGCTGGCGGACCCACTCCTCGGGGGACAGGGCTACCCAGCGGCGGCGGAGCGGGTCGAGGACCTGCTCGCGGCCCTGACTGACGCGCAATTTTATATCGTAGGCGGGGAGATTAAGTCGAATCATTTTATTATCTTTGCAAAAATTATCGCTGTCTTGGCATACCTCCTGAAGGAGGCGCGCCTGCAAAGGTAAGTAAAATCACTGTGAACGAACAAGAAAATGGCAGAAAAGAAAGCAGTCGTCACCTACGAAAATATCATGCGTGAGTTGAAAGCGGGAAACTTTTCACCTATTTATATATTAATGGGTGAGGAGGCCTACTATATCGACCAAATCAGCAACTACATCCAGAACCATGTCCTCAAGCCGGAAGAGCAGGCCTTCGACCAGACCGTCGTCTATGGCGCCGATGTCAATGCCGCTCAAATTGCCGACCTGGCCATGCAGTTTCCCATGATGGCGCCCAAGCGTGTCATCATCGTCAAGGAGGCGCAGGGTATGCGGTCGTTTGACAAGCTCGAGCACTACGCCCAGAAACCTCAGCCCAAGACCATCCTCGTCATCTGCTACAAGAACGGCACTATCAACCGCCGCTCGAAATTTGTCTCGGCCTCTGAGAAGAATGGCATTGTCTTCGAGAGCAAGAAGCTACGCGACTGGCAACTGCCCGGACATATCCGCTCCTACCTCGCGGTGAAGAAAGTGAGCATCGACGACAAGAGTGCGGCGATGATAGCCGAGAACATAGGCTCCGATCTCAACCGACTCTATTCCGAGCTTGACAAACTCGTCATCGGCATGCCCGAGGGTGACAAACGGGTGACACCGGAGATGGTGGAGCGGAATATTGGTGTAAGCAAAGATTTTAACACTTTTGAGCTCCGTGCTGCCATTGTCAACAGGGATGTGCTGAAGGCCAACCGTATTATCAAATACTTTGACACTAACCCGAAGGCCGGCTCTGTCTACTCCATCCTGCCTTTGCTCTATGGTTATTTCCAAAATCTGATGGTGGCCTACTATGCGCCTAACCGCACCGACCAGAACGCGCTGGCTGGCTATCTGGATCTGAAAAGTGTGTGGGGTGTGAAAGACTATATGGTAGGACTGAGAAACTACACCGGGAAGAAGGTTCTTCAGATTTTGCAGAAATTTCGCGAGATTGACGCGAAAAGTAAGGGCGTAGACAACCCGTCGACCGCTTCTGGCGACCTGATGAAGGAGCTCGTCTTCTTCATTCTTCACTGATTTTGCCAGTTTTCGAGGCTGTTTTCCAGCTTTTTGGGGCTAAAAAGAGCGTCCTTCGGGACGCTTTTTTATGCCTAAAAGTATGGAAATAGGGTAGTTGCGGCGTTTTATCCCCTCTGAGAATGGCGTATTTTGGCCAAATCGGCCGTGGAATTAGGATTCGGCAATGGCTGCGAAAACGGGCGCCGGGAAAAGGCTAAAATTTGGCTTTATCATTCTTTAATATTTCAGAAATTAAACTTTAGCGGTTTAAATATTTAATATTCTAATTGACACAATTCAATCTAAATCCTAAATTTGTAATTTGCAAATATAAATAAGGCGTAATTCGGGAGTGTCTTAAATTTAAATATTTAGTATTATAAATCTAAATCTATAAATATACATTCTATTCACTTGAAGTGTAGTGAGCTAAATACCAAGTGTTTATAGTTAAATTAGGAGCTACTCCTTGCAGATTTATGAGGTTTTTGGGTGTTATTCGCCGCTCGCTTCTTTAAATCTTTAGCAATCCATGCTATCTATCTGTCAGAAAGCTAAAAACTTACTAAATTGCGCTATTTCAGAGGTTTAACGACTAAATCGGTGCTAAATTTACATTTATAAATCAAAACCGAGTATTTAGGTATTTAAAGTTCTAAAATCTAAAATATTACATTTATAAACCTAAAATATCACAATCTAAATTTATGTTTAGAAAATTGCGTAATTCAAATTTTTAGTTTAACTTTGCAAACAGTAGCGTCAGAGCCCTATTTTGTGGTTGTCGGCGTGTCATTGACTAAATTGCAGCTATGAAAGACAGAATAAAAGAGATCATGGAGAGCAAGCACATGACCCAAAAAGTGTTTGCTCAGTATACCGGCATCAACGAGGGCACCCTGAGCTTATTGCTCCGCGACAAGGCTCAGCCCACGCTGAAGACCTATGAGGCTATCCACAGCAAGTTTCCGGATGTCTCTATGGAGTGGCTCTTTGATGGCACAGGCAGCATGTATAAGAAAGGTGGTGAGGCTTCCGGCAACGGCTCCCAGGATGCAGGTGCTGCTGTGCAAGGCTCTGATGGCTCCTCGTCTAATGGCACTTCTTCGGCTTCTTCTCCTGCCCTACCCTTTGGGGAAGGCACTGCTGCCTCGCAGGCGAATCCTCAGCAGGCTCCCAATATCCAGAAAACGGTTGTGAAAATAGTTGACAAGCCACAACGCAAGATAACAGAAATCAGGGTCTTCTTCGATGACCAGACTTGGGAGTCTTTTGTACCGAAAAAAATGGATAAATAATTTTGTTGGAATGCATGTTTTCAGTGGGTTGTTCTCACCTATAGTTTAATATTCTCCTGAAATGATTTTGCGGCTTGCGGAAAAAGGATTAACTTTGTGGAGACCAAGATTTAGACATTATGAAGAAGTATTGTTTAGACCTCACGGTGTCCTCCGCAGATCATCTTTCCGATAAGCATGTGCTGCTGAAGTTGACATCCAATGAAGCGCTGCCCGAGATGCGGCCTGGGCAGTTTGTTGAGGTTCGTGTAGACAACTCGCCGTCGACATTCCTTCGCCGGCCTATCTCTATTAACAATGTGGACTTGAAGCATAATGAGCTCTGGCTTCTCGTCGCCGCCGTGGGAGACGGCACCCGCCACCTTTATGATTTGAAGGCCGGTGATCAGCTCAACTGTCTGTTGCCACTTGGCAACGGTTTCTCTTTCTCCAATACTCTTTCCGATAACGATGGCGGTGCTTCTCAAGTAGCGGGTACCGATGCAGGTCAGCCTAAGAGGGTGCTCCTCGTAGGCGGTGGTGTCGGTGTGGCACCTCTGCTCTGGCAGGGCATGAAGCTGAAGGAGCGTGGCATTGCTCCTGTCTTCCTTCTCGGTGCGCGGTCGGCCAAAGACCTTTTGGAGTTGCCACTCTTCAAGGAGGTGGGGCCGGTGTATATCACCACAGAGGACGACAGCGCCGGTGAGAAGGGCTTTGTCACCAACCACTCCGTCTTGCAGCGTGAGCATTTCGACCTTATCCAGACCTGCGGTCCGAAGCCGATGATGAAGGCCGTGGCGAAATACGCCAAGGAGAACAACATCCCCTGCGAGGCTTCGTTGGAGAATATGATGGCTTGTGGTCTGGGTGCCTGTCTGTGCTGCGTGGAGAAGACCGTGGACGGCAACCTGAGAGTGTGTGAAGATGGTCCGGTGTTTAATATTAAGAAGTTGCTATGGTAGACCTAAATGTAAAGATAAATGAATTGTCGCTGAAAAACCCCGTGATGACGGCCAGCGGCACCTTCGGCTACGGTTTGGAGTTTAAGGACCTCGTACCGTTGGAGGAAATCGGGGCGATTATCGTCAAAGGTACCACCTTGGAATGGCGCGAAGGTAACGACTATCCGCGTATGGCAGAGACGGCAAGTGGCATGCTCAACTGCGTGGGTTTGCAGAACAAAGGTGTGGACTATTTCTGCGAAAATATCTATCCAAAGATAAAGGATATCGACACACATTTCATTGTCAATGTCAGTGGAAATTCGCCTCAGAGATATGCGGAATGTGCAGCACGGATTGACGCTTTGGATAAGATTCCGGCCATAGAATTGAACATCTCCTGCCCCAATGTGAAGCAGGGCGGCATGGCTTTTGGTGTCACTTGTGAGGGTGCTGCGAGTGTTGTTAAGGCGGTCAGAAAGGTGTATCATAAGACGCTTATCGTGAAGCTTTCGCCCAATGTAACCAATGTAGCCGACATCGCCAAGGCGTGTGAAGCGGAGGGTGCTGACGCCGTTTCGCTTATCAATACACTGATGGGAATGGCTATTGATATTGAGCATCGCTGTCCGAAGTTGAGCATCGGTACGGGTGGCTTGAGCGGTCCTGCCGTGAAGCCGGTAGCCGTGAGAATGGTCCACGATGTCTACCATGCCGTGAAGATTCCGGTGGTGGGATTGGGTGGCATCATGACTGCCGAGGATGCCATCGAGTTCTTCATGGCGGGAGCCACAGCTATAGAGATAGGTACTGCCAACTTCATTGATCCGCAGGTGACGGTGAAGGTGAAGAATGGTATTGCCGCCTGGCTTGAGCAGCATGGCTGCAAGAGTCTGAAGGAGATTATCGGTGTGGTATGAGGCTTGTCAAGAAGTTAATGATAAATAATTATGTCCAGACTTTGGCTCCATTGGGGCAAAGTCTGGACACTATTTTTTATCTCATTTCCACAGCTTACATCCTGCATGCCTTGTTCAGCAGATAGTTGTCGAGGATGACCATGGCCGCCATATTCTCTACGATGGGCACGGCGCGCGGGACCACACAGGGGTCGTGGCGACCACGGACGTCTACGATGGTGGCGTTGCCGTGGATGTCGATGGTCGGCTGCGGCATGAGCAGGGTTGCCACAGGCTTAAAGGCCACGCGGAAGAAGATGTCCTGTCCGTTGCTGATACCGCCCTGGATACCACCGGAGTGGTTGCTTCTGAAAGTCGGCGCCTTACCATTCTCGGGAGCCGGTGCGAGGGTGTCGTTGACCTCACTGCCGCGGTGGGAGACGATGCTGAAGCCGTCGCCGTATTCGAAGCCCTTCACGGCGTTGATGGAGAGCATGGCCGCACCGAGCTGGGCGTGCAGCTTGCCAAACTCCGGCTCGCCGAGGCCTACAGGGCATCCGCTGATGACGGCGGTGACGATGCCGCCGATGGTGTCGCCGTCGGCTTTCACTTTCATGATGAGCTCCTCCATCTCTTTGGCTTTCTCAGCGTCGGGACATCTGACGATGCTGTCCTCCGTCTTCGAGAGGTCATAGAGGTGGTAGTCGCGGTCTAAGGCGATGTCTCCCACTTGTGAGACATACGCCTGAATCTTCACTCCGATGCTTTTCAGTGCCAACTTTGCCAGAGCACCGCCCACGCAGCGGCTGATGGTGATGCGTGCCGACGAGCGGCCGCCTCCGCGATGGTCGCGGATGCCATACTTATTATAATAGGTGTAGTCGGCATGCGAGGGACGGAAGAGCTCTCGGATGTTGTCGTAGTCCTTGCTGTGCTGGTTGGTATTCCTCACGATGAAGCCTATCGGTGCCCCCGTGCTCTTGCCTTCGAAGACGCCGCTGAGGATCTCCACCTTGTCGGGCTCGTTGCGCGATGTGGTGACACGGCTCTGGCCAGGGCGACGCCGTGAGAGCTCGTGCTGGATGAAGTCGAGGTCGATGTCCACTCCGGCGGGCATGCCGTCGACAACGCCGCCTACTGCCTCACCATGGCTCTCGCCGAAGGTGGTAAGGGTGAAAATATTACCGAATGTATTACGCATGGATACTTTTCTTTAAATGTTTTAACTTTATGACCTTGTTGTGCTTACAAAGTTACACTTTTTACCGCGGAATGTCATCACTATTAATAGGTATTTTGCAGAAATCACCACAAATAGGTATTGCAGGAATGGGGGAAAAGTACTAATTTTGCGTCAGATAAAGGTAATAATCAATAAAACGAATAGTAACAATGAGCAAGACAATTGTAGTTTATGGTTCATCCACGGGCACCTGCGAGTCTATCGCGCAGACCCTCGGTGAGAAGTTGGGCGCTGATGTCATTGATGTTGCCAATCTGACGGCAGCTGATGTCCAGGGCGCCGACAACCTCGTCCTCGGTACTTCCACATGGGGTGCCGGCGAGATGCAGGACGACTGGTATGACGGTGTAAAGGTGCTGAAAGAGGCTGGTCTGAGTGGCAAGAAGGTTGCTGTCTTCGGCTGCGGCGACAGCTCTTCCTATAGTGACACCTTCTGTGGAGGCATGAGGGAGCTCTATGACGCTGCTAAGGAAGCCGGTGCCACGATGGTCGGCGACGATGTCCCCACCGACGGCTACACCTATGACGACAGCGACTCTGTTGTAGACGGTCATTTCATTGGTCTGGCCCTCGACGATGTCAACGAGGACGACAAGACAGAGAGCCGTATTGAGGCGTGGATTCCTACATTGGGATTCTAAAATCATTTCAATAGAAACCATTAAAATAGCCATTATGTCTGAAGTTCCCATAGAGATGAAGGTTCTTATGAACCACATTTATGAGTATGAGAAGGGAGTTCGCCGCATGGTGCTCTACACCTTCAACAAGGCTTATGAGAGCTATGCCGTAGACCGTTTGCAGCGCAGGCATATAGACTATATCCTTCAGCCGGCAGGGCGCGGCACGGTGAACCTCTTCTTCGGTCGCAGTGAGTGCCTTGCCGCTATCCGCCTGATTGTCACCAAGCCGCTCAATGAGCTGACTCCCGAGGAGGATTTCATGCTCGGAGCCATGTTGGGCTATGACATCACCATGGAGTGCGAACGCTTCTGCATGCTCAAAGGCCGCAAATGTTCATGTGATGGCTGTACGGAGTGTAACGAATGCGTCCATGCCGCAACGGTGGCAACGGCTTGACAGGGCGTCGGGCTGAACGCATAATCAAAAGAATGAAAGGTGGATCAATTTTTCAAGACTTCTTGTTCACTATAAGATAGAAATTCATAATGTTTTTGTATAATCAATATGAGGGACGTCGTGATGACGTCCCTTTTATTATTGTATGAGCTTCTTCTTTGAATAGTTTCCAGGCTTATTTTGAATGACTCTCAGGCTATCGTCAGCTTGTCGGCGTCGGCCTTCACTTTTTCCTCGCTGATGAGGAAGCGCAGGGCACGGTCGAAGGCTGTAGTGCCGGCCTCCATCTGATAGACTTCTTTGAGCGTGTGGACACCTTTATCGCTTAGCAGCTGTAGGATTTTCTTTACCGCATCATCGTCAGCCGTAGGGGTATGGTGGCGGGCATCAATGCAGACATCGCAATGTCCGCAATCTTCCGACCGCTCCTCACCAAAGTAGGCCAGGAGCTGTCGGCTGCGGCAGATGGTGTCGTTGGTGGCGTAGGTGATGAAGGCACTGATGCGGTTGATATACTGCTCTTTGCGCTCCTCGTAGACGTTCTTGGGGAGGAAGACGGTATCCTCTCGGTCGCGGAGATAGGTGATATACGGTGTCTTGCGCTGGGGGATGAAGTTGATGATGCTTCTCTTGCTCAGGGCTTTGAGCAGATGGTAGCATTCGTTCGGCGACACCTTTGCCTGTGCTGCCACAAGGGCTTCGTCGATATACTGATAGTCGGTGAAGAGCCCGCCGTAGCACCTCAGCAAGGCCGTCATCACGGCTTCCTCTTCCTGCGACAGCTCGTCGAGCTTATAGAGTTCGTTGCGGGTGAGCAGCACATGTACGCGGGCTGCCGAATCGGGGTCGGTCTCATAATGCAGATAGCCCGCATTCTCAAGCAGGTGTAGGGCAGCGTCTACGGGTATGGGGAAGAAATGATAGGTGGCGCAGAACTTTCCGATGTCGAAGGCGAAGGTGTGGCCGCTGCCGCTGCCCACACCTATCTCATAGTAGAAAGCGAGACTTTGGTATACATTATTAATATATTCTTTGGCGGGGAAGTTTTCATCGACGCGTCTGTTCAGTTTTCCGATGTCATTGCCATTCCACAGCAAGACAGCGTAGGCTTTCTTGCCGTCTCGCCCCGCTCTGCCCGCTTCCTGGAAGTAGGCCTCTATGGAGTCGGGGCAGTCGAAATGTATCACCGTCCTTACGTCGGGCTTGTCGATGCCCATACCGAAGGCGTTGGTAGCCACCATGACACGCTTCTCGTCGCGTTGCCACTCCTTCTGCCGCTCATCGCGGGTGGCATGCTCCAGTCCGGCATGGTAGAAGGTGGCCGTGATACCCTCTTGGTTGAGTGCTTCGGCAATATCTTTGCAGCGGCTGCGACTTCTCACGTAGACGATGGCCGAGCCCGGGACGTGGCGGATGATATGGATGAGCTCTGCGGGCTTGTCCTCCGCCTTCCGCACTACATAAGCTAAGTTCTTCCGCTCAAAGCTCATGCGGAAGACGTTCTTGGCTTTGAAGGCCAACTTCTCCTGGATGTCGTCGATGACTGCCAATGTCGCCGTTGCTGTCAGTGCCAAGACAGGGGCTTCGGGCTTTATCTTTCTGATGCTGGCAATGTTGAGGTAGGCGGGTCGGAAGTCGTAGCCCCATTGGCTGATGCAGTGAGCCTCGTCGACGGTGATGAAGCTCACCTTCATATGGCGCAGCTTGGTAAGGAAGAGCTCCGAGGCTAAGCGCTCGGGTGAGACATAGAGCAGCTTCACACCCCCGAAGATGCAGTTGTCAAGGGTCTTGAGAATTTCTGCCCGCTTCATGCCCGAGTAGATGGCTGCTGCCTTAATGCCCTTGGCCCTGAGGTGCTGCACCTGGTCCTTCATCAGGGCGATAAGCGGTGTGATGACGATACAGGTGCCCTCCTTGGCCAGCGCCGGCACCTGGAAGGTGATGCTCTTGCCACCACCGGTAGGCATCAGTCCGAGGGTATCCTTGCCCGAGCTGATGCTCTCTATGATTTCCCGCTGTATGCCGCGGAAGTCGTCATAGTGCCAGTATTGTTGGAGAATCTGTCTGTATGGATCCATGCAGTTTTATTCCTCTTCGGTGGGTCTGATGTCTTCTATCTGTAGCTGTACCTGGTTGCGCTTGAAGATATTATCCTCGATGGTATAGGCGATGTCAAAGGAGCGTTTCGACTTGATATATCTTGCCGAGGCGCTCTGTCCGAAGGCGATGCCGTTGACGACGGTCCCCGACTTCGAGTCTACGAGCTCAAGCTTGATATGCTCCTGTGATCGTCCTACCACTTTGCTGGTGCCATAGTCGTAGACGCCTTTAGTGCAGAACATCGGCTTTTGGTTGCCGGGTCCGAAGGGTGAGAAGCGCTTCAGGTCGTTGTGCAGCCGCTTGGTAATCTCCTTGAAGTCCAGTTCGGCGTCGATATGAAGGATGGCCTCCGTCTGCTCAGGGTGGATATGCTCCTCGACATATTTCTGAAAGCGTCGTCTGAACTCCGGCACATCGTCCCATCGGAGTGTGAGCCCTGCGGCATAGGTGTGGCCGCCGAAGTTGATGAGCAGGTCGCGGCAACTCTTGATGGCTGCATAGATGTCGAAGCCTCTGACCGAGCGCGCCGAGCCTGTAGCCAGGTCGCCGTCATGGGTGATGACCACGGTGGGTCGGAAATATATCTCGGTGAGTCTCGACGCCACGATGCCGATGACGCCCTTCTTCCAGTGCTCGTCGTAGAGGACGATGCTGGAGTGGTGCTCCTGACTCTCTATCCTCGACACAATCTGGTTGGCTTCCTCGGTCATCTGCTTGTCGATGTCTTTCCGCTGCTCGTTGTATTCGTCGATGTGGCTGGCCTTGTTCACGGCACTGTTGAAGTCCTTCTCCACGAGCAGGTCCACGCTCTCCTTGCCATTCTCCATACGGCCCGAGGCATTGATTCTCGGCCCTATCTTGAAGATGATGTCGCTCATGGAAATCTCCCTGCCACTGAGCCCGCAGATGTCGATGATGGCCTTCAAGCCCACGCTGGGGTTCTGGTTGAGTTGCTTGAGTCCGTGGTAGGCCAGGATACGGTTCTCGTCGACGACGGGCACGAGGTCGGCGGCGATGCTCACGGCGCAGAAGTCGAGGAGGGGGATGAGTCGCGAGAAGGGAATGCCATTGTTCTTGGCAAAGGCTTGCATGAACTTGAAGCCCACGCCACAGCCGCAGAGATGCTTGAAGGGGTAGGTGTCGTCCTGCCGCTTGGGGTTGAGGATCGCCACGGCATTGGGCAACTCGTCATCGGGGTTGTGGTGGTCGCAGATGATGAAGTCGATGCCAAGGCTCTTGGCATAGTCTATCATCTCGTTGGCCTTGATGCCACAGTCGAGGATGATGATGAGCTTCACGCCCGTCTCATGGGCAAAGTCTATCCCCTTCTTGCTCACGCCGTAACCCTCGTCGTAGCGGTCGGGGATATAATAGTCGATATTGGAATAGAACTGTTGCAGAAACTTGTACACCAACGCCACGGCCGTACATCCGTCGACGTCGTAGTCTCCATAGACGAGGATGCGCTCCTTGCGCCCCATGGCATCGTTGAGTCTGTCCACGGCCACGTCCATATCCTTCATGAGGAAGGGGTTGATAAGGTCGGCGAGCTGTGGGCGGAAGAATCGCTTGGCAGCACTCTCTGTGGTGATGCCGCGCCGGATGAGGAGCAGGGTGAGGATAGGGCTCATGTTGAGCTTCTCGGCAAGCTCATTGGCTTGTCGGGACTCATCGGGGGATGGTGGGTCATACTTCCATTTTAAATGCATTTTAATTCTTTTTTTTTCTTTCTGCAACAAAGATACAAAGATTTCAAGACATTATAGATGAAAGTATATGAAAAAGTGATAAACGTATCAAAAAAGCCTGTGTGGAAATCTCCACACAGGCTTTGAGTGCATTATTATTTATCCTGAATATTTCTATCAGAAGCCACACTTCTTACGAATGTCCTTGGGCACGGCATTCTTGTTGACCATGAAGTCCATGGTGTTGGCCACAATAAAGTTCTTTGTCATATACCAGATACCTTTGTAGTCGCCGGTCTCACCCCAGGAGTTCTTCACCATATAGTATTCCTTGCCGTTCTGGTCTTTGGCAATACCATAGATGAGCATGCCGTGGTCGTCGGTGAGCTCCCAGTCGTCGTATCTCTCCTGGCGCATCTTCTGTGTTGGCACAATCTCCGGCACGTTGACGCCGAGGGAGTCCACGATGTCTTTCTTCTTGCTCTGTGAGAGCTTGAGCCAGCGAGCCATGTCGCTACCCTCGAGGTTGGCGAGCTTCTTGGTGTCGTACATATAAGCCAGTCCTGTGCGTGTGAATCCGTCCTCCGAGACGTCACCGCCCCAAGCCACGGTGTAGCCGTTCATGATGGCGTTGTCGATAATCTTCGACAGGTCGTCGATAGGTACATTCCATGACAGAGGATTGCGCCAGTTGTCCTGCACCTCTACAGCGAAGGCTGTCCAGAAGGGGTGGTGGGTGTAGCTGGTGAAGCTCACATAGTTGTTGCAGGCAGCGCTATCAAGGCCGATAGCGGCAGCAAAGGTCTTCGGTGTGTAGCTCTTGCCCTGGTAGGTGAACTGCTTGGGGCAGTCGCCGAGATAGGAGTCGAGGATGCCCTGCAGACCGTTCTTCCAAGCCGGTGAGAGCTTCTTGGCGTCGCTCTTGGCCACAGCCTCCACGTAAGGAGTCATGACTTTGAAGAACTCGTTGAAGTTGAAGAGGGAATCACCGTATTGGCTGCCAGTCTTGGCCATGGCTGTCTCGGGCACGATGCCATAGTGCTGGATGCAATAAAGTGGGTCGTAACAGCTGCCACCTTGAGCGAACTGGCAGTCACCATGCAGGCGTACCACCTGGATGGCGCGGTCCATGTATGTCTTGTTGGCGACAAAGGCCTCGGAGAGGTCGTAAGTCTTGCCGGTGTTCTTAAGTATCTCTGCCTCAAAAAAGCTCAGGGTAGAGTAGTCCCAGCACGTACCGGAACGGTTCTGGTTCTTAATACTTGTAATCGGGTTCTGCTTTATCACAGTGAAGACCGGCTTGTTGGGGTTGACACTGTCTTTTTTTGCAGTCGCTGCCCCTGCGCTAAGGGTCAGCATGACGGCCATCGCGGCCAGAATGGTTTTCTTCATCAGATTGTTATCAATTCTTTTAATTCGCTTGCAAAAGTACGTCTTTTTATTCACTTACAAAAAGAATTAATACTTTTTGTTATAAATATCCACCCTTCCGGGTGAATATTTACACATTTTGCTGCTTTGTGAGCAGTTTTTGTCGCACTTCTCCTTATTTTGCCATGAAGGCTTCCACATCCTTGGGATGATATGGAATACGGTCTTTGCCGATGAAGCGGCAGCCGTCTTTGGTGATGAGCACATCGTCTTCGATACGTATGCCGCCGAAGTCTTTGTAGGTCTCCAGCTTGTCAAAGTTCAGGAAGTCCTTGCAGTGGCCCGTTGCCTTCCACTCGTCGATGAGAGCGGGGATGAAGTATATGCCCGGCTCGTCGGTGACTACGAAGCCCTCTTCCAAGCGGCGGCCCATACGCAGGCAGTTGGTGCCGAACTGGTCGAGAATGGGTCGGGTCTCCTCGTCGAAGCCTACGTTAATCTGGTCGAAGCCTTCCATGTCGTGGACGTCCATACCCATCATGTGGCCCAGTCCGTGGGGCATGAACATGGCGTGGGCACCGGCCTTGACAGCCTCCTCGGTGTCGCCCTTGGCCAGACCCAACTCTTTCAGGCGGTCGAACATCAGGCGGCAGACGGCGAAGTGGACATCCATGTATTTCACGCCAGGCTTGGCCACCTCCAAGGTGTAGTCGTGGCAGGCTTCCACGATGGAGTAGATGTCCAACTGGCGCTGTGTGAACTTGCCGTTAACAGGATAGGTGCGCGTGTTGTCAGAGCAGTAGTTGTTGATGGTTTCGGCACCGGCATCGCAGAGGGCTAAGCGTCCGCTCTCCAAGACGGCCATGGAGGGGTTGCCATGCATAATCTCGCCATGCTGTGAGAAGATGGTGGCGAAGCTGACCATGGCGCCGTAGGAGTGGGCGATGCCGTCAATCTGTCCACCGACATATTTCTCTGTCACACCGGGCTTGGTCAGACGCATGCCGGTGGTGTGCATCTTATATCCTATCACAGCTGCGCGCTCCAGCTCTTCAATCTCTTCCTGAGTCTTGGTGGAGCGCATCTTCACGATGGCCTTGATGAGTGGCATCGAGGCGCTCTCCTTCTGCTGGTTGGGATGGATGCCGAGGAGGTCGAAAATCTGTATCTTGATGTCGGCGCGATAAGGCGGGAGGAAGTGGATGGGGCGTTTCAGGCGAAGAGCGTCGTTGCAGATCGTCTTCAGCGACTTCATGGGTGCAGAGTTGCTCACACCCACCTGCTCGGCCATGTCGTGGACGCTGTCCACAGAGCCGTACCATACGATGTCCTCGATGTCGATATCGTCGCCAACGAGCGTCTCAATGTCATTGTCAACATCTATGACACCCACGAGACCCTCACGCTGCTGTCCGAAGAAATACAGGAATGAAGAGTCCTGCCGGAAGGGATAGTAACCGTTGTTGGGGTAGTTGGCGGGTGAGATGTTGTTACCGAAAAGAATGATAACGCCGCTACCTACAAGCTTCTTAAGCTCAGCGCGACGCTGAATGTAAGTCTCTTTGCTGAACATAATAATACAATTTATATTACTTTTGCTTGCAAAGTTAATAAAGAATGATAGAAAAAAGCGTAACTTTGCAAATAAATTTTAGAAAAAATTATGCAGATTGACACTCACACTACCGGATTGGTGCTCGAGGGGGGCGGCATGCGCGGTGTTTTCACCAGTGGCGTGCTTGACGCATTCATGAAATACAACATCTATTTCGACTATATCGTGGCCGTTTCAGCTGGTGCCTGCAATGGCATGAGCTACGTGTCGCGGCAGCCGCGGCGGGCCCGTATCTCCAATATCGACTATCTGGCAAAATACGACTATATCGGTCTGAAACACCTTGTCACGCAGGGCTGCATCTTCGACCGCAAGCTTCTCTACGACCGTTTCCCCAACGAGCTCATCCCCTTCGACTATGACGAATATTTCCGCCATGCAGCTGGTTTTGAGATGGTGACGACGAATTGCGAGACGGGGCGCTCGGAATATCTTACCGAGCTCAGCGACCGCCAGCGTGCCGTAGACATCTGCCGCGCCTCCAGCTCCCTGCCCTATGTCAGCAGTATCGTCATGGTCGACGGCAAGCCGATGCTCGATGGCGGCATCATTGACTCTATCCCCGTCAGGCGGGCGCAGGCTACGGGCCACGAGTTTAATGTCGTCATCTCTACCCGTAACCTTGGCTTCCGCGAGACGGGGCACGACCGCAAGCAGCCGCGTTTCATCTATCGCAACTATCCCCGTCTGCGTGTGGCCCTGAGCCATCGCATAGAGGCTTACAACCGCCAGCTGCAGATGTTGGAGGATATGGAGCAGGAGGGAAAGATAGCGGTTATCCGCCCGCAGCGCCCCATGGAGGTGAGGCGCATTGAGAAAGATACGCAAAAGTTGGAACGACTCTATGAGGAGGGCTTCCGCATTGGCGAGGAGTTCGTGGCGGAGTGGCATCTCGCATAAAAAATCCCGTGCAACGGCAGCCGTTACCCGGGACAAGTTTATTCATCAAACGATTTAATATAATAATGTATCGTTTTGTGGTTTTATTTCAGCAGATCGGGGCGCAGCCTTTTGGTGCGCTCTAATGCCTGGTCCATCTCCCATTGCTTTATCTTCGCCTCATTGCCTGAGAGCAGGATGTCGGGCACTTTCCAACCTTTGTAGTCGGCGGGGCGGGTATAGATAGGCGCGGCGAGGAGATCGTCTTGGAAGCAGTCGGAGAGTGCGCTCTGGTCGTCGCTGATGACACCGGGCACGAGACGGACCACAGCGTCGGCAATGACAGCAGCAGCCAGCTCGCCACCGGTCAGCACAAAGTCGCCGACACTGATCTCGCGGGTGATGAGATAGTCGCGGACACGCTGGTCGATGCCTTTGTAATGGCCGCAGAGGATGATGAGGTTCTGCTGAAGGCTCATGTCGTTGGCCATCTTCTGGTCGAAACGCTCGCCGTCAGGGGAGACGTAGATGACATCGTCGTAGTCGCGCTCCGACTTCAGCGCCGTGATAGCGCGGTCGATGGGCTCGCACTGCATCACCATGCCGGCAAAACCGCCATAGGGATAGTCGTCCACACGCCGCCATTTGTCAGTGGTGTAGTCTCTGAGGTTGTGAAGGTGTATCTCGGCAAGCCCCTTCTTCTCGGCGCGAGCCAGAATGCTCTCATGAACAAAGCCCTCGATCATCTCGGGCAATACGGTAATAATATCTATTCTCATAATCTATTCTCCAAACTTTTCTATGAACTCGTCTTCTGATATGATGGGAGTACCGAGCTGATGGGCTTTCTGATTCTTGCCGCTTGTCGATGTCACGTCGTTGTTGATGAGATAGGATGTCGACTTGCTCACGCTTCCCGTCACCTTTCCGCCCTGGCTCTCGATATATGCTTTCAGCTCATTGCGGTTCTTATAGTGGTGGACGTCGCCGGTAACGACGAAGGTCAGCCCTTTGCACTTCGCCCCAGTGGCTGCTGTCGACACCTGCTCTATCTGCACGATTTCTAAAAGCTTGTCCACGACCTCAGCGTTGTCCTTGTCGCTGAACCAGGTCACTACTGACTTTGCCTTCTCCGGCCCTATGCCGGGAATCATCGCTAACGTCTCCTCAGCTTTGGGTGCAAAGAGGTTGTCAGCTTGCTGACGTCCCCGCGCTAAGTCGATGAGGTCGCGGATGGGGTAGGCGGCAAGGAGTCGTGTGCAGACATCCTGGCCGCAGAGTGGTATGCTCAAGGCATAGAGGAAGCGGCGGGCGTCGACCTTGCGGGCAGCCTCCACGGCAACGGCGATGTTGTGGGCCGATTTCTCTTTAAATCCGTCGAGACGTGCGATGGCTGCCTCATGCTCCGGCAACCGGTAGATGTCGGCATAGTCTTTTATCCAGCCAAGGTTGATGAATCGTTGCAGCGTCTGCTCGGAGATGCCGTCGACGTTGACGCCTTGCTTCGAGACGAAACGGGCAAATTTCTTCAGCTGTTTGGCTGGGCAGGCGCTGTTGGTGCAGTGCAGCGTCTTGGTGCCGCTCGCCGGACTCTCCGTGACTGCTGTCGGTGCGCCACAGACGGGGCAGCGGTCGGGAATCTCCAAAGAGCCCTTGGCCTGCCGAATCTTAATCACTTTCGGGATAATCTTGTTGGCCTTGATGACTTCTATCTCTGTGCCCTTGCCGCCTATCCCGAGTCGCTCGCACTCGCTGATGTTGCACAGTGAGGCGCGCTTGACGGTGGTGCCCTCCAATTCCACAGGCTTGAAAACGGCAACGGGAGAGATGGTTGAGGCAGCGCAGCTCCATTCGATGTGGTCGAGCTCGGTCACAGCACTCTCATCGGCCCATTTGAAAGCATAGCCGGCGCGCGTGGCATGGTGACCGGTCACCGAGCCGGTAGCGGCGTAGGCCGTGTCGTCGTAGGCGATGACGAGGCCGTCGACGGGGTAGGGGTTCTCGCGCTTGGTCACCTTCTGCGTCCAGCGAGCTATCACCTCGTTGATATTCTCCAAGGTGGGATGGTCTATCTTCTCATGGTCTACACAGTCGAGTCCAACTGCTTTCAGCCAGTCCATGCGCTTGCCCCACGATAGAATCTCCTCGTCGGTGTGGACGAGGGTGAAGGGTATCCAGTGGATATGTCGCTCAGCCACCTCGGCAGGATCTTTCAGTGTCAGTGAGCCCGATGCGAGGTTGCGGGGGTTAGCATACTCCTCATCGCTCTCAAGGTTGAAACGCTCAAAGTCCTCGTAGCTGATGACGGCCTCACCTCTCACGACGACGTGCCCTGAAGCCTTTATCGTCTGCGGAATGCCGTTGATGGCTTTGCTCAGGTGAGTGATGTTGGTGCCTATATGTCCGTCGCCGCGTGTTACCACTTTTGTCAGCCGGCCGTTGTCATAGGTCACTACAAGGGTCAGCCCGTCGAGTTTCCACGACAGCCAGATAGGACGGCCTTCAGCCCATTTCACCAGGTCCTCCGGCTTCTTGGTCTTGGCCAGTGAGAGAGCGGGAAACTCGTGTGCCTCCTTCTGCCCTGCCACGCTGTCGGCAGATACTTTATGGGTGGGCGATTCGGGCAACACGATGCCTGTGAGCTGCTCCAGGCGGCGCAGCTGGTCAAACTTAGCGTCCCACTCGTAGTCGGTCATCAGTTCCCCACGACCGTTGTAATAAGCGTCGGAGGCTTTGTTGAGCTCATCGGCAAGTTGCCGCATCAGCTCGGTGTTGTCCATTTTCTGCTCCATATCTTGGTTTCCTTGTGGCTGTGCCTGTTATGATGTTACCATGCAAAGGTAGTAATATTATCTGAAATGAGAAAGGAAACGTGTGTTTTGTGGAGAAATAATTCTGTGGCAAATGCCACGCACATCTGCGGCAAATGCCACGCACATCTGTGGCAAATGCCACGCATATCTGTGGCAAATGCCACGCAATTCCAGGGCATAAGCCACGGAATGGCTTTTAAATAGGGCAGGGCCTTCTTTGCCTTCTCTGTGGATCTGTGGAAGATATATCCGCTGCGATCTATTCGTTTTTTTGTCTCAATTGGCGTGTAACTCGGGAATTTTATCTAAATTTGCACTTAGAATATTCCCATTATGAATAGAAATTCCCTTACCCGTCGCCTGCTTCCGGCGGCGCTGGTTACTATAGTGCTGGTTGTGGCTGTTGTGCTGCTCACGCGAGGCCATGAAATCAGGTCGGTGAAGTCGCCCCGCGACCTTGCCGGTGCCATCGTAGGCGTACAGCTCGGTACGACTTCTGATATGAAGGTTTCAAAGCTGGAGCCTAAAGGTACCAAGGTGGAGCGTTTTACCAAGACGGCCGATGCTGTCCAGGCGCTGATGCAGGGCAAAGTGGACTGTGTGGTGGAAGATGAACAGCCGGCAAAGGCTTTTGTCCGTGAGAATGACGGGCTGCGTCTCTTGCCACAGTCTTTCTCCAGCAATGGCTTCGCTTTCTGTGTGGCAAAAGACAACAAAGTCCTCTGTGAGCGAATCAACAAGGCACTGACACAGCTCCAAAACAGTGGTACACTCGACCGCATTGCCCGGCGGCATATCGACGACAACATTGCCGTGAGCTATGAGCCAAAAAATATCGGGCGCCCTAACGGCACCTTGATAGTGGCTACCAACGCCACCTATCCGCCTTACGAATATTATGAGCATGGCAGGGTAGTGGGTATTGATATTGACATCATGCAGGCCGTCTGCGACATCTTAGGGATGACGATGCAAGTCGAGGACATGAATTTCGATGCCGTCATCACCTCCGTGCAGACCGGCAAAGCCGATGTCGGTGCTGCAGGGCTCACCGTCACCCCTGATCGCCTCAACAACGTGCTTTTTACCAAACCTTATACGGCCTCCCGACAGATGCTCATCGTCAAGGCCCCCAATACGGCGGCAACATCGAAAGGTATCGTGGAGAAGTTTAAGACCGATTTCATCACTGAGGGCCGCTACCTCTACCTTCTTCAGGGACTTGGCAACACGCTGCTGATTACCTTCTTTGCCATCATCATCTCCCTCATCGTAGGTTCCGGCATAGCCATCGTGCGTGCCACACACGACCGTACCGGGCGGATGAAGGTCCTTAACGCTATTTGTCAAGTCTATCTTGCCATCTTGCGTGGCACCCCGACAATGGTGCAGTTGCTGATTATCTACTATGTTGTCTTTGCCAGTGTCGATGTGAGCAAAGTCTTCGTGGCAATAGTGGCTTTCGGTATCAACTCTTCGGCCTATCTCGCTGAAGTGGTGAGAGGTGGTATCATGTCCATCGACCGCGGACAGATGGAAGCCGGAAGAAGCTTAGGACTTGGCTATTGGCAGACAATGCGCTTAGTGATATTGCCGCAGTCATATAAGAATGTGTTGCCAGCCATCGGCAACGAGTTGATAACATTGTTGAAGGAGACCTCCATCGCCGGATATATCGGCATTGTGGACCTTACCAAGGGCAGCGACATCATCCGCAGCATTACCTACGATGCCATCCTGCCGCTCACCACCGTGGCCATGGTCTACCTGGCTTTGGTCTTCATGCTCTCTACCGCCGTGGGCAAAATGGAAAAGAAACTTAGAAAGAATGAAAGAAGATAATCAAGTTCTCATACGCGTTGAGCACCTCAGTAAGAGCTACTCCGGCCACGTGGTGCTCCGCGATATCAATACTACCATTTCACAGGGTGAGGTCATTGCCGTGATAGGGCCTTCGGGCAGCGGCAAGTCTACCTTCCTGCGCTCGCTGAACCTTTTGGAGCAGCCTACGGGCGGTCGTATCCTCTTTGAGGGCACCGACATCACCTCGCCGGAGATTGACATCAACAAGATGCGCGAGCGCATGGGCATGGTCTTTCAACAGTTCAATCTCTTCCCGAATATGACCATTCGCCGCAATATTATGTTGGCTCCCGTCACCCTCGGCAAGAAGTCTCGGCAGGAAGCCTCTGACGATGCTGAGCGGCTCTTGGACCGTATCGGATTGCGAGACAAGGCCGATTCCTATCCCGATTCCCTCTCAGGTGGTCAGAAACAGCGTGTGGCCATCGTCAGAGCCCTGGCTATGAACCCCGATGTCATGCTCTTCGATGAGCCCACGTCAGCCTTGGACCCGGAGATGGTCGACGAGGTGCTGCAGCTCATGCGGGGGCTTGCTAAAGATGGCATGACAATGGTTGTGGTGACCCATGAGATGGCTTTTGCGCGAGAGGTGGCCTCAAGGGTACTCTTCCTCAGTGACGGACTTATCCAGGAGGATGGCACCCCACAGCAAGTTTTTGAGCATCCTACGGCGCCACGCCTCAAGGAGTTTCTGTCCAGGATGCTCTGATGGTTTGAATGCGTATTGACAGATGAAGTGCATGGACGATTTCTATACAGATGAACCGATAGACTTCGGGAATCAAGATGGCATGGACGATGCCGACGCTCCGGACTCGCTCGGCAATGAGCACAACTGGGATTATTACGGATACGAACCTGATGAAAACGACATCCATCCGTGGGAGTCTTTAGACAACAGTTCGCCAGAGGACATCGCCGGACTTCCGCAGAAAATAGTGGAGTTGGAAAAGATGATACGCACCCAGCCTTGGGAGATGATGCGGGAGAAGAATTTCTACGACCAGGCGCAGTTTATGGCCGACTATACTGATAGTGCCGACATCGTGCCATTCTTTGACTATTTCCCTGTCTACAGCGACATGACGGTGGAGGAGTTGCGCAGCTATTTCACAATCCGTACGATGTGGCGGCAGGGAAAGTTTCCCGAGGTGGCATTGAGCTATATCTTTGTTTACATCTATGAGCTGCTGATGCAGGTTGGTATAGACCATCCTGAAGACGGTTATGAACTCTTGCAGGAACTTCTTGCCGCTTATTCTCCAACCTATGAGCAACTGCCTCGTTACCTCAAGCCATGGCTGCAAGAATATGTGGTCTACTACAACCTTCCGTCGCATTTTCAGGAGGTCTTCGCTGACGAGCGGCACAACGATGCTCTTGCCGCTGTCTTGGCCGACTACAAGCATGTTGATGGCGCAAACCTTTTCGACGTGCTTCTCTCTCTGAGTGGCTATAATCCTACTGATAAGGCGCTCTTTAAGAAGGCATCAGGAAAGGTGAAGGATTGTATGATTGATGTATTGCGCGCAATTATACCGACTTTGGAGCAGGTCAGCCATCATCATATAGAAACTTTATGTCTTGGCTCGCGCAGCCGGCGGCAGATAAGGATGTTTGCCAATGCAGTCTTCTATGATCCACGGCCAGTGCGTAGTGCTGAAATCAATGTGTCACCGCGCGTCGGATATTTCTGTAGGGGCGGGTTGTGGTCGAAGAATGTTTTTGCCTGGAACAAACCTCAGGTGAAGCGACTCCTTGGAGTCGTCTTCCATGAAATAGACCGTCAGCTACGGGTGGTCTTTGGTGTCAAGCCAGCATTGAAGCCTAAAATTGAGGCCACTCCTTATGCCGCTGCCATCAAGGAGGCCATTGCACAATGGGTAGAGCGTGAGCGTGCAGCCGAGGCAGCGCGGGAGGCAGAGCGCCGACGTGTCTCTATTGACTTCTCAAAGTTGGGGAAAATCCGGAGTGATGCTGAGGTCGTGATGGAGAAACTCGCTACTGATGACAGCGCGGAACCGGTTACGGCAGGGCCCATTGATCCTATTATGCCCACTGAGCCTATTATGCCCACTGAGCCTGTTATGCCCACAGCGCCTGTTGTGCCCACAGCGCCAGATAAGCCCATTGAGCCCAGCTCCTCTCTGTCCGCTCCCTCAGCTGAGACAGCCTTTCTCCGTCTTTTCCTCTCTGGCGGTGACTGGCGTGGCTTCCTCCGCGACCATCACATCCCCGAGGGCGTTATGGTGGAGAAAATCAACGATACGGCAATGGACAACATTGGTGACATCGTGCTCGAAGACGACGGTATGGGATTGAAACTTATCGAGGACTACCGCGCTGATGTGGAGCAGTGGCTCAAAGATAATGGCTAAGCATCCAACAAAGTAACAAAACTGAATGACAATGACAAACAGAAATATACCTCCGCGCCGTATCGCGCAGAGTATCATCAACTCACTCAAAGGCGGTGTTGTGCCTCGCGTAGGCTTGCCCTATGTCACCGTAGGCCGCCGCAAAGAGATAGAAGCCTTACTCCATGATGTGGAGATAGTGGGGGAGGGCGGTGCCTCCTTCCGCTTCATCGTTGGCAAATACGGCTCGGGCAAGTCCTTTCTCTTGCAGACAATCCGTAACTATGTCATGGACCGCAATTTTGTTGTCGTCGACGCTGACCTCTCTCCTGAGCGGCGGCTGCACGGCAACCAAGGTCAGGGACTGGCCACCTATCGCGAGCTCATCCGCAACCTCAGCGTGAAGTCTAAGCCCGAGGGCGGGGCACTGGCCATGGTCCTCGACCGCTGGATTAACTCCGTGCAGACGGCAACGGCGCAGCAGGAACAGCTCAGCATGGACGCACCGGGCTTCAACGAGGCCGTGGAAGCGCATATCATGACCATTATCCGGCAGATGCAGGATTTGGTCCACGGTTTTGATTTCGCCCGACTGCTGACGCTCTATTTCCGTGCCTTTGTCAATGGCGACGACGAGCTCAAGGGCAAGGTGCTGAAATGGTTCCGTGGGGAATACGCCACGAAGACCGAGGCGCGACAGGAGCTCGGGGTAACGGTCATCATCTCCGACGATGACTGGTATGACTATCTCAAGCTTTTCGCTTTCTTCTTTCGCCAGGCAGGCTACAGCGGACTGATGGTCTTCATCGACGAACTCGTCAACATCTACAAGATTCCCAACGCTATCTCGCGGCAATACAACTATGAGAAGATTCTCACTATGTACAACGACGCCCTCCAGGGTAAGGCGCAGTATATCGGCACCATCATGAGCGGTACACCGCAGTGTGTCGAGGATCGCCACCGCGGCATCTACAGCTATGAGGCCTTGCGCTCGCGCCTCACCGAGGGCAAGTTCTCGCAGCAGGGCCATCAGGATCTCCTCGGTCCCGTACTGCGTCTCTTACCACTCACCAACGAGGAGATGCTCGTCCTCTCCGAGAAACTTGCCGACATCCATGCTGCCCTGTATGGTTATGAGCGCACGGTGACAGACAGCGACCTCGCCACCTTCATCCAGATAGAATACAACCGCATTGGCGCCGACGGCAACATCACGCCGCGAGAGGTCATCCGCGACTTCATCGAGCTACTTGACATCACGGTGCAGAACCCTGGTAGCAGCGTCGGCGATATCCTCCACAGCGATGCCTTCTCCTATGCACGCCCTGAACTGGAACAACAGCAGGAGCAGCAGACCGCCGGAACAGACTTTGCAGAGTTTACGCTATGAACATTTTCTCCCGCTATTCCCCTGCCATCCAACGCTATATCTACGAAGAGGGCTGGCAGTCGCTCCGCGCCATCCAGGCCGCAGCGGGCGATGCCATCTTCAATACCGACGCCAATGTCCTGCTCTCAGCCTCCACGGCTGCGGGTAAGACCGAGGCGGCTTTCTTCCCTATCATCACGCTCTTGCAGGAGCAGCCGCCGGCTTCCATTGGTTGTCTGTACATCGCACCGCTGAAGGCGCTCATCAACGACCAGTTTGTGCGACTCAACGACATCTGTCGTGAGTGTGGCGTAGAGGTTTGGCACTGGCATGGCGACGTGTCGCAGGAACAAAAGAAAAAACTCATGCGCCATCCTTCGGGCATCTTGCAGATCACACCTGAGAGCTTGGAAGCCATGCTCATGCACCGCCACTCTCAGATACCATCGCTCTTCGGCGACCTGCGCTTTGTAGTCATTGACGAGATCCACTCCTTCCTCCGTGGCGACCGCGGCGGTCAGACACTCTGTCTGCTCGAGCGGCTGCAACGTCTGGCGGGTGTCGTGCCGCGGCGCGTGGGCCTCTCAGCCACGATTGGCGATCTGAAGATGGTGGGCAACTTCCTGGCAGCGGGGACAGGGCGGGGCACGGTCATACCACGAGTCAAGGCACCGGGAGCGAAGTGGAGAATCTCGGTGGCTCACTTCTTCAACAATGGGGAACAGGCCAAAATGCCGGTCCAAGCGGATGCCCGCATAGCACTGCCCGAGGAGCAGACCTCTATTACGGGAGGTATCCTTCGGGGGCATTACGATAAGGAGAATATCAATGGCAATGACCCGTTCCAGACCAATGTGGAGCCATCGCGACCCTCTGATATACGCAGAAAGATGAAAGGCGGCAGCCCGTTCAACCAAAACGACGACAACGCCAATGCCCGTCCTACAACGGATAATAACGACCGCGTGAATGCCGGCAGCAACGACTCTGTGTATGCGGACAACAAGAACCCGTTGACCGCCGCTGCCGACCCGGGGCTGCTCTATGTCTTCAATCACACGCGTGGTCATAAGTGTCTTGTCTTTTCCAACTCGCGTGAGGAGTGTGAGACGGTGTGTGCTACGTTGAGGATGTACTGTGAGGCAGTGCATGAGCCCGACCGCTTCCTTATCCACCACGGCAACCTCTCGACGAGCTATCGCGAGAGTGCCGAGGAGGAGATGAAGCGCGACGATTCGCTGGCCACCGTGTGCACCACGTCGACCTTGGAGTTAGGCATCGACATCGGGCGCTTGGAACGCGCTTTCCAAATCGACGCGCCCTTCACCGTGAGCTCTTTCCTGCAGCGCATGGGACGGACGGGGCGGCGGGGCGCACCCTCGGAGATGTGGTTTGTCATCCGTGAGGACCACGCTGAGCAACGTGCGCTCATGCCCGAGACGATACCCTGGAAGCTCTTGCAGGCCATCGCCCTGATTGAGCTTTATCTGAAAGACCGCTGGGTGGAGCCACCACGCACCGGGCGTCTTCCCTATTCGCTGCTCTACCATCAGACAATGTCGACACTGGCCTCGGGAGGTGAGATGACACCGGCCGAGCTGGCCCGCCGTGTACTCACGTTGAGCTATTTCCATCATGTTTCGCAGGATGACTATCGTATCCTGCTACGCCATCTGCTCAAAATCGACCATATTGAGACGACGGAGCGCGGTGGACTCATCGTCGGTCTCAAAGGCGAGCGTGTCGTCAACAACTTCAAGTTCTATGCCGTCTTCCAGGACAACGAGGAATACAAGGTGCGCTGTGAGTCGCAGGAATTAGGCACCATCGTCAAGCCGCCACCCGTGCGCGACAAGATCGCCATAGCCGGCCGCGTGTGGGTTGTCGAAGAGGTGGACCGCAACCGACATGTGGTCTATTGCCATCCTGTCAAGGGCATTGTACCCGCCTATTTTGGTGACGAGCCTGGCGACATTCACACGAGGATATTAGAGAAGATGCATGATATATTGGCACCGGTCGATTCGGCATTCCACCCTGAGTCGTCGAATCACCCGTCGGATGGTCAGCGGCTGTTGGCCTACAGTGCTCTGCTGCCTCATGCCCGTGCCCGGCTGGCGCAAGCCCGTGATGCCGCTGCAAAGTCAGGACTTGGCGTCAGATGGCTGCTGCCATTGGGTGGACGTATGTATGCCCTTTTCCCGTGGTTGGGCAGCTATGCTTTCTTGGCTATGGAGCGTTTTCTGCGGATTCGATGTGGCGCTCGGCTTGGGCTGAAAGGCTTCGACTCTGTACGGCCTTATTACATGCAGTTCACGATGTCGGTCTCACCGGAGGAGTTCTTCGCCATTCTTGCTGAAGAGATTGAGAAACCCCTCGACGCCATGGAGTTGCTCTATCCCAACGAGACGCCCATCTTCGACAAATACGATGATATCCTGCCCGTAGAGCTCACCCGAAAGGGGTTTGCCTACGGCGTGCTCGATGTCAAAGGTATGGCGGAGCGCGTTCGTCAGATGTGTGGCGTGGAAGAAGTTAATAGGATAGGGAGTGAGCAGGCGAGTGATAAAAATAGTTAGAAAATAATGATATTATCATTATGATGTTTTCATATTGGGAATTGTTGAGTATCTTTGTCGTGACGACTATATAGGAGAAGGTATTGTTGAAGAATTTAAAACTTCGTGATTGATATGAAAGTGATTGTTTCAGAAGAGATAGAACGAGTGTGTCCCGACTTTGTCGGAGCTTGCCTTGAGGCCAAGGTGAAGAATTCGCCCTATTGCCAGCCGCTTTGGGATGAAATCAATGCCTTGGGCGAACATTTCCGTCAGACGCTCACCACAGAGTCGTTGAAGGAGATACCCAGTATTGCGGCTACGCGCCGCGTCTATCGCGCTTGTGGTAAAGACCCATCGCGTTATCGTCCGGCTGCCGAGGCCCTGATTCGCCGCATGCTGCAAGGAAAAAGCCTCTATCAGATTGATACGCTCGTAGACCTTGTCAACGTTGCCAGCATTGCCTTCGGATACAGCATCGGGGGATTTGATGCCGACAAGTTCAAGGGTGATACCCTGACGCTCGGCATTGGCCGTGAGGGTGAACCTTATGAGGGCATCGGACGAGGAATGATTAATATCGCCGGATTGCCGGTCTACAGAGATGCAGAGGGCGGTGTGGGTACGCCGACCTCAGACAATGAGCGTACGAAGATGGAAATCGGTACGACCCATCTCGTTGTCCTCATCAATGGCTATGACGGCGACGAGAAGCGTGTCAGAGAGAATGCGGAATATATCCAGACTTTGATAAGAAAATATTGTGAGAGTGATGGTGGCTCTTACTTCATCTATAAATAATACATTATGGTAATAGGCATCGATGTGGGCATCAGCACCACCAAGATAGTTGGCATTAATGACGAGGGCGTTGTGGTCTCTCCCATTCGAATTCGTGCCACCGACCCAGTGACCTCGCTCTATGGAGCTTTTGGTAAATATTTGTATGATAACCAAATAGCGCTCAAAGATGTGGAGCATGTGATGATTACCGGCGTAGGGGCAGCCTATGTCAACAACCCCATCTATGGTTTGCCGACGGACAAGGCTGAGGAGTTTATCGCCGATGGCCTCGGTGCTCGCTATGAGACGGGCCTGGAGCGCATGATTGTCGTCTCCATGGGCACCGGCACCAGTCTTGTGCAATGTGACGCGGACGGTATACGGCATATCGGTGGTATCGGACTCGGCGGTGGTACGTTGGCAGGGCTCAGCAGGGTTATCCTCAAGACCGATGACATGAAGCAGCTTATCTCGCTGGCTATGCAGGGAGACATCTCGAATATAGACCTGCAGATTGGTGACATCTCGCCTAATCCGCTGCCTGGGCTGCCGAAGCATGCTACGGCGTCACTCTTTGGTAAGGCAAAGAGCAATGCGACAAGGGAGGATATAGCCAGAGGCATCATCACCACGGTGCTGCAAACGATAGGTTCGGCAACTATCCTTGCCTCGCTCAATAGTGGCATTACAGAGTATGTTCTCATTGGCAACCTCACGCTCATGCCACAGTGCAAGCTCGTCTTCCCAGGACTGGAGAAACTGTATAAAGTTCATTTCATTATTCCTAAATACTCCGAATTTTGCACTGCCATAGGAGCAGCCTTGAGCTTCCGCCATGAATAGAATCGTATCTTTATTGTTCATCGTCCTCCTCCTTGTGTCATGCAATGGTGGTAGAGGCAATAAGGCGGCAGGAGATGCTGCACATTTCCAGTATGCTCAACTTCTGACGGTAGACAGCTCTGCTGAGGGACGTTCGTATATTGTCAGTGATCCTTGGCAGAAGGGGAGAGTGTTGCAGAGCATCCCTGCCAGAAAGCCCTTCCACCGTGTGGTCGTCTTCACGACGTCACATTGCCAGCTGTTAGAATATCTTGGTCTGGCGGACAGAATAGTGGGGGTGTGCGATGCAAAGTATATACTTATAAAGGATATACAGCGTCGTTTGCGGCTTCCTAAAGGGGTCCAAGGCAAGATTGTAGACTGTGGAAGTTCTATGCAACCGGATATAGAGCGCATTGTAGCTCTGAAGCCGGATGCCATTATTATCAGTCCTTATGAGGGCATGGGCCTCGGACAACTCGGCAAGACGGGCATTCCTGTCATTTTGGCCGCTGACTATATGGAGACATCCTCTCTCGGACGTGCCGAATGGATGCGCTATTATGGCAGGCTCTTTGGTTGTGGCGCAAAGGCTGACTCTCTCTTCCATGTTGTGGACTCCACTTATGCAGCGCTGAAAAAGTATGCATCGACCTTGCCTAAGGGAAAGAGTCTGCTCACTGAGCGGATGACAGGGGCAACATGGTATGTTCCGGGTGGAAAAAGCACCATAGCAGCTGTCATCAGAGATGCCCATGGCGGCTATGCTTTCGCTGACGACGGGCATAGTGGCAGCCTGCCCTTGAGCTTCGAACAGGTGCTGGCGAAGGCTGGGCAATCGGATATCTGGGCATTTAAATACAATGGTCCAGGGATGATGACGAAGAGCGACCTGCTACGGGAATTTCATGGCTATGATGCCTTGAAGGCCTTCAGAACAGGACAAATTTATGAATGTGACTGCACGGTTGTGCCCTATTTTGAGGAAGTGAGCTGGCGTCCTGACTATCTGTTAAGGGAGATGATACAGTTGCTGCATCCTGATACGAAGTTGGGGGGATTGAGATATTACAAAAAACTGAGTGTGGCAGATGATGGCAGATAAGAGCAAGAGTCAGAGAACTGAGCACGACTCCCGCTATGGCATTCTTCCTACTTTAGGCATTGTCTTTGTGGCTTTGATACTGTTCATCGTGAGTATCTTTCATGGCAGTGTGGATATTCCGAGCGACGATGTCATCAAAATCTTGGTGTGTAAGGACGATAACCCTGCCTGGCGATACATTATTATATATAGTAGGCTCCCGCAGGCTCTCACGGCTTTGTTGGCAGGAGGTGCGCTGTCGGTGAGTGGGCTGTTATTGCAGACTTTCTTCCGCAATCCACTTGCTGCACCGGATATTTTTGGCGTGACGAGTGGGGCCTCCCTTGCTGTGGCGTTGCTCATGCTGGCGCCGGGACTTGTGGCAGGAAGCGCACTAAGCTATGTGTCGAGTGTTGTGGCTGCTTTTATAGGGGCTATGGCTGTGACGTTGCTGATATGGATCTTCAGCAGACGGGTGCGGAGCAGTGTGATTCTTATCATTATAGGAATTATGGTGGGATACATCTGCTCGAGTGCTATCACGCTTCTCAATGCGATGGCCACGGAAGAGGGAGTCCGCAATTTTGTTGTCTGGGGGATGGGCAATTTCTCTTCAGTAGGGATGGACTCTATGCCTATCTTTGCCGTAGTGACAGTGCTTGCGACAATGGCCACCTTTCTTCTCGTCAAGCCGCTTAATGCCCTCTTGCTCGGTAATCAGTATGCTGAAAGTCTTGGTATTCGTGTACGTCGGATGAGAAATATCCTCCTTTCTCTGACGTGTCTGTTGACAGCGGTAGTGACAGCTTTCTGTGGACCTATTGCTTTCCTTGCCCTCGCTGTACCTCATTTGGCAAGGCTTGTCATCAAAACATCGGACCACCGCCGGCTCTTGCCCATGACAATAGCCATGGGTTCAGCGATAGCCCTAATGTGTAATATTGTTACCACGCTGCCTCATGACGGCACGATATTACCTCTTAATGCTGTGACACCATTGGTTGGAGCACCGGTGATTATCTATGTCGTTATGAGGCGGCGGTGGTGATGTCTGTTTAGTTTGCTAAAATAGTAATCAATAAGCGCTCTTAAACTCTTCTAAGAAGCGGGTGTCGTTCTCAGAGAAGAGGCGCAGATCGTTGACGCCATATTTCAGGTTGGCGATACGCTCTACACCCATACCGAAGGCATAGCCAGTGTAGACCTCAGGGTCAATGTTGCAGGCAGCAAGATCGTGCGGGTCTACCATACCGCAGCCGAGAATCTCCACCCAGCCGGTGTGCTTGCAGAAGTTGCAGCCCTTACCGCCACAGATGGTGCATGAGATGTCCATCTCGGCGCTGGGCTCTGTGAAGGGGAAGAAGCTCGGGCGCAGGCGAATCTTTGTCTCAGGGCCAAACATCTCACGGGCAAAGGTCAACAGCACCTGTTTCAAGTCGGTGAAGCTCACTCCCTTGTCAACATAGAGTCCCTCCACCTGGTGGAAGAAGCAGTGAGCGCGGGCTGAGATAGCCTCATTGCGGTAGACACGGCCAGGGCAGAGCACGCGGATAGGCGGCTCATGACTCTCCATATAGTGGGCTTCATCGCCGGAGGTATGAGAACGTAGCAATACGTTCTTAGTGACGTCGTTGGGATTCTGTGAGATAAAGAAAGTATCCTGCATGTCGCGGGCCGGATGGTCTGCGGCAAAGTTAAGCATGGTGAAGACGTGCTGATCATCGTCAATCTCGGGACCATGGTACAGAGTGAAGCCCATACGCTGGAAAATCTCAATAATCTCATTCTTGACAATGGTCAGCGGGTGGCGTGTGCCCAAGCCGACGGGGTAGGCGGTGCGTGTGAGATCAAGGCTCTCAGAGCCCGTCTCAGTTGTAGCTACGCTTTCGCGAAGGCTGTTGATCTTCTCCGTGGCGCTCTTCTTCAGCTCATTGATTTTCATACCGAGCTCCTTCTTCTGGTCTTTGGCCACATTGCGGAACTCGCCCATGAGCGCGTTGATTTCACCTTTCTTGCTCAGGTACTTGAGTCTGAGCTGCTCTACATCCTCCGCATTCTTCGCGGAGAGCTGCGACACTTCCTTAAGAAGTTCGTCTATTTTGTCTAATAACATAAATAATAAACTTTTCTCTTTCTCTTTCCTGTCTCTTTCACTCTAAGAGCCGCTAAAGACCCTTGTTGCGTGCAAAGTTAATAATTTTATCTCATAAAGAACGCCGTATATTAAAAATAATGCGTAATTTTGCGCTTGTTAAAATGTGTGTTATGAGAAAGCTGATATTTTCTGTCGTTTTACTGCTTCTTTTAGCATTAGTGGTTGTCCCGATGGGATGTACAGATAAGAAGCCGAAGCCGGTGGATTCGTTATCCGCTGACTCGATGATTGCCGATACCTCGGCTGTAGACTCTACGGAGACGCTTATTGAAGAGACACCGATGCCGAAGGCTGCTGATGAACTCTTTGATGACTTCATCTTCAATTTTGCCGCTAACAGGCGCCTGCAGAGAGAACGCATCGTCTTCCCTTTGAAGATATACAAGAATGGGAAGCTGAAGAAGGAAATTCAGCAGCCTGAGTGGAAGATGGAGCATTTCTTTATGAGGCAGGAGTATTACACTCTCATCTTTGATAATGCCCGGCAGATGAAACTGGTGAAAGATACATCCATCAACCATGTCGTCATTGAGAAGATATTCTTCCGGAAGAAGCTTGTACAGCAATTCCTCTTCAACCGTATCAACGGTCAGTGGATGATGACATCAATGAACTATAAGCCGATGTATCAGAACAAGAACAGCGACTTCTTAAAGTTCTACGACCGTTTCTCGCGCGATTCTGCTTTCCAGGTTGCATCAATGGCTGACGAAGTGGAGTTTACGGCGCCTGATCCCAATAATGACTTTGCAAGCATTAGTGGCGTGATGATGCCGCAGCAGTGGCCGGATTTCAAGCCGGTGCTCATTCCTAAGAATAAGATTTACAATATCATCTACGGACAGACCTACACGGAGGCTACACGAAAAATTTTCGTGATAAGAGGTATCTCCAACAGTCTTGATATAGAACTGTCGTTCAGAAAGATACATGGCAGGTGGAAACTGGTGAAGTTTAACAGCTAACGATTGATTCACAATATATGCAGAGATTAAAGAATTATTCGCTACTCCATGACAACACCTTTGGCATAGACCAGCGGTGTGAGGAATACATTGTCTATAGTAATGCCACTGAGGCTGCTGATGTTGCACGTGAGCTCCATGCTGGAGATAAGCCATTCCTACTCCTTGGTGGTGGCAGCAATCTATTGCTGACCAAGGACTTCCAAGGAAGGGTCGTCACCCCTGAGAAGCGTTTCGATATCTCTGTTATCTTACAGCAGGGGAGTAATGAGCCGGCACTGAGATGCTGGGCTGGAACCACCTTTGATGATGTCGTCGATTATGCCGTTCGCCATGGCTATCATGGGCTGGAGAACCTGAGTCTCATACCTGGTGAGTGTGGGGCGTCGGCGGTGCAGAATATCGGGGCTTACGGAGCTGAGATAAAGGATGTTATCACAACTATTGAGGCGGTAGAGATTGCCACCGGTAGAGTGGTGACTATCCATGCTCAGGACTGTGGCTATGCTTACCGCGAGAGCCGGTTCAAGCATGAGTGGAAAAACAGATACCTCATCACATACGTTACTTATCAACTCTCGCGCAAATTTCATCCTGAGCTTGACTATGGCAATGTAAGGAAGCAGTTGGAAGAAATTGGTATCAGTGAGGCCTCCTTAACGGGTCAGCAGCTCCGCGATACGATTATCGGTATTCGTCAGGCAAAGTTGCCAGACCCTGCCATTACCGGCAATGCCGGTAGCTTCTTTATGAACCCTATCGTCGATGAGGCTACCTTCAAGCGGCTCAAAGCTGAGCATCCGGACCTGCGCTATTTTGAGGTGAAGGCGGATGAGGCCAATATCCCGCATGAATCTTCTGATCATGCTCTCTATTATAAGATTCCGGCCGGCTGGATGATTGACAAGTGTGGCTGGAAAGGTAAGCAGCTTGGGCGTGCAGGCGTTCACGAAAAGCAGGCGCTGATTCTTGTCAATAAAGGCGGAGCAACGGGGCAGGAGATAGTTGATCTCATGCAGGCTATTCAGAAAGATGTGAAGAAAAACTTTGGGTTGGAGATAAGGCCTGAGGTAAACATCATCTAATGGTCTTAAAAGATGCGCTTACGATTTCTTGGTACTGGAACGTCGACAGGTGTCCCTGTAATAGGTTGTGAATGTGACGTATGCAAGAGTAGTGATCCTCGTGACCACCGCTTTCGCACGGCAGCGCTGTTGGAGTCAGAGACGACGAGAATACTCATCGACTGTGGTCCCGACATACGTATGCAACTTCTTCAGGTGCCATTTCGAAAGATTGACGGTGTGCTGCTCACCCATGAGCATTACGATCATGCGGGTGGGCTTGATGATCTAAGACCTTTCTGTTATAAATTTGGGGATCTTGACATCTATGCCAATGCAGATACGGTGAGGGCGGTGAAACACAACTTCCCTTATTGCTTCACCGATAACCCTTATCCTGGTGTACCGGAGTTGAAACTGCATACCATTGCCAAGCATGAGCATTTTAAGATAGGAGATATTGATGTCATGGGTGTGGAAGTCATGCATGATCAACTGCCGATTCTCGGCTATCGTTTTGGCAATATGGCGTATATCACGGATATGAAAAACATTGATGATGGCGAACTACCTTTCCTCCAGGGAGTGAAGGTACTTGTTGTCAATGCTCTCAGATGGGAGAAGCCGCACCATAGTCATCAGCTCGTTGATGATGCCATAGCATTCTCCAGACGTATAGGTGCTGAAAAGACCTATCTGGTGCATGTCACCCACCAAATAGGCCTTTATGAGGATGCCAACCGGAAACTTCCCGCCGGCTTTATGATTCCTTATGACGGTATGGAAATAACTTACTGATTTCTTTCCGGATGTGGAAGCTATCTCTTGAACTTTCTGTATAGCTTCCACGCTAAGAGAAATCCGTCGAGCGCACCGGCGCCCGTGTTGATGATGGTGTTGAGGCGCTGCGAGGTCGTCGCATTCTTTTTCAGACCTTCCGGCTTCTTGAACAGCGAGTGCCACTGCACGTCAATCTTCTCGGCGTCTTTCTGGATGTCTTTGAGAAGTAACTGCTTGCGGGCCATAATCTCATCTATGGACTCGTATGTAGTGGGGGATGTGTAACTTTCTGCCATTTCTTCTTAACTTAATAGTAGGTTTGCAAGGAAACGCACTAATGGTTTCTCTATCCACTGCTTCCTGAAGATGAGGAAGAACAGCAGGACGATGACATAGACCGCGGCGATGATGACGAAAGCGGCCACCTGACCCACAATAGGTCCAAGGGCAAAAGCAGCGGCAAAGCTCAGAAAAATAAGAATAAAAACCAACAGCAGGCCCAAGATAGCTACCATGGCGATGCTGGTCAATATCCTCACCGTCTTCTCTATGGCACCTAACTTGACATACTCTTTCTGCAGACCGACATAATGCTTCAGGGTGTCAACCAATTGGCCTATGGTCTCGATGTTCTGGTCGTTGGAAAACATAAATTCTTGTTGATGTTGTTGCAGCCTACTGACTTTGGGGCTCTGGCGTTGTGCGGCCTTTATGGTGCCTTGCAGCCAGAGCACCTCTGCTGTCAGGACTTCATGTCTGCGAGCAGGTTAAGCCTTCTCGCTGTCCACGGCCTCCTTGATGTCGTCGACGAGGTCGTCGGCATCGTGGCGGTTGAGTTTGATGTCATGCTTCTTGCAGAAATCGTCGACGGTGTCGGCAATCTTCGTGCGTGTGTCTGCACCCTTCTCGGGAGCTAAGAGCAGACCAATAGCTGCGCCAGCAATGGCACCGCCTAAGAACGTTGCAATGTAACCAAATGTCTTCATAGTGATTTCCTTTCTTTAAATTGTTTGGATAGTATTATTTACTAAAATCTTATTGCAAATATAGTGATTTTCTGCGATACGGCAAAGCCTTTTTTAGAAATAATCTTATAAATATTATTAACTGATTACAAATAGTTTTATATTCCCGTGTTTTAACAAACTTTAGGCAGCCTTTACGGCGAGAATAATGGATTATTTCGTAATTTCGCAATTCAAAGGGGTATGGAGCCCTTGAATAACAGAAACAATAACATCTTAATATTTTACTAGGAAGCATGAAGAAATTTATGGTTTTGGGCGCAGCACTCTGTGTTGCCATAGCTTTTACAAGTTGCGGTACATCTAAGGAGAGCGCTTACAAAAAAGCTTATGAGAAGGCAAAGGCTCAGGAAGAGCAGCAGACTGCTACGTCTCAGAATCAGCAGCCGGAAGCTGCCGTCACTCCTCTGGTGACCAAGCAGGCAGACCAGACAACGGTCACCAACGCTGACAATACTCCCGTCCGCCAGGAAGAAGTGACACTTATCAATGGCAATGGTCTTAAGCAGTACAGTGTGGTCGTAGGCAGCTTTGGTCTGAAGTCGAATGCTGAGGGCATGCAGAGCCTCCTCAAGCAGGGTGGCTATGATGCGCAGGTCGTCTACAACTCCCAGGCTAATATGTATCGTGTGGTCTCTGGTACTTATGATGATAAGAGCCAGGCCGTGCAGAGCCGTGATGCCATCAGAGGAAGTAAGTTTAATAAGAATAGTGACGCTTGGCTGCTCTATAAGAAGTAATGAGCAGAGTCCTCTCGATAGACTATGGTAAGAAGCGCACGGGTTTGGCCGTTACCGACCCGTTGCGTATTATTGCCAATGGCTTGACGACGGTAGACACCAAGGATTTGTTCGACTTCCTCGTGAAATACACACAGCAGGAGGAAGTCGGGCAGATTGTCATCGGCAAGCCCACTCAGCCCAATGGACTTCCATCGGAAAATCTTGCAAGGGTCGAGAACTTTGTCAACAGATGGCGAAAGGCTTTCCCTGCTATTCCTATAGACTACTATGATGAACGCTTCACCTCGGTGTTAGCGCATCGGGCGATGATAGACGGAGGCGTGAAGAAAAAAACAAGAAGGGAGAACAAAGGTCTTGTTGATGAAATCAGTGCAACCATCATCTTGCAAGACTACATGAATTCAATAAGATGATACTACCAATATTTACTTACGGGCAACCTGTACTTCGCAAGGTTGCACAGGATATTCCTACGGACTATCCAGACTTACAGCAGCTTATCAGCGATATGTATGAGACTCTCGATGCTTCGTCGGGAGTGGGGCTTGCCGCACCGCAGATCGGCAAGGCCATTCGTGTCGTTGTCATAGATCTCGATGTCCTCAAGGACGACTATCCCGAGTATGCCGGTTTCCGCCATGCTTTTATCAATGGCCACATCATTGAGGCAGACGATAAGGCGGGAAAGGAGACTTTAGAGGAGGGCTGCCTCTCTATTCCTGGACTCAGCGAGGAGGTTACACGGCCAAAGCGGATACATGCTACTTGGCTCGATGAGAATCTCGTACCCCACGATGAATGGATTGACGGCTACCAGGCACGTGTCATGCAGCATGAGTTTGATCATCTGGAGGGCACTTTGTACACGGACAAGATTTCGCCTTTCCGCAAGCAAATGATACGCAACAAGCTGAAAGCTATGCTGCAAGGAAAGTTTAGAGCTAATTATCGGACGAAACCCATCAGAAGGTAGAAGTCCTATCCACTTTTCCATCCCTGTCTCTATACCGGAGACGGGGTTGTTATTTATAATGAGATATTGCATGAAAGACAGGATAATCATTTTATTATTGGCCATTTTATCATTTGGAAAGATGAGCGCACAATTTAATGTCGACCGCCTGATTACCAATGGAGAGGTGGCATTGCACTATGATGACTATGTGCTCTCGATACAATATTTCAACAAGGCTTTGGCTTTGAAGCCTTATCTCTGGCTTCCCTGGTATGATAGAGCCGTAGCCAAGTTCTATCTTGACGATTATGTGGGAGCAGAGGGTGATGCCACGAAGGCTATCGACCTGAATCCTTACATAGAGCAGATTTTCGACCTTAGGGCTATCTCCCGCATCCGCCAGGAGAAATATTCTGATGCTATCACCGACTACAATCGGGCGATTCATCTCAATCCCTCTGTATCCAGCTTCTGGGTCAACCGTGCTATCTGTCGCATGAATGTGCAGGATTACGACCAGGCGCTCCTTGATGCAGACACCATTATTAAACGCTGGTCGAATGTGGCAACAGCTTACTCGCTCAAGGCCGAGGTGTATCTTGAGAAGAAAGATACCACTAAGGCTGACCGATGGCTCAGTCAAAGTCTCAATATCGACCCTTATAACGCAGACGCTTGGACAACACGCTCTTACATCGCTTTGAACCGCAAACAGTGGCACACGGCCGATACCTGCCTGACAAGGGCCATACACCTGCGCCCGAAAGTTGTCAACAATTATGTCAATAGAGCGCTGGCCAGACTGAATATCAATAACTTGCGTGGCGCTATGGCTGATTATGACATGGCTATTGACCTCGACCCAAAGAATTTCCTTGCCCATTACAACCGTGGACTGCTTCGCGTACAGCTTGGTGATGACAACCGTGCAGTGGAGGACTTTGACTTCGTTGTCAAGATGGAGTCGCGCAACTTCATGGCCATCTACAACCGTGCGCTGCTCAACGATCGTATCGGCAACCTGCGCGCAGCCATTCGCGATTATTCCGCTGTCATCAGCCAGTTTCCAAACTTTTGGGCTGGTCTCTCAGCACGTGCCAACTGCTATCGTCGTTTAGGAATGACCAATCAGGCCGAGATGGACGAGTTCAGAATCTTCAAGGCACAGATGGATAAACATATCGGCATACAGCAACGATGGAGCAAGTCTAAGCTCAGAGAGGTGCGCAAGCGCTCTGAGATAGATATCACCAAGTACAATGATGTTGTCGTGGAAGATAAACCCAAGGTGGAGCATGAGTATAGCAGCGGCATCCGAGGGACGATACAGAACCGCGAGGTGGAGATCGCCTTCCTGCCTATGTTCCAGTTGTCTTATTTCACCTATGCCAATGCTGTCGAGGGTTATCAGGCTTATGACGCTGAGCTCGACCGGTTCAACAGCAAGGAGTCTCCGCTGCGCAAGCTCAACCTCACCTGCAATGCCAAGCGGGAGGCGCTGTCGGATGCACAGTCCAAGCAGATCTTCCAGATTATCGATGCGCTGACGGCAGGTATCAATGACGAGAAAGACCGTAAGGTGCGCGCTGCCTTACTTCTGCAGCGGGCTGTGGCTTATGCTGATGCCCAGAACTACAGTGATGCCGTCTCCGACCTTGACGACTATCTCTCTGTGGATACCGCCTCGGCCATGGGCCACTGGGAGCGGGCTGTCTGCCAGCAGCTGCTCAACGACTACGAGGCTTCGAAAGGTCAGAAGGTGACCATGAAGTTGTCGCAGGTGGAGGGCGACTTCGCCATGGCCTTACAGTTCTCTCCAAAGAATGCCTACACCTATTATAATAGAGGCAATCTCTTTGCTCAGGAGAAGAACTATACCCGGGCCGTTGATGACTATACCCATGCCATCAAACTCGACCCACGTCTGGCACAGGCTTACTATAATCGGGCCATCGCCTACTACTTTGAGGGTCGCATTGCCGATGCCCAGAAGGACCTCAGCCGTGCCGGCGAGCTCGGTCTCTACGATGCCTATGCACTGAGCCGTAGACTGGGTGAGGCAACAGCGAAGAAGAAGGAAAAGAAATAATTCTTGCTTGTAAATCAACCTTTTTAATGAAGCGTCCCCTTCTCATCTTTCGATGTGGAAGGGGGCGTTTTAGGTTTGTATATATTTTCCTTTCTTATTCTTTGCCAGTTGAATTAAAAGCAGTACTTTTGCAGGCGATTTAATAAGCTAATTTGTATCATGGTTAAAATCACTTTCCCTGACGGTTCTGTTCGTGAGTATGAGCAGGGCGTTACCGGACTTCAAATCGCAGAGAGCATCTCACCGGCTCTCGCCCGCGACGTTGTATCTTGCGGGATTAATGGTGAGACAACCGAGCTCAACCGCCCCATCAACTCTGACGCGACAGTACAGCTTTATAAGTTTGACGATGAGGAAGGCAAGAAGACCTTCTGGCATACGTCTGCCCACCTTTTGGCTGAGGCTCTGCAGGAGCTTTACCCCGGCATCCAGTTTGGCTTCGGACCGGCTATAGAGAATGGCTTCTTCTATGACGTCATGCCTCCTAAGGGCACCGCCATCTCCGAGAATGACTTCCCGAAGATTGAGGCCAAGATGAAGGAGCTGGCTAAGAACAACGAGCCCGTCGTCCGTCGCGAGGTCTCCAAGGCCGATGCTATCAAGGAGTTCGAGGCTATGGGTCAGAACTATAAGGTGGAGCATATCTCTCAAGATCTTGAGGATGGCACCATCACAACATATACACAGGGCAACTTCACCGACCTCTGCCGTGGTCCGCACTTGATGTCTACAGGTCTTATCAAGGCTGTGAAGATTACGAGTGTTGCCGGTGCTTTCTGGCGTGGTGACGCTAAGCGCGAGCAGATGACGCGTATCTATGGCATCACTTTCCCAAAGAAGAAGATGCTCGATGAGTATCTCGTCATGCTTGAGGAGGCTAAGAAGCGCGACCATCGTAAGATAGGTAAGGAGATGGAGCTCTTCATGTTCTCTGAGCGTGTCGGCAAGGGTCTGCCTATCTGGCTGCCGAAGGGCACACAGCTCCGTCTGCGCCTGCAGGATGTCCTGCGCCATGTCCTGAAGCCATACCACTATCAGGAGGTCATCACGCCGGGTATCGGCTCAAAGAACCTCTATGTCACTTCCGGACACTATGCCCACTATGGTAAGGATGCTTTCCAGCCTATCCATACCCCTGAGGAGGACGAGGAGTATATGCTTAAGCCGATGAACTGCCCTCACCACTGTGAGGTCTATGCCCGCAAGCCCCGGTCTTACAAAGATCTGCCGCTGCGCATCGCTGAGTTCGGTACCGTCTTCCGCTATGAGAAGAGTGGTGAGCTCCACGGACTGACACGTGTGCGCACGTTCACACAGGACGATGCCCATATCTTCGTGCGCCCCGATCAGGTGAAGGCTGAGTTTGAGTCTATCATCGACATCATTCTGAAGGTGTTCCACATCTTCGGTTTCAACGACTACGATGCACAGATTTCTCTTCGTGATCCTAAGGATACAGAGAAGTATATTGGTTCTGATGAGATCTGGCAGGAGAGTGAGGATGCTATCCGCCAGGCTTGTAAGGAGAAGGGCCTGCACGCTCACGAGGAGACGGGTGAGGCCGCTTTCTATGGTCCTAAGCTCGACTTCATGGTGAAGGATGCCATCGGTCGTAAGTGGCAGCTCGGCACTATTCAGGTGGACTACAACCTGCCTGAGCGTTTCAAGCTGGAGTATACCGCCGAGGACAACTCCAAGAAGACGCCTGTGATGATTCACCGTGCACCGTTCGGATCTCTGGAGCGCTTCACAGCTGTCCTTATTGAGCATACAGCCGGACACTTCCCCTTGTGGCTTGCTCCTGACCAGGTTGCTATTCTGCCTATCTCAGAGAAGTATAACGACTATGCCAAGAAGGTGCAGGAATATCTCGACTCGAAGGATGTCCGCGCTTATATCGATGACCGCAACGAGAAGATCGGTCGCAAGATTCGCGACAACGAGCTCAAGCGTGTGCCCTACATGCTTGTCGTAGGTGAGAAGGAGGCCGCTGACGGTCTTGTCTCCATGCGTAAGCAGGGTGGTGGCGAGCAGGCTTCCATGAAGATGGAGGACTTCGCACAGCGCATCAACGACGAGGTGAAAGAGCAGTTGAAGGCTATCGACTAATCATCCGTATTATTTTTTCGGATTATATCATAAGAAAGGCGGGGAGCACCAGTTGCTCCCCGCCTTTTTATATGCTCCTCTCCTCGTTGCCCGCATGCTGTTTTCCTCGTTGCCCGCATACCTTGGGACAATGTACGGCAAATGCCAGCGATATGTACGGCAAATGCCAGCGATATGTATGGCAAATGCCAGCGATATGCGTGGCAAATGCCAAAAATAAATACGGCAATTGTCATCAAGTTTCATGACAATTGCCGTATTCCATCAAAGCTTATTTTCAGAGACTTCTCGTGAGCTATTTTATTTGTCGCCGGTAATCTTACCCTTCTCCCACAGACTGTGGAAGGATTCTTCGGCAAATTCCGGCTTTGTATGGCCGATACCCCATGGATTGAGGTTGGAGTAATGGGTCATGCACTCGGGGACATAGTTGGCCAGTGGTGCAAACCATACAGCTGTATGGTAGAGTGCTGGATGATCGAAGAGGGTGCTCATGCCTTCCGACATGAACTTTTTCAGCTTGTTGGCCTTGCCGATGGCATCGAGGCTTTGTCGCCATACATAGATTTGCGAGCCGGGCTTGACTTCTGCCGGACAGACATTGTCGCAGCTCAGGCAGAGCGAGCAGGCCGAGACATTGTCGCAATACTTTCGGGGGTTGTTCAGCATACCTAAGTTGACGCCGATAGGTCCGGGGATGAAGTAGGTATAGCTGGCCCCGGTAGAGCGTCGGTAGACTGGGCATGTGTTCATACAAGCGCCACAGCGTATGCATTTCAGCGTCTCCCAGTGCTCATGGTCGGCAAGGATACTGCTGCGACCGTTGTCAAGGAGGATGACATGCATCTCAGCGCCTGGACGGGCCTGGCGGAAGTGTGAGGTGAAGGAAGTCGTAGGCTGACCTGTTCCGCAGCGGCAGAGCAGGCGCTGGAAGACAGCGAGACTGTCGTAGTCGGGGACGAGCTTCTCGATACCCATGGTCACGATATGGAGTTTAGGCATGGACGTTGTCATGTCGGCATTACCCTCATTGGTGCACACAACGATGTCGCCGCTCTTGGCAACGCCGAAGTTGCAGCCTGTGAGTCCGGCTCCGGCTTCCTCAAACTCATGGCGCAGGCTCTTGCGGGCGCAGTAGGTGAGATAGGTAGGGTCGCTGTTGCCATGCTCTGGTGAGATGCCTTCCTTCTCAAAGCATTCTGCCACTTCCTCTTTGGTGATGTGGATGGCAGGCATAACGATATGCGCGGGCTTACGGTGCATGAGTTGCAGGATGCGCTCGCCCAGGTCGGTCTCCACCACATCGATGCCGCGGCCGATGAGATAGTCGTTGAGGCCGCACTCCTCTGTGAGCATGGATTTTGACTTCACCATCTTTTTCACCTTGTGCGTCTCCAAGATGCCATAGACCATCTCGTTGAGCTCGGCGGCATCTTTGGCGAAATGCACGATGACGCCACGACTCTCCAACTGGCTGGTAAACATCTCCAGATAGTCGGCAAGATGGGTGATGGTATGTTTTTTGATGTCAGAGGCATGGTCCCTCAGCTGCTCCCATTCCGGCAGCTGGTGCATCATACGGTCGTGACCCTCGCGCACGCCCCAGAATGTCTTGTCGTGGCGTGTCACCTTTTCACGGTTTTTTAGTATTTCGTGTGCTCTGCGTGAATGCTCTGTGCTCATTTTATGATGTGATTAGAACTTAGGGGTGATTTATAATCCGGCAGCGAGAATCTCAGCTACATGGATGAACTTTATGGGCTTATGCTCCCTCTTGGCAATGCCTTGCATGTGCATGAGGCATGACGAGTCGGGACCGGTGATATATTCTGCTCCTGTAGCCATGTGGCGGGCTATCTTGTCCTCGCCCATGCGGATGGAGACGTCGGGCTCCTCAACGGAGAACATGCCGCCAAAGCCGCAGCACTCGTCAGGGCGCTCAGGCTCACGGACCTTGATGCCGTCCTTGAGCTCCAGCAAGTCGATAATCTTGTTGTATTTCGGAATATTCCGCTCTGAGGGTGATGACAACCCCAACTCGCGCACGCCATGACAGCTGTTGTGCACGCTGACGACATGGGGGAAGGAGCCGGGAATGGCATCTACCTGCAGCACATCGTGGAGAAACTCTACGATGTCCATGGTCTTTTGCGAGGCTATGCAGGGATGGTTGTCGCCCTTGAGCAGACGGGGATAGAAACATTTGACATAAGCAGCACACGACGCTGACGGGGCCACGACATAGTCGAAGTCCTTGAACATATCCTCGTATTTGCCAGCTAAGGGCTTAGCCATATCTTCAAAGCCGGCGTTGCCCATGGGCTGGCCACAGCACGTCTGCTTCTCGGGGTATTCAACATTGATGCCGAAATGTTTGAGCAACTTATATGTAGCTATGCCAACATTCGGATAGAGTGCGTCAACATAGCAGGGAATGAATAATCCTACTCTCATAATGCCTTTGTTTTTCTATTCTACAAAGTTACTGAAAAAGTTGCAACGCTGTTACGATAATGTCTTTTTTTTCTCATTTTTTTGTTTTTGTGCAATTCCTCTCTTCCTTGTCATCTAAATATTCACTACCTTTGCATTACACATAGGGATTTTGGACAGCATAAATCTCATATTTCAATATCTTAAACGAACATGATAGTTTGCATAGCGGAGAAGCCGAGTGTGGCCCGCGACATAGCGCGCATCTTGGGTGCCACTACGTCACGAGACGGATATATGGAAGGTAACGGCTATCAGGTGACCTGGACCTTTGGTCATCTGTGCGAGCTTAAAGAGCCTAACGACTACCAGCAGAACTGGCGTTTCTGGACGTTGGCAGCCCTGCCTATGATACCCGCACGCTTCGGTATCAAGCTCATCCCTGATGCGGGCATAGAGAAGCAGTTTAAGATTATCTCTAATCTTTATGCCAACGCCGACGAGATTATCAACTGCGGTGATGCCGGCCAGGAGGGTGAGCTCATCCAGCGTTGGGTGATGCAGTTGGCTCACGTGAAATGTCCCGTGAAGCGTCTGTGGATCTCCTCTATGACTGATGAGGCTATCCGGGAGGGTTTTGCCAACCTGAAGGAGGAAAAACAGTATGAGAGCCTCTATTTGGCAGGTCTGAGCCGTGCTATCGGAGACTGGCTCCTGGGCATGAACTGTACGCGCCTCTATACGCTGATGTATCGACAGGGACGAAACCAGGTGCTGTCCATAGGCCGGGTACAGACACCGACGCTCGCCCTTATCGTGAAGCGGCAGAAGGAGATAGACAATTTCAAGCCTGAGCCTTACTGGGTATTGTCGACGATATACCGCGATACGCTGTTCACGGCTACCTCGGGAAAGTTCACCTCTGAGGAGGAAGGTAAGCAGGCTTTCTCCCTCATTGACGGCAAGCCCTTTGTCATCACCGATGTGCAGAAAAAGAAGGGTAGGGAGCCCGCCAAGCAACTCTATGACCTCACATCCTTGCAGGTGGACCTGAACCGTAAGTTTGGCTTCTCGGCCGAGATGTCGCTCAATCTTATCCAGGGGCTCTATGAGAAGAAGCTGACGACCTATCCGCGTGTGGACACGCAGTATCTCTCGGATGATATCTATCCCAAATGTCCGGGTATCCTCAATGGCGTGAGCCAGTACTATACAGCTGGTAAGAAACCTTACTTGCAGCCTATCAAGGACTTGGCGGCTATCAGCAAGAGACTGCCCAAGTCGAAGCGCGTCTTCGATACTTCCAAGGTCACCGACCACCATGCCATCATCCCCACAGGGCAGACGCCGGGTGGCATGACCGATGCCGAACAGAAGGTCTATGACCTGATAGCGCGGCGGTTTATTGCGGCGTTCTATCCCGACTGTGAGTTCTCTACCACTACAGTGAAAGGTAAGGTCGACAAGATAGAGTTCAAGGCTTCTGGAAAGGAGATTCTCAAACCGGGCTGGCGCGCTGTCTATGCCAAAGACGAACAGAATGATGAGGAGACGAAGAAAGGCGACGAGGAGAAGACCTTGCCAACCTTCACCAAGGGAGAGTCGGGGCCACACAAGCCTACACTGACCAAGAAGATGACGATACCCCCCAAGCACTATACCGAGGCCTCCCTCCTGCGGGCTATGGAGACGGCCGGCAAGCTCGTTGATGATGAGGAGCTGAGCGCTGCCATGAAGGAGAATGGCATTGGTCGGCCTTCCTCCCGCGCCGGCATCATCGAGACTCTTTTCAAGCGCCACTATATCCGTCGAGAGCGGAAAAATCTTGTGGCTACGGCTACGGGTATCCAGCTCATTGACACCATCCATGAGAAGCTGCTGACCAGTGTCGAGCTGACCGGCATCTGGGAGAAGAAGTTGCGCGACATAGAGCGGCATAACTACGATGCAGCTACATTCATCAATGAGCTGAAGGCGCAGGTGTCGAAGATAGTGACCGATGTCCTGCACGACACCTCCGGCAGGAGCGTCACTTATGATTCTTGATAAGCAATGAGGGGGATACACCCCCTTATTGTTTTATCCCCATACTTCCTTGGCAATCTCTTGCACAAGGTCTATCTTAGCCCATTGCTGCGCTTCCGTGAGCTTGTTGCCTATCTCGCAGGAAGCGAATCCGCACTGCGGGCTGAGGCAGAGATGGTCGAGAGGAACATACTTCTCAGCCTCGTGGATACGGCGCTTGATGACTTCCTTATCTTCGAGGACCGGCGATTTGGTGGTGATGAGTCCGAGGACGACCTTCTTATCTGAAGGGATATATTTCAGTGGCTCGAATCCGCCGGAGCGCTCGTCGTCGTATTCAAGATAGAAGGCGTCGACATTCTCCTGGGCGAAGACATAGGGCGCTACGGGGTCATAGGCACCTTGTGAGGCCCATGTGCTGTGGTAGTTGCCACGGCAGATATGGGTGTTGACGACGAGGTCGGCAGGCTTGTCCTGAAGTGCGAGATTGTTGACTTTCAGATAGCGTTCGGCCTCGCCCTTGAGCGTGAAGCCAGCGCCAGCCATTGCCTTCCAATAGTTGTCGTCGACAATCATTCCCCATGTACAGTCGTCAAACTGGATATTACGGCAGCCGGCGGCATAGAGCTCTTGGATGACCTCGCGGTAGGCAGCCGCTAAGTCCTCGATAAGCTCTTCCTCGTCAGGATAGACTTTCACCGTCTCCTTGGCATTGTCGCCGCGGAAGAACTCGGCAAGCGTCTGTGCCGGTGCCGGAATGGTCTGGCGGGCGACGACGCCGTCTTCTTCAAACTGCTTTACGAATTTGAAATGCTCCACAAAGGGGTGGTCTTTGCCTCCTAACTTTCCGGTCAGACGGACGGAGCCTTTCGTGGTCTCCTCATCATGGAAGATATAGCCGTGAGGCAACTCTATGTGCTCAACACCAGAGAGTCCCCACATGAAGTCGAGATGCCAGTAGGCGCGGCGAAACTCACCATCGGTGATGTCTTTCAGTCCGTGGGCCTTCTCTTTGCTGATGAGGTCGGTGATAAGTCGGTTCTCGATGGCGGTCAAAGTGGCGGCGTCAATGTCACCATTGTTGAACTTGGCTCTGGCTTCTTTCAATTCTGCCGGACGAAGGAAACTGCCGACAAAGTCGGCGCGGAAAGGGGCGTGAAGATTCTTGTTGCTCATAGTTGTGCTCTTTTACAATAAATATTTGTTTCTTGTTGATGGTGCAAAGTTAGCAGTATGATTTCTTTCTGCAAAATATTCGTGTGGATACAGAAAAATATGCTAATTTTGCATGTAGAATAATCAATTGGTAGAACATCATTCTACAAAACTGTCCTTTCGTGTAATGAGCAATACAACAAATCTCGATGACATTGACAAGCAGATTCTGCGTCTGCTTCAGAAAAACTCACGCATGACGGTCAAGGAGCTTGCCGCCATGGTGCACCTCTCCACGACGCCAGCCTTTGAGCGGCAGCGGCGCTTGGAGCGGGAAGGGTATATAAAATATTATTCCGCTGTTGTTGACCATCATAAATTGGGCAACAACATCATCGTGCTCTGCAATATCCGGCTGAAGCAGCACACCCACGACCTCATCCAGCAGTTCATGGACACTGTCCAGAACATAGACCAGATTACAGAGTGCTACAACACCACTGGCGACTATGATTTTCAGATAAAGGTCTATGCCCGCGATATGAAAGATTATCAGGACTTTATGCTTAACACCCTTGGCAATATCGACTGCATCGGCTCGCTGCACAGCAGTATTGTCATTGGCGAGGTGAAGGACTCTCACTGCATTCCTGTAGCGAGGGAGTGAGCCGGTTGCGCTTCATCTGAGCCAGCCGGGCGCGCGCCCGCTTGTGAGAGAGCAGAATCTGATAGCGGAAGGTGAGGCATGCCGTGAAGAAATAGACCAGCACCTGTATCCACAGAGCCTGATATTCAGCGCTGATGTCCTGGAGCGTAGCGCCCATCGAGGAGATGCGCAGGAAGCCCCGGATGCCGAAGGTAGAGGGGAAGAGATAGGCAACACTCTGCCAGAACCAAGGCATGTCGGACTGAGGCCAGCTGATACCCGTCATAAACAACAAGGGCACGGAGGTGAAGACCACTAAGAGCATGACATTCTCGCGGTAGCGCACCAGACAGGAGAGGGTGAGACCGAAGAAGATGACGGCCAACAGATAGGGCACCATGAGGCCGATGAGCGACTGGGCCGTGACCAGGGAGACGAAATGGAACATCCGTGGCACGCAGAGCGTGATATAGGCCGCCATGACCATATACAGAGAGAAGTAGGCCAGCGACTTACCGAAAATGATACGGTAGATGCCATTGTAGTGCTTCTCTATCGGGACAAGATTCTGAAACCGGTTCTTCTCACGGGCAGTACCCGCCGAGAGTCCTATGCCCAGGAGCAACGTCTGCTGGAGGATGAGGATGATGACGCCCGGGAGGATGGCATTGCCATAGCCCACCGTGGTGTTGAAGATGGGCACCTCGTCGAAGTCGAGCGGCTTGGTGGTAATCTCATCGTCGCGGTTGGTGAAGCCATTGCTCTTGGCAATCTGTATCTCCGAGTTTATCTTTGAGGCTACGGCCTGTGAAGTCTGGTAGATAGCTTTATAGGTCAGCATGAGACTCATATCGCAATATACGCTCACCGTGGCCTGCTCACCGCGATTCAGCCGCTTCTCATAGTCGACAGGGAAATAGATGGTGCCCTTGACCTGCTGCTTGCCCGTGAGCTCCTTGGCTTCGTCGAGGGAGTTGCAGTAATAGGCTACCTTGACATCGGGGCTGCCGTCAACCATGCGGATGAACTGGCGGGAGGCCTGGCTGTGAGACATGTCGACAATGGCTACGGGCACTTCGCGGACCACCTCATTGTTGTAAATCCACGAGTAAAGCAGCGGATAGAACAGAGGCACGAGAACGCAGAAGATGAGCAAGCCCTCGTCGCGGAACTCGTTCTTAATCTCCTGCACCATGATATAGCATGTGTCATAGATGCCTTCGCGTATCTGATAGAATAAACTGTCTCTCTTCATGAATTAGGGGATATAGACATATTCAAGCATTGCCTTCTTGATATTCTTGATGGTGAAGAAGGGCAGACAACAGAAAATCACCAGAGCCATGATGTTGAACCAGGCGTAGGTGAGTGGGAATCCGTTGAAGATGCTTATCTGATAAATCATGTAATAGTGTCGCAGGGGAAAGAGCTGGGCCATGGACTGTATCATCGGGTCCATGGCAAAAAGCGGATAGGTGGCACCACACACTGAGAAACTGACCACTGACCACAGCGAGCACATCGACATGGACATGCGCAGGGATGGCATCAGACCAAACATGAAGATGCCAAAGCATTGGCAGGCCAGTACGGAGAGAAAGCCCACAAGCAGGATGGGGACGACGCCGCCGGGATGGGGAAAGTGGAGATAATAGAAGATATAAAACTCAAAGCACCACATCACGAGGGTGAAGATGATGGTCTGGGTCAATATCTTGCCCGTGACGGCAACGTAGATGTTGTTGCCGGCCATCTGTATCCATTGCCGGGAGCGATGAAACTTCAGCTCGGTGCCGATGGAGTAGGGGACGAGGAGGAAGATGAAAATCATCAGCACGCCCGGCGTCATGCAGGTGCTCAGATAGATATTGTAGTTGGACCACGGATTGCCTATCATGTGCAGGTCGATGGTGATAGGTTGCAGGAAGGTGCGTATCTCCCGCGATGTCTTACCTATGGCGGCGAGTTTCTCTGACCCTACAGCGGCAGAGCCCAACGAGGCCACCGTCTTCAGGTCGCGGTAGAGTAGGGAGCCGGCGACGAGCGTCACGTTGCTGTAGTAGAAGGAAATCTTCGGCTGCTGTGAGCTGAGGAGCTTGTCGGTGGTGCCTTTAGGGATGAGCAGAAAAGCATAGATCTTGTTCTGCTGGATGGCCTGGCGGGCGTCATTCATATTGGCATAATGACCAACAACTTTCGTGGTCTGGAAGCCGTCGAGCTTGCGGACCATAGCACGCGAAACGTGAGTATTGTCTTGGTCGACAACACCCACGGGCATATCTGTCGGTTCACCGGCCTTCATCAGCGTTGTGAAGAAGGCCACGACGATAAACGGGAAGACGATGGAGCAAAATCCGTAGATAGGATTTCGCCACATGATGGTCAGCTCCCTGACAAGAATGTTATAAGTGCGTTTTATGATATTCTGTGCGTCCAATGCTAATCTTTAACAACAAGTGACATACCTGGTCTTAGACCGTCGATCTTCGTAATGGGGCGCGCCTTGACCTCAAAGGTCTTCAGGTCATACTGGCCATTGCTCTTCGTGGCTTTCCATACGGCATAGCTGCCTTCGTCCTTAATCTCATAGACTTTCATCTTGATGGACTTGTTGAACGCCGGAGAGAAGGCCGTGAAGGTGTCGCCGGCCTTGAGGCCTTTGAGCTGGTCCTCGCGCACATTGAAGGTGCCCCACATGTCATCCATGATGTTGATGCTCATGATGGGTGAGCCCATACCCACCAGCTCGCCAACCTTGGGATAGATATCGCTGACCTCACCGTCGACAGCGGCAATCTGTACCGTCTCCTTGAGCACGGAGCGCACCACGTCGACGGCATTCTTGGCTGCTTCGGCCTGCTTGCGCGAAGCCTCCTTCTGCTTCTCGCGGGCACCGTTCTTGGCCATCTCATATTGGCTCTTCATGGCATTCTCGTGGGCTTTGGCCACCTGGTAGGCAGCCTTGGCCTCGTCGCGCTTCTGCTGAGTCGTTACGCCGTCGGTGTAGAGGTTCTGCATACGCGTATAGGTCTTTTGGGCCACGTCGGAGGCGGCAATGGCCTGAAGATAAAGCTGGTAAGCACTCTGGATGGCTTCCTTGCGGGAGCCCTCCTCGGTCAGCTCGCTGATGGCTTCGGTAGCGCCCTGCGTGGCCTGCGCCACACGCTCCTGGGCGTTCATCTCTGGTATCTCAAGCACGGCGAGGGTGTCTCCCTTGTGAACATAGTCGCCTTCCTTGACACGGATGTCTACGACACGCGCTGGAAGCTTGCAGCTCACGCGGTATTCGCCGACTTCGACTTCTCCCTGGATGATTTCGTCGGTCTTGCCAAGGGTGAAGAAGCCAATGATGGCGACAATAGCCACAGCAATGGAGAAGCCGAGGACAGCAAGGAGAATATTATGATGTTGAGTTTTTGCGGACATGGATTTAATAGATAATTAATATAATACTTATATCAGGGAATGTATCAGTAGAGGATACCTAAAGCCTTTTCGAGGTTTACCTGGGCCATCTTTACTTCCACCTGTGCATCTATCTTCTGGCTCTGCGCCTGCTGCCAGGCAGTCTGTGCTGCCAAGACATCGGTGCTCTCCATGACGCCTTCCTTGAAGCCTACCTGCGCGCAGCGCAGATTCTCCTCTGCGCTGGCGATGTTTCTCTCTGCCATGGCGAGCCGTTTGCGGGCCTCCTTCAGTTTGAAGCGGCTCTGGGTGATTTGCAGGTCTATCTTCTCCTGAGCATCGGCCAGTTCGAGACGTGCCATACTGGTGGCTGCCTTAGAGGCGCGGACCTTGTATTTGCCTTCAAACCAGTTCCAGACGGGGACCTGCAGCATGACGCCTACATTCCACACGCCGGAGAAGTTTTTCTGGAAGCCATTGAAAACGTTAGGGTTGGAGATGGAGTAGCCGCCTGTCAGTGCCAAGTGGGGCAGGAAAGCCGAACGCACCAGCTTGGTGTTGGCTTCGCCTAAGTTGACGCTATGCTGCAACATTCTCACTTCCGGACGGCTGCTGAAGTCCTTGTCCGGGGTGTAGGTCTCGGCGGCTACGGCGGCATCGGTGTCGATATGGTCTTTATCCTCATCAGTGAGGGTGATGCGCTCGTCCATGGGCAGTCCGCAGAGCTGGCAGAGCAGCATCTTGGAGAGCACAAGACCATCGTCGACTTGCGTAATCTGCATGTCGGCCTCATTGACTCTGACCTTTACCTTCAGACCGTCGGCACGGGTGGCTACACCCTGCTTGATCATCTTCGTGACGTCGTCGTCGAGCTTCTGCACCAGATCGCGGAAGCTATAAGCCAGCCGTTGTTTCTGCTTCAACGACACTACCGTCCAGTAGGCCTGGTCAATATTATATAATGTGGACTGGTTCTTCAGCGTGATATTGTCGTCGGCCATCTCGCTGGTGATGTCGGCCATCTTGTTGGCTGCCGTCACAGCGCCACCCATATAGATAGGCTGACGCAGGAAGATGGACCCCGCAAAGATGTTGTGGGTATCGGTGTGCAGCGCGTCAACGACCTTCTGGCCGATGGTGTTGCCTAAGCCAGCGGCATATTGCGACATGGGGCCATTGGCGAACTGTCCGAGGAAGCCGCCTAACTGCTGGGCCTGAGCCTGAGTCAGCATTCCTTGTTGTACGAGGTTCGTGAGATTGTCGTTGATGCCTTTTGTGAGCACTCCGCCAGCCTCCTGGACACCGGTGGTGCCGATATTGCTGAGCGCATTCTTCTGGCTCTTACTCAGCAGGTTAATCTCACGGCTGAAATAGGAATATCCAGCCACAGCATCAACCTTGGGAAGATATTGTGTTCGTGCTGATTTCCGGGTGTTCTCGGCCAAATCCTTGTTGATTCTCGACACCTGCAACTGCTTGTTGTTGCGCAAAGCCAATGCCCGGCAACTGTCAAGGGTCAGCACACGCTGTGCGCGTGCACCGAGCGTGCAGACACAGAAAATGGTGAAAAACGTAAGTTTCTTCATACTCTTTTCCTATTCAAAGCTAAAACTACGGCTCCCTATCATATTGCCATCAGCAAAGATGCTGACATTGAAGGTACCGCCTTGCAATGTCTGGTCAATGTCAAGATAGAGACTGACAGGAGTCTCTTTACCCGTATATTCTATGGTGCGCTTGGCAGAGCATGTCAGTGACCGGTTCTCATAGTTGAAGCTGCCTGCACCGCCCAACAGAGAGCCCGTCGGTGTGGTGACACGGATATAGATGGTCTTATTGCCGGTAGCGGCAGTGACATTGCGGGCGATGTTGAAACTCACCTGGAAAGCCTTGGCTTTCTTCAGCTTGTTGGTGCTCTTGCCGCGCTTGTTCAGTGCTGACATGCTGATACCCGTAGCATCGAGCTGGGCTGCGATGGCGACTTTCTCGGAAAGGCTGGCCTTCTCTGTGTTCAAACCCATAATCTGGCGGTTGGCCTCTGCATACTGACCTTTGATGCGGGTGTTCTCAGCGGTCAGGTTCTGGTTGAGACGGTTCAGAGAGTCTATCTCTATGACATAGCTGCGCAAGACGGCGCGCACCGTGGCCAGCTCTTTCTTCAGGCGGGCTATCTCGCGGGCATCGGTACTCTTGGTGTGGCGCAGCTCTGCCAACAGGCGCTGCGTCTTCTCCTGCTCTTGAGTGAGCTGGGCTACGATGGAGTCATTATTAATCTGGGTCTTCATCTCACTGTACTGGTTGGCGAACTGCTGGTACTCGTTCTCCATCTCTTTCTTGTCGAGTTCCGCAAGCTGCGTCATCTCCTCATTCTGCTTCTGCTGCTTGTTGAGATTGTAATAAAGCACACCGACACCGGCAAGAAGAAGGACGATAACGATAATAAGTGGGATGAGAATCTTTTTATTCATTTGTTGTGAATTGTTATATTTTACTACACTGCATGCAAAAGTAGGACATTTTGACCAAATACCAAAGGCTTTACCTTTGACATTTAATTATAAAATCTTAATTTGATGTTTTTTATGGAAAATATGAACAAGTTTCTAAAGTTTTCTTCGTAATTTTGGCAAGAGATATATTAATTGTGGAAATTTTGTTTAAGATGAGAAAAATTCTTCTTTTCTTCCTTTTCCTATTTGTACACGTGTCTCTCTTTGCACAGGTCGACTCTCTCGTTGTCAAGACAGACTCTTCGGATGTGCGTCATCAGGTGCTTCTGAGAACATCCATGGGAGACATCACCGTAGAGCTGTACAATGAGACGCCCAAGCATCGCGACAACTTCTTGCGGCTGGTCAGAAGCGGATATTATGACGGCAATCTCTGGCATCGCGTGATAGCTGACTTTATGATTCAGACGGGCGACTCTACCACAAGACATGCAGCGCCCGGGAAGGTAGTGGGCGACTACGATCCGGGATACAAGATACCGGCTGAAATCTGCTTCCCGAAGTATTTCCATAAGCGGGGTGCCCTTGCTGCAGCTCGGGAGGGTGACGCGGATAATCCGAAGCGGGAATCCTCGGCTTCTCAGTTCTATCTGGTCTGGGGATTTCCATATGGGCCCAAGGCTATGGCTAAATTCCAGGCAAGGCTGGATTCTACTACGAATGGACAGGTGAAGTTTCCGCCGGAGATGTGCGATTACTACTGGTCGCATGGCGGCACTCCATGGCTCGATGGACAGTACACGGTCTTTGGTGAGGTCGTCAAGGGATTGAAGGTGGTCGGTGATATTGACGCTGTGGCTACGGATGACCATGACAGGCCGAAGGAGGATGTAAGAATTATCAAAGCTATTGTGGTGAAATAATTTACTTCTCAAGCGCTTGCAAAGGGGCGCTATGGATAAAGAAAGACAAATGGTGAGAAAACTGTTGTTGACTCTTTTGGCATTGTTGTCTGTCCTTGGTTCCGTTGCTAAGGTCTGGACGGCTGATGACATTCCGATGGTGCACCTTGAGAATAAGATGCGCTATGTCTGTGATCCGGAAAATCTAATGTCACCGGCGGAAAGGGACTCGGCTGACTTCTATCTTAGAAAACTACAGACCCAGTGCGGCGTGCAGACGGTGTTCATCGTTGTCAACAATGTCAGAAATGCAGACTGCTTTAGAATGGCCCAGGATGTGGGTAATAAATATGGTGTCGGTGATAAGAAAAACAGAAGAGGACTCGTCATTGTCATCGCTGTGAAGGACCGCCGCTATTTTATAGCTCCTGGTAAAGGCCTGGAGGCGGAACTGACGGATGTGGAATGTGACGACATTGCACAATATTGTATTGTGCCCAACATGAAGGTCAACGACATTGACAAGGCGGTGGTGACTACGACAAAAGCCCTGTATGATAAGTTTAAGACAGGTAGTACGGGATTGGGCTATGATGATGCTAAAGACGAGGATGCTTTCTGGCCGATCGCTATAGCGCTGATTTTTTGTTTCGGAGCACCTGTATACTATCTCATCAGACTTATTTTGCAGAAATTCGGCTTGCTAAAGCGAAATAATAGTAGACGGAGCCGACGTCACGACGATGACTGGTTTCCACCATTCATCTTTGGCGGTGGCGGTGGCTTTGGCGACGGAGGATTCAGCGGCGGAGGCTTTAGTGGTGGGTCCTTCGGCGGTGGCAGCTTCGGCGGCGGCGGTGCTGGCGGAGGCTGGTAACGCTTGCCCTCTAAATCCAATTTTTTTTAATCATAATATTTATCCGCAATAAAGATATGAAGAAAAGTACAATTATCCTTATTATTTTCATCTTAGTCATCGTTGGAGCCTGCTTTGGTGGCTGCAACGCTTATAACGGTATAGTTGATGCTCAGGAAAATGCGACGACAGCTCTTGCCAATGTGCAAGCTACCTATCAACGGCGTGCCGACCTTATCCCTAATCTGGCTAAGACCGTGCAGGCGTATGCAAAGCACGAGAAGTCGACTTTTACAGAGGTAACGCAGGCCAGAGCTGCAGCATCACAAATCAAGCTGGATGCCGGAAATCTCACACCGGAAAAGGTGAAGCAGTTTGAGAAGGCGCAGGGCGACCTCAGCCAGGCGCTCGGAAAGCTCATGGTCGTGGCAGAGCGGTATCCTGAACTGAAGGCCAATGAGAACTTCCACAGCCTGCAGATACAGCTTGAGGGTACGGAGAACCGTATCAATGAGGCGCGCCAGAAATATAATGAGGCTGTGCAGGCATATAACGTGGACATCAGACGATTCCCTAACTCCATTTTTGCTGCAGCGTTTGGTTTTGAGCGTATGACGAAGTTTGAGGCTACGGCAGCTGCACAGCAGGCGCCGCAGCTGAATTTTGACTGACCTCAAAGGGGCCTTTTTAGCGAAAAGCTCCAGGTCATATCTACACCCGGAAGGTCCTGCCCCTGGGGTTGCGGTGCGGCCCCAGCCCTCCGGGTTGTTTTGGTGTCGCCCAGTCCTTCGGTTTGTTTGGTGTCGGTATGGCACTGACCCCGGAGGGGTCACACCATGATTGACCCCAGGTCGTCGAACGGGCGCGGTGGCGCAGCGAAGCAAGCCACCACAACCGTGAGCGACTTGGGGTAGCAGGATGACAGAGTGGAAAGACCTCGGAGGTCTCACGTGGTAAGCATGACATATATCGCAGCATCTTGTTGAAAGAAAAGGAAAATGGTCATGGATAGGCTTCCGCTCCTTAGGGAGCTATGTTTATAAAGAGATGGGATAGCCTTTGCGAGCAAGCTCGCAGGCTACCCCATCTCTTTATAAACACACCTTTGGTGCCAACCCTGTCCATGACGAAAATCGCTTCGCGTAAAATTGCGCGGAGCGCATAAAATAGAGCATCCGATATGCTTAGAGCACACAAAACCGATATAGCACCCTAAAACCGATAGAGCACACAAAACCGACTGTTAGAGTAGTATGCTAATCCGACTGTAGGCAGGTTATGGACGAATTGGGGGTATGCTCTATTTTATGCCCGAAGGGCAATTTTACGCGAAGCGATTTTCGGCATGGTCAGGCTGGACCCCTGCAAGGGGTGGTGTTGAAGTGCTGGGGCAGGCTGCGAGCTTGCTCGCAAAGACTGCTCCGGCACTTCAACACCACAGCTCCCTAAGGAGCGGAAGCATGGACATGCCCATTTTCCTTAAAATCTTTATTTCGTGTCCTTCGTGGACAACAGATTTTCGTTTCTTTCGTGTCCTTCGTGGGCAACAGATATGCAATGCTGTCCACGTGGGACCTCCGAGGTCTCACGTGGTAAGCAGGACATATCATTTCGTCTGCTATACTGCTTGTCTGCCTTTATCGGATATCACGGTTGTTTTACCCCGCCTGCTCTTATTTTCGCCGGCTAAAAACAGACGGTTTTAGGTTGCCAAAAATTATTTTCGGCGGGATAAACACGATTGAAGAGACAGATACTTCTGACCGCGGAAAGGCAAATGACCGCGGAAAGGCATCCCGCCAAAGTTTACAAGTTTACAGTTTACAGTTTACATTAAGGACTATAGAATTCTTACATTCTTACATCTTACATTAAGGTCTTCCACATGTTCATGATTTTTTTGGACTCTCGAACATTTTTAATATATATAATAATTAATAATGTATTATATTATTATATTAAATTATTATTATTCTCTTGAATCTTGAAGTGGGATACACCTTAATGTAAGATGTAAGATGTAAGAATGTAAGAAAATGGTGTTTTACCCTAATATAGGTGGGGAGGTGCTTAATGTAAACTGTAAACTGTAAACTTGTAAACTTTGGAGGGTGGGGAGGGCTTATAAATGCTCCGTCACACGGGACGGTATCGTCGGCTCCACCGCATCGTTTTTGCCGGTGACACCGTAGGGGCGGGTTTATCCCCGCCCTAACCCAGCGGGCGTAATCAAAATCGCCCACCGTGTTCTGCCCCTATGGTGGGCTGTTTCGAGACAAAGGTCTTCGGCTTCCACGGCATAAGCCAGCGATATGTGTGGCATATGCCATCGAATTCCACGGCATATGCCATCGACTTCCACGGCATATGCCGTAAATATCGCTGGCATATGCCGTAGAATACGTGAAAAGACGCTTCAGGCGTGTCTGCGACCGTGCTGACGCAAAAATACGGCGAAGAGAGCCTTCTGCCCCTTTTTTTAGGCTTTTCTGCTTGACATAAATCAAAAATAAAAGAAATTTTGAATTTTTCTGCTGAAATATTTGGAGGGTATTGAAAAAGTCTAT
>ERZ791911.103-NODE-103-length-82551-cov-5.400759_pt1 | contig 82551 bp, 130 predicted proteins | sample MGYA00510142_ERZ791911 | MGnify/ENA primary metagenome ERZ791911 (study PRJEB30046, sample SAMN00792056) | human gut metagenome | study: EMG produced TPA metagenomics assembly of the A metagenome-wide association study of gut microbiota in type 2... | reverse complement strand
CACCTGTGGACAGGAACTGCCAGAAGAACAAGTTTCCAAACTAAAATCTTCATTTGAAGAAAAAAAGAAATCCAGAATTGAAGCACAGTTGAAAGTAAAAGAATCCTTTGAATCGGAGAAGCAGGAAAAGCTTAAATATGTCTGCGACCTTGGAAATACTTCCGCTGCAAAATTAAAGAAAACTAACGAGGAAATCAACAAATTACAGTCGGAAATCAGTGCGGCACAGGATGAAGTTGTTGAACTCACTAAGCAGATTGAGGAAGAACAGTCCAAATTTACGGAGCTTCCAGAATCTGTAGACATGACAAATGATGAAGAATATCTTGCGGTTACAGCGAGAATTGTAGAACTTGAAGAGAAACTGAAATCATTTGATGATGTTCCTGGAAAGAAACAGGAATTAAGAATGCAGATCAGCAATGTTATGAAACAGATTTCCAATGTGGATGCAGACATTAAGATTGCACAGGCAGCAGTCACAGAGAAAGAAAAGCTAGTAGCCGAACTGAATGAGGAACTGAAAAGCCTTGGACAGGTACAAGCTGATATTGAAAAGAACATTGATACCGTTCTTAACTTCTCAATTCAGAAGAATAAGGCACTGGCAGAGAAAATCAATCCATTTTTCCATCATTTCCAATTCAGTTTCCTTGATTACACGATTGAGGGAAATCCAGTGGAGACTTGCAAGATGATCTGTAATGGAATTGACTACAACAGCGGATTGAATCATTCCGACAAAATTCTTTGCGAGGTCGATTTACTGAATGGATTACAGGAAATGAACGGGCTGAATATGCCGATTTGGATTGATGATTCTGAGAGCATTGACAAAAGCAGAATTCCTGTATTAGACAGACAGATGATTATTCTGAGAGTGACGGATGGAGATTTGATGATAAAAGAAATTTAAAACAATCAGTTAGGGGGAAACTCTAAGAAAATATATGCTTGCAAACCCAAGAAAAAGAAGTATATGTAAAGTTGAAGGGTGTGGAAAGTATGTAAAAGAACTAGGGTATTGTGATTTGCACTATAACCGTTTTCGGTCAACAGGAGATCCTCTTAAAATAAAAAGAATAACATGGAATTCAAAAGCGGATGCTCAATCATTGGAACGTGAAGTACCGAACAAAGATATTAGATTACTTATGAAAGAAAAAAATTTAAGATCATACCAACTGTCTAAAGCAATGGGGTATGCCCCTGGATGGCTTGGTAAGAAAATGTCAAAACCTATGTGTGAAGAAACTAAAAAATGGTTCTAAACACAATTTATCAACTAGAAAACAAAAAGGAGATTATATGTCATCAGGAAGACCAACAACAGACCCAAAGCCCCGCACTATTGCTGTGAGGGTAAATGAACAGACTATGTACAAGCTTGAACAGGAAGCAAACAGGACAGACAGAAAGGTTTCTGAAATTGTTCGGGATTTAATAACGCAGAACTTTAAATAATTGAGCAATATTTCAAAATATCCCAATAAAGAAAGAAAAGGAGAATTAAAATGGCAAGTAAAACACAATTAGCAACAGCAGGAGAACAGCAGGCGGCAATTGTAATCAACAATTCATTCATTGATGGATTGGTTAAGCAGCTTGAAAAAAAATGCGAATACGGTCTTTCATTCCCAAAAGACTACAACCTCAGCAATGCGCTCATGGGGGCATATCTGATTCTGAAAGAAACAAAAGACAGAAATAATAAGCCAGTTCTGGAATCTTGCACATCCACAAGCATTGCAAACAGCCTTATGAACATGGCAACACTTGGTCTTTCAGTGCAGAAAAAGCAAGGATATTTTATTTCTTACGGAAATCAGTGTCAGTTCCAGAGGTCTTACTTCGGAAACATTACAATAGCCAGAAGATACGGTATGAAAGATATTCATGCGGAAGTCATTTATGATGGCGATGAGTTCAAATACCACATTGAAGATGGAAACAAGATTCTGGATTCTCATGAACAGGATTTTATGAACATTGACAACGATAAGATTCTTGGGGCATATGCAGTAGTGCTGATGGAAGATGGAACAAAGCATTTGGAAGTAATGAACATGAAGCAGATCAAACAATCTTGGTCACAGGGCTATGGGTACAAAGAAAACAGCAATGGAACACACCAGAAGTTTACCGATCAAATGGCAAAGAAAACAGTTATCAATCGTGCATTAAAGCAGATCATTAACAGCCACGGTGATGTTTTTGTACAGGAAGCTGACGAAAACACAGAGAATATTCCAAAACAGGATATTATTGAACAGGACGTTGCTTATGAAATTAGTGAGAACGCAAACACAGAAGAATTCATTCCACAACCAGAAGCAATCGAAGAAAAGCCAAAGCAGCCAACCGTAGCCGAAACCGTAAAAACAGCAGAGAAAGAGCCAGTTCCGGCAGCAGGTAAAGAACCAGAAATTCCGGATTTTATGAAGCAGGAGGAAATGTGATATGAACAATAAAGAAATTTTACAGAAAGCAAAGGAACTGGTTGAACTCTTGGAAAAGCAGGAAGAATCTGGAAAGGTTGAGTTATCAACACTGAAACGAGGAGATGTGTTCCAGACCACCGGAAAGCGTAAATACATGGTTCTGGAACAGTATGAAGATACAACGAAAATTATTTCGCTTGATCTGGTGAAAGAAAATGTAGAGTTTGGTGATACCTCAGATTACAAAACATCAAAGGTAAAGAAACTGTGTGACACTGAAATTCTGAAAGACTTCGAAAAAGAATTCGGGGCAGAAAATATCGAAACACACACAGCAGATATTATCACTGCGGATGGACAGAAATTAGGGACTGTTGATTGTAAAATTCGACCGATTACGTTTGATGAAGCGCGCGGATATACAGATATCACACCGAATCCGTGTTTAAACGATTGGTATTGGACATTATCGCCATGGTCAACGGAAGAACGTGGTTGGAGGAAAAACTTAGCCGTTGTTTCGCCTTTCGGCTTCATCGACTACTATAACTACGACGGCAGTTACGGTGTTCGCCCAGTTTGTATCTTAAAATCTAATATCTTTGTATCCAAAGCGGAGGAATGAAAATGAAGAAAAATTTGAAATATTTTGAAAATGAATTAAACCGGATCAACAAAGAATTTGCCGAATATAAAAAGCAGCATATGGAAAAGCCGGAAATTGGCAAAACGGTAGAAATTGCCGGAATGGAATGGATGATTCTGGATAAGACAGAAAAAGGATATTTTGCCGTTTTGAATGGATTCGATGGAAAAGAAAGAACATTTGATTCAGATTCAAATAATTGGATCGAGAGCGATCTTAGAAAAGAATTAAACGATTCTTTTCTTAAGAAAATCACAGAAGAGTTGGGGGAAGATGCGGTTGTTGAATTTGATCGCGATTTACTTTCACTGGATGGTCAGACAGAATACGGACATTGTGAAGATAAGATTTCACTTTTGACCGTGGATGAGTACCGGAAATATCGTAAATTACTTCCGAATACGAAGAACTGGTGGTGGTTGATTACGCCATGGAGCACACCGGCAAATGGTTACATCTCAACACTTACCGTTGTTTCGCCTTTCGGCGACTTCGGCGACATTGACTTCCGCAGCAGTTTCGGTGTTCGCCCAGTTTGTATCTTTTCTTCTTCTATCTTTGAATTGGGAAGTGAAGATTAATGGCAAATGAAGATTTAAAGGTAATAACAAAGGCTAAGCAGCTTGCAAAGCATACATTAATAGTTACGAGTAATGCCAGACGATACCCAAAGAAATACAGGTTTTCACTTGTAGATAAAATGCAAAATAAAGCATTAGAAATCTACGAGTTGCTTTTTGAAGCCAACCGAACTGATCTGAAAGATTATAAAAGAGAACGATTAGAGCTTCAAACGAAAGCCATTACTCATTGTGATGAGTTGATGTACTTTATAGAACTTTCATATGAATTAGGAATTATCAACTCCGGTGGAATGGAGTCATGGTCACAAATGGTCAAAGATATAAAGTACATGACTATTTCATGGAGAACAAAAGATAGAAACAGGTAACAACTTGGGTTATGCGTTGCAATACCGTTGTTTCGCCTTCCGGCAACATCAACAACAATAACTACAACAACAGTAACGGTGTTCGCCCAACCTGGATCACAGGCAGACAGAGTAAGCGCAAAGCTGAAATCAGTAAAGATACAAGTAAATGCATAACCTTTCCGGAATGGATAAATATAAAGGAACAAAAACAATGGATAAAGAAATTGTTGCAAATTTTGAGAATTTATATCGTTCTTACAAGAAGGTTAAAAGCGGTAAAAAATTTAACTCAGGCACTGCAAGGTTTTCTAATTTATCTCTTGAAGGCATTCACCTTCTAAAAGAACAGTTGGAAAGCCAAACGTATACCATAAATCCATATAATAAGTTTCAAATCCACGAGCCAAAAGAACGTACAATAGAATCATGTGCATTCAAGGATAAAGTAGTGCAGAGATGCTTTTCCGATTATGTTCTGACTCCGAAACTTGAAAAAATTCTGATTAAATGGAACACCGCTGGACAGCAGGGAAAAGGACAGCATATGGCGATGGACGGATTAAAGGAACAAATGCTTGATTTCTACAAAAGAAATGGAATTAATGGATGGATTGTAAAATGTGATATTCATAAATATTTTTACAGCATAGATCATGAAATAATGAAAGACATACTTGACTACTATTTTGATGATAATTTTACAATCTGGCTGAATCATTTATTTATTGATAGCACAGGAAATCCAGGACTGCCATTAGGAAACCAGGTCAACCAGAAATATGCATTGCTGCTACTTCATTCGTTGGATCAAATGATAACGATTGAGTTTGGAAATCCATATTATGGACGATATAACGATGATTTTTATGTGTTGTGTAAAACAAAAGACATCGCCAGAGAAATTCTTGAAGCAATTCGAATGATGATTAAAAGTCTCAGGTTGGAATTGAACCCAAAATTGCAAATTGTACCGTTCCGAATGGGACTGTGTTATCTTGGATTCCACCATTACGTGACTGATGAGGGAAAATATATCAGAAAATTACGTGGTGACAGAAAAAGAAATACTCAGAAAAAGGTTCGTAGATGGGTTCGTGCAGTAAACGAAGAAAAGATGCCAATGAAAAAATTTAACGAAAAATATGGAGCATGTAGGAATCATATGCTTCATGGAAACTGTATTAAATTATGCCACAGTATGGATCTTGAAATTGAAAGGAGAATGAAATGAGATTAATTAGTCAGACGGGAGATATTGACATTCCTTACGAAAATGCTTCATTAAGCAGAGCTGAAAATATCATAAGAGCATACATTCCAGAGACCGGTGAAAAAGGAACAATTATGGCTGCTTACTCAACAGAAGAACAGGCGAAAGAAGCAATGAGCATGGTTATATATGCATATATTTCAAACAAACCAATAGTCATTCTTCCAAAAGAAGGAAAAACAAAATTGGAATCGACTTTCTTGGGAAGATACGAATTAAGGCTTCTTAGAGAAAATCTTCCCAATGTAATGGATTTAAAAAACGAAAATGGAGACTACGTTCTTCCACTAAAAATAAGAGATAGCATCAAAGAAATTGCCGCAGCTTTAAATGTAGCGGGATTATAAAATAATCGGTATTAATTTTGCAGAAAGAAAAGGAGGTGATTCCAGTGTTCATGCGAGTAATTTCAACAGGAAGCACAAAAGGAAACTGTTACGCTTTGCAGTCAAGGACAGGCGAGATTGTTCTTCTTGACTGCGGATGCAAGTACAAGAAAATCCTCAGAGGGATTGACTACCAGATAAACAATGTTTCCGGTGCGCTTCTTTCACATGAACATGGCGATCACACTGAAGCTATTCATGAAATCATAAGCGCCGGAATCACAGTTTATACCGGTCAAGAAACAATCAGTAATTTAGGCATAACAGACGGAACTATAAAAGCTGTCACTGAAAAGAAATACTTCAAAATCGGTTCTTTCAGTGCAGTTCCGCTCAGACTACCACATACATCTGCAAACAAAGAACCGTGTCCGAACTTCGGGTACTTGATGGAACATGAAGAAATGGGAAAACTTCTTTATCTGACAGACTTTGAGTATTGCCGATACAAGCTCAAACCAATGGAACTTAATCACTTGATTATTGGCTGCAATTACTGCGAAGAACTGATAGATAGAAATAACCCGAAGTGGAAACACCAGATCACCGGACATTGTTCTTTATCAACTTGCAAGCAATTCATTAAGGCAAATCTTACAGAATCGCTTAAAACAGTAACACTGGTGCATTTGAGCAGAGATGCTTCAGACACTACAAAAATGCTTAAAGAAATTAAAGAAGTTGTTGGCGATGATGTTTTAGTTCAGATTGGACGATCCGGACTGGAAGTTAATTTGAACTTGTGCCCATTTTGAAAGGGAAAAATCCAATGGAAATGGTAGATTGCTATAGCTGTAAATATCACGATGGTTGTCCGTTTGCATGGGACTACGGACCACTTTACTGCAATGATTATGAGGAGGAATAAAATTGAAAGAATGGACAGAAGAACTTTTATTGGCGGATGGATATAAACTTCAAAACGCTGAAATTACAAATGTATCATTAAATTTCAGAGATCACGGAGTATTGTCACTTGACCTTACGCTGAACGGTGGCGGATGGGGAGTCGTTTACGGCGGCTATGTTCTTGGGCATGGATATTTGGGAGCCAAAGAATTTAAAGGTTCTGCTTCTGGAATGGAAGCAATCATGCGAATTATGGATGTAGTTGGCGTTGAAGATCTTGTGAATTTAAAAGGAAAGCATGTTCGGGTTGCAACAAAGGGATGGGGAAACTCAGTGAAAATCATCGGACATTTTATCAAAGACCAGTGGTTTGATTACTTGAGTTTTTACGAAGACAAAAAGGAGTGACAGAATGCAGATTTTAATTAATGTTCTGGACAAAATCAAAAAGGAAATCTCTTCAACATCCGGTTTGTACGACAGAGGATGGAATGACGCATTGGAAAAGGCAAAGGAACTTTTCACATCCTACAATCCTGTGATTGCATGGATTCCGACAGAATTAATGTTACCGCCGGAGCCAGACGAAGATGTTGATATCGAGCAACTTCCGCAGTATACGGTAACAATCAAGGGCGCTGAATGGCCAACATCTCTGAGATACATTGGAAACGGAGAATGGGCGGATGTTGGAGTCGGAAGGGAGATAAAATATACGGTTTCGGCGTGGATGCCGATGCCTAAAGCTTATAAGGAGAAATAGCATGAACAAAGTAATTTTGATCGGTCGATTAGTGAAAGACCCGGACATACGTACCGGAACTAACAACATAACCATTGCAAGATACACTCTTGCAGTAGAAAGACAGTATCGTAAAGATAATGAGAGGAAATCAGATTTCATAAATTGTGTAGCGCTTGGTAAAAATGGAGAGTTTGCTGAAAAACACCTGCATAAGGGAATGAAAATTGCAGTCATCGGTAGCTGGCAGACCGGAAACTATACAGACACTGACGGAAAGAAAATTTACACAAATGACTGTCTGATAGAAACACATAAGTTTGTGGAAAGTAAGAGCAGAAGTAACCAGCCCGAGAATCCAGGCACAGTTCCACCGCCAGCACCGGCAAGCGACACATTTGTTGAACCGGCTTACGATCCGGATTTACCGTTTAGCTAAGAGAGGTGAATCATGGGAAAAGGACAACTTATTTTTTATGACGACAAAGAGATGATGTGTTTTGGTGTAACACATTTTATGCTCAAAGAGCCAGAAAAACAGATGCTTGAAGCAACATTTTTAGATGATGACGAAAGGCGTTTTATTCGATCGATGGATGAACCAACTGTTATATATCTTGAAACAGGGAAAGAAGCGGTAAAACTTGACCCAACGACCATGAAACGCATTTCCAGATATAATCTTGAAGAAGAGAACAAAGGGCTTTTAAAAGAGATCGAAGAAAGAAAAAAAGTTATTGATGATCTCGAACAGAAAGAACAGGTTCTGCGTGGCAGGTTCGCAAAAGCAATATCTGCATTCAAAGGAATTATGGAAAACGGGTATTACGAAAATGAATACGATGATGATTCAGATTACAACGACGATGATTACTTTTAGGAGGTGATTATATGAAACCAGTTTTAGAAAAAAGATTCAACTACAAAGGACATCCATGTGTAGTCTTGTTCATGCCTGGTGCATACCGGTGCGGATATGTTGGAATCCCGAAAACACATAAGTTAGCCAAGCACGGAGCTAATTTAGATTCAATCAGATGCCATGGTGGAATCACTTATTCTGAATCTAAGCTGAATTGCTGTGATGATGAGGATACATGGTGGATCGGATTCGACTGTGCACATTTCGGTGACGGATACGACATTGAAACTGCAAAGCAGTATTTCGGAGATGATCCGGACTTCAAATGGAACTTTTCAATAATGAAAGACCTGTGGGAAAGTACAAATGAAGAGTGTAAGTTCCAGTCGTTAAAAGACGTACAGGACGGATGCAAAAGAATCGTAGACCAACTTGAAAGGATGTAGCTTCGGTTGGATTACAAGAAATTCAGACAGGCAAAAGCCATTGAAGCTAGCAACAAGAAGAAACTTCTGAAAGTAAATCCGAAACTGGATGAAGGAACCGGAATATATATACTCTGGCATACCGAAACTCATGGATATATCGGGCAGTCAGTGAAACTTCTTACCAGACTGGCCCAACACATGTCAGGATACGAACAACATATTGATCGTTCCATGAAAGCACATGGGCTGTATTCGGAAGAAAATAAGAGCGGATACAAGATTGACTTCTTTCACTGTCCGGTATCGCAGCTTGATGAAAAAGAACGAGAATACATCCAGAAAGCCATTGATGCCGGATGGATTGTGAAAAACAAGACTGGTGGTGGACAGGATGAAGGAAAAGAAAAGATTGCTGATTACCGACCGGCAAAAGGATATCGTGATGGTATCCAACAAGGCAAGAAAGCTCTGGCCCGTGATTTATCGCATATCATTGATACTCATTTACAAATTACCCTGAAGCCAGAAAAGCAGAACAACAAAACTTCAATCAAAGCTTTCGAGAAATTTAAAGAAATGCTTGATGAAAGGAACTACGAGAAATGACTATACGTGAAATAAAGAACAGAAAGCATAAGGAATACGAGCAGAATCGTAAAGATATTTATTATTTCATCGTAAAATACGAAAAACGCAAAGGCGAAATGCCACAGATTAAAACGATAGCTGAGGAATTGGATTTAAGCCCTAGTGCAATCCAGAGGCATTTGCGCCAGTTTGCGGATGATGGACTGATTGAATTTTCGGGGAGCAATTCTCACAGAAAATACCGGTTGGTAAGAAAGAATAAAAGATGAAGCTTTACGATCTGTACACCTTAGATGGAACATTTGTAGATACTCTTACCCGGAAAGAAGCCGTTGAAAGGTTCAACCTTTCCGGGTGGGACTTCAAATCAAAAATAGACTACAGAGAACCTATTAATGGTGAATATTACCTGGATGATTCGGAAGACGATATCACTGTTAGAAAGCACAAGGACAAAGACATGCTTGCACAGTTTGACTTACTCACATCGAAGTTGAGAAAAATATTAAAAGCGGAGGCAAAATAATGGCAGAGAATTGTAATGAATGCAGCATCGCATGGATACGTGGTGGTGAGTACGCAGAAGTATCAGCGCATAATGGCAGCAAGATGAAAGGAAGAGTCCTGAAGCTTGCAGAACAGCATCCAGAAGATGTGAAGATTCTGGTCACAAACAAAGATGGTTCCATATTTGCTCATGTCCCAGTTAAGTACGTGAAACTACGAGCACCAAGAGAATTAACAGAAGAGCAGAGGGCGGAACTAATCGAGCGAGGCAAGAATATGTCGAGAAATAAATCAATTGATTGTGAAAAAACGTCAGATTTCGATTCTGATGATAACGATGAGGAAATGTTCTATGTTTAATGAAAGAATGGGAATTAATGTTGACAATGGTAAAAGTAGGATTTGCCCTAAATGCGGGAATCGTTTTCATGTTTTCGCAGATTATAACCGGCATTATGGAGGAGATTTATATTGGTGCGAATGCACAGAATGTAAAACCATTACAAAAATACATCACAGTAAGGAAGCTGCAATAGTGGCTTTTAAGGAAGGATTGGTGCACAAAAATGAGCAAAGTGAACATATATGGGCTTAAAGCATATATAAGTAAAACGTTTGATTTGCATGTTGACAAAAGAATCAAATACGCAGAACGTGGTGGGGAAGAAAAAGAGCATATCTATGAGGTAAAGCAGCTTTTTCCGCATTGTGTTTTACTGGAAGATATTTTCGATCATACAAGAATTTGCCCTTGTTACAGCAAACTAAGCTTGATGTTAATAGGGATTGAATAAGAATCTGGTTAAGAAGATGGGAGTTTAAAATGAAATTTATAGATTTTTTCGCAGGAATCGGAGGATTTCGTAGGGGAATGGAATTGGCGGGGCATGAATGCGTTGGTTTTTGCGAATTTGATAAATTTGCTACTGCGAGTTACATCTCAATGCACTTGCTGACAGACGAGCAGCGAAAGGCATTGGAAGATATTCCTATCAAGAAAAGACAGAAAGAAATATTAAAGGAGGAATACAGAAATGGAGAATGGTATGCAAATGACATTCGAAGAGTGTATGCCGGAGACATTCCAAAAGCAGAATGTTGGTGTTTCGGATTTCCATGCCAAGATATCTCAGTCGCAGGAAAGCAAGCCGGATTTCAAGGAAACCGTTCAAGCCTGTTTTTCAGAGTTATGTACCTTGTCGGACAGCTCGAAGAAGAAAATAAACCCACTTACCTTTTCATTGAGAACGTTAAGAATTTACTTAGTGTTAATGGAGGATGGGATTTCGCCAGACTGCTCATTGAAATGGAGCAGGAGGGGTATGATGCAGAATGGCAAGTGCTCAACTCCAAAGATTTCGGAGTGCCACAGAACAGAGAAAGGTGCTTCATTGTCGGACATCTTAGAGGAAGAAGTACCGCAAAAGTATTTCCTATCGAAGGAACAGACGGAGAAAATAGTGTTTCGTTAAATCTTTTTGGTTGCCTTAATGGTAGAAATTCACAGCGAGACAGAGTTTATAGCGACAATGGGTTGGCACCAACAATCAGTACGAAGCCGGGAGGAAACACAGAACCCAAAGTATCCATATTATTTGATACAAGTTATATTGGCCAAGATGGAAAAGCACGCATATATGAAAATATTTGTCCAACACTAACAAGCAGAGATTATAAAGAGCCTAGAAGTGTCGGAGTAGTATGCAATGTGAACCCGTCAGGAAAAGGAATGAACGGAAATGTGTATGATTCGACTGACTTAAGCCCTACTTTAACAACAAATAAAGGAGAGGGAAATAAGATTGTAATCCCAGTATTGACACCAGATCGTATAGAAAAACGTCAGAACGGAAGAAGATTCAAAGAAGATGGCGAGCCAATGTTCACACTGACAGGACAGGACCGGCATGGAGTTGGAATCAAAGTTAAAGAAAACACATTAGACACAAGTTACAATCAGGGGATATTCGTTCAAGTGTCGGAAGAATTGACTGTATATGCAGTCTGGTATGAAAAATATCAGTGTTACATAGCAATCCGGAAGCTGACACCGAAAGAATGCTTTAGGCTGCAAGGTTGGTCTGATGATTATTTTGAAAAGGCTCAGTTTGTTAATTCGGATAGTCAGCTTTACAAACAGGCAGGAAACGGAGTAACAGTGACAGTTATAGAAGCCATAGCAAGAAAAATGAACGTAAATCTAAATTGATAGCGTGTCAGTTGCTTACATGGGGAAAGTGAGGATGAAAATGGATAAATTAAAACCGTGTCCGTTTTGCGCAGGAAAAGCAGAAATGCTGATTAATGAATATAACGATTCAAGAAAAGAATATCTTGTAGCTTGTACAGAATGCGATGGAATGGTGGAACGTTGGAGAAAAACAGAGGAAGAAGCTGTAGCACAGTGGAACAGGAGGGTAAATAATGAGTGAAATCAAATTCAGTGACGGAATGCCAGCAAGAGAAAGACGTTCTAGCACAAGCATTTATCCAGAGGAATTGTTGGATAAAAAATGCGGTGGCTGTATGAGATGCCAGCCAAGAGGAAGAAAGGGTGAAACAGGCTATCATTGTACAACACAGCCGTACATCAAAGAAATTTCACCAGAAGACAAAGCCTGTATCATTTACTGGGATAAAGAAGAGGAAGAGAAGTACAAGGCGTTAATAGCGCAGGACGAAGAAAACCGCAGAAAAGAACTCTGGAACATCTATTCGAAGCGAGAGCCGATCAAACTCCCTATCGTAAATGATGGTTACGGAATGATTCCGGAATGTCCTATTTGCGGAAAGATGCCATATAGCACTAAGCAGTGCCACTGGTGCGGTCAGAGATTCATTCAAGACGAAAAAGTGAAAGAATATGCAAAACCACTGACAAAAGAGGTAACTTGTTTTTCGTGCGGTAGAAAGGTAATAGCAAATGTAAGTAAGTATAACGGACATATTAGTTACCATTGCCAGTGCGGAACAAGTTTCATTGAATAAGGAGGACACAAAATGTTAATCAGAAGTCAGAATAAAGCATTTTTATTAAACTTTAGCAATTTGACTGTAGCTTATATTGCGGAAGATGACGAGGATTTTGTTATTTCAAGCCTAGAGGACGAAAACAGATATAGACTTGGTAAATACTTCTCAAAAGAAAAAGCCATGAAAGTACTGGATATGATTCAGGAAGCTTGCATAAACGGACATATTGATTTCCAGATGCCGGAAGATAGTGAGGTGGTTGTATGAAGTACAGAAAGAAGCCAGTTGTAATTGATGCAGTACAGTGGACTGGTACAAATAAGCGAGAAATATTTGATTTTCTAACAAATGGCAATTGTCCGGATGAGTATATGACATCTGATTTCCCGATTGTATCTGACAACTTCTATATCGACAAATGGAAGGTTCCAGGCGGTCTGGTTATTAAGACATTAGAGGGCGAACATCTGGCAAACATTGGGGATTATATCATCCGCGGCGTTCACGGTGAATTTTATCCGTGTAAGCCAGATATATTCAGAGAAACTTATGAGGAGGTGGAAGTATGAGCCATATCAGAGACAGATTATCGGATTATCATGATTTCATGAAGAAACTTGTGGATGACCACCAGATGGTTTTAGCAAGTGATGTTCTGGAAATGATAGAACAGCTTAAGGATGATCTGGAACAGGACGAGAAAGAAAATGGTTGGATTCCGGTCAGTGAAAGATTACCGGAAGACGGAACATATATCACTACTTTAGACGGAGAGCTTGTCGGACAGGAAGAACCATTCACGGGAATGTGCGGTATCGAAAATGGAAAATGGGATGATGAAGACTGTGTTATTGCCTGGATGCCACTTCCAGAACCATATAATGAGGACTAAATGCGATATTGCAAATTAGACTGCCCGGACAACGAAACACAGTGCTGCATCTGCTGTACTAAGCAGGATTCTTGTCAGTGCAGATGTGATGATATGGACAGTTATGAATATGCAGAAGATTGCGAAGATTATGTTGAGGAGGACGAGCCATGATTACATTCTTATTAGTGTTCATCCTTGGAACCATATTCGGAGTGGTTGGTCTTGTATGCGTAGCAATCATGTACGACAAGCACCATCCAGATGAGTAGAAAGGAGAACGGTATGCTGACAAGAAACAAAAAGCTGAAAGACTACGGTATTCCGGCAGAGGACATTGAAAAACTGAATACGATGCTGAAAGACTTCCCGGCAGAGTACGGATACCTGCTTTCTGGTGCTGCCTTGTCAGCTTGCCCGAAAAACACGGTGATAGCGGATATGGTTATCGAGAATATCCTACACCGGAAAAGCTACAGGAAAATCAGCAAAGAAAGATATATCCCGATGAATCCGAAAGACTTCTACGGATACAGACGCAAGACCGTCGCTGTACTATATGAGAGAATGCGGTTGTTGGGAGTGTGGGAGGAAAAATAAATGAAAGAATATAAATGTCCAAAGTGCAATAGTAAAAACCTTTTTGTCAAGAAAGTTGGGAATAATACGGGATTGTATTGCGGGGATTGCGGTGCATGGATTAAATGGGTCGGAAAAAATGAGCTGAGAATATTTGAATATTTAAACAGACAGAAATACGTAGACGATGCTAATAGTAAACAAGACGATATTGCAAACATCATTTATAGCACTCTCGATCATATGTATTGCGATAATTGCAGATTCAATAGCGAAATTAAAGAAAGTGATAGTGATGAATGGAACTGTGATGAATGCCACAGAAAATATAATGGATGGGGAGTTTCCATGCAGGAAAGTAATAAAATTGCAAAAGAAATTTTAAAACAGTTAGGAGAATAGAATATGAGCAGACTAATAGATGCAGATAAGCTAAAAGAAGCTATCGAAGAAGAAAAAAATGACAACGATTATATGTGTCGTTTATGTTTGGAATCAATTAAAGAAATAATTGATGAACAGCCGACGGCTTTTGATGAGAAAGAGGGTTGTGATTAAATGAGCAGACTGATTGATGCAGACAAAATAATTGACTCTCTTGGGAATTCGGATATGGATTTTGCAATAGGTGCAGTTATTGACGAGCAGCCGACAGTTTTTGATGTGGACAAGGTTATTGAGCAGTTGGAAACAAGAAAGACAAGAGCTACTGCATTACAGAAGGAAAATATATCAGAGTATTTCGAGGGTGAAACTGATGCGTTTGAATTTGCAATCAAAATCGTGAAAGGTGGTGGAGCTGAATGAGCAACGTATCAATTGAAACATTGGAAAAGTTAAAAGACAGTATGGTCAGAAGAAGATATAAACACTTCAAAGGAAGAACCTATATTGTCACCGATATCGCAGTACATACAGAATCTGATGAAATCATGGTGATCTATAAGTGCTTTGCAGACCCGCTTGTAACATGGTGCAGACCATTGGCTATGTTTACGAGTGATGTGGACAGAGAGAAATATCCAAATGTCAAACAGAAAAGAAGATTTGAACCACTTTCTAAGGCACAGGAGGACAACACTATATGAGAGAAATTCTTTTCAAGGCAAAGCGGATTGATAACGGTGAACGCGGTGAATGGATTGAGGGGTGTTTAGTTATAGATCATTCACGGTCAAACTTATTTGAATATCGAATGCAACCAGTTGAATCAGGCGTTTTATACGCACCACCTATTTATCCAGAAACACTCTGCCAGTTCACAGGACTTTGCGACAAATACGGAAACAAAATATGGGAGAACGATATTGTAAAGACTGTTTCGGATATTTACACACCAGTCAAGTTTGGGTTGTACACTACGGGATTTGCACTCGAAGAATGTAATCAAGGTTTTTATGTTGATTTTCCAGACGAAACTTACCTGAGACACGAATTAGGATATTGGAATAACAAAGTAGAAGTCAGAGGTAATATTTTCGACAACCCAGAATTATTACAGGAGGAACACAAATGAGTAGCGCAAGCGTAAGATTCGGAACAAAAGCGTATGTATGTGCAAGATACTTTCTTAGACCGGGCAAATGTTTCAAATACATCGATCAGCGTGGCGAGGACATCACGGAACACGTCTATGAGGTCATGGCATTATATCCTTATTGCGTATTGTTAAGAGATACCAGAAATGGAGTCAGAACTTGCCCGGGATATAATACTTTAAGCCTGATGCTGAGAGGAAATTGAAGGAGATGAAGAATGAATAAATGTTGTGCAAGTCAAGACGGTATATGCAGAAATTATATTCTATCCGGCACTAAATGTGACGGGTACAAAGAAAGATGCACGCTGAGACCATGGTATGAAAACCTCGAAAAGGCGGTAAAAGGTTGCCAACATATTTTGGATAAAATGTTTGGAACGGAGGACTAACATGAAACCAGAAGAAGCAATCGAAATCTTGCAGAAACGCATTAACTTAATCAAACAAGACTGGCCATATATGCCTGACCTTGTGGAATATCAGAAAGCATTGGAGCTGGCGGTTAAGGCATTGAAGAAACAGATCCCGAAGAAAGTTTTATACGAAGATGTTGGGTTTGACTGTCATCGTGATGTAAACTTGTACGCCTGCATATGCCCGCCGTGCGGATTGCATATCATTGATTTTTCGGACGATGATGTAGATTCTAAATGTAACAGTGATAACCCAGAAGATATGTTTCATTCCAGTATGGTATATCATGCGTATATTGGTATGAATAATTATTGTAACAGGTGCGGGCAGAAATTAGGTTGGAGAGAAGAGGAATAGATAAATGGCACAGAAACGAATGTTTACGATGAAAATTGTTGACAGTGACGCATTCTTAAGTATGTCAGCCAGTGCGCAATGTGCATATTTTCATTTGTGTATGCGATCAGACAATGACGGATATTTAAGAAATTGGAAACGGATTTTTCAAATTATAAGTATAACTGAAAAGGATATATTTGAGTTGATTGAAAATGGGTATTTGAAAAAAACGACAAATGGTATATATAAATTGCCTCTGTTTAAAGAAACCACAGGATATGGAGAACGAGAAAGAGAAAGACATACGAAAGAATATAGAGAATGGCGAAAAAAAGTCTTAGAACGTGATAAATATATTTGCCAGATGTGTGGAAGACCAAAATCAAACATAGCTCACCATAAAATAAGATTTAGAGACTGCTATGATAATGAAAATATTGCTTATGATGTAAGCAACGGAATTTGTTTATGCAAGAGGTGTCATAAGATGGTGCATGGAGGCGGAAATTATATTAATGGCTAAAGTAAGCTGGATCAAAATTGAAACAGAGATGTTTAATAATGTTAAAATCGGTCATATCAGAAAACTTCCAGAAGGAAACAACATAGTTCTTATTTGGGTTATGCTTCTGACAATGGCCGGAAGATGCAATGCTAATGGGCTTATCTTTCTGACAGAAAACATTCCATATAATGAAAAGCTGCTGGCAGATGAACTTGGCTTTGATGAAAGTGTAATACAACTTGCATTGACTGCTTTGGAAAATTTTGGAATGATTACCAGAGATGGAAATATGCTTGCAATTCCAGGATGGGAAGAACATCAGAATATCGAAGGCATGGACAAGATCAGAGAACAGAATAGAATTAGGAAACAGAAACAGAGAGAACGGCAGAAACTTGCAATTGAACAAGATATGTCACGTGACAGTTCACGTGACGTCACGCAACAGAATAAGATAAAGAATAAGAAAGAAGAATTAGATAAAGAAAAAGATAATAATTTAATAGTATCTAAAGATACTATTCGTCAGACAGATGTCAGACGTGTTATCGAGGAATGGAACAAATTACAGGACGTTGGCATTGCTCCTATCAGGGATATCAAACCAGCATCAAAAAGAGGCCAGATGCTCAAAGGACGAATAAGAGAGTATGGCATGGACGATCTCTTAAAGGCTATGGACAACATTCGCCACAGCGATTTCCTGAGAGGCGAAAACAAAAATGGCTGGATGATTACTTTTGACTGGTTTGTAAAACCAAATAATTTCTTAAAGGTTTTGGAGGGTAACTACAATGGGGACAGGAAACATGGATCTGGTGCAAAAACTCAAAGAAAAGTCGAACCACTTATCCCGTTTGGAACACTCGGTGATGACGGAAATTCAGACACATTGCCGTTTATGCGATGATTCCGGATGGGTATGGAGCCGTGATCAATATGGGGTTCCGTACTGCCAGGAGTGTTCTTGCGGTATCCGCAAAAAAATGATTCATAGAAATCAGCTTAAGTTTGCAGAGATTCCAGACATCTACAAGGATGCAATGTTTAATAATTTTCGGTCGACAGTATATCAGTTGCCGGAGAGCCAGGAAACAATAAGACAGGCTGCGAAAGCTGTTCACTACTGGATGGAAAATATCAGCGATATGCAAAAACAGGGAATTGGACTATATTTTTACTCTAGCACGAAAGGTTCTGGAAAAACCCGAATGGTATGCAGCCTGGCGAATGAACTGATTGAAAAACATCAGAAACAGGTAAAATTTTCAACGTCTATGAAAATCCTTGACGAGATCAAGTCCACATGGGGAAAAAGATACAGTCCGGATAAAACGGAAGAACAGTTGATTGATGAACTTGCCAGAGCAGATATTCTAATCATTGATGATTTCGGCACAGAAACCGAAAAGGACTGGGTAAATGAAAAATATTATGAAATTATCGACGGACGTTATACAAGCCGAAAAATCACGATTTTCACAAGTAATTACTGTATTTCTCGACTGAATTATGATGAGCGTATTACCAACCGGATTCTGGAGCGGTCACTTGAGATCCCATTTCCGGAAGAATCTGTCCGGGAGCACATAGCGGAAACAATGAAACAACAAATGATAGCAGGTATCATGGGAGGGGCAAAATGAACAGCGCGGTGTTAAAAAGAAAATTCACAGGGAAACCGGTAACTATGCCTTATTCAGTTGCAAAGATTGAAAGAATGCAGCGGATGTTTGACGAGTCCAGAGAAAAAGTTCTGGCAGCCAGAAATGAAGAGATTGAAAAAGCGTACCAGAAAGGCAAGGAAGACGGAATCAGTAGAAGCGTGAGCGTTTTGAACAAAGTTGTAGAAAACGCAAGGGAAGAAGAAAGAGAGAAAAGCTACAACGCCGGTTTCGAACAAGGATTTACGGACGGACAGGACTGGGCGAATGTTGAGAACAGTGTAACATTGCTTTTGGCACTACATAGAGCATACGACTTTGAACCGGAACAGCTGATGAATGTAGTGGAAAAGAGTAACAAATATGTGCATCAGGCAAATGAAGGAAAACCGACTATCGGTACTCTTGCACGGCAGTTGTACAATGAATGCCAGATAAAGCTGTGCGAACACGAAGTGGAAATTTTAAGAAAGTACAGTTTGTTTGAAGAGGGTGACCCATATGATTAAGATAAGCGCAATGTACAAAGATTCCGGTGGAACAAATCCGTATCACCGATGTGAGGAATGTCTGCGGTACCGGCCTGGAAAACATCCGAGGTGTCTGAACTACAATGGAGATGTGGACTGGAAACCAAACTACATTGCTTGCAAATTTTTCACAGATGAAAAGGAAGATGAAATCAAAGGACAGATGGATATATTTGATTTGTTGTAAAACAAAGTAATTGATTGACCAAAAAACGCTAGAATCCATTTTACATAAGTTTACATAGAAATATATGCATAAAATGTTTTAAAAGGATTTTGAACCTTTTTATCAAAGAAAGGAGTGCGACATGAACAAAGCATTATTACTGGCATTGAACGAGCACATATACCTTCAGGGATTAATCAGTAAAGAAATGAAAGAGAAAATTGACATTGAAATTCTCTCTGAAAATTAGCTTAAACTATTGAGCGGAGATGAGATAGAAGTTATAATAATCTTATCTCTGCTCTTCCAAACAGAAGGGAGAACGGGGCATGAACGTTTATCGTACTAGAGAAATACTGAAAACTTGCAGTATTTTCGATCTGAAATTAAAAGTGGCGTTTTACGCAAGAGTAAGCACAGAATCAGAAGACCAACAGGTTTCTATACATCACCAGGATGAATATTACAGAAACTTCATTGCACAAAATAAAAACTGGGTGTTTGTTGGTGCGTACATTGACAACGGAATATCGGGAATAAGAACTGAGAAAAGGGACGAATTTCAACGCATGATGGCAGATGCCAAAACTGGAAAGATTGATATGATTGTAACGAAAGAAATTACCAGGTTTGCGAGAAATACGCTAGACAGCATAAAATATACAAGAGAATTACTGATGTATGGTGTGTGTGTATGGTTTCAAAACGACAACATCAATACGATTGACGAAGATAGTGAGTTACGACTTACTATAATGTCCGGAATTGCCCAAGATGAATCAAGAAAACTCTCCAATCGAATAAAATTCGGGCATGCGCAGTCAATAAAAAATGGTGTAGTTCTCGGCGCTCGAATATACGGATATATCAAAAAAGACGGAAAACTTACAATTGATCCCAAAACAGCTCCAATGGTAAAAGAGATATTTGAAAAATATTCTACAGGAGAATGGTCTACATCCACTATTGAGAAATACCTGTACAAAAAAGGATATCGAAATTACAAAGGCGGAAAACTCAGCCGAGATAATATCAAAAAGATAATCAAGAATCCAAAATATAAAGGTTATTATTGCGGCGGTAAAGTAAAAGTTGTCGATATGTTCACTAAAAAGCAAGAGTTTTTGCCAGAGGACGAATGGACAATGTACAAAGACGATGGGAACCATGTTCCACAGATTGTAGATGAATCCGTATGGAATAAGGCAAATGTCATTATGCAAACACGAAGCGATGCGATCAAATCCCACAGAACGTCTTTCAAACAAAGCAATTTATTTACCGGGTATATCTTTTGTGGGAACGATGGAGCACCGTATTGGATGAAACAACGTACTGCAAGAGGACGTGAAGATGTAAGATGGGTATGCAGTTATCGCATAAAAAATGGAGCACAGAGCTGCAATTCTTTCGGAATACATGAGAAAGAATTAAGAATAATGCTTGCAGACCTTATCAACAAATCTGGGGATATCCAAACAGCTATTGAAAAATATATAAGTTTGGTCGAAAAGAACATAGACTTTAGCAACGATGGGGCTGAGATAAACCGGCTTAAAAATATGATCCTTCAGTTAGAGAAAAAGAAAGACAAACTTCTCGACCTTAATCTGGATGGAATCATAACAAACTCTGAATACCTTGAAAAAAATGAAAGATTCAAGGATGAAATCCAAAATATAAACAATAAGCTTTCCGAACTGGAATCGAAAGAAGAAGCCAACAAAGATTCTCATTTGAAATTAAAGGAAATCGGAAAAACACTAAATGACTTGCAAGGAATCGGTCCGGAAGATATTACCAAAGCTGTTCTGGGTGAGTTTTTGGACAAAATAATAGTGAACCCGAAGCGCCCGCAGGAGTGCGAAATTTTGTTCTTTTTAAAGACCGGAGATGTAAAAAAAAAGTCAATAATCGAGCGGGGTAAACAGAGTTGTTCTGAATACTTTTTTTTAAATAAGTTCTCAGAACGACACGCCGTATTTTACAGGAAAATCAACTATGTGGATGGATGCGAAAAGGAATTTAACTACACTTACGCATTTGCAATCTAAATAATATACAAAAGATGAACGGAAGAGCAGAGATGTAATTTTTTGACATTTAAGTGAATATCTGATAGTATGAAAACATACTAATGACGACATCGGTTCCAATTCCCGGAACAAGATGTCTTTTTGCGTTTTTAAGGGGTGATAACCATGAATCATACCGCATATGATGTAATGAGAGAATATATGATCGAGGGAGCAGAATTGGACGGACCGTACCAGTTCCCTATGATGCCACGGTATATCGGCAGACCTGGAACGGATACTGTAGATTTCAAGGACAGCTTCGACCGGCGGATAAAGAACCACAGGGACTTGACCGTCAATTTCTACATCCACGACAACCAATTTGAGAAAATCTGGAACTGCCCGGATAAATATATTGAGCATCTAAAATGCTTTAACAGTGTGATCGCACCGGACTTCAGCATGGCAGTCGGAGAAGGTGGTATGCCATTTGCTATGAACATCTGGCAGAAGTACCGCAATCATGCGATAGCACATTACCTGTATATGAACGGGATTCGAGTGATTCCAAACGTGAACATACCGCCGGAATACTGCTATGATTGGATTTTTGACGGAATACCAAAAAGAAGCACGGTTGCCTGCTGCACCAATGGGCGAGTGAAATCAAAAGCATCACGACTGGAATTTTGTAAGGGGTTTCAAGAGATGGTCCGGAGATTGGAGCCACTAAGAGTAATCATCGTTGGGCGGATACCACAGGAATTGCAAACAGACATAGAAATTATCAGTTTCAAAAGCAGAAACCAGAAGATTAAGGACAGGGAGGGGAAATATGGGATTCTCAACTGAACGATCAGCACACAATAAAGTACGTAGGAAGAAAGATAAGACGGAACAGAAGATGAAAGTCCGGAAACAACGGACCACATACAAAACGAAGAATACAGCTAGGAGAAAATCCGAGGGATTAAATAAATTAAATTGATTCGTGAATTTCCACAGCCCCTTGGAAGATGCTATGGATTAATATATGCAAGATAAACAAAATGGAAATCCAGAAAAGAAGTTATTTTTGAGCCGTTCCATTTTTGTGCCGGTTTTTCGGGACCTTTCTGAGTCTGAATATTGCGAATATTCAAGAGCCTCCAGAAATACCGTTAGTTTCACAACCGGTACGACCAATTTTATAAAAGCCTGCGGATCACCTGCGGACCGGTGCCGGGTTTTTTTCAAGCGTCAATAACTGATACTCTAATTTCACCCACAACGCCCGCAAAACTGACAAGGCTAGACTTCTTCAACCGTAATCTAATCGGCCGTTAAAAAGCCGAATAGGGCGGTTGTACAGTGGATCCAAAATAGAACATACTTTTGCCACTGTTCGGACGCTGCGCCCCGGATCGGTGCCAGCTGCACGCGAGAGCACGACAAAAAGAGCCAGAAACGGCTATATATAATCATAATATCACCATACCGGGATTCCGTCAACCGTGAGTATTGATTGATAAAAACGTGCAAAAACGGCTTGAAAATCAGGCAATGATAAAAATATCAATTAACGTCAGAGAGACGAAAAACGGCGAAAAAAGCAAATCGACAACCGTATTTCCGGGCAAACAAAAGTTAAGTTGTCAAGGCACACGGCTTGTAGATAGATTTCACAAGCCTAATCCGCTCCCCAGGCCGTGAACCTGGCGCCGGACTGGATACCGGAAGAGCAGAAAAAAGTATTGACTATTTGAGAAAAAAATGATATATTGTGATAGCTGGATGCTATTCGAATTTTTCGAATGCATTTTCTGGAGCGGTCTAACGTGCGTTGTTAGATCGCTTTTTTATCGGTCCATCAATTTAACTTGACTTTTCCAGCTGCATGATGTATTATGATTGTATCAGCTAGCAACAGTTGCTGGTTCTTAACGTACCATGATTCCGTTGAGAGTCGTTCCGATCAATGGCGGAACGTTGAGTTGAAAAATATTATTATATATTTGCTAAAATGCAAAAAAAGCGGGAAGGCGCGACAGATGTCGCGCCTTTTCACTATTCTGAAAACCGTGGAACAAGAACCCCGTCTTTTGTTTTTCGGCTTCTGGTTACCTTATACCCGTTTTCTGATACAGTTTCGCGGATATATTCCGCCCCTTCTTCGTTCCATTCAATAACCTTATTCAATTTTTCAATATAGACAGCGTTGTTGTCTATCATTTCCGCACCGGTAGAAGCTTTTCCTTTCTGGTATGCGGTATTGATCGCCTGCATAACAAGTGCAAGCTGCGCACCGGTTAATTCGTTAACCAGTTTTTCAGGAAGTTGGTTTTCTACTTCGGAATATGTGCCTGCTCCCTTGAAACCTGTGTAAAGCTCCATTGCTCTGTTTAATTTTATACTGTGCTTCATTTTCTTTTCCTCCATTTTTATTATTATACCAGTTTCCCACCGGTATTTAAAGGGCGTTGCCGGGAATCGAACCCGGCCGGAACCATTACGCCTGAGAGATAAGTAAGTTACTAACAAGAGCAGAAATAAAAAACTGCTTAATATAAGATTCTTCCGCATTGTAATTTATTGAAATTATAACCATACAGTTTCCACAAACATTGGAGAAACTAACATGAAATTTCATAAAAGTTTTTCCTTCCATCGCATTTGTAATTTTTCTGCACTCGCTAACTGTGCGGAATCCTAATTCGCTTAAAATATATTCTTTCATTTTATTTTCCTCCTGATTATTTTTTTAAAAGGCCGCCGGGGAAATGCTCCCCGGTACGCTTGCCGGCCATGTTATGCGTAAATAGTACCAAGATTTTTGAACCGCCACATTGCAATAGCTAAATCCATTGCACTATTAATCCAGTATGTAGGTTTATATTTATAAGCGGCGTTTTTATCTTTTTCAAACTCCGCAAGTGTCCATTGTACGCCCTGATAGTGAATGATGTGAACGCTTTTTTCTTTATTGTCTGCGATTGCGTGACCACTATATTTTTCCTTGTTGTTCAATACCATTTCAGCGACTGGGAGAAGATCGGCGGCAGCATCTTTGAAAATTCCATATTCGTATTGACAATGCACGTAAACATTGCATCCCGCCAGAATTTCGCCGCTGTGCTCGTCGTAATCGACTTCAGAAAATTTTTTTGCAATTTCCTCCACTTCCGAAAGCCTTACAAGTGGATTTTTAACCGTGATATTTACAGATGTGTCATATAATGCCGCCCTAACTCTAATAGATACGTCTTTGCTTGTGAATCCGCTTTCTTTTAATGTCTTACGGATCAACTGGGACAACTCTTTGTTGCTCATTGCGTAATAACTCATAGCTTATTCTCCTTTTCTTCTTTTTTTAATCCGGCGGTTGCGTTGGGGCTACGGCTTGACCGCCGCCGGAGATTTTGCTAATCAAGAAATTTTTCAATTTCTTCGTCGGTCATGGAATCAACCTTTTTTCTCGCTTGTATTGGATCCATTTCCAATTCACCTAAAAAGTAAGCGAAAACTATGTTTCTCAAAATCTGTATTTCTTTCATTTTTTTGTTCCTCCCTTGTTCTCTGTTGATGGTTATATAATACATTATAATTAATGTAAAATCAATATACAAAATACATGAAAATTAATGTAAATAATCATGTGGAATTTGTGCATTATTTTTAATGTAAAAGTTGTTGCAAATAAAAACCACCTATTATATAATGTAACTATGCAAAGACGATCAGAAAGGAGAAAAGAAAATGTTTGTGTATAAAATCAATGTATTAGAAACGTTAAACGAATCAGGATACACGCCAAGCAGGTTAAGAAAAGAAAAGCTTCTGGGAGAGAACGCAATACAGTGTTTAAGAGAAAACAAAATGGTAGGAATTAAAGCGCTTGATAAAATATGTTCTATATTAGATATGCAGCCGGGGAATATTATAAAATATGTAGATACTGCGGAAAAATAAAAAACTTTAAAAATAATGTAATTCAGTATTGACATATACACTGTTTTTAATGTATAATAAAGACAGTTAAAGAAAACCAATCACACAGCCCCGGACAGGGGGCGGATCAGGAGGGTAAGAAATGCAGGAAATTTACAGGAGTTTTGAAGGGAAGTTAAATGTTGATTGTCAGGACGGATATATTATCCTCGAGTTGAAAGAAAGATACCAGATTGAATGGTTGAGTGTCTGGGGGAAAACGCAGAAAATACGAGTAAAAAAAGATCTGCTTCCGGTGGAAGATTTCGGAAACGAGAAAAAAATATCAGAACTTTTTATGGATATCGAACATGGATGTCTCGAAGGGTGCTCATATCAGTATAGAGGTACATGGTACAGTTATGAAAAAATACTGGAGATTCAAAGGAAAAACCAAAGTAACAACTGGCAGGCGTATGTATAAAACAAACGATTAAACAAGGGAGTAAGGGGATAATCACAAACAATCCGGAATATTTGGATGCAAAAAAGCCCTTGGATAATCTCCAGGGGCTTAAAATCTTTTTTGTGGCGGCTAACGAGGGGAGAACGGGCCCGCCGCCGAAGCTCGTTAAATTATTCATAGCACACAAATGTTTGCTTTGTCAAGAAAAATATTTTTTTTGCTTTTGGCTTGACAGGTTTTTATAAAATGTGCTATCGTGTCACTAACGAGGAACTCAGGAGGGGCGAGCTAATCGAAAAATAATAAAAATCATTCAGCCAGGTAACCGGATCAGACGCCGGGATCCTGGCTTTTTTCGTGTCAAAATGCCCCTATAATTATATTATATATATAATCCCCTATTAATTAACTCTATACAGTGCTGTATTATAAAATCTTTTAAGCCCCTCCTAGATTCTGAGTTTATTAATATATGCCTAAATACATTATATTATAATATATATAGCTCTATAACGCTGTATATTGAGTTATAACGGATTATTTTATTAATAGGTCTTTTATTATACCTTGAGCAATAAAAAATAAATTTATGCTTGCATTAATGGTTTATATGTGTTATTGTAAGTGACAGATAAGCAAATACATTTACGATTTTTTAAAACAAAGGACGAAACAAAACTAAAAAGCATTTATGGAACTTCCGGCGCTGGTTGTAGCTGCCGGGCGTGTTCTTCGGTTGCTACTAGTTTGTTATCGTTCTTTTTTTTATTTCACAAATTAACAGATTAACGTTGCAAAGCGAGGTGATACAGTGAAAGATAATACTATTAAAACAGAAAAGGAAACAGAAGTATATTTGAGCAATATTAATGTATATGCTGATGAATATATTAATACAGTGTTATGTGTATCACCTGAAGACGAGAATTACAGAAAAGAAGTAGCTGATAGTTTTGTTGATATGATTTTTTATATTGCTGATCACATACAAAAACCCAGTAACGATGATATAGAATTATTAGATCATATGTTTAGCATGTTTGTAAGATTATGCAGTAAGTATCATGTACTACCAACTCTGGAAGTGTTTAGTTTTCTAGTAGGGATTAACCGCTCAACGTTTAGTGACTGGATGCGCGGGGACTATAGAACCGCCACAGCACATAGCAACACGGTGAAAAAATGGTTCGATATTTGCAAAAACTGCACGCTTAATAGATTGCATAACCAGCCCGGAACAAATGCAAACCTGATCTTCGTTGCGAAAGCTGCATACGGCATGGCAGAGACAGCACCAGTCCAGGCAGATCATGTGCAAGGCATCCCGCAACAGACAGCGCAGCAGATTGCGACTAAGTACAAGAATGCGCTGGAGCTTCCGGAGATGGAGCGGCCGAAGCTGTAAGCCAGAAGCAGCATAAAACGCAACATATTGTGTATAACAAGAAAGAAACACAATATATAGATTGTTGCAATGTATAAATAGGGTGTACTTAAAATGTACAATGAACAACACGAGAAAATTTGTGCAATATGACGAACGAAAAGCAGCGTTAACGTCCTCTGCCTACTGCCGCAGGCCGAACAACAACAGCGTGATCCGGTGCAGCGGGTCCCATGGGGCGGCGGGCTGACCGGATAGCGTACGGGGAAGACGGGGACCCCCTTGGAGGAAAAACTACCAGGAGCCGGGTGAGCCCCCAAAGCAAATAAAACAACAAAAAGGCCCTTTTCACATGGCAGAGATAGTGATTGCAACACGACAAGCCGTAAGCCTTAACGGTTTCTCTGCCAACACAAAATAAGGCAATACCAAGAAAGGCAGGTATGAAGAATGAATGAAATAATCCAGAATTTGGTAATAAGGATTGCAATGATACTAGCGATCATACACAGTAAATGATTGTGATTAACGAATCGGTGTAGCTCCTGATTTCTCCGCTGCGGAGAGTTTAAATATGAGCAGAATAAACTTTAGCTGCAATTTCATCCCAGACAGGGAGGGATAATTAGGGCAAATAAAAAAAAGAGAACCATTACGGTTCCCTTTTGAGATCATCAGTGGTCAGTTTGATTGATACATCTGGTTTTGGCTCAATTATCAATTGACATTCCAGAAAATCAAGAATCTGAATTAGTTCATCTGCGGATATGCTTCCCCTTGAAAATTTATTTGCAAGTGATTGTGGGAGCATCCCAAGGTGCTGAGCTAATTGAACACTGGTTACTTTTTTCATCTTCATTATTTGCTTTATCTTATCAGAAACCATATAAATACCTCCTATTGACATTATCATAATCAAAAACGTTTCAATAGTCAATAAAAAATACTCATAAATGTGTACGAACTACTTGCAAACATAATCAATTAGATGTATAATTAACTCATAAATAAACAGGAGTGATTATATATGAAGATAGGATATGCGAGAGTATCAACAGTAGAACAGAACGAAGCGAGACAGATGGAAGCATTGAGAGAAGAAGGCGTTGATAAAATTTATATGGACAAGAAGTCCGGCAAGGATTTCAACCGTCCTGAATATCAGAAGATGATTGCTTCCCTTCAAAAAGGTGACGTACTGGTGATCCATTCCATTGATCGACTTGGAAGGAATTACGAAGAAATTATAGCTGAGTGGAGAAAAATTACAAAAGAGATTGAAGCAGATATCGTTGTCCAGGACATGCCATTACTTAACACCACGCAAAACAAAGATTTAACCGGAACTCTGATTGCTGATATCGTATTGCAGCTTCTTTCATACGTAGCTCAGAGAGAGCGTGAAAATATTCGTCAGAGACAGAAAGAAGGAATTGCTATTGCAAAAGCTCAAGGGAAATATAAAGGACGAGCAAAAAAAGAGGTAGACAAAGAACTCTTCGAGAAAACAAAGCAAAGATGGCAGGCTGGGGAAATTACCAAAGTTCAGTTTGCCGAAATCGTGGGAGTGTCAAGAGGAACACTATATAAAATGTTGGGAGGGGAACAGTAATGATAGACTTTACAAATAAGTGTGTTATCACAGAAAGCGATGTTGAATCAGCGAAGCTTCTTAAGATGGCAATTTCTCAAGGTTTTGCGCTTCCGAAAGGCGAAAAAGTAATGGAATCATGCAGATTTTTCCGCTTTATCGGAAGTCCGTATAAAAGCGTGATTGCGCTGTCAGCAGTAACACAGGAAATGTATGATCGAGCTATATTGTACTCACATTTATTCGGGAATGAGTTGGAAGAATTGATTAAAATTTCTGATTTGGCTGCTAGGTGGTGCCGTACATATGGATACAATCATCTCAGTGTATACGCTAATGAAGAAGCTGACATATACACTGGGCGCGGGATTGCCAAAAACAAAGATGGTGCGGTACAAGATGCGAAAATCAAATTAAATAAGCCACGTAAAATAACGGTAGCTGAGCTTGAAGAAAAGCTAGGTTATCCAGTGGAAATAGTAAGTTGAGGATACATCCTATGAAAAAGAATAGTTCACAATCCGAATCCATCCGCATCCGGTTACCGTACCAACTGGAGCAAAGACTTATAGCTGAAAAGAACCGAACCGGCAAAAGCGTGTCGCAGATCACCCGTGAAGCCTTGACACAGTATTTTCGGAAAAGGTAGGTAAAAGATGATGCTTGAAAAAATTTTTAAAAATAAAAAAGGGCTTTCTGGAAAACTGGAGACACATCCACTTGAAAAACCTTTACTGCACGATAAAGCGTATGAATATCATCACAAGAAAGCCGTTCTGGAAGATGGAAAACTGTATGATACGGAATCGGCGAAAAAGGTTTTTACGGACGAAGCAAGTTTAGAATATATCGCACTCGGAAGAGTAACGCAAAGAGTTTACTTCTTAACCCCGAACGGAAACTGGTTTTCGGCCAAAGAAAAAATCGAGACTGAAAGCGGAATCACTGATGTCGGCGAATATCGCATACAGGTCACAAAAACCATTTACACATACAGCGATCTTCGAATAGAGCAAAAATACAAGGTTAAATACCTGATTGGAAGAAATGACTATGAGTTATACAAAGAATATTTTGGAGAGGTAAAAGAGGCATGAATAAAGAAAAAGGAATCTATGAACTGTTACCGCCAGAACCGATTGACGTAGCATCTATGCTGATAAAAGCAACGATTGTCACGGACGCACCGGCGTTCCCAGCACTGTCTCCGATGCTTGAAGGCAAATTGGTTGTGATTCCGAAATACGATCCGGTTCAACTTCAGGAAATCGCAGAGCACCTTCTGGTGTACTGTAACGCACAGGAAAGGGGATTTGAAAATGTCTATTGTGAAGATTGTAAATCAGAATCCGTATGACTGGAGAGGAACCGAATGTTTTATTGACGGAAAACCGATTCCAAGAGTGAAATCAGTAGATTTTCATGTTGCGGTTAATGAAGTTCCGATATTTAATCTTGAATTAATGGCAACACCGGATATTGAAATGAAAGGTCTGGCACGTATTAGTGTTAGTTCTCAATCAATTACTGATGCAATTTCAGTTTTAAGGCACGAATTACTTCAACATGGAGAAATATACCAAGGTTTCAAGTCGAGCCTTAAATCAGCAATGAAAGCCTATAACGTAGATGGTTTACCATCTGAAACAGATGATGAAATTGCAGAAAAAATACTCGATTTTGTCATAGGAGAGGAACGATGAGAACGATATTTACGATAATCGCACTTGCTATCAATGTTCTGATGTTTGTTTCAGCGAGTTCCGAAATCGTGACAAATAACAGTAAAGACAAATGGGAATCTGCCGCTTGTTCGATGATTCTTGTTGGAACCGGAATAAGTGTAATTTTATTTTTGACATCCCTGTGAGGTGAAATAAATGTTACTGGCATTTACAATGGTTTTAATTCCGTTGATATTGGTAGAACGGATTAAAATAATAAAAGAAAAGGTACAGCCCTCACCGCATGGACTTGGAGGAAGGTTCATCACGGACAGGACGAGGCACGAAATCCCTAGATAGCCTGTATCGGTACGGACTTATAGTAATAAGAATAGATATCCAAATCTAAAATTTCCTCCAAATGAGTTACGACTGATACAGGCGTTCCAGGAAAAACATAAATATATCAATGGTGTTTTTTTGAAGTATATCACATGCGGCAGGGTTGAGCGACTGCCGCAACATAGCGCATTGGCGAAGTGGCAACGCAACGGACTTTGACTCCGCTATTCGTGGGTTCGAATCCCACATGCGCCGCTCTGCATCGGATTTCGCCTTTCCTCTGATGCAGGTTGGATTTTCTTTTTCCCTTTGCCACCTATCGCAACGGCGATGATTAAAGGAACAGTCAAATGTTCCGGGTGGCTTTGCCTTAGTTGGCAAGATTGATTTCTTCTATGGTTTACCTTTGTTGCAGCTGGCGGTCAAGAACTGCAACAGTAGTAAAAAGACAGATATCGCAGCGACCCTGTATCTTTTTGCTACTCAGGAAGCTTAGCTCAGTTGGTTAGAGCAACCGGCTCATAACCGGTCGGCCCTGGGTTCGAATCCCAGAGCTTCCATTTCTCCCAAAGCTGTCCATCCGTTTTGTGGACAGAAAAAACTGCCGAATGTGTGTATGTGGGTTGTTTTTCAGAAGGTACGTAACGGCGTAGCCGGAGTGAAAAGACAACTTCCCGTTCGGTTCTGTCTCTGAGTTGAATATGTCGCCAATTAGTGCACGTTGACGACAGGGAGTTTTCAAGAGACATTTCAGAAATAATCCTCCGAAACAACTCCGTGGGACTGGCACGGATGAAAACAGTCTAGTGGAAAGCATAACACGATAAACCTATTGCTAACCCGGATTGTACCGGGTTATTCGGAAAGTGCAAGTAACTGGGAACGGCGTGGTCATAGACTAGGTCTTGGTGGTTCGAATCCATCCTTTCCGCTTGTCTGGAGCCTGAAAGTTTGGCGTGGGAATAGCGCAGGGCGGCGCATGGGAATGTAATTCCGAGTTCCGGACATGTTTGCTGCCTATCGGATTGTAAAGCGGCCTCCCTTAAAGTAGGCAATAAGTGAACGTGCTGAAATGGTTCTTCCAGATATGTACATCGCAGGATAGAGAAGTGGAATCTCGCAAGGTTCATATCCTTGAGAACGGCGGTTCAAATCCGTCTCCTGCAATTAATCCGTTCGTTCTATGCTGTCAGTGCACGGGCGGTCTATGGTTCAAGCGGATTAAACCCATGGGAAAAGGTTGATGTTTATCCTGGTGACTGCTGAGCGGTACGAAAAACATCATCATATATGTTGTGCAAAAAGGAAATCATCTCATTCATTTACCGAGGTGATCAGCCGTTATAAGCGGCATGGAATGTAGCTCAGTGGTAGAGTACACTACAAAAGCGGTGAGGTCGCAGGTTCGATTCCTGCCATTCCAATTCCGGTAAATTGCCATTACCGGAAAGCATTTCCAAAATGCTCAAATTTACCTTCTGATTGGTTCCGGTGGTTCACGTTGGGTGACAATGCGTGGTTCAAGTCCACCCACCGGACTTTTTATTTTATAGAAAAAGGTTACTTGGTGATAGCTGTGAATGTTGGGAGGGTATTGAAAATGAGTAAAATATCAGTGCTGTACATGGCGGTTGATTATAAAGATGCTCACGATTTTTTGATATGGTTAATTGATAAAACACGTAGCGATATACCAATAGTACGGTTCGACAGAAAAAGATACGTGCTGGAGACAGATAAATGCGTCATCGGAACATTCATCTTAAACCACCCATGTAAGGGCAGAGCACTTCGCAATAGCGCTGATTTTTTCTTGCAGAGCAATAAACCATTTGAAGCGCGGTTAAGAACAATTAAAGACTTATATTGGTCATCACGACAAGGGATTGCAGAGCTTGGAATTAAGGCAAAAGAAATTTCAAAAGAGCAGCTTATTAAACTGCTGATATACGGAGATATGGGATGAAAGTATTTGGTAAAGAAATCAAAGATGAATGTTCCAAGTGCGGAAATATCCTCGAATGCGAATTGTTCCGTCAGGGGCATGGAATAAAACAGGAACGTGAAAACATAGCAAAGATGATCGAATGCCAGATGAAACATAGGGAGGAAAGAGAGAAATGAACGAACTGAAGGTATTAAATGAGCAGGAAGTATTAGGAAAACAGTTTAAGGTTTATGGAACAGCAGAAGAACCGTTATTTGTGGCCAATGATGTAGCTGATTGGATTGAACATAGCAACGTGACGGAAATGCTTAGGGGAATTGATGATGATGAAAAGCTGGTCTCAACAATTCTTAGGGCGGGTCAGAACAGGCAAATGAATATGCTTACTGAGAACGGACTTTACGAAGTCCTGATGCAGTCCAGAAAGCCGATCGCAAAGCAGTTCAAGAAAGAAGTCAAAGAGATTCTGAAGACAATTCGTAAACACGGCATATATGCCACTGACAATGTAATTGACAATATCCTCAACAACCCCGATTTCGGCATCGAACTTCTTACAAAGCTGAAAGAAGAACGTGCTGCAAGAGTAGAAGCCGAAAAAAAGAACGCTATTCTGATGCACGTCAATAAGACATATACCATTACTGAGATTGCAAAAGAACTGGGACTGAAATCAGCAATGCAGCTAAACCGAATTCTGGCAGAGAAAAAGATACAGTATCAGGTCAATGGTACGTGGTTAATGTACTCCAATTACAGTGACTGCGGATATGAGGAAATCAAACAGGAAGTATTGGATTCTGGAAAAGTAATCTACCACAGGCGAATCACACAGATGGGACGGGAGTTTATTCTTGATTTGTTTGAGAAGACGGCTTGATTGCGAAAGGAGAATTACCATGATTGGAAAGCTCTGCAACCTCTATATAAAGCATAAGACAAAGAATCTCACAAGGATTCCGTTGTTTGTAATGACATTTGACTGGAAGAAATTCCAGAAAGACGGTAAAAAAGATAGTTGCATAATGTACATACATCCGTACATTGCAAAAGACCCAATCTTGAAAGAAAAACTCAGTGAATGCGTGGATTATATTCGAGATAACTATAACATGGAAATATTTACCAAGATTTGATGGAGGACTGCCATGAGAATTGAAGATATGAAGAACTGGACGGTAGATCAGCTAAAGAATGAAGTTGTCCGACTATCTGAAGAATGTGAGAAAAGACAGCATGAAATTTTGGATTTACAAGAACACCAGATTGAGGTGGAAAGAGATTTTGATGAGATGGTGATGTATGGAGAGTCTGAATTAATTAACGATACACAACCAGATAAAAAGGAGACAGATTTTGCTGCAAGCTTAAAAATGTATGAAGATCAGCATCAGTCCGATTGTATCACAATCAATCAGCTTCAGACGGCATTAGATGTAATAGTTGACCGATATGCAAATCTTAGAAAGATTCATGGGGTGAACTGACATGGGCGTAGAAACAAAAAAGTTAGCCAGAACGGAGAGCGAGCCTATCAAAGAAATTGCTGACTTTGCAAAAACACATCCGTACGAGTATATGAGAAAATGCTTAGAGCAATATCCGTATTGGGGAAACAAAGACAATGGTTTTAATCGACAGAAAATTTAAGGAGATTTTAAATGAGCATTAAATCAGCATTTGAATCTGAGGGGATAGATTTCTCTCAGGTAATGAATTCACCGGAGCCGTGGGACGGACGGGCATTAATAAAGAACATCAATGGCAAACTGTGGTATTGTTGCCCTTTTTGCGAGAAGAAAGCACTTCTGATTAGCCCAGAGACAAAGATTCGGCATCTTAAATTGAAGTGTAAGGGGAGCAACTGCAAGAAAGAGTTTGAGGTAAATGTATGAACACAAAGCGGATTAAATGTATTCTGACAGGCGGATGTAGATTCCGGGATTCAGCTATTTCAGAGTGCGACGATAAAGAAAAGACCTGTACCATTACGGAAACTTGCTGCAAGTGTGGGAAGAAGTATACAGCGGTATTTACTTACAAACAATTAGGGATTCCAGACTGAGGTGAATATATGAAATATGGTGCAGTGAATTATCCCGTTAAGATTATTGATGAAGAAATCATTAATGCACTGGCAGACATTGAAATACATCATGAAGAAGATAAACGAATTGTTTTGGTAGAATGCGTCATGAATTACACTGAACTTCCAGAAGAATGCATTCTTGAAATTGGATATCTTAAAAGAAAATTCAAACTCGTGCATATCGACTCAGCTACAACAGGATCTGGAATCTATAAACTTAAATTCATGTTTGAGCGAGTAGAAGATATAAATAAAAAAGACGAGTGGTGGGATTCGTTTAGAAGCATTGTGAGGTGAGCAAATGATATGGAATGAAGAAATATCCTTTGATGGATTTCAAAAGAAGATTGATGAGTGGTACAAGGATAAAGACTTTGAACTGTGCGACCCACCTATCAGCGCTCAGTTTGCCTTAGACTTAATTTTCAAGACATTAGTAGATGATAGAGAAGATTATCCGTATCTCACAACTATGCCTGAAAACACAGAACAGACGAACAGCATCATGCTTGATTTGATTCTTCGGAAATACAGTCGCAAATATAGAAAATACTTGAAATTAAAAAAGAAAAATAAATAAATCAGCCAGAGAGCCAGAAAGGAGCGCCATTATGAGTGACTTGAAGATATTTACAGAAAACATCGAACCAGAAGCATTAAATCAGATTTATACATTGATAAAACAGCCTGCATTTTCTGAATGCAAAGTACGAATCATGCCAGATGTTCACGCAGGAGCGGGATGTGTAATTGGTTTTACTGCTGATCTCGGAGATAAAGTAATTCCGAACATTGTTGGCGTAGACATTGGATGTGGAATGCTTACAACACAAATTCCTGCTGACGTGGGAACAATAGATTTTAAAATTCTCGACGAAGTAATAAGAAACAATGTTCCGGCAGGAAGAAATGTACGTGACGAAATCATAAATTTTGAAAAATTAGAAGAACTTCATTGTTTTTCTCGACTCAAAAATATTGAATGGATTCGCAGGAGTCTTGGTACACTTGGGGGCGGAAATCATTTCATTGAAGTTGACACTGATTCGAAAGGATTAAATTATCTTGTAATCCACACTGGGAGTCGCAATCTTGGGAAGCAAGTAGCTGAAATATATCAGAAAATTGCCATAGAAGATACACAGGGTACAGATGGGCTTGAAACTGAAATACAGAAATTAGTGAAAGAATACAAGCACTCTGGAAGACACAGGGATATCCAAAATGGTATTGATGAATTAAAACGAAAATGGAATCCGAATAAACTAGGTATTCCGAAAGAATTATGTTACTTGACGGGAGAACATAGGAAACAATATCTGCATGATATGAAAATCTGTCAAGAATTTGCAAGAATAAACAGACGATGCATACAGAGTGCTATATTTTACACTATGAATTGGACGCTCCAAAGAAACACATGGTTTGATACAATTCATAATTATATTGACCACGATACAAACATTGTTCGTAAAGGCGCAATATCAGCTAGACATGGCGAAAAAGTCCTTATCCCAATGAATATGCGAGATGGATGTATTATTGCAGTTGGGAAAGGAAATGATGATTGGAACTGTTCAGCCCCACATGGTGCAGGACGTATTATGAGTCGGTCAAAAGCAAAAGAAAACATCTCGTTAGAAGAATTTAAGGAGTCTATGAATGGGATATATACAACATCCGTTCAGAAATCTACGATTGATGAAAGCCCTATGGCTTACAAACCACCGCAAGAAATTATTGATAACATCAAAGATACCGTAGAAATAGTTGATATTATCAAACCTATATATAACTTCAAAGCAAGTGAATAACAGTCAAAGAGCCACATGAGAGCCAGACTAAATCCTAAGAAGAAAGGAGGTCTGGCTCTATTTTTATGCAGAAATTTACAGAAGGCTCATTTGAGTGGTACCGGGCGGTCTTAAATCAAATCATCAGTGGAGATATGTCTGTTTACCAGAATCAGAAAGACTGCCTTGATCTGTTGTTAAACATGAACATTGATTTGCCGTTTACGGAGAATTTAGAAGCGCAGCAAATGGCAATAAAAGTAAGTAAGTATGCTCATAACGTAGCTGCAAGACAAGCTGCACTGACGGGAAGCGGTAATTTTGATGACATCTACTGGCAGTATTTGCTACTGGAAGCTCCATGGCTATTCGAGAGTTATCTGTACTACATGGAAAAGAACAGACAACCACGAAGAAAATTCTATGAACCGAGAAAAAAGACATTAAATGTTCTCGTACAGGATTTGCAGGACTTAGAGGACGGAAAGATTGAGTTTCTTGGCGTGTCTATGCCGCCCCGAACCGCAAAGTCAACCACCTGTATATTTTTCTTGTCCTGGATAATGGGTAAACGCCCGAACAGCCATAACGCTATGAGCGGTCACAGTGGAATCCTTGCCGATGGATTTTACGGAGAAATACAGAACCTTATTTCGACACCAGAGTATACTTTCAATGAAATCTTTCCGTCTGCAACCCTTGAAAAGAAGTCGGCAGAGAAGAAAGAAATCAACCTTGGCGCACCGGACCGATTTTCAACACTGACTTGTCGTGGTATTGATGGAACATGGACAGGCTCCGTAGACATATCTTCAGACGGCTACTTATATGTGGATGACCTTGTTCGTGACAGAACTGAATCATTAAGCCCAACACGTCTGGAAAACCGGTATCAGGATTATCTGAATGTTCTGGTTGACCGTAAAAATGACGGTGCACGAGAATTAATGGTCGGAACACGATGGAATGTCATGGATCCTCTTGGAAGAGTGGAGACTGAAAAGAAAAATAATCCACGGTACCGCTTTAGGAAGATTCCAGCATTGAATGAAAATGGTGAATCCAACTTTGATTATGACTACGGCGTAGGATTTTCTACAAAATACTATGTGGATATGAAGTCAAGGCTGGATGCTAATGAATGGCAAGCCAAATATCAGCAAAATCCATTTATCCGTGAAGGAATCCTTTTTCCAGAAGATGGACTTCGGTACTACAATGGAATACTTCCGGAAGGTGACAGCCGTGTTGTTACTGCCTGTGATGTTGCATGGGGCGGTGGGGATAGTCTTTCAATGCCTATTGGGCGAGAATACGAAAATGGAGATATCTATATTTTTGACTGGGTATTTAACAAAGGAACGAAAGAAGTTACCCTTCCGCTTGTTGTTGGAAAAATCATCGGAAATGAAATCCGTCAGATTAACTTCGAGGCAAACAACGGTGGTGATATGTACAAGATGTACGTGGATGAAAAACTCAAAGAACAGAAGTATAAATGCAGCTGTACATCCAGCCGTGCACCGGGAAACATGGAGAAAATGTCTAAGATCATCGCATATTCAGATGATATAAAAAGAAACTTTATTTTTTTGGACGAAGAGCACCGGAGCAAAGAGTATCAAGCAGCTATGGACGAACTTACCTTCTTTGTCCAGCTGGGAAAAAATGTGCATGATGACGCACCGGACGGTCTTACTCAGCTTCAGATGTTTATAGAAAAAGGAAATGTAGGTACAGTGACGGCTATGCGCAATCCATTATGGGGAGGGAGAATGAGATGAACACACGACAATATCTTGAGCAAGTGCAAGATTCTGATAGAAAAATACAGAATAAAATACAGGAGGAATACCGCTTAAGGCTTTTGGCAACCAGTATATCTTCTTTTTCAAATGGAGATAAAGTGCAGACTTCCGGCGGAAAAGACCGTGTTGGTGATGCTGTAACCAGAATTGTTGAATTGCAGCAGGAAATAGCATCTGATGTCAAGGAACTGGCAGAATTGCAAATGAAAGTTTCCGGAGATATCAATGATATGGAAAACTCCATGTACTCATCTTTACTCCATAAGAGATATATAGAATTTAAAAATCTGGTCACGGTCGCAGACGAGATGGGATATTCCGTACAGCATATCCGTTCCTGCCATGGAAAAGCCATTGAAGCTTTGCGGAAACAAAAGCATTTTGAAAGTTAATATGTTTTAATATGGAATCATATGTTCTATGTATAATATAATGTAACCTGTAAAACGAGCATCGGAGAATAATCCGGTGCTTTTTTAATGCCCGAAAATGGGAGGTGTAGGCAGTGGGCAGAAATAAAATGAATTTCATTGACTTATGCCGGGGCGAATTTGGTCGCAAAATTGCCTATACCGGTGTAAACCAGATCACAACAGCAAACGTCAGAAAAGTTGTTTCTGATACAATCGGCACTCATAACCGGAATAGGGTATTGATTGACTATTTGTACCGGTACTACAAAGGAGACCAACCGATTCTATACAGAGAAAAAGTGGTACGACCGGAAATCAACAACCGTGTATGCGAGAACCATGCACTGGAAGTTGTCCGTTTCAAAGCATCACAGACATACGGCGAACCTATCCAGTATGTGTGCAAGAAGAAAAAAGCTACAGAAAAAGCAAATGAGCAGGTAGATTTGTTCAACGACTATCTGGACGAAGCGAATGCAGAAGCTAGAAACATTGAACTAGGTACTTATCAAAGCGCTGTAGGAACTGCATACAAAGCGATTCTGAAAGAAGATGACTGGACAAAGGACAGTGAGTTACCACCGTTCCGGATTTTTATACCGTATCCGGGGGATTGCTACATTGTTTATTCCCGGAAGAACGGAAAACCGATGCTCTCGGTTCAGATTCTTAAAGATGAGAATGAACAGCAGTATTATTTATGTTTTTCAGCAAAACAATATTTTGAGATTCAGAATGGACAGATTACAAAAACCGGCATCAATGGTTTTGGTGGCATCCCGGTAGTTGAGTACCCGAATAACCACGATCGCCTTTCTGATATCGAAATTGCGATAACCATGTTTGACACTATGAACAACATGCAGTCGAACAGAATGGATGGCGTAGAGCAGTTCGTACAAGCTCTTATGAAGTTTAAGAACTGCGAGATTGATGAAAGTGAATTTTTAAAAATGATTAAGCTCGGCGCTATCTCTGTAAAGGATACTGGAAATGGCTGCCAGTCAGATGTTGACCTGATGACCGCTGAACTGAATCAGACAGAAAGCCAAGTTGCAAAAGACGATATCTACAGTAACATGCTGATTGTTGAAGGTATGCCGGACAGGCAGCAACAATCGTCTGGCGATACCGGTCAAGCTGTATATCTTAGAAACGGATGGGATTTTGCAGAGCGCAGAGCAAAACTGGATGAACCATTTATCCGGGAGGCTGAGAAAGCAAGTGCCAGAATCATTCTGAATATCATCCGACAGACCACAAAGGATATTTCAATCTCAACAAGAGATTTTGATGTAAAGATAACCAGAAACCCGACAGATAACATGCTTGTCAAAGCACAGGCTCTTGATTATCTGTTTAAGAATAAAATTCATCCGCTGATTGCGCTGATTACTTGCGGATTATTTAGTGATCCGCAAAAGGTATACGAGATGAGTTTGCCTTACCTGGGAACTGTATATCCCGAACTGGCAGACCCGGACACGGAAATTCAAAAAGCACAACAATTGATTGATAAAAACGGTCAGAATTCGACTGAAATTGATTCAACGGTAAATTCTTCAACTGTCAATCAAAACTCGTAAATTCAATTATCAAAGGAACCAAGGAATAACATCCAAGGTTCCTTTTTTAATACACAAAAATAATGCAACAGCCCGTGAGCGTAAATCGGGTGCAGATCATGTGCGGAGCGAACCGTGTGAAAAAGTGTGATGGTCTGAAAGAAAGGAGATTTCTATGACAAGAGAACAGGCAAAACAGGTACTTATCGGCTTTGGAATCGAAGAACCGTCTGAAGAACAGGTGACTAAATACCTTGATTCTGTTGAATCAGAGACAAAAAAAGTGAAGGAAAAAAACACTTCTCTGAAAGAAAAAGCCGATAAAGCAGATGACCTTCAAAAGGAACTGGACGATTTGAAAGCCCAGAACATGACTGATGCTGAAAGACAGGAAGCAGAGCGACAGAAGGAAAAAGCAGAAAACGAAAAGAGGATTTCTGATTTGGAAAAAGCACTTGCCGAATCCAAAAGGAACGCACTTTTCAGTGAGATCACATCTGCTTTCGCTAATTCAGGCCTTTCCACAGAAACATATGCAAGTGCTATCAAAGCGTTTTCGTCTATGCCAGCAGACAAGTCTGAAGACGTAATGAAGGAGGTCAAAACTTTTGTTAATGGAATTTCCGAAGCAAATAAAGCGGCTCTGGATAACGCAAAAACTGAATGGGAGAAATCGGTTCTTGATAGCACTCCGAATCCAGGTGGCGGAAATTCAGACAAGGGGCAGAAAAAAGATGATAACGATAGTCCGGCAGCTAAGTACGCAAAAGCTTACTCAGCACGCATGAACCCCAAAACAGAACCGGCAGACGACAATGCACCGGTCAATTTTTAAGAAAATAAAGGAGATTTAAATTATGGCTTTTATGAAAACAAAACAGTATGAGTCAACTCCCAACATTCTCGAATCTGAGGTTGGGCTGGTACTGAAAACTTACACCGCAAACGCAACAAATGCAACAGCAGTAAATGATAAAAAAATCATCAAAGCAGGTTCCGTGTATCCGACAAATGCGACTGGTGCAAAAGGAATCGTATTTGAAGATGTTGATATGACAGACGACGCCAAAAGACCAATTTCCGTGATTGTAGCAGGACGTGTCCTTGAGAAGAGACTGCCGGTTACAGTCGACGAAACTGCCAAAACAGAGCTTGCCGCGCAGGGAATTGTTTTTGTAACCACTACAGACCCAGTATTTTAAGGAGGTATAACCAATATGCCATACAATGTATTAGAAGCTATCACAGCAGAAGAAAGATTAAATTTCGCTCAGAATTTTTCTGTGGCAAGACCTGGTATCCTCGATACCATTTTTCCGGATGTAAAGACACCGTTTTGGAAAGCCGAGTATTACAGGCTTATGGCTGGACAACGACTGCCGGAGGTAGCATTTGTTCACGCTCTTGATACCGAAGCAGAAATCGGCTCCAGACCGGGATTCGAGAAAGTTCTGACTGAAAAGCTCTTTATCAAGAGGAAAATCAATCAGTCTGAGCGTCTCCAGGAAGCTATTGAAAATGGCGTCCCGGACAACGAAACTCTTACAAACTTCGTTTTCGACGATGCGACAAACCTGTTTGAAGGTGTTGTTGGAAGGGCAAACATCATGAAGGGCCAATTCCTTTCAACCGGTATGGTAAAAATTGATGAAAATAACGTGAAAATGGATATCGATTATGGCGTACCAAGTTCTGCAAAGGTCACTCTTACCAACTGGTCTACAGCAGATGCGGATATCATGGGCGATATTCAGAAGATGGTAACTGTAGCCGAGGATTCCGGATACGTAGTAACAAATGCAGTCACATCTCTGAAGATGATCAACTACATGAGAAACAACACAGCTATGCAGACAGCTGTTCTGGGAGCTGCGAATAAACGTCTCCTTACCAGACAGGAGCTTGCAAATCTGCTCATGCAGGAGTACGGAATCACCGTTGGTCGCTGTGATGAGAAATTCCGTTACAGAAAAGCAGACGGAACTCTGATGACCGGAAGATACTTCAAAGAGGATGTATTTACTCTTTATGAAGCTGATGCAGGCGGCTCTTTTGGTACTGGACTTTGGGGACCAACACCGGAAGAGAATGAATACAGACAGTTCATTCAGGAAGAGAATCGCTCTTTCGTTACTCTTTCCATGTGGGCTACACAGGATCCAGTTGCCGTATGGACAAAAGCATCCGGTATGTTTATTCCGGTAGCACCAAAAGCCAACGGCGGCATTGTTATCGGTACGAAGGGGGAATAAGCGGGCATAGCCTTGACGAAAACAGCCAGTCACCGTCTGTAGCTAGTGTTTCACATAAGTATACAGAAAGCGAGCTGTCCAGTATGACTGTGGTTCAGCTGAGACAGCTTGCAAGTGACAATGGTTATGCCCTGACTTCCACAAACAAGGCTGGTATCATATCAGAAATTATAACACAGCAAGGGTAGGTGAAAAGGCATGGACGAACAGCTTATAAGCGATCTGTCAATGTATCTGGAAGGCGATGAGCAGACTGCAAGGATGATTCCTTTAGCGGTCAAAAGAGCTATTCGTTCATTCCAGAAAAAGCGCAATTATCCTGAGAGTTATACGGAAGAAAACATCAATAAAGATATGAACAAATGTTATGATTGCATTTTCGATTTGGCTCTTTATTTTCTTGTGAAACAAGGAGTTGAGTTTGAAACATCTCACTCTGAAAATTCTGTAAATGCAGGATGGAACTCTGAAACAGAGATATTTGTCAATCATGGCGTTTTTCCTTTTGCCAGAGGAATCTGACAGAAAAAAAGTAGGTTGAAAACGTGACGCATTTCCTCCCAGGCGTTGCTGGGGTACTTCATTATGAGGTGGGAAGAAGTACAAAAAATGTAATGGGAGTGAAGGAGAGTAGCGATGGGATGTGAACAGAATTGCTTTAACGAACACCGCTTAGAAGAATTGGAAAAAGTTGTTCACGAAATGAAAGAGAAACACTCTAAACGTGACGGCATTTTTTTTGAACGTATCAATGCGCTTGAAACCAAAATAGTCCTTTACAACAATGATCTCGGGCACATAAAAGATACGGTGGATGAAATGAATGATAATTTAAAATCTCTCATGGAAGCCCCTGCAAAACGTTATGACACGATTGTTGTTTGCGTTATCACGGCCGTGATCGGGGCTATTGTAGGATTTGCACTAAGCGGTATCTTTCCGGCATAATAAGCAATTCCACTTGTAAGGGAGGCGGTGGGATTATGAATTATACAGACTTTTCAGAAGATGAAAGAAAGTTTTATCTAAGCGAATCCGGGTTTGATTCCCGAGAAAAAGAATTTTTCCGGTTGAGAGTTTATGAGGAAAAAACATTGTTTGAAACAGCAGAGATTATGGGGTATAGTCCAAGAACCATTGACCGCATAAACCGAAAAGTAAAAAAGAAGATTGTTAAAGTTGCCCCGATGTATTATCGGGGCTTTTCTTTGTATCATGGCGAAAATATGGCGAAATAGTGTCGTTCAAATACTTAGGTTTCTCTCATATAATGTAAGCATAGAGAAAAGCTTACAGAGATGGGAGGAACACACTATGGCATTTTATCCATATTATCCGCAACCATTGAATCCATACCCACAAACACCGGTACAACCGTATCAAGATAGATTGACACAGTTGCAGAACAACTACCAACAGACAATGCCTTATGGGCAGGCACAAATGCAACAACCGGTACAGCAGATGCCACAGATTTCCGGACTTCCGGGACAGATGGTTGACGGAATCGACACTGTAAAAGCAAAGGATGTGGATATGACCGGAAATCCTGTCTATTATCCAAAAACAGACGGCACAGAAATATACAAAAAGCAACTACAGGCAGACGGAAGAAGCAGAATTTTTGTTTACCGGATTATGGATCCAGACGAACAGCAGCAACCAAAGCCCGAAGAAAAAACGATTGACATAGAAGCTATGTTTAATCAGCTTCGGAACGATGTTTGTTCTGAGATTTCTGGAATAAAAGATTTGCTACCGACACAAATGTCGGTAACACCGGAAGTCAAGCAGCAGAACGGAGGAAAACAGAGATGAATTTCAATCCAAATGCTATGATGCAAAAACAAGTTGAAAGAATGATTTCTCAGAGGTTCGGAAGCGTTGATAACATGATGAACGATATGAGTAAATTTGCAGGAAATAATCCAACATTGAAAAATGCTTTGGATTTGTATAAAAAAGGTGATACAGATCAGTTGCATCAAATACAGCAAAATGTATTTAACGAAAAGCACTTATCGCCAGATGGAATTATCCAGAAATTCCTTGGATTATAACACTTCCCCATGATTGGGTGATTTAAAATCGCTACAATTTGGGATGACAGCCGCGGATGTCTCCTATTGTAAATAAAATTTATAAGGAGACTAAAAACATGATGAATGGTTCTAATTACAGTCTTAGCGACATTGCAGCTGCTACAGGCTCTAATAACCGTGCCAATGACATGTGGGGCGGCGATGGTTTTTCACTTATTTGGCTCGTACTGATCTTCGCAATCTTCGGATGGGGAGGTTTCGGCGGCTGGGGCGGTGGCTTCGGCGGTAATGGTGCGAACGGTGCTGGTTTCCAAGGATGGGCTACACGTGCCGATATCAACGAGAGCTTCGCTCTTAACGATATTCAGAACGGTATCAGAGGTATTCAGCAGGGTATCTGCGACAGTACATATGCACTCAACAATACCATGCAGAGTGGTTTCAACGGCATGAACGTTGGAATGCTTCAGGGCTTCAATGGCGTTCAGCAGGCGATCAATGCTGATACTGTAGCCGGTATGCAGAATACCAATGCATTACAGTCTCAGTTAGCAAATTGCTGTTGTGAAACAAGGGAAGCTATCCAGGGTATCAACTACAACCTGGCAACCAACACTTGTGCTCTTCAGAACACAATGAACAACAACACCAGAGACCTTCTGGACAATCAGAACAGCAACACAAGAGCAATTCTTGATTTCTTGACGAATGATAAGCTTGCAACATTACAGGCAGAGAACTCTGATCTGAAACGTGCTGCTTCTCAGGATCGCCAGAGCGCACTTCTTACAACTGCAATGGCATCTCAGACACAGCAGTTAATCAATGCAATCAACCCGGCAGCTGTTCCGGCATATGTTGTTCCGAATCCAAACACCTACTACGGTGGATGCAACGGATACAACAACGGTTGCTGCTAAGTAACTCACCCTTAGAGGTTGACTAATTCTAAGAGGTGGGTTGCGGCTCACCTCTTATCTGATTGAGAGGTAGAAGTATGAGTTGTAAAAACGTTTGTAAACTCTGCAATCGTCTTGTGATAAGCCAAGCTGTTGCGTTTACTGGTGGTAATCTTGTGATTACACTTCCGGCAGGTAGTTATAACAACGGTGAAAAATATTGCATTGTGATTGCACAGAGCATACCAGAAACCACTACGATTAACGCTCCGGTGGTGATTCAGATAGGAACGGGAACAACCCTGTATCCATTACAGAATCGTTGCTGTGCACAGGTTACGGCTTGTGGCGTAAGAACCAGAACGAAGTACGCAACCAGAGTAGCCACAAATGCAACCGGTGGAGTATTCAAGATGTTAGGGAATCCGGCTTGTAGTCCGAGTAACAATTTGACAGCAATTAATGGTACAGCCCCAACAGCAGATACACCTGTTACACAGGCTGTTAGAAAGGGGGCACTGTAATGCATAAAGTTGCAATGGAAATGGGAAAATGGGCTATGGAAAAAGCCAAGACACATGGATTCGATAATCTCAGTGCTCAAGACTGGGACGATCTGAAGGACTGCATGGAATCTGTGAAATGTGCGATTTGTGCAGATAAAGATTACAGAATCGTAGAAGCTATGGACGAATGCGAACAGGAAGAAAAGTATCTTGGGCGCATGGGATATGACAGATATCGCTATTCCAATGGCAGATTTGCCCCAAAGGGCAGAGGAAGCCGCATGGGATACAAGCCATATCTGTACATGGAAGATGATGACTGGATGGACGAGTATCTGAACAATCCAGAGTTTGAGCAGAAAATGTACCGCATGGGATATCATCCGGACCGTAGTGATATGAGAATGGATGGAATGAACCATAAGCAGTCCAGATATGGTGAGGCCTATGACAGATACAGCGAGAATCGCAGGCATTACCATGATTCCAAAGATGCAGATTCAAAACAGAAGATGGACAGTTCGATGAAGGAGTACACGCAGGATGTTATTCGTACCATGTCTGAGATGTGGTCGGATGCAGACACAACCCTTAGACAGCAGATGAAAACTGATTTGACTAAGTTACTTCAACAGATGAACTAAAAGCAAGATAAGATTAAGCCCTTGTTACAGAAGTGTAGCAGGGGCTTTTTGGTTTAAAGGCGGTGGTTTTATGCTAAGACAATTTTACATGAATGGTGAAAGATGGAAAGTCCGGTTTACTCACCCGCAGAATCCGGTGCTGATTGACCGTACCGGTACTATGACCTGCGCTGTGACGGACGGAAACACAAGAACTGTTTGGATTTCTGATGCTATTTCGGGTGAATTTCTCACAAGGGTAGTTTTACATGAGTTAAGCCATGCAATGATGTTTTCGAGTGGATTTCTTAAAGAACTACATAGACTTGTGCCCCGTGAGAATTGGGTAGAAGTAGAAGAGTTGATTGCCAATCTGATTGCTGACAAAGCAAGGCAGATTTTTGAAATTGCATATGAGATTGTAGGGGATGAAGCAATACATTTTGTTCCGTATTTATTGGAAAAAGTGGCGTAAGATAGACCATTTCTTATTGTGGTGACCAGAGATATTTTAGGAAATCAATTTATATATGCGCCCCCCCTGTCAGACCAGAAAGGATATTTGTATGAGAATTTTAAAATTTAAAGTTGAAAACCAAAAAATATACCAAGACCCAAGTTGCGATTTTACTGGACTTGTAAAAGGAACTTCTGGATATTTAAAAGCGTTCTTTTCTTTTTCACCTGAATGGAATGGATGTAAGATAGCAGCTTCTTTTTGGCGGATGGACAAAGAATATCCGATATTGGTACAAAATGGACAATGTGAAATTCCATCTAAAGCTCTTGCGTGGGATTATTTTGGGGTTTCAGTCACAGGTATAAAAGACAACGGTAAGTTTATCATAACATCAGATAAAATAACGATTCCACAACGGGGGTAGAAAAATGACATCAGCACTTGATTTACTTATGGATTCAGATTCGACAGCAGAAACAACTACATTATTACAAAGCAACGGAATATGCACAATCGACTCCAGAACACGAACTATTTTTGTGCCTCCAGAAATCATAGTTGGGGCGGTGCAATCTGACAAAAATGCAGAACGAATTAAATTCTCTTGCCCGAAGATAGTGGGAGATAATCTTGATTTATCAAAATTTTCAATTCGAATCAACTTTGAAAATGTAAGTAGCGTAGACCCAGACATTTCCATAAAAGACCAATACATTTGTGAAGATGCTTCTATAAACGGAGATAACATAACATTTTCATGGGTTATTGGAAAAAACGCCGCGCGATACATGGGAACAATAAGATTCATTGTCTGCGCTGTTAAGACAGATTCTGATTCAAATATCAGTATTGAATGGAACACTACCGTAGCGCAAATTCCTGTTTTAGAAGGAATCGAAGTTGACCAGCCATCTCTTGATGAAAACAACAAAGATATAATTAATCAACTTCTAGCTATTACCAAAACTGCATCTGACGAGGCGGTGAAAAATGTAAATTCCGCAAAAGAGCAAGCCATTACGGACATTCAGAATATTTCACAGCCAGATAAAACTCTTACCGTTGAAGGCGGTATTGCCGATGCAAAAGCCACAGGAAATGCGATTAGTTCATTAAGGGAAGATTTAAAGGAGAAGACAAATCAATATTTTATTAATAATTTTGTTAGAATTTCAAGAAGTGAAAACTTATTAAATTATGTAACTAATATACATGACTCAGAAATTTCAACATCTAATGGCTCAGTTATTACAAACACACAAGGCTATTGTGTAAGTGATTATATTCCAGTTGGTTATGATAAAAAAGTTGTTTTTTCACATTCTAATTCTCAAGTATATACAATGGTACAAGTAGGTTTATATAACTTAAGCAAGAAATTTATTAAAAAGCTGAAAGATGTTGATGAGGTGGCACTCGAAGAGAACGCTTATTTTATACGCGTTGTATTTAAACAAAATGACGAAAAAGTAGTACAAGTAAGTTATAATACAAGATTAGATTATGTTCCATATCAATATATTATTGAACCAGTTAATAAGAAAATTTCCAAAAAATGGTGCGCCGTTGGTGACAGCCTAACCGACCCATATTATGACGTATACGCTACATACGTAGCTGATAACTTAGGCATGATTTTAGACAATAAAGGTGTTGGTGGTACTTGTGTTGCACGAAATGAAAATGCAACTGTTAATCAACCTTTCGTTGATAGAATACCAACATATACTGGTTATTATGATATCTGGTCTATTTTTGGCGGTGAAAATGACTCAGCTAATAATACACCTATAGGTTTAATATCAGACACAGATAAAACAACGTTTTATGGAGCTTATAATTTAATAATTGCGAATTTATTACAACGCACTAATCACCCAACAGTTGTGTTAATTGCTCCTTATCAATCAAAGCACAACACAAAACCTTACAGAGATGCTGTGTTAGCTTTAGGGGAATATTATGGTTTGCCAGTTATAGATTTATACGCAAATTCTGGTATTAACGTATACACAAAACCTTATTATTTACGTGATGGTGTTCACCCTAATCAAAATGGTGTGAACAAATTAAGACCATATATTCTCAAAAGATTTAGTGATATTTGCTTGGCAGAAAATACAACCAAAATGCCTAATTAACTAAAGAGGGCTTTAATTAATTTATTTTAAATCAAAAAAGTCCCCAGAACTGAGGAACTGGGGACTGGAAGATTATGAAATCTGGGGATACGCCGTTCCCTGATTTCTTTATGAGAATAATATAAAAAAGCATTTTTGTCAATGGAGGGTGCATATATGAGAGGCAGACTTCGCCAAAAACAGTCCATATGGATTTCAACAGTAAAAGAAAAAAACAATGGAATGGATAAACTTCTTGTCTATTCAAACCCACAAAAGAAGAACATTTCAGTATCGGCAACAGCCGGTACGCCGGAAGAATTGTCTGCCGGAATCGTTCCTGACTATGACCGGTACATTACGGTTTTTGACCGAACATTTCAACCAAAAGAAGGCAACGTCTTGTGGATTGATGTCGTGCCGGAAGTCGGGGAAGATGGGTCATTAATTCTCGATGAAGATAATAGCCCGACTGTTCTCCCAGACTACAGGCTTAAGAGAACCCTTGATACTCAAAAAGGACAAGTTGCCCGATATGGAATATCGAAAATCGGTGGCAACAATGAGTAGAAAAATAATCCGATGCAGTTTGAACCATAATTCTTTGCAGTCAGCGATTCAACATCTGGAAGAATACCAGAAAGATATTAAAAGGAAGAACCAGATTTTCATTGACAAACTGGCTCAAGAGGGGATACAGGTTATTCAGACCACAATGGAATCTATTCCGTCTGAAGAAAAAGGTTCTTACTACACGGAAGTTATCAACAACGAACATGGCGATATTGTTGGTGCAGCAGTTCGACTTTCCGGGGACAAGGTTCTTTTTATCGAGTTTAGCGCCGGTATTTCTTACGGAACGGACAGTTATCCATTACCGTCCGGTGCTGATTATGGTGTTGGTACTTACCCAGACCAAAAACATGCTTACGACCCAAACGGATGGTGGTATGTGGATGAAAGTGGACAAAAGCATCATTCTTATGGTAACAGGGCATACATGCCGATGTACCATGCAGAAGAAGCTATCATTATTCAAATACGCCACATTGCAAAAGAAGTGTTCGGAAATTGAATATCCTATACTAAAATATGGAATCATATGACACATATTTTGTACAATTAAGATGCGAAGCATCTACCGGAAAGGTAGGTGCTTTTTTTCATGCCAAAAAAATAAATCATAAAAGGAGAAGTGAATTTATGCTGGTAGAAATCATTGGTAAAAGATACGAAGAAAAAATCGTAACCACAAGCCGAAAAATAGCAGAGGGTTTCGAGAAAAGACATTCTGATGTACTGAGAGATATCGAAAATCTGGGATGTTCGGAAGAATTTAGACAACGAAATTATGCGTTGTCCTCTTATACTTCGGAACAAAACAAAAGGCTTAAAGAGTACATCGTTACAGAAGACGGCTTTACAATTCTTTGCATGGGCTATGGCGGCGAAAGAGCTATGGAGTTTAAAGAACGCTACATCGCAGAGTTTAATGCAATGCGTGATGAATTGAAAAAGATTCACGTAGAGCGTCAGCAATGGCAAATTGAACGTGATAAAGGCGTAGTTATCAGACATATTCTTACAGACACAATTAAAATGAAGATATCTGACAGCCCGAATAAGAAATTTGCATATCCAAATTACACAAATTTGATATACAAAAATATATTCGGAAAGACAGCGAAGGAAATAGAAATTGAACTTGATGTTAAACCCAAAGAAGCTGTTAGGGATTATTTTACAGGTGAAGACTTAGCAAAAGTGCAGAGCATGGAGATGCTTGTAAGTAGTCTTATTAACTGTGGCTGGGGATATCAACAGATTAAAGATTTTATTCAAACACAAACTCAAAATATGCTAGAACAGGCAGGGTGATTAAATGCCGGAAATATTAAAAAACCCGATATCCGATATATACGAGCGTTGGAATAAATCTGTCGAGCCTGTAGTTGGTAAAGGGAATTTTTCCATGGACAGAAGCCAAACTCTTGCATCTGGAAAGAAAACCTATGCAAGGCTTTACATGTTGGGAAATGTTCTGACAGAAGGAGACCTTGAAGGCGATGAATGTGCCACAGTTCCAACTATCCAGATTGAGTGCTTCGCCACGGGCACAGCTCCACTTGCGAAAGTATATCAAATTGACGAAAAAAGTCATCAGTCCATGATTGGTATGGGATTTCGTAGAACCTACGGGCCTGAACTCATGGGGAACGCTGACGATAGCATCAAACGGCTTGTTAGCCGATATACAAGAATTTACACTGGGCAGTTGCTCGGCGAATGAAAGGGGTGAGATAGAATGGATCAGATCATGAACTATGTGAAACCGGAACTTCTGGTTGTAGCTGTAGTCCTGTATTTTGTAGGAGTATTCCTCAAACAGGCTGAAACCGTAGCTGACAAATACATTCCTGGAATCCTCGGACTTCTGGGCGTAGTTGTCTGCGGAATCTATGTTTTCGCTACATCTACAGTCACAGGCGGTCAGGAAATTGCAATGGCAGTTTTTACCGCAATCACACAAGGTATTCTTGTCGCAGGACTGAGTACTTATGTGAATCAGGTCATTAAACAAGTAGGCAAAGAAGAGTAGAAGGGCGGTGATCCTTTTATCTCCCAGGCACAGGGTTACGTGTCAGAGCCATTAAGGCTCTTTTTTTATTGAAATAATTTATAGCCGAAAGGCGGAAAGGAGCCACTATGGCATCAGGAAACATCGCAGGAATTAGTACCGTTGGTGCTCTTACCGGTTATGCAGTAGAGACAGTAGCGGGAACAAAACCAGAAAAATTCAAAATGCTTCACAGAATAAACGCTTCTGATGAAATCGCTATCGACGTTGAGACTATCGACGCATCTGCGCTCGAAGATGAAATTGAGAGGACTATCGCAGGTCGTGGTTCAACTGGTGGTACGTTCAATGTAACTGTAAACGTTACGGACGAAACAATCAAAGAGTGGGAAGATCTTATCACCGCTTACAAAACAGCTCATGCAAGTGGTCTGTCTATGTGGTACGAGGAATATTACCCGGCGCTTCAGAAAGCATTTTTCACCAAAATCGAGCCACCGACTATCATTCCTAAACCGGCAAGAGATCAGAATGGACTTCTTACCGTTGATATGTCCCTGACTATCAATGAGTACGTCGGACCGGATACAGCAGTTAAGCCAACCGAAGGCGAATAACAAATATATCTAACTGGGAGGAAATGATATTATGTATAAACTTTTAAAGATTGGTAACAAAGAGTACAAACTTGAATACAGCATCGAAGCATCTCTTTATGATGATTGCGTCAAAAGTGTAATGAATACACTTCTGGCAACCAGTGGCGGTGTTGATAGAACTCCGGAAGAAATGATCTCCGGCATGGCAAATATCCCAAACACAGCATTAACCGTGTTTTATGCAGGACTTCTTCAGTATCATGGTGACAACCCGGATGCAGACGGTTCTGTTCCGAATCTTGCAACTGCGAAGAAACTTGCAGCACAATTCATTCAGGAACATAAGGATGATGAGCAGGGTAACTTTTACGGTATCTTTGCCATGTGTCTTGAACAAATGGAGGAAGACGGTTTTTTCAAACTGACCGGTCTGGAGACGTTCATGGACGATCTGAACGTAGCAGCCAAACCGAAGAAAACTCCGAAGAAGCCGACAGATCACCAGAAAAAAGCTACAGCGAAATAATCTGGACAGAGTTATATCCGGCGGCAGTTCGCATCGGAATGAGCCGGAAAGAATTTCTCAGAAGTACCATACGTGACCTTCAAGTAAGGATACGTGAGTACGAGAAAATTAAACGTGATGAGATAGAAACTCAGGTAAAACTGATTGAATATCAGTCATGGCTTTCCGGCTTATATGTGAAATCTGCGGTAGAAAGTGCGATTTCTGATAAGGCGAAGTATCCGGATGAACCAATCACAGAAAAAACAAAGAAACCGCAGATTGAAGAAAAACCAGATGTTCCGAAACGGTCTGAAGCTGAATTGAAGCAGGAGGAACGTTACTACGAACTTCTGATAAAAAAGGCAAATGCGAATATAGCTGAAATAGGCAATAAAAAGGGCGGACAGGATGAATAAAAAGTCTTGTCTGCCCTTATTTTTTTTTGATTAAAAGGAGGTGTTTTTTGTGGCTGATAATACCATTGATACCCTTGATATACAAATAAACAGTAGTACCAGGAACGCTACAAAAGCATTGAGTAATCTGGCTAAAAAGTTAAAGGATGTTGACACAGCACTGGGGAACGTCAATACCGGTGGGCTCAGGAATTATGCTCGTGAAATTGGAAGAGTATCAGCAGCCTTACAGACATTAAACAAAACAAAAGTTAGTGTGCCGGACTTATCTGGATTAACCGGTCAGCTTCGGAGCTTGTCAAAAGTTGACTTTACGACGCTTGGAGCGAGTACGAAATCTTTGCAGAATTTGGCTGCCGGATTAAGTTCTTTAAAAGGTGCTTCCAATGTTTCAATTCCAAAGATTGATACAAAAAACGTCAAGTCAGCAGTAAACGCTATTCAAAAGTTTCAAGAAATTGATGCTGCGAAGATGCAGCCCGCAATAACCGGTGTTGAAAAAATTGCCAATACCATGAACGCTCTTAACGGAATGAACTTCAAAGATTCTAAAATCACGAATGTTATCAATTCCTTAAGTAGACTTGCAACGGCAGATATAAGTAGCTTTGATACTTCAAAGATGGGGGAAATCATTAAAAGTATTGATAGCTTAAATGACATTAGGGACGTATCTTCCAGCGTCAACCGGTTTGTAGGTTCGCTGGCAAGACTTGCTAATGCCGGTGGAAAAGCAGATCAGTCAGCAGAAGGCTTAAAAAAACTCGGAAAGAGTTTGAGAAAAGTTATTAACGGTATGCTGTTTACAGCAAAGCCTTCGGAATCCATAAACATGTTTGTACAATCCATTTCACGGCTGGCAAATGCAGGTGACAAAACTGGTAAAACAGCATCACAATTGGAGAATTTAGCCGCAGAAGTGAAGAAATTCTTTACTTCTATGCAAGATGCTCCGCGGATCAGTGAGAATACACTGAGAATGACAGAAGCTCTCGGGCAGTTAGCGGCGGCTAGTGGGAAAGTAGGGACTTCCACGAATACTGTGGTCAATTCCTTTAACAAGCTTTCCTCTATCGGTTCGGGGCTTTCTTCGTTACTCGGTGGGGTGGCGACAAAAGCAAAGAGTGGACTGGGATTTCTGGCAGCCGGAATCTCTAGTCTAGTCAATAGGAGCAGTGGGCTGAAAACAGCATCTTCCAATGTAGGCTCTTTTATTAAGACCGTCCTTGGCTTCAAAGCGGCTTCAGCTGTAATGAACAAATTCAGCGAAGCTATGGGCGGAAAAGGTATCCTTGAGATTGGTTCCGATATCGCTGAGGTTGAGAACGTTGTAGACGTTGCTTTTGGAAGCATGGCAGATCAAGCGTATAAGTTTGCGTCTACGGCGACAAAACAGTTCGGACTGTCGGAACTGGCAGCAAAGAACTACTCCGGAACCATGATGGCGATGCTGAATGCTTCTGGCGTGACGCAGGAATCCGCTGCGAAGATGTCAACAACTCTTGCGGGATTAGCCGGAGATTTGGCATCTTTTTACAACATTGATACTGATACTGCCTTCTACAAAATCAGGGCGGGCATTTCGGGTGAAATCGAGCCTTTAAAGCAACTTGGAATAAATCTTTCAGTCGCCAACCTTCAGGAATATGCGTTGTCGCAAGGTATTACGACAGCTTACAATTCCATGACACAGGCGCAGAAAACAATGCTGCGCTATAACTACATCATGTCAGTTACAAGTGCACAGCAGGGGGACTTCGCTAGAACAGCCGGTTCCTACGCCAACCAAGTACGTCTCCTCACATTGAATATTCAATCCCTGTCATCTGTAATAGGGCAAGGATTAATCACCGCAGTTCTTCCGGGCATACAGGCTCTTAATGCCTTAATGTCAAAACTTATGCAGGCTGCAGAAACATTCCGTAACTTTATGTACGTTCTGATGGGCAAAAAAATCAAGGGTTCCACAAGCGGGGTCGTAAACGATCTTGCCGGACTGGAAGATTCCTCAGCAGACCTTAGCGGATTACAGGATGCCGGAGATGCAGCAGCTTCTGGGCTGGACGATGCTACTTCATCAGCAAAAGCTCTGAAAAAAGCTCTTTCCGTCCTTCCGTTTGATGAACTGAACCAGCTGACGGATAACTCTAGCTCATCTAGTTCAACGCCTAGCACCGGAAAGGGTAAAACTGGAACCGGTACAACGCCTTCATTGGGTCTTGGCGGAATCACAGACCAGATAGACGATGCTCTGAACAAAGAAGAAACCCCTATCAATAAATGGGCCGAAAAAATCCGTAAAGCTTTTCTCAACCATGACTGGGAAGGACTTGGAAAGATCATTGCAGATATGCTTAATATCGGAATCCGGAAGATTTACGATGTTATTAGTTGGAGTAATGTGGGCCCGAAGATCTCTGCATTTTGTGATGCTTTTACTCGTTCCTTTAACAGCCTTGTCGAAAATATTCACTGGGATAGATTAGGGCGTACTGTCGGTGCCGGTATCAACACTTTAGTCAACACCTTTGAGCTTCTGATTGGCCCGGGTGGCATTGACTTCGTAAACATTGGTAACAAACTGGCAACTGGGCTTCGTGGAATGATTGACGAAGTTAACTGGCCGAACCTTGGTCAAGTCCTTGGCAGTGGTTTTATGATAAGCTGGAATATTCTGGACGGTTTTGTTCAGAAAATGTCTAAAGAGAATAATGCTGGTCTGACTGGCTGGGAGCAATTAGGAACTGCGGTTGCTGATGCCATGAATGGAGCTTTTGGCAGAATTTCATTCTCCAAAATAGCAACTACGATTGCGACCGGATTAAACGGTGCATTCCGGACATTGGCTGCATGGACGCAAAATTTCAACTGGGACGAACTGGTTAATAACATTTCCAACGGAATCAACACTTTTATCGGAAAGTTTAAGTGGCAAGAGAACGGAACATCCTTAAACACTTTCATCACAAACTTACTGGACGCTCTGGTTGATATCGCAGAAACAACAGACTGGGAGTCCTTCGGAAGAGGCATTGGACTATTCCTTAGTCAGATAGACTGGGGAAGTCATTTAAAGGATTTAGCAACAGTATTACTGGATGTTTTGGGCGGTATTTTTTCTGGATTAGGAGAAACTACAGCCGGTAAGTTTGTAGTTGCGTTTGCCGGTGTAGGATTAGTGTCAAAAGCAGATACCTTAGTATCATCTATTTTAGTTGCTATGGGAAAACTGCCGACCGGAACCAGTGCTACGGCAACATTACTGGGAACAGCACTCAGCAAAATAGCGACTGCATTTTCAACAAGTACATTAGGCACAGCTGTTGGGGTTTACGCTCTGGAAGCTGTTGACAAGTTGAAAGCGATCCCGACTACCATAACAACACAGATCGCTCCGAAAATCCTTGAAGTCATAACTACCAAACTTTGGCCAGCTGCAACTGCTTTTGCCGGTTCTATCGGAACTTGGATTACAGGAACATTTGCTCCGGCAATGGCAACCGCATTTTCCACATTGGGCAGCGTGCTGTTTAGCCCGATAGGATTAGCTGTAATTGGCGCTGTTGTGGGTGGGTTCCTTTTATGGAAAAACTGGGATACCGTTACGGAATTTGCCGGTAAAGCTAAGGAAGCAATAGAAAATGCGTTCAGCACTGCCGGGACTTGGCTTTACACACATGGTTCAAACCTTATCAATGGACTTTACAACGGTGCCAAAAACGTGATTTCCACTGTCGGAACATGGCTTAAAACAAACATCTCAGACCCTATTATTGACGGTGTCAAAAATCTTTTCGGCATCCATTCTCCGTCTACAGTTTTTGCGGAGATCGGCGGATATCTGATGTCTGGATTGAAACAGGGAATCTCTGACAGGATTGGAAGCGTAATTGACACGTTCACAAACATTAAGGACACCGTAACCGGCGTATGGGACACTATTAGTTCAAAGACGAAAACAGCATGGGATTCAATCGGCTCAAAAATTAAAGGAGCTTGGGATACCATTACTGGTCAGACAGAAATCAATTCTGCATCCGCAGCTACAAGTGCTGAAAACTCCTTCAGCCGTGTAAGCACATCTGCGACAAAAAACTGGGGAAATTCTTCCCGTGAAGTAACCAAAAATGTCCGCCAGATGAAGATTGACGCAAGCACGGAACTCGGCAGAATGGATGAAACCGTCCGCAGTCACTTTGGAAGCCAGTACAGAATCGCTCTTGGCAAGTGGCAAAATCTTGGAAGGGATATATCTTCTTACATCCGGGGAACCATGAACACGAGCATCGGTGGTGCGATTCAAGCGGTTGTAAGTACTATTCGAAGCAATTTCAGCAATATGTACAGCATCGGGCAAACGGCTATGCAGAATCTCCGAAACGGCATGGAGTCGATTCACATCAGAACTCCACATATCTCCATGGATTACACTGACTGGCAAGAGGGACGGACCCACAAGTGGCGGTACAGTTCAAAAGTTGACTGGTACGCTAAAGGTGGTCTTTTCAATGCGGCATCCGTAATTGGTGTCGGTGAAGCCGGAAAGGAAGCAGTCCTTCCACTGACCAACAAACAGGCAATGAAGAGCATTGCTGACAGCATTACCGGAAACATGCCGGACGGAAGCATCGGACTGGGCAAGGAAGAAATGACACAGGCGGTAACACAGGGTGTCGCTATGGCAATGATGAACATGAACACCGGTGGGAACTCATCTCCACAGTACATTTCCAACACGATTAATCTGGACGGACGTGCTATTGCGAAAGCTGTCACAAAAGCCCAGAACGATAACAACCGGCGAAAAAACCCTAGTCCAGCGTGGTAAAAACCATTGCCATTTCTGCCGGATTGCGGTATAATAAATGAGTAACGAGTAGTACCTATATCTTGTTATATTGTGCGAAAAAAACAAAATATTGAGCAGACTTTTAAGATGATATTTACTTGGGTTGAAACAGTGACCCGTTTCCCGTAATACCGTCTTGGAGTCTGCTCTTTTTTTGTTTCCAAGCTGGTAAAACCAACAGGCTAGACCGATCATCGAAAAGCGTAAACCGTAATGCGCCTGCCTGTTGTTTTTATAAATTACGGATTCTGGCTATTCATGGCAGGCCACAGTGAACCAATACGGAGGTTATCTATTATGAATAAAAAATTATCAGATCTTATTTTATCTACTCAAAGCAATCTTGTTATAAATTCCGAACTAGCAGTAAAAATAGGACTTAATGAAGCTATTGTTTTAAGACAAATTTATTATTGGCTTGAAATTAATGAAAAGTTAAAAAGAAATTATTACGATGGAAAGTATTGGAGTTACAATACCATGGAAAATTGGAGAAAAGAAAATTTTCCGTGGTGGTCAACAAAAACCGTTGAAAGAGCATTTAAAAATTTGGTAAATTCCGGTCTTGTTATTACGGGCAATTATAACAAGGACAGTAGGGACAGAACTAAATGGTATTCTATTGACGAAGATGTTCTTGAAAAAATCTTAAAAGATACTGTTGAAATTTCAACGTCAGATTGTCCGTGTGCAAATAGACAAAATGACGAAATGCACACCGACAATTCGACAGAAGCATTACCAGAGACTACTTACAGAGAACACTATACAGAGAATACAGATAAAGACTTTATTTTATCAAATAAAGAGAAAAAGACTTTATCAAAGAATGATAAAGGTTCAAAGACTTCTGCTACTAATAATATTAATATATTAAATATAAATAATATACCCTCACGGACAACTGAGCAGAAGGAAGTGTACCGCAAGCAAAAACAGAAAAATCGTTCTGAGAAGTACCGGGACGAAGATGTACCACAGATTTTGTACAATAAGTTTAATTCGCTGTATGGTGAACAGGAGAACATTCTGGAAGATCATGACATTTGTCTGACCATGGCAGTTATCGCTTATTACTTCAAACAGTACCGGGAACGCATGGACGAACAGCATATAATGATTTCTGCCGAATACGCAGATCAGTTCATGGGTGTTATCATTGGCGATGATTCACCACTTCTGAAAGCGGACGTGGAAGAAAAAGATGAGCTCCGGTTCTATCAGGACATGATAGACGAGTTCTTCAAGTCAGACCTTGGCCAACGAAACGGAAAAGATTTTGATCGTCATATCTGGTTGTTCTTCTCAGAGAGAAATCAGGACATTTTGTGCGAACGGGTAAAGCAGAAATGGGATGACCAAGAATACATTGATTAAACCAATCCGAAATCCGTTTGAAATACCGTAGGTGATAATTTCCTCACGCAAACGATTCAAATTGATTCAAGCCAAAAACATTACAGTAATTGATTAGAAAGTGAGAAAGAAATGAGTAGACTTGGAAAAGAAATGCCAGCAGAATACTCTGATCAGTTTGATGAACTGAGACAAAACCGGTGTGAAACAAGCTTTTACAAATACGGCACTGCAAAAGATAATTTCGGCGAGAAATTGGTAAATGCCATAGAATCTCATGATATGTGCATCAAAAAATATCTTAAAACCGGCAACACGGAGTATCTTTGCGATGCTGCGAATTATCTGATGTTCGAATTTATGTACCCACAAAAAGACGGTGCTTATTTCAAGGCTACTGATAGTGGTGAAAGTGCCGGAGTAGCAGGAACACCGATAAATCAGTTAAAGGAGAAGTGGTAAAATGAAGAAAATCAAAATTATGTTACTTGCAATCTTATGTCTATGTCTTATCGGCGGGACTACAGGATGCGCTCTGATGGACGATACTATTAATGACATCAAAGGCAATCTGGTTGGAAATGGATATACAATACGCACTTACGACAACTACGGTGAAAAGGTTATGACCACGGTCGGCGACAAGATTAATGTTCAAGGGAATCCGGTTGAGACAACTTCTTACAACAGTGATGGAACTGTGGTTAGCGGATATGAGCTGTCATCCGTGATCACAATCAATATTGACGGCAAGGAAATCCAGAGCTGCGGCGACACCTGCATATTTGAGCAAGATGGTCTGGAGCCGGATGTGGATTTTGAGCAGACTGATATTTACAGTCAATCTACAGGAAAACTTTCTGACAATACTTACGTTGCCGGGATCGTAAATCAGTACAAGAATTATTTTGGAAAATCTAGAGTTGTTGTGATTAAATCTCAGCTCGGGCAACCTATTACAGCATATTCTGGTGACGAAGTATACTGGAAAATTCCGAAGAAGTTGCCGAAAATGACAAAGCTCATGATTGACGGGAAAGCCCTTTACATCCACCGGGCAAACTTTCAGATCATTGACACAGCCTTACTCAAATAAAACGGCTTAAATACGGGCACGATTTTTTTTGAACGTAAAATTCCACGGAAACACAAAAAAATGGATTCTACGTGATTTTGCCTAATCAATTACTGCGATTATCATTGTAGTTTCTCTTTATCAGATGTATAATTGAACTATCAATCCAAGGGAGGAAAAAGAAAATGAAAAAGTGGAAAAAGATTTCAGTGATTTTGCTGGCAATGATTATGGCACTTGCCATGGCGGTTCCGGCATCGGCGGCAACAGTTAAAATTAACAAAACGAAGGCAACCATTTGTACAGGGCGGACATTGCAACTGAAGATGGTCGGAACAAAAGCGAAACCAAAATGGTTCAGTAACTCAAGAAATGCGATTGTGAATAGCGCCGGAAAAGTAACAGCAAAGGCCCGAGGAACAGCTACGATTACTGCCAAAATCGGGAAGAAGAGTTATCGGTGTTTGGTGACAGTAGAAGCACCGAGGATCAGCAGCTCAAACATTTCGCTGTACAGAGGAAAAACGGCACAGCTTAAAATGCTGAATACGAAACAGAAATACAGATGGTCTTCATCGAACACTAAAGTTGCAACAGTTTCGTCAACCGGTAAGATTAGCGGAAAAAGTGCCGGGACTGCTTATGTTTCCGCCAGAAGTGCGTCTGGTAAAACATTTAAGTGTAAAGTCACGGTCAAAAACACACCTAGTAAACTTAAGATGCTTTTGCCAAATCAAAAAGAATGCGGAGATGCAGATTTCTTTATTGAATATAATTCTCAAAGAAGCACGAACGGCAAAATCATACTTATGCAGTTATATAAACAGTTTCCGATGGGATATATCAATTTTTCGGCAAATAATGTTGACCGGGGATTAATGACATATATCTATATTGACGGAACACTCTGGGATCAAAATCATGGTACTTCTGTTAGTGGTGGTGGGTCATTGGACGACATTTATATAAAACCCGGAACACATGTTGTTGAAATGGTGCAATTTGCGAATAATAATCGTTATGGGAAAGTGAAATCGTATCGCAGAGCAATGTACAAAGTGACTTATAAATAAGACCATGGACCGGGGAGAAATCTCCGGTTCTTTCTTTTTACTTGAACATCATATGTAAAAATATGGAATCATATTACGCCAAAAAAGTATAATGAATAATCATAAAGCGTCTATCTTTGATAGGCGCTTTTTTCATGCGCAAAAATGAGGTGATTATTCAATGGCAGACGTTTTTATAAAAATTAATGGTGTAGCAATGCCTTGCCCGTCCTCTTTTACCTGGGGATTGCAGGATATATCAGCGGCAGAATCCGGGCGTACCGACGACACGATCATGCATAAGAATCGTGTTGGACAAAAGAGAAAACTGGAAATCGGCTGGAATGCGCCAGAATGGGAAAAAGCTTGCAAAATCGTGCAGGCGGTAAACCCAGAGTACATTTCTGTTGAATATCCCGATCTCTTGTCTGGAAACAAACACGAAGTCCGAACCTTTTATGTTGGCGACCGGTCCGCTCCTTTTAAGTGTTGGTGGATTGGAAATCAACGAATGGAAGGATTGCAATTTGACCTGATCGAACAGTAGGAGGTGAGAGATTGAGAGATATTTCAAACAGATTCAAGAATGAACAGGATAACGATAACAGGAATTATTTAAAGTACGCAGACATAACGCTGACGGATGGAACGATTATCAATCTTACCAACGCCGATTTTTGGTCAAACGGTATGAAGTTTGAGGATTCCGTGTCTGACGACAACGTTTTCAAGATCGGGTCCGCAAATATCAACACATTGAATCTGTCAATCAATAACTTTGACGGAAAGTATACAGACTATGATTTTACAGACGCTACGGTGATCTGCTATGTAGGAATTGAACTTGAGTCAGAAGATACCAGTGCATTGCTCGATACCACCGGCGATAAGATTCTGGATACGACCGGTAATGAAATCATAGTGCATAAGAATGCTTTGATAGAAAAAATCCGAATATGCACAATGACGGTCATAGATACTCCGTACCAGAATACTACGATCATCGAACTGCAATGTGAAGATAACATGCGGAAGTTCGACCGTGATTATTCTGCAAGTAAGCTGAGGTATCCAGCAACAAGGAAACAAATAATACAGGATGCTTGCAAAGTGTGCGGAGTAACACTGGACACACTTAATTTTTATCAAGATTCTTATCAGATACCAGCAAGGCCCGATGATGAGGCGCTGACCTTCAGACAAGTTATAGCATGGGTATGTCAGATCGGATGCCAGTACGCCAGATGCGATAAATACGGCAGATTGACTATAAAATGGTATGATACGGAAATTGCTGATGCGGACAGAGTAGTTATAAAATCCACTAATGGTTTTACCCCGAACCTGGACGATGTAGTGATAACTGGTGTGCAGGTAACAGAGTATCTGGAATCCACATCTGAAAACGAAGAAGCGAGTTCGTATCTGTATGGAGAAGAAGGATATGTTCTGAAAATCAGTGAAAACAAACTGATTCCGCAAGGAACCGGAGAGGTTGTCGCAAGTATAATCGGTGAAAAATGCATCGGTATGTCTTTTCGGCCGTTTGAAACGGAATGTTTGACCGATATAGTTCTCGAAGCCGGTGATGCTGTTTTAATCACCGACCGAAAAGGGGAAAAATATAAAAGCTTTTTGACAAACGTCGTGCTGCAACCGGGGTCGTTTGAGCAGATTTCCTGCAATGCCGAAAGCGCAGCCCGGAATAGTTCAAAGACCTATTCACTTGTAACGCAAGCGGCTGTCGATGCCAGAAAGTCCGTTTGGAGAGAGCGGACTGCCCGAGAGCAGGCATTGCAAGAGTTTAAAGACCGGCTGGACAATTCCACCGGTGTTTATACCACGGTCCAGACTCAGCAGGACGGTAGCAAGATTTTTTATTTGCATGATAAACCCACACTTGCAGAATCGCAGGCTGTATGGAAGATGACCGCAGAAGCATGGGGCGTTTCGACAGATGGTGGTCAAACATGGAACGGCGGAATGACCGTTGATGGAGATACGATAGTAAGGATTTTGAACGCTGTTGGTGTTAATGCTGACTGGATTAATGCCGGAGCAATCACGGTAACAGACGCCGGCGGAAACATCATCTTCTCTGTGGATATGGACACGAAATCCGTATATCTCGACGGAAGTGTTCAAATTGGTGGAGGGAAATCTCTTGATCAAACATTTGCAAACTATCTCCAAGAGAGCAAGAATTATTCAGACGGAAAACTATCTGACTACGCTGAAACGGTAACTGGCTCACTGGGAGATCTGCAAGACCAGATAGATGGTCAGATTGAAACGTTCTACTACGATTATGAACCTACACTCCAAAACAAGCCTGCATCAGACTGGACAAGTGCAGCAGAAAGAAAGAAGCACATCGGTGATTTGTTCTTTAACAAAACGACCGGTTACGCATATCGTTTTATGCAGGATGGAGCAACGTGGGGTTGGACATTGGTACAAGATACCGATATTACGAAAGCTATGAAAGCTGCTGAGAACGCACAGGATACCGCAGATCATAAGCGTAGAGTGTTTGTGACAAAGCCGCAGCCACCTTACGATATCGGTGATTTATGGTCGCAGAGTGAAGATGAAGGTGGAGATATCCTTACCTGTACAGTTTCAAGAGCAAAGGGAGCATCTTATGTTCAGTCAGATTGGCAGAAGCAGAATAAATATACCGATGATACAAAAGCAGAAGAGGCTCTTGAGGCTGCATCCCTAGCCAGAAACATGACCATGCAGCTCGACAACGACTATCAGGGAATCCCGGTTGATAGCGACGGCAACTATACGGAGTTCCCAGAGTGCGCCACAACGGCAACAGTCATGTACGGTACACAGGATATCACGAATAACTGTACGTATACGATTACGACATCGCAGAACATACAGGGAAGTTGGGACAAGGAAAATAAAACCTATACTGTCACCGGCTTGACCGCAGACAGCGGATGGGTGAATATCAAAGCCGCATATCTGAATAACCTTGTCGTATCGAAACAGTTCTCACTTGCGAAACAGTACGCCGGCAAAGACGGAGCGAACGGCATCCCGGGAAAAGACGGTAAAGACGGAAAGACACAGTACACGCACCTTGCTTATGCCAACAGTGCGGATGGAACGAAAGACTTTTCGGTATCTGACGGAAACCGTGAATATATCGGCATGTACGTGGATTTCGTGGAAGCTGACAGCACTGACCCGGCGAAATACACATGGTCACTGATTAAGGGAGCGGATGGTGCACAGGGTGTTCCAGGAACACCAGGAGCGGACGGAAAGACGCCGTACTTCCATATCGCATATGCAAATAGCGCTGATGGTAGAACAGGTTTCTCCGTGGATGATAGCGTCAATAAACTGTATATCGGGCAGTATACCGATTACACACCGAATGACAGCACTGACCCGACAAAATACAGTTGGACGAAAATCAAAGGCGAGCAGGGAAATGCCGGAAGGACTTACTTCTTTCAGAGTAATGCAGATGTGTTACTGATGGGGGCAGATAAGAAGATAACACCGGCGCCGCTCATTGTAGATTCGTTTTACAGGGACGGCAACGGCGAGATTGCACAGTCGCAAAAAGGTTGGTGGAAACTTGAAAAATCCACCGACAACGGCGCTACATGGTCAGCGCTCACGGTATCGCAGACTGCGGCACTTGATCGATTGAGTATTAACGTCAATAACCTGTCGCTCAAGGCTCACAATATGCTCAAGGTTTCGCTGTATTTCGACCAGGCAAAGACGAAGCTTGCAGACTATCAGACGTTTTCCGTTGCGGTTGATGTGGCATCACTGACACAGGAACAGATAGTTGATATCCTATCAGACGGCGGAAAATTCAAGGGTCTGTATTATGGCAAGGATGAGAGCGAAAACACGACACTGTATATATCTTTCAATGCCATGAAAGGCGGCATTATCAGCCTTGGTGGCGTAAACAACGGTAACGGTCAGCTGAAAATTTACGATGAAAACGGAAATTTGGTGTCAAGGCTTGGATACACCGGATATGTCGTACTTAACAAGAATACAGGAAACCCGATGGTTTCGCTTAACACTGCCGGGTTGCGATTGTATACGGGCTATACAGACGCAAAGAACTACAAGGCTTTGATGCTTGGAAAGTACGGATTATACGCACAGGATGTGTCTGATGGTGTTATTAGAATTTGGCAGGAAGGAACCGGCGACGGTTATGTTGTGAAATATCAAAACGACACGATTTGGATATATACCGACTATCTTACGGCTATGAGCGATGTAACCGTTAAGGGGACTACGGCATTAAAAGACGCTTATGTTACCGGAAAATTTACATTTAAAGATTATGGCGTAGAAGATTCAGGACAAAACATACGAAGAAGACCCGTGGCGTCAGTAACTAATGCAACAAATAGAGTAGCGCACTTGTCATCATCGGTAGAATCTGGAAAGGCAGCGTTAACTATATCGGCGCAATGGGGGTCAACCAACTATAGTTTGAGAAAGTTGTATAATGATTCCGCCTCCGATGTTAGGCTAAAGAAAAATTTTGAAGACTGCGAAGTGAATGCTCTTGATGCAGTTTGCAAAATGCCGGTGTGTTCGTTCGATTGGAAGGAAAACGGCGTTCATCAGCCACTTGGACTTGTTGCGGATGATTTGGAAAAGATAGACTCCTTGCTTGCACTTGGTGGCGGATATAACGAAGATGGAAGCATAAACGCAAAGCAGATTGACAGACTACTTCTGACTGAATACGCAATCAAAGCCATACAGGAACTTAGCGCAAAGGTTGACGAGCAAGAGAAACGTATCAAGGAATTAGAAAGGAGATTACAGTAATGGGTAAATTTAACGAGTATTCACAGAAAGCAACACCTGCGGACAACGACACGATGATGATTTACGATGCGGCGGCGAAGGCAAACAAGCTTTCACCGTTCAGCGGAATCTGGAACTGGATTGTCGGTAAATTGACCAATGCGGTCATCAGTAACTTGCAGACGAGCAACCAGACGGTGGTTGGAGCGCTTAATGAATTAAATAGTAACCGGCTGACCGGTCTGGCAGTAAAAACTAACGAAAAAGCAATTTTGCCTATTCATGTATATTCTTCCGCATTAATACTGGGCACTGTAAATTCAAATGTATTTGGATTCTATCTCGTATCAAGAGGAGAGACAGAAAGCATATATATTACACCTTTAACAAAAAATTCAAAATCAGATGATTTCACAATTACACCGATTGATGCGTATAAAGTGTCTATCCAAACCAAGATAAATACTGAAATGAAAGTTATTTATTAAAATAGTAAGCCTCAAATCAACGAATTTTCAGGTAATATTGATTCTTTAAGCGGAAAATATATTGTCGTAGCAAATTCTTACGCTACTGGAACCCTTCCTAAAAATCTTTCTGGAAACAGGTATTTTATAATGGGCGATTCTCTGATAACTTCTAATGGGATTATATATGGTATTCAAATGGCTATTTGTTTCGGATCAAACAGCATTGCAGTCCGAAACTCTAACTACAACCTCGATGGTTCAAAATCATATGGCGAATGGCGATATATATAAAATAGTAACCGTCTTTTCGACATCTATCGAAACTACTCGTGGAAAACTTCACATTCTATAGATGTCTCGAAAGCGAACACACTATTAATGATTGCCTTTGGCGGGTCAAACGGAGACCAAAGCATAGTATTGCCATTGACAAAAACCGGAACAGACACTTGGCTGTACAACGCAGAATATTTGGCTACTACAAATTTCGCCATTTCCTGCAAAAGTAACGTTTTAACCATAACAAATACAGCAACATTTTTATGCTTTTTGGTTAAGGTGATTTAAAGCCAGTAACCGTCTTCCCATTTAGTTCATTAAAAATTTCATAAAAAGCTACCCCGTTCCCCACGCAGAAACGTGGATTAAAATGTGAAAGGAGTTGATAGAATTGGAGATTAAAGGAATTGACGTATCATCCAATCAGGGAAAACCAGACTGGGCGAAAGTAGCTAAATCCGGTATTAAATTCGCAATCTTGAGAGTGCACCAGAGGTCCGGCGTTGACGGATCATTCGAGTACAACTACAAGGGATGCAAGAGCAACGGAATCCTTATCGGCGGATATAAGTATTCATACGCCCTGACACCGGCACAGGCTATTGACGAAGCAGAAGATGTGATTGCCGCGCTCAACGGACGCGGACTGGACTTTCCAGTGTTCTACGACCTTGAGTGGTCTAATCAGCGAAAACTCGGCAAACAGGCAGTCGAAAACATTGCAGTCGCATTTCTGACCAGAATGAAGAAAGCCGGTTATAAGGTTGGTATCTATTGCAATTATGACTGGTACAAGAATTACTTGACAGACGCTTTGAAGCAGTACGACTGTTGGATTGCCAACTATCCAAAAAAAGGACTGGATAACGGAACATTACAAGAACGGTTGAGAGTTCCGGTTGGTGTAGGCTGGCAGTATTCCAGCAAAGGGAAAGTATCCGGAATCAGCGGAAATGTTGATATGGATGTGTTCTACAAGGACTATAGAGGAACAACACAGAAAGGAGAAACAAAAATGGTAAAAATCAGTAACTGCGGACATGATGAGAACGGAAGGTATGCAGGTGGGAAAGCAGGAGATCAGACTGGTACAGAATATCGGATCATGAATTGGTATAGTAGACCGTGGCTCTGCGTTCTGAGATTTGAAGATCCCAAAACTGCGGCTATGATCGCAGACATGGCGACAAAAGCGGCGCAGAACAATCTCATCGGGTACGATCAGGGTACTGCCGGAAACAGCAATGACCGGTATTCGTTCTGGCAGCACTTAAAGGCAAGTAACTACGATCCGGCGCAGATCACAATGGCCTGTGAATCTGATTGCAGCGCGAGTACAGCTGCTATCGTCAAGGGTGCTGGATATCGTCTGAATAACGCAAAGCTCAAAGCAGTCAGCATTTATCTGACAACACGAAACATGAGAGCCGCAATGAAGGCTGCCGGTGCGAAAGTCCTGACGGACAGCAAGTATCTGACATCTGGCGACTATCTGAAAGCAGGAGATATCCTTCTGAACGATAATCACCACGTGGCTATCGCTGTTACCACCGGTGCAAAAGCAAGTACACCTTCAGCAACACTCACCGGCACCTTCCAGACAAGGCTTCCGATTCTGAGAAAAGGCAGTTCCGGAACAGCTGTAGCGATGCTTCAGGCGATGCTGGGAGTGGAAGTTGACGGACAGTTCGGGAATGATACGTATAACTCCCTTAAAGTTTTCCAGAAAAATGTTGGGGTAAAGGCAAATGGAACTTGCGGCATTGATACTTGGAAGAGAGTGATTGAGCATATGAAAGCCAACACGAAATGATGTTCTGATTGATTTTTCATTCAAAATAGGTTATACTACCAATAGTCACACAGGAATTGAACTTATGATGTATATATTCTATGTAGCTAGCACAAGTGAAGAGTGCAGACTGATTCCACCGTGCATGAACGGAAGAGCTGTATGTCCCAATTCGGGGGCTGTTAGCAGCGGCACGAGCGGACGGTCAAAGAAAGAGTTGGGCATAAAAACCCGACTCTTTTCTTATTCTTCAAGATATTCTTGATATATCTGTTCTATTTCTCTTTTTCGGTTCTGTGATATTGAAACGATATCACCAGAAATCATCTTGATGTCAGATGCAATGTTTGCGATGTAATCCATGTTTACGATATAACTGCGGTGACACCGGACAAAACGCCGATCCAGAACTTTTTCTATCTCATGCAGACGCCGGTAAAAGCCGTACTGATGCCTGTCCGTGCAATGAATGATGCACATTTGACCACGGCTTTCTATATATTCGATGTTTCTGAAGAAAACCCTGTGGAAATCACCTTTGAATTTTACAGTAAGCATCCGTTCTTTCAATCTTCCGAGCGTAGTATCAATTACGGAAAACACCCTTCCATTTTCATGCCCTTTGATAACATACTGCGCTGCCCGAACGTCAAAAGCATCACGCATATAACTGCCACTAACTGTCCAGAACATCAAACTGCCGGAGTAACCAGAGCCACGTAACTTATATGCTACATCAACACCATTTTCACCGTCTTTTAAAATGATATCCAACACGATTAAGTCAAACCATTCACCGTCTTTCACGTCATCCACAAGAGGGATGCCAGAGGTGTATTCTGAAATCTGATACGTCCGGTCACCCTTTTTCTTCAAAAATGACTCGGCCCTTGCTTTGAAATAATCAATGTCAAGCTGATTGTCGTCAAGTATTGCTATTCGCATTTATATCACACCCTTTTTTTTTATTATGCGAAAACACACTATTTATTCAATTTACCAATTTTTATAGTGAAATGTTGTAGAATATATAATGTAGATGATGTTTATACAGACATTATACTACAGCAGTTTAATACTGTAAATGGGCTGAATTGCCGGAAATTTATCAAAGCTGCTCTCCTGTGATAAAAAAAGTGCTTAAATATCCGGCAGTCAGTCCATAAATAAAAGATATGAGAAAATTATATTTTACTTCTGATATGATATTAAATCTGTAGTATATTCACCTTCATATTCAGCCAACGGTCTGATTGTTAATGCGAAATCTACTTTTGATATTTCAGAAATCTCGTTCATTGAAAGGAAATCGTCAGTTGGAGTTAAGGTTATAATTGTTTTACAATTATTCAGCAAATATTTGTTGCACAGTTCATAATTCACATCGGAAGTTGTAAAGTCATTATAAGTTTCAGAAACTACATCGTAAACAAAATATTGACCAGTTGTATTCGTGATGCAAAACGTGAAACTGTTCTCTTTTGATGATACAAAATCAACGCTAATACCATCTTTATCATATATGTTTTGAACGTTGCTTAACACAGGTGAAGATGTTTCCGTGGCTCCAGTTACATCAACATGCACCTGACCACTATCAAAAGCTTTAAAGCTTTTTGAATTATCATAAGCCCACAGCAAAATATCGAAGCTGCTCAATTCATCCATTTGATAATCTTTATAAAAATTGGTTTTTTCCCAAGCGCTGGTAAGTTCTATAGTAGAATTTGCTTTTTTACCTGGTGCAACATCGGCAGAATTAAGACCATATTGGTCACCACCAGCCATGATGCCGTTTATGGCATATGCGTAAGGTGCAATACCTAAATTCAGATCAGAATTGTTTTCGATATACAAACCAATGGTTCCTTTTGATGGCGACTCTGTTAAGCCTTTTGTTTCGACGTGTACTCCGTTTTCATCATATAAAACAAAGTCTTCTGCAAACGTCGAGATAGAAGTGGATGAAACCAAAATACTTGTGACACCAAGTGCCGCTAATAATTTTAAATGCTTTTTCATAGTAAATCCTCCTTAGTAAAATTTGTATATATTATATCATTTAAAGCACAAGTAGTATAGTGAAATATAATAAAATTCGAGGTGTTATCATTGAAAACATTCAAACAAATTCTAGCCATTATCGGAACTATATTATACGTCAATTACATCATCAGTTCACCGGTATGCGTAGAAGAATATACAAACAGAGGTACTAGCATTTGTTCCGAACAACATATGCACAGACAACCAACAGTCAAAAGAAATGTCACGAAACAGATGCAGCATATTCCTATGTTTGTATTTTATTTTGCTCCAAAGAGGAATGATTTTACTTTTGCTATCACGAATAATTTCTATGCGATTGTAAATATTCCGGTATACCATTGGCAATTACCTCGTGGAAATATCATTTCATCCCACTTATTCCGTTTTATTAGGATATAATGCAAACATAAGTTCGTGGTATGCTATCTGCTAATCGAACATATACTTTAATGTAGGCAGTAGTTTGCAAACAGGGAGGACTATTTTATGGACTATAAGAAAGAGATTATAAAAATGATAGATGGAATTGAAAGTCAAAAGATTTTACGTTATATTTATATTATCGTAGCTGATATTTACAATGATTTACGGAGGTAGGACATATGGACAAAGATTTATTATATTCCGAAGAAGAGCAAAAGAAAATAATCGCAAAGATGGAAGACCCATCAAACAAAGCAGGTCTTCCATCAGCAGCACTTATGTATGTAATCATTGATATGCTTGGTGCACAAGCGAACATGATTCAATCGTTGCAAGAATCTATTCAGCGGTTGGAATCAAAAATCCGATAGGTTTTTTGGGACGGTCATTTTCTTTTGGAACAGATGTAAGCAAAAAATTCAGTTGATTAATGTGTTGAATAAGCGTTGACATATTCCCGTCAACATATCCCTTAAAGATCATAAGTACGGACTTCTCGTATCCTATTTCAGTGACGTGCATAGTAACTGATTGACCGAAATTGGTAAGCAGAAGTCCTACTTCATGTTCAGAATCAAGCTTCGATTCAAATTCTTTGATGTATTTGCAGAGAATTTCAAATTGCGTATCTGAATATGAATACGCCAAGGGAATCGGCTCGATATCGCCAATTTGTTTCATAGCAGTTTCGTAAATGGTTTTAGGATAAAAGCGGGAATCCTCGGCAATTCAATTACCGAGATGAAAGCGTAAACTGTGCATATCTGCACTCATAATAAACAGAAATAACAAAACGGTTTTCGTTCAATTTTCTCCTATAAAAGCTTTCTATAAAAAGCTGTATCCAGCATTATAAAAAAGAAAGTATGTTCGATATTTTATTGCAGAATTTTCGATATCATGGTATACTATATGCATGAAAGAAAATCTTATACATTACCGCACTTGTGTGTGCAATATTAATTACCATATGGTATGGTCGGTAAAATACCGGCGGAAGATATTAAATGCGGAGATCGAGGCATATCTGCAGGAACTGGTGCAGGAGATCGCAGAGGATAAGGGCTTTACGGTCCATCTGTTTGAATGTGGGGAAGGAGACCATGTACACTGTTTTGTGTCAGCCCCTCCGAAATTGTCCATAACTGCGATCGTGAAATACCTGAAGGGGATATCCGGCAGGAAACTTTTCGAACGTTTTCCGGAAATAAGAAACCAGCTTTGGAAAGGGGAGCTGTGGAACCATTCCTATTATGTGGAAACGGTCGGATCTGTATCGGAAGAAAATATCCGCAGGTATATCGAACATCAGAGCAAAGCTTACTGATACGATGGAGGAGAGGAAATGCTGCTGTCAAAGAAAACATCCATAAAGGTCAGCCGGGAATATGCGAACCTCATCGGGCATATGTGCTATGCAGCATCCAAGCTCTGGAATGTCTGTAATTACGAGCGTCAGCATTACAAAGAAACCGGGATGGAGCAGTATCCGGACTGGTATTATCAGAAAAAAGCCCATAAAGAGGATCTGTGGTATAAACAGCTCCCGTCCCAGACCGCCCAGGAAGTCTGTAAGCTGCTGGACAAGGCATGGAAATCTTTTTATGCCCTGAAAAGATCCGGAGGGATCGAGACTCCCAGACCGCCGCGGTTTAAGCAGAAAAGTATCCCCATTACCTATATGCAGATGGGGATCGCGCATGAAAGGGATACGGGCAGAGTCCGCCTTTCCCTTCCAAAGGCATTAAAAAAATATATGGAAGAAACATATCAGATCCATGAAAGATTTCTTTATCTTGAAAATAAGATCTTCAGGGACATGGATCGGATCAAACAGATGCGGATCTATCCGCCGGAGAAGGGAAATTGTAAAATCATAGTTGTTTATGAGGTTCCTGACCAGGAAGAACTTCCACAGAACGGACATGAACTGTCTATTGATCTGGGGCTTCACAACCTTATGACGTGTTATGATTCTGAAAATGGGAAGACGTTTATCCTGGGCAGGAAGTACCTTGCGTTGGAAAGATATTTCCATAAGGAGATTGCAAGGGTGCAGGCCCGGTGGTATGGGCAGCAGTCCGGAAAGGGAGTAAAACATCCGGTCACATCAAAACATATCAGGAAATTATATAGGAAAAAACAGGATTCGGTAACAGATTATCTGCACAAAGTCACAAGATATCTTGCAGAATACTGCCGGGAACGAGGGATCACTTGTGTTGTTGCAGGGGATATCCGGAACATCCGGAGAGAAAAAGACCTGGGACACAGGACAAACCAGAAGTTTCACAGTCTGCCGTATAACAGGATCTACACCATGCTGGAATATAAGCTGAAAATGTATGGGATCCGTTTCGTAAAGCAGGAAGAAAGTTATACGAGCCAGTGCAGCCCACTGTCACCGGAAGTAGGGAAAAGATATGCAGAACCGTCCAACCGGAAAGAGAGAGGACTGTACAGGGATGGAAACAGAGTTTATAACGCAGATGCCGTAGGCGCATATAATATCCTGAGAAAATATCATTCCGTGTCCGGAGTGAAAAAAGAACTGTCCGTAACCGGACTGAAAACACCGGAAATAATAAAAGTAGCTGTATAGCTCTAACGAGCAGGCAGTAGTGGTGTCATGGATGCACCCTGAAAAAAAGGCGGTATCCCGCCTTAATTCAGATGCTCTGGTAACTCAGTTACCGAGTAATTCACTATCTAACATAACGCACCTCACTCACTTAAAAGATTAATTAATTCAATAACGTGTTTCTTTTTGGCATCGGACAGCCCGAAGTATTTCTTTAACGCATCGGACAGTTCGGTGTCTTTTCTTATTTGCGCAGTCAAATGTGCAGATTCATCGGAAAAATCTTGTTCCGGCTCTTTCCCTGTCATCAGATAATCTACGGATACGTGGAAGAAATCTGCGATTTTTTGGAGCTTATCTTGCTTTGGAGTATACTTCCCTTTTTTCCAACTGGTTAATGTAGCAGTAGAAATTTCAGTTCCTCTGGAAACCTGACTGGGAGTTACTTCTCTTTCTTTACATAATCGTTCAAAGTTCTCGTAATACATGGATTTTCTCCTTTGTGAAAAGAACTAAGAAATCTTAATTTAATTATTGACATACTAAGAAAACTGTGCTATTCTTTAGAAGAACTAAGAAACCTTAGAAATATCGCAGTAAAAAATTAAGAAATCTATATAATTGTTTGTTGGTAGCTTCATTATATAAGAAATCTTAGTTACTGTCAAGAAAGGAGTGAGAACTTGTTTAACTATATGGTTTTCGAAAAACTTTGCAAGGATGCAGGAGAAACTACTTATCAGGTTTGCAAAGATACGGGGATTAAATCTTCTACAATCGCTAATTGGAAAAAACATTCAGAAACAAATGGCAAAAATGGATATGTTCCAAAAGCGGATAAGATTCTGTTAATCGCAAATCATTTTAATGTTTCTTTGGAAAAATTTATAGAGCCATAGAAAGGAGACTAATGGGCGAATTAATACCGATTAATTACGATGGCGAACAGCCTACAGTGTCAGCAAGAGAATTACATAAGGGACTGGAAATTAAAAGCAAATATGCAGATTGGTTTAAAAACATATCAGCGTACGGATTTACTGAAAATATCGACTATTTTACGGTTTCTAAAAATTTAGAAAACGGTGGAAGAACGATAGAACATGAGATTTCTGTAGACATGGCAAAGCAGATCTGTATGATCCAGCGTTCCGAAAAAGGAAAGCAGTATCGCCAGTATTTCTTAGATCTGGAAAAAGCCTGGAACACGCCGGAACAGGTATTTGCCAGAGCGTTGAAGATGGCAGACCAGACTATTGCGAAGTTGAAAGATACAAATAAGTCTCTTACGGAGAAAATCGAAGCAGACAGACCGAAAACAATTTTCGCAGATGCTGTATCTGCAAGCCACACGTCAATTCTTATTGGTGACTTGGCGAAACTTATCTGCCAGAACGGATACCAGATAGGACAGAAACGACTATTCCAATGGATGAGAGATAATGGTTACCTGATGGTTTCTGGAAACTCACGGAATATGCCGAAACAGAAATATGTTGAACAGGGATTGTTTGAAATCAAAGAATCCAATGTTCAGAATCCGGATGGTTCGGTCAGAATCACACGAACAACAAAAGTCAGCGGAAAAGGGCAGTTGTATTTCGTGAATAAGTTTCTGGGACAGGAGAATAATTAATGAAAGATGAACCAAATAAGCAGTTCTCTACATTTAAAGAGGATTTTGAAAATATCGGCATCCACCTCACAGACGAGCAATATTCAGACCTTTGTGACATTAACTTGTTTATGAAAGGAATGCCAGATATTCCAGTGTACAACATCGTACTGATACTCAAAACGCTTGGATTAATTCCAATCAAAATGCCAGATAAGGAAAGCAGTCAGAAGCGCGACTCCAATACCAAGGGATGTTTTGATAATGAATTTGAGAGAAAGTTTGGAAAAATCAAAAAGTGATTTCTTTGCTTTGTCTTGCTTGGAAACATAGGAGTTTTTCCCTAAATCAGTCAAGTATATATTGGCTAAGTCAGTATTTACAAGACTTCGAGATTTAAGAGATTTCACGTAGTAGTTGTACGTCTGGTGATCGAGACCAGATAACTGTAATAGGTCGTATTGATTCATGAAATCGTTGACAGCATTTTGAATCAAAAGACCGAGCAAGTCATTTTCATTTTGAATTTGCAAATTTTTATCTCCTTTCATTTTACTCGGCATGGCGGTGCCTGTAAATACATTATAGGTAGATAAGAAAAGAAAAACAATAGAAAGGAGCCGTATGAAAGCATCGAAAATTGAAATCCGTCAGGTAGACGGTGAAAAAGGAATCTTCACAGAAATTCTTGTAGACGGTCACAAACTTGAGGGAGTAAGAAGCTTCGAATTAAAACAGGGAGTTGGTAATTCCGTTCCTATTCTTTCAATTGATCTGAATGCCTTAAATTTATCCACAGACTTGCAGACGTTGCAGGTAAACCAGAAAGGCATCGGAGAAATCGAAAGTATTAAATTCAAGGGACAGGAAATGCCAGTTGAGTTTGTACAAAAAGAAGAAAAGGGTTCCAAGATGGTACGAACATCAAAGAAACCTATTTCCTTATCATGCTTGATTAAGAAGAAACCTATTTGCCAGATGGATATTTTTCGTTGAATGCTTCTAACGCAAATCCATAAGCGCTTGTGTATTCTTCGAAATAATCGACATTGACATGAACTTTGCCCGAATCAATTTGAGCTTGACGTTTTAAATGGCACGCGTCAATGCAAATTGCAACGGCTAAATCATGTGCACGTTTTTCATTATCGGTCATTTTTACACCTCCCTTCGGAGAATATTATATCACATCGCAAAAAAGAAATGGCAAACTAAAAAAGAAACAATCAGGAGGTAAAAATCAGATGATTAAATGCGAAAAAGGAAACGTATCAATCAACGGTGCGGGAAATGAAGTCATCCACGATCTTTCGGAAATCATATCTCGCACATACAGTTCCTTCTCCAAAGCGTTCGGAGAGGAAAAAACAAAGCAGATGATTTTTAAGGCGGTAAACGCCGGGATGGGAGCGGACAAATGACAAAAGCAGAGAAATTTAACCTTTATGCTGATACCTTATATGGAATGTGCCGGAAAGCACAGGACACAGTTCCAGAAGCGTGTGTGTCCTTTGAATGTAGGGGTTTCAATAGCGAAAAATTAGGAAAGTATCGTTCGATATACATCGGTATCACAGAAACTGGTGGCAGCAGAGAATATTACTATGTGTGTGAAGCATTAAGTAATATGGAGAAAAAATTCACGCTTGTAAAAACCATGTTGAACAATCTGTTACTTGAAGCCCCGTGTCCATACTGTGAAAAGGAGGAATAGGATTGATGGATGTAGAAAAAGAAAGCTCCGTGGATTTCATCCCGGAGACCATTGAAGAAGAATACGCCCTGTTGGCAGGCAGATTAAAAGCTGTTGAAGCTTATCTTGACGCTTCAGATAGCGATTACGTCAACAAAAACGTTCTGGCTGCCATGTTAGGCATTTAAGTTGTAAGTAGCCCCGGCGGTGCAGGAACACCAACCGGAGCATGTATCTAACTTAGCTTGAGTAAGTTAAATACAAGATGATTATATCATACCTTCTTGTATTTGACAAATAAAAACACAGGAGGGCATTTTTAATGTCTAAAATCACTAAGGAAACTGGTAAAACACTTGCTTCTGAGATTATCGAAGATCTTGAGAAAGAAGCAAGAAACAAAGATCTGGCAATCATTGCTCTGTTGACTACAGTGCTGGCAATGGGGTTGTTGGGGAAAGGAAAAAAATGAGAACTTACTTAGAGGGGCTTGCAGTGTTCGGAGTTTCTGGTCTGGCAATCGTGTTCTTTGCCGTATGCTGGGCTGTGACTGATTTGGATGCACTCACAATTCTGGCGTTGGATTATATCTTAATAAGTACAGCCGGACTGGCAGTGATGCTTAAAATCAACGACTTCGTGCACGACATTAAAAGGAAGGAAAAAGAAAGCAAAAATGGGAGATTTAAACAGAGCAACATTGACCGGATTCGTAACTGATTCGGCGGAAGTCAAATTTAAGCCAAGGAAGGGCAAAAGCTTTCTAGTCGTCAGAAGTGACCGCTTTAGTGGAACACCGGACGATATCATTGTTGAGATCCCGAACAGACTCAAAGGTACGTTCCGGGAATGGAATTGGATAAAGGTTTCGGGAAGAATCCGTTCCAAATGGGTCAGAGCAGACCACCAAGAGAAAAAGTATATGTATCTGGAAGCATATGATGTCAGCACGGAAGGAACGCTTCTTGTGAATACAGTAGAAATGACTGCAAATATTTGCAAGAAGCCAGTGCTGAGAGAAACACCGTTAGGAAGGACACTCTGTGAAATTTGTGTGGCAATCAATGGGTACAGACGGTCAGAGTACATTTCTTGTATTTCATGGAGAGATCTGGCGGTGAAAGCTTCTGAATGGAAAGTAGGTACAAAAGTTAGATTAAAGGGACGTATGCAGAGCCGTGATTATTGGAAAAGGCAGTCAGATGGTTCTTATGTTAGAAAAACGGCATACGAAGTTTCAGTAATAGAGATGGAGGAAATCAAAGATGAAAAAGGTAACTTTGAAAAAACTGAGCGTTGAAAATTACAAAAAATTTGAAGCAAGAGAATTTGATTTTGCCGGAAGAACAGAAGTTTCCGGAAGAAACAGACAGGGTAAAACTTCTCTGATGGACGCATATTTTGATGTCCTGACCGGAAAACTGGCAGATGGAACACTTCCGAACAATATCCGCCGGAAGGTTGACGGTGAAGAAGTTAATGATCCAGTGGTGAGAGAACTGGTTATTGACGTTGACGGAACGGAATATGTTGTCCAGAAAAAGACCAAGAAAGGAAAATCATCAAATACGGTTGAATATTACGTCAACGGAATTAAGCGGAACAAAACCGAGTATATGGAGATTCTTAAAAGGATTGCCGATCCTGATACGATTGCCATGTGCAGCAACGCCAGAGTGTTTTTGAATGAGATCCAGAAAGCAACAGCAAAAGCAAGGGAAACACTGGGGGGAATAGCTGGATTCAGTGAATCACAGTTCAGAGCAGAGCATCCGGAATATGAATGGATAAAGAACGAAGGTGTGGAAGGAGATTCTATCGAAGAAATCTTAAAAGCCCGCAGAAGAGACCTGAGAAAAGCCAAGTCAGATGTTGATGATATTGCAAAGCAGATCAGAAAAGAGCAGGGCCGACAGGTTGAATGCGATGAAACACTTCCGGCACAGAGGGACGACCTTCTTGATCTGCTGAAAGAAAACGAGAAGCAGGAAAAAGCACTCTGCGATGCTTCAAGGGAATACGACCGGATTTCTATTGAACTGGCAGGACTGAAGCGTTCACGTGACGCACTGGTTGAGAAAGCTGGTAAAACAGCCAGAGAAAAACACGACAGAATAACTTCCTTATTATATACGCTGAAATCCGACAAGAAAAATGCCGAGAACAAGTTACGACTTGCCGGAATAGATCTGGAATACGCCAGCAAAGGGATTGAGCGACATAAGGCAGCACTGGCACAGGCCAAAAGCAAATATACAGAAGCATTAAAAGAGAAGTGGGGCGGAGATACCGAACTTACTGCAATCCGTGGAGAAGAATTTGATCCGGCATCAGCTGTTTGCCCGACTTGCGGACAGATGCTTCCAGAAGAGGCTGCAAAGCGAAAGTTTGAGTTTAATAAACAGACCAGAATCTCCAAAATGTTAGAAGAGAAAGAACAGTTTGAGAGAAACAAACGAGCCAAGTTGGAACAGATCACTGAGGACGGAAACGAAGCTTCAGAGGGATTAAAAACAGCGAATAAAGCAAAGAAAGAAGCTGAAGCAGCTATCGAAGCTGCCAAGAAAGAGATAACATCTCTGGCGCTTGAAATTGCAGAAACAGAAAAGGAAACAGAGAAACCGATTCCAAAACCGGATATGTCTGGTGATGAAGAATACAAGGCTGTTTGCGACAAAATTTCAGCACTGGAAGAAAGTATCAACGGAATCGGAAACGGCGAAAATGACAGGATTTTGTTAAGCAACAACCGTCATTCTCTGGAAGTAAAACTCAGAGATGTTGAAGCAAAGATTAAGACTCAGACCGCAAGGCTTGAAGAAAAAGCCAACAGCCTTGAAGCACTACAGGAAGAGCAGAAGAAACTTTCACAGAAACAGGCGGATATTCAGCAGAAAGTAGATCAGCTGACTGACTATTCCATTGAGAAAAATAAGGCACTGGCAGCAGTGATTAATCCGCACTTCAAACACTTCCACTTCCAGTTCCTTGACTACACACAGGACGGAGAACCGATGGAAACTTGCCGGATGATCTGCAATGGCATTGATTACGCAAACGGTCTGAATCACAGCGACCGGATTCTTTGCGACATTGACCTTGTGATGGGGCTTCAGGAGATGAACGACTTACGACTCCCGGTTTGGGTCGATGATACCGAAAGCGTAAATTCGGACAGGATTCCAGGATTAGACACACAGATGATTCTGCTGAAAGTTTCGGATGGGGAATTGGATGTAAAGACATTATAAAAAGGGAAAGCCAGAAACACAGCGGCCTACCCCAATTAGCTTAAAAAACTGTTTTAATCAACAGCCGTTCACTATTGCGAGTAGTGGAAAATGCAACAAATTAAAAATAATCACTCGCCAAAACCTGTGTTACCTGCGAAATGCAATTTGAGGGTTGAGAGCCCTGGCAAATAACACAGGTACGGAACACCATCAAGTCAGTGCGTTCCCTGTTGCCTGGTTGAGAGGTATAACAAATAACATAGGTACGAAACGTATGAAATATATTCTATTATACAAGGTTCGGTTGAGAGCCATAACAAATAACACAGATGCAATCACGCAAAAGCGCGTTGGCAAATATAAATAACGAAAAGGAGAATTAAAATGGCAGAAACTTATGACATTTCAAAAGCAACAAAAGCACAGGAAAAATATTGCATGGAAAAAGGTTATCCACATTTTGCACCGAGAAATGGTATCTGTTGGGATTGCCGTCAGAATATCTATTCCGAAAATGGAAGAACCAGATATGGCAAAGAAACTCACGGCATCTCGGTTGAAAGCGCTGGAAATCACCTGATTATAGGGTGCCCGTTTTGCAATAGAACTTATTGTGAATAATAGAAAAGGAGAATTGTTATGGCAAACAAAACACAGGTAACAACAGCAGGAGAACAGCAGGCAGCAGTTGTAATTAACAACCATTTTATTGACGGACTGACCAAACAGCTTGAAGAAAAATGTAAATATGGTCTTTCTTTTCCAAAGGACTACAATCTTAGCAATGCACTTATGGGAGCGTATTTGGTGCTCAAAGAAACAAAAGATAGAAATAATAAGCCGATTTTGGAATCTTGTAGTCAGATTAGCATTGCAAATAGCCTTATGAATATGGCAACACTTGGTTTGTCAGTACAGAAAAAACAGGGGTATTTCATCGCTTACAGCGGTCAGTGTCAGTTCCAGAGATCATATTTCGGAAACATGACGATTGCCAGAAGATACGGAATGAAAGACATTCACGCGGAGATCATCTACCAGGGAGATAAATTCAAATATCATATTGAAGATGGAAATAAGGTTCTGGATTCTCACGAACAGGATTTTATGAACATTGATAACGAAAAAATCCTTGGAGCATACGCAGTTGTGCTGATGGAAGATGGAACGAAACATCTGGAGGTAATGAACATCAAACAGATTAAACAATCTTGGTCACAGGGCTTCGGATACAAGGAAAATGGGAATGGCACACACCAGAAATTCACTGACCAGATGGCGAAGAAAACTGTTGTCAATCGTGCCTTAAAACAGATCATCAACACTCATGGTGATGTTTTCGTGCAGGAAGCGGACGATGATACAGAAACAGTTTCAAGAGATGACTCTTTTGCAGCTGATGTTGCATATGATATCGAGCAGAACGCCAACACTGAAGAATTTATCCCAGAACCAATGACAATCGAGGAACAGCCGAAACAGCCAACGGTCGCAGAAACTGTCCAGACAGTAGAGAAAGAACCAGTTCCGGCAGCAGGTAAAGAACCAGAGATTCCAGATTTTATGAAACAGGAGGAAATGTGATATGAATAATAGTGAAATTTTAAAGAAAGCAAAGGAACTGGTTGAGCTTCTGGAAAAGCAGGAAAAATCATGCAAGGTGAGATTATCGGAACTTAATTCGGGAGATATCTTCCAGACTACCGGAAAGCGAAAATACAAGGTCTTGGAACAGTACACAGAGCATACCAAGATCATTTCACTCGGATTCGTGAAAGAGAATGTGAAATTTGATGATGATACAACTGACTATAACAAATCATCCTTGAAGAAACTCTGTGATACTGAAATTCTGAAAGATTTTGAAAAAGAGTTTGGAGAAGAGAATATCGAAACTGACATAGTAGATTTGATCACCGTGGATGGACAGAAAATCGGAGAAACGGAATGCAAAGTTAGACCACTGACGTTTGATGAAGCGCGTAAATACACAGATATCACACCGAATCCGTGTTTAAACGATTGGTATTGGACATTATCGCCAT
>ERZ791911.101-NODE-101-length-83090-cov-5.815801_pt1 | contig 83090 bp, 62 predicted proteins | sample MGYA00510142_ERZ791911 | MGnify/ENA primary metagenome ERZ791911 (study PRJEB30046, sample SAMN00792056) | human gut metagenome | study: EMG produced TPA metagenomics assembly of the A metagenome-wide association study of gut microbiota in type 2... | reverse complement strand
ATATCAGTAATTATCTAATGCATCCAACCATAAATAGTTATTCAACATTCACTATATAGTAGAGGAACCTGAAAAGGCCCGCGGCTTTGAAAGAAAGCATTCCATATATTTCCAAGATGGCCATAGGAAATGCAGGAATGGAATGCCGAAATTCAAAAAAGGTACCGCCTTTCTCCCCTCTACCTTTTCCGGAAAGGTAAAAAATAGCGAGTACTAAAAAACACAAAGAAACTCAGGACTCCAGAAATCCCCTACAGGGCAGAAATGACGGGAGACTCATGTATGGCGCGCGCCGTCGTACCTCGTACAGCAGCGGCCGTAGACCATGCAGACACCGAACTCATTGGGCATGACGGGCAGTTGGAGACACCGGGTTTCTTTGTGGTGGTTCTTGAAGTAAACACTTTTATCGAATCAATCCTGTTTTATAAAGCTAATTCCTGCTTCTTTATAAGCCTTCCATTCATCTTTGAGTTTTCCCTTTGGTAGTATTTCATAGATAAATAGCCAATTCCTATCGAAATCACTTGGATCTTCTGCTAGTTTTTCTGCATTCTGTTTCAAAGCGTCCTTTCCATCCAAATTATTAGTACGTTCTGCATACATCAGCCCCAGTATTTTACATATACAAGAATCTGAAGAAACAATATCATCGAAATTTACATCTGGTAAGTTAAATCCATATCGCCAGGCAAAATATAATGCAAAATAGATTTTTTCTACATTCTTATGCATAACTCCATCTTTGTAGCTAAGATTTGAAAACTCCTTAATTTTACTAATCGGTACATTGAACTTATCAAAGACATATTCTTCCAAATGATGAACAAGATATGGATAGACATATGCAAGATGTAATAGCATCTTGACATAGTAATCTTTAGCCGTTTCTTTCATCTCCTTACCAGATAATACCTTTAATGCATAAGTTAGTGGAGCTGCATTCTTTTGATTGTCTTCCATTAATGAAATAGCAGCAGATAAGTAACCTGCCACATCATGATAACTAAGCAAATCCTTATTGCAGTATATTTCCTGTATATTTCTGAGTTTCTGCGTCCAATCATGGTTAATGGCAAAAGGAAGTTCCTCAATGATTGTCTTTCTTTCGTTCAAAGAAAGATCATACTTCGACAATTCTTCACGAAGCTGTTCAATAAATCCCTGTGCGTCATCATAGCAATCTACATAACAGGTAAAATCGTCAATAGCTCTAACATACCGCCACCCAGCATCGTACATAGACTGATCCACTCTGGTTAAGATGATTTCAGAAATCAAATTAGAGGCATGTGGTCCGATTAATATACCATGTGTCTGTCCATTAGTACAGCGTTGACATGCTTTATCAATAACATCGGTCCAATTTCCATTTCCGATGCCACTCCTTGCTTCAGATTTACCAATCAATGCCCACGGAATTGCATGTGTATAAATACTTGGAAAGCAGGTAGATATATCAGTTTTAACAACATATTTCTTCCCTTGTATCAGATCCGGCATTGGTTCACCATCTGATTTCCAGTTTTTATAATTCATGGAAAATAGAGGTCCATCTTCCTTCATTTTTCTCAAATGTATACGGCTTATAATATAGTCTTGATTAGAGACCGAATCACTGAGTCTATGTTTTATATTATCCCAATTATCAGCCAATGCCCGACACAACGCAAAATATGCATAAGGCGTTGGTATTCCGAAACGTCTAGGAATTATCATATTTCGTTGACTGTCGAAAGTAATAAAATCACGCCACTTCTTATTGTTTCCATTTACATTATTATTTTCATTAGCAAATGGCTCCTTATAAAAATAAAAAAGAGGTACAGATGTAAAGCAAGGAGGTAATTTTTCTGCAAATAAACCATATCCCAACAACCCACGGAAAAGATCTTCTGAAGTTATCTCTTGTAAGAAGTCACTATATTTCTTTGCCATGATTCCCTCCATGAAAATCAGATTCTAATTTATGCAAAGCAGACTTATATGAACTAAAAATCATTTCTCTTCTCATATTATGATACAAGCAAAATGCTTAATCAACTTACAGCCCCATAATTCTATAGTATCCTGAAGTCCCGTGAAATTATATCTATTTCGGGGTCTGGACTCCCATTGCGTCATATAAAGCCATCTGCTTCTTTGTTATCTCTGAAAGATGATGGGCTTTGCCTGGCTGTTGGTAAAGCTCAATTATATCCAAGTCATCCAGCAGTGTTTGCATCGTATACTTCTTGTACAATTCTTTCTCATCCATCTATATTTTGATGTAGGAACGGTAAATCAGTGCTAGAAGCTATACAAATAACTTTCCCTCGAAATTATCGGAAACAGAAACAAAAATACTACGCACCATGAGAGCCGCCTATCTTTGTTCACGATACGCACCAAAGAGCCGCACCCTATTCTTAAGAAATAAGCATAATCCCCCCCTGGAAATGCAGCTAATGCCGAAGAGCATCATCCAAATGAAATGACCGGCTCTCTCCCGTGTATTCTCTGGCTCCCCATCGCCTGGTTCTTACGAGCATATGGCAGCTCTGAAGCGGCGTCATATTCATTGATATTTTTCTTCGTCCAATATTGGCTGAATTTTCCCGCCTCCAAGTAGAGATTTTAACCCGACGCTGCTTGGTAAAAATTGCCTGCCGCTAGCAAATATCAATGATTTACTACTTAGTGTTCCACTTTTATCCAAGAGACATGAAGCATCTAAATATCACCTAATCAAACCAATGGGCCAGTTTCTACTGATGATTTCTTAACATTATAAGCCTTCCCCACAGGTTCATCTGCAATGGCAGGATTACACTTAAACCTTTCTTCAAAGGACTCACTATACATCCTTAAGATTTCCTGGCTGCTTATTCCATTTACCTGAGGTTTATAATTGGCAATTTTTAGATTTAATTTCATCATATTTTTCCCTTTAGTGAGCCACCTTGATTTAAGCTGCTCTTCACCCATGCACTCTATCACTCTATCGCAGCCTATTTTCCCTGATTCTCTAAATGACTGGTCATTTTTTGCCAAAATCAAGAGGAAGCTCTGCCAATAATAAGAATCCTGAAATACATCATCCAGTAAGTACTTTGTAAATGCTTTTCGAATACCCTGCCCATCATCTGTACCGCTTTCATCATAATATCCGCATCCGATTCCCATTTCGCTAAGAATATTGTTTCCGATTTGATAAGTGATAAATGTGGTCATGCCGCCTTTTATTTCCTGTACCATGGAATAATCAACAACCTGCTGACTAATCAATGACTGATCACCATCTAATAATGCAGGGGGCAGCTCCTGAATCTCCTTCATAAAATTAATATGCTTATCGATGTACCGTTGCTTAAATATGCTAAAACATTTTTGACTAAGAACTCGCATCTCTTCTTTTGTAAATTCCAAAACATCAATTTGGGAACCTACAGAAAATTTCGGATTCTTATATGAACCTATGATGCCATATACAAAGATATTAGAATCCATCCCCGGTGCCACATGACGACTATAGCAGCACCGAAGCCTGAACTGTAATAAATCATATATTCCTAATATGCCTTGACTCTCTTTGGAAATAGTATCGACAATTCCATTAGAGCCAAAGATCTCAGTCTTAACAAACTGTTCATTAATTTTTTCATATTTGCTACTATTTAAGTACCTGAAAAGTGCTAAAAAATATCCCGGCACTTTATTTCTTAGATTATTGTAAAAATAATCTCCAGTATACGAATAACTTGTTCTTTTACTTAGCCCATATTTTATAACTTTATCTATTATCTTCATCGGAACATCTTCAAATTCGTTATATGTTAAAACTCTCCAAAGTTTTTCATGGAAATGCTCATCATCCAACGCATCAAAAATATTATTAATGGTCTTTTCCCCTTTGAGAAACTCAAGCACAAGATTAATATAAAAAGTCGTTTGTTCATACTGAGATTTTTTTACTCGATCAACAATCAAATTCAAATATATCAGGAGATTCTCCTTTTCTTTAACATCAAGATCATTTCTATCAAAAGTCGATAATGATGCATGCTTTGATTTATCTACAGCAAATAACTCGCTTAATAAATAAGCAGCGCCAGGATATGAGCGCTCTATTTTACTCATTTCGGAAGCTACATCTTCTCCCTCTACGGTCTCCCTCTGTGTATAATCATAATATTCCGTAAAATGATTTTTCTTGCTCCATGACTCCTTAATATAAATCTCTCTGAAGATAGTTGGACAATACATATATAAAAGTATAAGAGCTGTTAATTTTCTTTCATTAAAATCATAGTTAGGGAAATCAACCTCCTGAATATCAAGAGCTATTAAAGTATTAATAAATCTTTTAACCTTTCTCAAATCACCTAAGAAGTTAGCATATTCCGGAGCATCATCTGACAGCAAAATTTTCTTAACTCCGATCAGTGCTCTTTTATTGGCTTCAACATCTATATTTGTATTTGATGCAAGAGCACTTATATCCTCATCAAGGACCCGAAGTAAATCTCCTTTATGTACAAACAAGCTGATTTTCGTTTGCACAAACTTCTCCAAAAACTCCACATTCTTTTGTGCAGTCTTGTCCGTATCCATTGCTTTTGAAAGATTATCAAGGTCATAGCAAAGAACATAACTTATGAAAGGAATATTAAAAATTTCCTTTATGGAGTAAAGAAGACTATAAACTTCCGCCCCATTTAATCTATCAAGATCATCAATAGCAAAAATGAACTTTTTATTTAACTTCCTTAGAACTTCACTAATGTATGTAAAAATTGGGAATTCGTTCCGCGGGGAAGGAGTAAAGTTCATGGATATTCCCAGTACATTAAAACTTATTCCCTTGACTATTCTCTGATACTGTGCAAGCAGTATATCCAATTCCGGGCATTTTAATGTTTTATAAACTGTTTCTCTTAATGTATCAGAAAGGGGAATAGATATATCTTTATATTGGCCACTATACTTCAATGCATTAAATCGGATAACAGTAACCTCTCCTGGATGATTTTTTCTTAGACTTTCCTCGCAAAGATTAAGAAACGATGATTTTCCTATACCCCAAGGGCCCTCTACTCCCCAAATCATGCTGTTTGCAGATTTATTGTCATAAATTTTATTTGCAAAATCTTCTGCCAATGAACTATATTGCAACAAATCAGTGCCATCGTGTATAGCGACATCATTCAAAAACGAAGATTTACGAGTACTCTGACCCATAGTAGATTCACTTTGAGCTTTATAGTATTCTTTAACTGCAAAAGGAATAAAGATTCCAAGTTCAGCTAATACAAACTGCAGATTGGAAAGATGAAATAAAGCGCCAGTAATATGAAATCCCTGAAAAGAAATAGAGATTACAACCCCAAGCAGAAAGTACAATACGAGGTCCCATCTTCCACAAAACATTCTACATATTTTAGCTAAGTTTCCCGGCATAAATAAGGCTAAAGCCATGAGGGCAATAATAAACAATTGCAAATAAAAGAAGAGCCTATCGTATACAGTATAATCTGTAACAAACCCAAAGCCCGAAAATAATATATAAATAAGTTCTCCAGTCACTACGCCTAAAAGCAGAAATTTCAAGATAACTATCATGTATACATAAAGTGGAAACATCCTTATATATCGGATCATTTTATACCTTCCCTATAAGATCAAAACTACAGGAGAAGCACCTGTTTTTTACTTTTATTATAGCATAGCAGATAACTTTTCTACCGCAGCACCGTTAAGAGGTAAGGGATGACCCTTGCGCCTGTGTCAAGAATCTCTGAAACAATATCTTATTCATAAGCCTTTATTCTTCCCTCTAAATTGGCCGAACCCCTCTGTCTAGGTGGCGATTTTAACCCGACCCTACATAGCGAATTTCACCCGCCGCTAATAGTAAAGCAAACGGGATTGATCCGGAAAAATATTTCAACTACGTATTCAGCAGCTTGCCTAACGAGGAATGGCCGCAACGAGACACTACGCTGGTGAAATATCTTCCCTGGGCTCCTGAAATCCAGAAAGAATGTAAATGATAAATCCCATCGGATATGGATAGTATCTCATATCTGATGGGATTTTAACATGCTTCGATTATTTACCGCTTACGTTATTTTGGGGACTGCCTTGGGCTGATCAATGGCAAGACCTTCCAACAGCCAGCGATATTGTCGAGGGGCGATTTCGCGGAAAGCATCATCTGTATTGGGCCACTGATACCGGCCGTTTTCCAGGCGTTTGTACAGGAGAACAAAGCCATCGCCTCTCCTCTCCAGAGAAGGGCTTTGAATCGATCCCTCCTTCTCCTTCAGAAGAGAAAGCGCGCTGAGTCAAAAACGTTAAGTTGGAACTGCTGTGCCACAATACCAGACAGCCCATCAATAGACTTGCGCATGTCTGTATAGCCGCATGCGATGAATATTCTATTGGGCGATAAGATAATGTCCATATGCTTTACCTCCAGTATGAATTGCTTGAATTGACTGGAGTTATTCTCGCATATTTCTGAAAGTTAAGAAATCCATCGAATATTAACCGCTTACCATCTATGGTGGAGGGGGGACCGCGTAGCGGTAGCGTTGGAAGGTGCCGCCACATAAAAAGGCGCTCCTCTTTCAAAAGGCGCCTTCATTTACCATTTGAGTATCACACGCCATGAGCCACCTGATACGCCATTGGAAGCTACCTGGTACGCTGACAGGGAGCTGCCTACTCTTTTCAACTCAATCCGCAAAGAAGAGCTGGCCTCATGCCAATGTGCAAAAAGCATCAAATACCGTTGCTATTACAGATAAATCTGGATAAAGGCATTCATCTGTAGCAGCAAGCGCTCTCCTGCATATCCACTGGTTCCTTATTACGCTCCATAGGTTCTTACAAACGTATATAACAGTCCGAAAATGGATAATCATTTATTTTCGACGTTTTCTGAAGTTTTAGGATTTTTAGATTGAGATTGTTCAATAATATCTCCTATCCACTTTCGGTACGTGTCGATAATGACTTCCTCACTCACATTTTCATCAATATTTTTCTCTTTTACAAATGCAATCAGTCGTCTAAAATCCTCACGATTTTGGATCTTTTTCCAGATTTTTATGGCATCATAAGATCCTTCGGTAATACGGGTAATATCCTCTTTTGCAAATGGTGTAATCATAAGAGGAACTCTCCGCCTATAGTTAAACATTTTGCAATGAGAAAAGCTCAGCAGCCAGCCGGGTACCTCCTTCACTGCCAGTTGCTCGTAATCCTTTATTGCACAAGTAATCATTCTCGGATGAGTCAGCAATTGACCGTTGATCTCATCACGTATATCACTTTGAACTTCCAGTGCAGTTAAATTGGCCCCACCGGATTTCCACCGTTGACGATAGATTCTGGCTTCGTTCTCTTTGCCATACATTTCTAAGACCTGTGTGTCTGCATCACTGAATAAGGCATAGTAAAGCTCGCATGGGATCAAAAGATTACTTTCCTTTGAAAATTTCTCTTTTAACTGAGCCTGCTCAATAATAGCCTGTAATTTCTCTCTATTCTGACTATCATTTTGAAAAGGATCATGATATCTTTGACCAAAATCATATGTCCAAAATTCATTTTCTTCTCTTATCCTCTGCATTAGCTCGGTCCAGGTCAGATTTATCTTCTCAAGTTTACTATCAAGTAGCCGAGGAACATTTGTCTCTTTCAGTTTGTCATAGAGATTTTTCCTAACAGTTTTGGCAAGCTCGTTATCGGCTTTAGACTTTTTCTCAAGAATATCAGTCATGGAAAGTAATGCCAATTGACCTTTAGGTCCAATTTGAGACCAGTATTCGAACTCCTTATCGGCTATCTCCTGATAAATAATCTTTAAAATAGCCAAAAAATCATTCCTTATAATTTCCTTCAAAGTCGGAAACTTTTCCTGCCTGATTTCCTCGCGATTCAAGGTAAGCCACTCATGAGTTGGAAAACCATCCAGGCGAATAGTTGCCCAAATCATACCATCATAGGGATCACCAATAACTAGTCCAAGATTTTTTGGATCAACGTTCATCCCTTTAAATATAAAATTAAAACTATGATGGCGCATAAGCTCTACGCTATAGCGAAATACATATGAAATATATTTTTTACGATTATATGCAATAAATTCATTTTGCTGAGGTTCATAGGCAAATGATAAATCACCAGACTCCCGAAACTTAAGATTTTTGAAGTCATCTGCTGCAGGAATTTCCAAGGTTATGGATGATTCTTTATCTTTTAAAACAACCTGAATAGGAAACAGACCACGATTCACCTCATCGTATAAGCATTCAAGCAGGTAAAACAGATTCAAGTGAGATGTCTCATTCCAGTCGGACTGTCCAAAAGGATCATAATCGTCCAACTGCGACTCAAAGACCCCCCCATATGGTAGCTGAAATGAGCAAAAGCACTATCATCAAAAGAAAAAGAAAACGTTGTTCCATCGGGGATAAATATATCTGATTTCAGATTCACACTTGAAATTCTTCCCCCTCTATCCTGTGATCTGAATACAATATGCTTGGGAACCTCTCTTCGCGGTGCTGTATCGCAAGTCAAAATGTCCGTTAGTCGAAAAACAGACTGCAGCCCCAAGCCAAATGCTGCTGTCGGCTGAAGCCATGCAGGCATTTTTTCATACTCCGTCTTATTCTCATTGCGTTTTTGCCAGCTGGAAGCTACTTTCTCCATCTGTTCTAACCGCTTATCTGTAATACCTATGCCCCGATCCCTGACAGAAATAGAATATAGTTTTTTTACAGAATCATATGCAATATTTGCTTGTATTTTATACTTATCATAATCTTCTTTGGCAATATCAAAAGGAACTAATTGTTTCAAATTTCTAATTGAATGAATCAGTTTAATTTCCCCACTCTGAATATCCTCCCAAAATCTTGCCTTTGTCGCATCTTCAGCATTCTGTACCAATTCTCTCAAACAGGAAAATTGATTTTTATAAATATTGGCACCTTCCATCAGTTCAAACACAGATTTACTGTTGAAATCAAATCGCCTGAGAGCATCACCTTTTAAAGAAAGGCCATTTAAAGTAATCTTTGACGTCTTTAACACCGGTGCAGATCCAAAATTATCCGGAACAATGTCATTCCAATGCAACGCCAGATTTTCAGTTTCCTGTTTAAGCCATGTCATCCAGGAACTTGCGGCCTCATAGCTTTCTTCATCAGGGCAGTCAAAAGATGCTTCAATGCAATTTTTATTCACTAAAAAATGGCGAAGCGCTGCCTCCTTTTCCATATGATAAGTAGTGGATTTAGGTACCTTTCCATTCAGCAAATAAGCATTAGAGTCAAACCTGTGGTTATCCATATCCAAAAGATCTCCCAGACGAAGCATAGCCGCGATTCGTCTGGGATAGACCAGATCATCTGCTAACCCCATTCCCTGACAACAATAGTCAAGAGAAAAAATGTCACTAAAATCTCTCCCATTTAGAGCATTAATTTCTCCTAATAGATTTAGAAGCCTTTCATGGATGAAATGATGAAACGTGAAGTCAAATGAAACTGTATGATAATCCTGATGACTTCCATTAATCAGTTTCTTGCTCCGTTCTGGATGATACTTCCGTAAAAAATCTGCAGTCAAAACAATAACCGCCCATTTCATCGAAACAGCCCAGTCATCCTCTTTTTTATTTTCAGATTTATTCAGTACCAATGCTGCATATTCTTTTAAATCCGAATTCGATTGTTCATCTGCTAAAGAATGCAAATAATTAACAAATTTAGGTTCCTTCCATAATGCATGTTCTTCATCATCGCTGATCAGCATACCAATATCATGAGTATATGCACTCATAAGAAAGAGCCAGATTTCTGTAGGTCTAAGCATCTTGATTCGTTCTTCACCCAGAACTGCCTCGACACGATGAATAATCGTAGTTGCATGGGAAGCATCATGAAGACTGTAATGAGGAAAAACAAGGTTAACATTATGAAGGATCCCACTTAGATCATCTTTTGCCGTCTGCCAAATAGCAAACAGATGATTATAAACAGGATCGATATCCTGAAATGATTCAAAATGCCTCTCTATCGTTAAGGGGCAATAATTTTCATTCATCATGATCACCTCATTAAATTACTTCATAGTTAAAATAGACCTGGCTAACTAAAAGTAAAGCAGTTGCGAAAACATATGAATTACTTGAATTAATTGGAGTTATCCTTGCATATTTTCGGGAATTAAGAAAACATCAATTTTTACTGCTCACTATTATTCATATTATTTATATTTTATCATATATTATTTCACAGTAAGGCAATTACTTTCCATAAGGAAAAACACTTAACTGACACTGGGATAGGGAAAATAACTCACGAGGATATTTTATTTACAACACAGAAGGGACTATCGAAGATGATACAAGACAAACTGAAACAGCTCAGTGAAATGAAGCGGGAACTTTCCATCGAAGAAAAAATGCTGGACTACTACACGAACCATGCACCGGAAGGGAAAGTGACCTTCACCATGCAGGTAGCTGACGGCATCAACTGGCAGGCCTATGAAAAGAAAAAGTAGCTCATCGCCGACCTGGAAAAGGAAATCGCCAGAGAAGGGGAAATCATCAACCTTCATTTCACCATCCCCGACCTCCCCTCCGGCATGATGCCCCTTTCCGCCTTCAACCACTTCACCCAAAACCTGGATGAAACCCTCCGCCTCATTGGCGAAGACATCATCAGGAAAATAGATAACTGCTCTCTCAAGGCCGGCAGACGGCAAAGGAAATTTTATAATTCCCCAATCCAACTCCTCGCCATGAACCCCGGTTCCTTCAACGCCCAGCTGGGCGCTTTGAATGACCCAAGCTCCCTCTTCTACGGAACCAATGAAGAAAGAAAAGTGAACATTCTCTACAAATCCGGTACCCGCCTGCTGGACATCATGTATACCCTGGGCCATCGGGATGACATGAACCGCCTGGCTGATGATACTGATGAAATTCTGGAATCCGTGCAGTACCTCTACAGAGACATGGACAAAGACAACCTCTCCCTGGACATCACCTGGACTCGCCATCCCACTAGAAGCACCTTCACCATCCTCCACAAAGACACCGCCCCCCATCGCTAAAGCCCTCAAGGACTACGTAGAGCGGCGCCAACAGGCCAGCCAAATCCGGCGCTTCACTGGCACTATCACCACCCTCAGCATGGAAAAATCCTTTTTCCGTATTAAGCAAAAAGGCGGCACCATCAGCACCGTCAAATTCGATAAAGAAAAAATTCCCGACCTTATGGCCCATGAAGTCAATCCGCTCTATCAGAAGGAATACACCATCTACGTCATCTGTGAAAATAAGCCGAAGAAGAAATGTACCTACCGGCTGAAGCGGTTTGAAAATTAGAAGCACAAGAAAAAACTCCCATAGCAAAGGGGAGTTTTTTTATTGCGTCTTTGTAAACTATGTCTTCCACATCTTGCTCAGGTCTCTCATCTCTGTCATGCCGTAAGCTTTAAATGCTTCAATAGGTTATTTAATGTTCCAAAACGCATGAAAGCAAATCAAGTCAATTCAAATAATTCATATTAACCATGGAGAGCCTCGCTGGTTAATCCGGATAATCCGGATACGTCTGAAGCCTCCAGCTTCTGGGACATGTAGGCTGAAACAATCCGGGATACCGTATTCCGTGACACCTTAAGAGATGACGCAATACGCCGCTGGCTATCGCCGTTCAGGAAACATAAGAGAATTTCTTTCTCGGTTGCCATAAGACCACATCCTTTCAATGTGACAAGTGGTAAATCCCCCACAAGTCCATTGTACAGGGACAATAGGGTGGCACTCCAGTGCGTATTGCCCTAAAAAAAGGGTGGCTCCCGTCAGCGTATCGTGTGGCTCTCAGTCGCGTATTAGGTGGCTCTCATGGCGCGTAATACTCACCTTTCCTACATCAAGCAGAGGATGTTTAAGGCAGGGCTGTTTGCCAAATATACAATGAACGAAATGCTCGATGAGCTTGACTCTATTGAATGCTTCATAGAGCCTGGAAAAGCCCCAATACAGGGAGAAGTCCTGGCTAAGCAGGAACAGCTCTATAGAGATTTAGGCGTTACACCGCTGCTGGCCACTCCTGAAAATAGATGATTGGGGAAACGTGGTCAAATGACTCGTTACGTATTTCGGGAATCCAGGATATATAGACAGGAGCTGCTTTTTTATCTATTTGTCCTCATTACCGGTCTGGTAGTTACAATCAACTTGCACACGTTCTGCCACATATCTCTTTTGCTTCATAAACGAGAAAATAAACAATATCGCCAATGCTAAAAATACTATTGGCTTATACCAGCCAGCAGGAGAATCCCCACACAGATTATTAACAGTATAAACGAGGCACAATATAATAGCCATACTAGCCAGAGAGCGATATAAATTTCCAATACGCTCTAGCTTTGAAACCTTTTCATCCATCTCCTCCGCCTTTATAAAACTCGTATAATCTGGAATGAAAATCCAACTACGCCATTTTAAAAAATTCTCAATCACAAGAGACCCTACCCTACTTAGTACGATACCAAAGAAGTAGCAGATGATTAACAGTTCAAGGCCATTAGCACTGTTGAAAGGCTGCTGGAACCAGTCAGGTGAGAAAAGATACCACAGCACCCCAGGAATGAGATTAACAAATAAGTCATATGCACCAAGGCCTTTTATAAGGGTTTCCAATAGCGACCTCCTGTAACAACACTCAGTACTATATATTATATACTATATACTTCTAGAACTGTATACTGCAGGTATAGAAATCCATTCATTAACAATCAAATGTCCGTTCTTTGGTCGTCATTATAGCATGTAGACAGCATCTCTGCAGTTAGAGCATTAAAAAGCATTTCGCCGCTCAACCTCAACAAACTGAAGAAAAGTTTTATTCCTCAATTTTCCAAAATATACTTCCTCAATTCTTCATGTAGTATCTTTTTATAGTCCTCCACCCCCGGTTGGTCGAAAGCATTGACGTGTGCCATGGCCCCTTCGTAGGCGATGGTGAGGAAGAAGAAATACATCAGTGCACCCACGTGAAATGGGGTTAGCTTCTTCATGGCGATATGGCAGCTCATGCGTCCTTCCGAAGCCAGGGCCTCTTCGTTGGCCCGCCGGGCGGCGTCCAGCATGCGGCTCATGGGCACGGGAGCTGTGGCGTCCTTTTCATTGCACTCCACTTCCACGTCCCTGGCCGGTTCCTTCACCGAAATGAACTGGACCAGCTTATTCTTCTGTCCCTGCTGGTGTTCCTGAGTGAGGGAATGCATTTCCCTGATTTCAAAAGAGAAAAGTAAAACAGGCAGCCTCGCATCCGGTAAGTCCTTTCACTATTTTCTTGACTCTCAGTTGCAAATTGAATAGCTCTGAAGCTGTGTAATGACAAAGTCTACAGAACGTCCGGTGCGCCTCGGCAGATACGCAGTACACTTTCCGCGAAAAGTCAGTACATCTGATGCGGAATATTCAATCAAGCAAAAAGCAGGTGGCTCTCACCTGCGTATTGGGTGGCTCACTTGGTGCGTATTATTCACCTCCATAAGCCAGCGGTATTACTGTGGGGAAAGCTCAACCAGGGAGAACGATTCCCTGGGCCACCGGAAGCTCCCGCTTTCAATTCATTTGTACAGAAGAACATGTCCATCTCCTTGCCAGAGAAGGCCTTTGATTCGATTACGCCGCCTTCCACAGAACAGGAACAGTGAGGGAAGCCAAATCATACTGTTGTGAAACCACAGCAGATAATCCAGCAAAAGATTTCCGCATATCCGTATAGCCACCAGCCAGGTATATGCGGTCAGCAGTTATGTAAATTCCATGAGTAAAACCTCCAGTCGTTGAACTTGTAGGTATTATCTCATGTTCAACAGGCAGATAAAATTCATCATTTTATTTTGCGCTTACCCTTCACCCATCTACCCAGTGAAGAATGTTTGAAAGATGAAGAGGTACTGGATAGATACATGATCTGGAATCCGGCGGTCCAGGCATTTTGCAAATAGCATAAAGCCCGAAAGCAACTAGCATGATTATTCTACAACTTTCAGGCTTTTTCAATATGCTATATTATTTTCCGCTTACGAAAATTGAATCAGCAGCGTCATACGCAATCTATAATCTTCTTATCATTAATCTATTTCTAATGGCGCGAAGACGAAGAATATCACTCTCTCCAACTAAACTACCTAGTGTACGAGCATCTACAAAATTCAGTATATTTTCTAAAGAAGCATGATTCTGGAGCATTTTTGCCAACTTCTGTATATCCTCGGGTTGTGTATTTTGATAGGGCATCGGCAACTGCTTGAATTCCTTGGGAATTAATTCTGAAACCCCTCCACCATAATAACGTCCTAAAAATTCACAATGCGCCAAAGTTAGCGAGTTATAAAATGAGAATACGAAACTTGCTGGATCAATATTCTCCTTAAATATAAGGTTATACGCTATGTCAGTAGTATAGATATCTCTAAGCTTCACGCAAATTCGTGGAAGCGAATCATATCTTTTAAAAAAAACGGCATCCCCGCTTTTAGTTACCGGCACTGCATACCATGGATTTCTTCTTGAACATTTGTAGCTATTTCGAATCTCTATATTATTCCGTTTTATCCTACCAGACTCCTGTAGATACAACCGAAGTTCCCTTGGCAAATCGGTTTCTTTAATCCCATTTAAATTCAAAAAGTAAATTTTTTCTCCGGCCTCAGACAATTTTCGCACCAGATTATGGTCAATAGCAAAAGAGCAGCGTATTGTGGAAGCTTTAGAAATAATAGGCTGAACAAATTTTTCACATTTATATTTAGCTACTTCCTTATGATTCAGTATAAATACTTTATTAGCTCCCGTAACGATACCCGGTGTACTAGTAACAAGTGTATCAATATGGGGATAATAGTCGGCTAACCTTCTTAGCAAATCTATATCTGAATCCGACAAAACAGCATTAGTCCATTTTTTTAAAGGTTTATTCCTTTTGATTTGAGATTCATGCAAAACAATTGCACCAGATAAAGTTTTATATTGACGATATAATATATAGGGGGTTTTTCTCTCTTGATTAGCCAAAAAAACCAAACATGTATTTTGCTCAATCTTTGGAAACATCTTTTCCTTAAAAGTCAAAATCTGAATTGTATTAAAATGCTTCTCTAAGAAGTCTCTCAGCACTTCTGCATATTGAACTTGCAAAAACTCCACTGGTAATACAAAAAAAATGGCCCCGCCTGGTGCCAGGACACACATGGAACCGAGTATAAATGCAACCCATGAATTCTTAACCAAACTTGTCGGTAACGAGAATCTTTCACATAAATTTCTTGCTTCCTGCAAAAAGCTTTTCTTCATATTTTTTATGCTAATATAAGGCGGGTTACCTATAATTAGATCATATACCCTTTTTGATTGCTGGGCAAATTCCAGAAAATCATTTTCAAGAATATGTGTTGATTTTCGGTTGATTCTTTCCCGCAGCAAAGGTATTTTCTCTGAGTCATACTCAATAGCAGTATATGATTTTCCATAGCCTCTTTTCTGAAGGGTACAAACAAATCGTCCGTCACCAGCGCTAGGCTCCAATATAGAACTTGGCTTTTTCTGATGAGCTGCCACATAGTCACACATAAATTCGACTGTGCGTAGTGGGGTATAGTAAGTACCTGACTCTTTTGCAATCAACATTATGTACTTCCCTCCAAGAAACCATCCAAAACTTTACCGGGTTGTTTTCGATAGTTTAAATGATAATGTATTTCTTTTTTTCGATAAAATATAAAAACAACTTTCTAATTTCTGATGAATAATCTTATCGCACCAGGGCTGACGTTCCTGTTCTATCAATTCATCAATACTAAGGAGAAGGAAATCCAACCGTTTTAATTCACTCCCCAAATTTAATTGGAAGTAAAATCTACGTATCACCGTATCGTCCTTATATTTATCACGAATTTCAATATGGTAATCTTTACTTCGATAGAAAACTTTTGTGATAGCATTATTATCAGGATTTAACAAATCAACATATCTATTCTCTATAATGAAGTCCTTTTTACCTCTGTTACAATTAAGGCAGGAAAATACCAAATTATCAACTTTTCCTGCTATTGAACGCCCTTCTGTTGTCTTTGAATATGAAGACTCACATTGGAAGTGATCAATTTCAAACATCTGAGAATCCATAATGCCGACTTTTACTCCACAATAAGCACATCTGAAATTGTAGATCTTACAAAAGTCATCATAATATCTCGATGATTTATCGCTAACTGCATTATACTCAATTTTTTGCCTCGGATGTTCTTTGTGAATACATTTGGCCAAATCTGTTTTTTTCTGTTTTATATCCTGATACGCTAACTGACCAGACGGAGTTCTATAATCAAGTCCGTTTCTCAACATACTCCTTCAGCTCCTTAAAAGTATTTACCAACTTATCAATATCATCTTTGCCCAACTCATTATAATCAGTTTCCCCCCTTAAAGAATTATTTATTCTTTCCCCCAATAAACTCTTGCTGGCTGATCCTTCTGCTTTTGCAAACTCTCTTGATTCATTGCGAAATTCCAATATATCAGAGATTGCATTGTCTAGCCGAGATCCCAGTTCACCTTTATAATATTGTTGCATTTCTAGGTCAGAAGTTCCCGAATTATATTTGTGTACTATATTCTTACCTTTCAAGGTCTGGTCCTGGGTAATTACTATTGTTTGGATAAAAGGAAATATCTCCTTTAGGATAAGTTTGAATTGTCTTCCTGTAAATTTATTCCTTACTTTATTTTCTTCAAAAAGAAAATTATCAACTATAATAATATTTGCAAACCGGACATCAGGCCTCAATAAAAGATTCTCGTAAGTGTCATTTTCTAAGAATGGAACTTCCTTATACTCTTTATAAATCGCCTTCTGTACCTGGTCCTCCTCGAACGGTTCATTACAGTAATATTTACCAAGATATTCAGAGAGGAATTCATCCAAATGATCATCTATGTAAACAATTTTGATAATATTATCAATGGTATTAAAATCGTCCATCATAATCTATCTCCCAAATAAAACTCAATTTTAAACCCATTATGTCCATCTATTTCAACAATTTCTCCGCCTGTCATATTAATTGTATTATTTACAATCCACATACCCAGACCATGACCAGCCTTACGTGAAGTTTCATGCACCTCCAGTATACGTCTGGGATTATCTAAGTATTTTGGGGATAATCCAAAACCATTATCTAAATATGTCATATTTAATATACCATTCGCCTGGGAAGCGTGTATAGTAATAATAATATCCTTGTTTTGAACATTATTTTGCTGCCAACTATTCAAAATCAGATTATCAAAAATCGTATCTAATATATCGGCAGCGCAATTAATCTGAATCGACTCATCAATCAATACATTAATTTTAAGTTTTAGGTAATCTCGCATCCATTTCAGGGCGATTTTATCTATTGCTTTCTTTACATTTATAGTACAAATCTGAAATTTGGATTTTTCAATTTGACCAAGCATCGTATCCATAAAAATATAAGTCTTATGATTAATTTCCTTACTCCGTAAAAGCAACTCCGGTACATTTTTATACACGTACTTTGTTTTTTCTGGTGAATTCAGTTCTTCCCAAAATCCATATTCTTTTAAGGCACTAACTATTTTATCATAATTTGCATCAATACTGTTTCTATCATTATTTGCTTCATGAGCAATAGCAGCTGCCTTCAAACCAATCGTTACAAATGAATTTAAAATTCTTACATCATAATGATATCTATCTTCTACTTCTTTTTTTTGCTGCTCAACATTTTTTGTTTCTTTTTTTATAGTATCTAATTCAGTATGTAAACTCCTGATCTGATCTTTAGTCAAATTATGTACAGACTCCGGTTTTTTTAGTACTGTTTCCAAAATAGGGGTTGGGTTTCTAACAACTCTCTTATTTTTAACATTTATTTCTCGAATAATATGCTGCCGATATTCCTCAAACCGAGAGATTCCTATCGTTATTACTTTAACAAATAAATTATAATCTATATTTTCTTCAAGGCCTTGCCGATTTGCCATGTCCTTTAGTCCAGGATTGCGTATTTTATCAATCATAACATATCCAGAAATCTGGTTTGCTCTAACACGCCAAGCACCTGTAGGATGTGTTGCAGCAGCTGGAGAACTCCGGACACGTCTATTTAATTCAAGCCAATCGCGCCTTCCCTCAAAAGAAGCAATACTAAAAGCGTTTCTATACAAAACAATTCCATAATCAAAACGATTCGGAAGAGTATCATATTTATATAAAAAATTATCCTTATCCGCTGCTGTACTGGATTTTAATGAAAAATAGAATTCCGCTTCAAAAGCTCCTAACTCTTCCAGGCGTTCTTTGAGCTCCATTTTTGTTAAATCAAATTCAGAACTTCCAGAAAGCTCATCCATGATATTTACAGTGTAATCAAATGTATGTATATCCAAATCAGTACAGTATTGCTTAGCTTCATCTAAGAATTCGTCATTTTGAATATGTCCAATTAAATGACCTCTACCATCATAAACCAAATGAATTGTACAAACGTGAGTAGTTCCAATTATCGGATTTTGGAAAACATATTGTACCGGTTGCTTTTGCTGTGGTAAAATATTAATTTTCATATCATTATTATTATATGTTATAGATAAATAATCTGAAAGATTCGCTATTCTCCGTTCCGTCCAACGATCTCGAAGTGAATTGATCTCAATTTTAGTACCATGTTTGGAAAATGAATTATCATGCAGATGCTCATAAAGTATAGATTCATTCCAATCAGTCCTCCACTCAATAAGACCTTCATTCTCTTTTTTTGTATACATGGTCACCAGTTCTCCAAGCCTTGCCAGAGCAAATCGGCCTATACCTTTTGAACCGGCCAATATTCGTTGCTGTCCATTTGCATCCGCTAATGAAAAGTACCCTTTATTACTTTTTCCCACATGCATCCATTTATTGCGGATATCTTCAACACTCATTCCAATTCCGTTATCTTCAATTACCAAACGGCCATTACTAAAATCCAAGGTTACGCATTTTGCCTGAGCATCATACGCATTCTTCACAAGCTCCAGCATGGCAGACTCTTCATTTGTAAAATTCTGAACTCCCAAAAGCTCTGCAATTGTTCGATCTTCGACTTCATATTTTAAGTGTTCCATAATTACCAGCCTCTAAAATAACCGATATTTTTATTATATTCCTAATTAAAGCGAAAGGAAAACATTAAACATTATCGCTACCTTAAAATCTAACAAACACTATATAGTGGCTGTTTATTAACCTACTTTTTTCAAAATAGCATTGGCACCCCCTCCGGAGCAAAAATCCGGCCACCTTGCCAGTTGAGCCCCTTCGCAGCCTATCCAATAAGCTCTATGTAGTGCTGGGAACCAGCTTCTGGACCGCAATCTGCAAAATAGATTAATAAAACGCCCCAACTAGGATACTGAACAGGTTCCCAACGAAAGCAGACATGCTAATGGAAGATAACGTCGTCTCCGAGAGCTTAGTCATGATGAGCCCGGCTCCATGGTAATGCTTGTCAAAACTAAACACCCGCTCAACATAAGCACAAAATAAAAAGATGGATTTTATCTGCGAGATGAACAAGAGATAATACCTACAAGTTCAACGACTGGAGGTATGATTCATGGAAATTCAATTAACTGCTGAGAGAATCTATCTGGCCGGTGGCTATACGGACATACGGAAATCTATCGGCGGATTGTCAGCCGTAGTCTCGCAGCTATATGCTCTGAATCTGTTCTATTTATAACTGTTCCTTTTCTGTGGAAGAAGGCATGACCGGATTAAAGGACTTCTCTGGCAAGGGGGTAGATTCATTTTCCAGCATAAGCGGGTTAAGAGTGGGAGCTTCTAAATTTCATAAAGGCAAGTAATCCAAAGTAATAATCTCGGGAATTATCTATGACATGAATATAGTGCTTTAACCATTCAACAAAAAGATCTATAGTTCTTGTTACTTTCAGCCCTACCCACAACTGCTGGAGTGAAAGAAATATACTATCAAAGAAGAATTCACTTTTATAATATGCAAAATCATCTACAATAACCTTCCCCGCTGGGCAGCTTTTTCCATCTATTAGAACTTCACCTTTCTTGGTATTGCCATTCTGGTCATTAAAAGGCTTGAATGAAATTTCCCCCTCCATCTGGACCATCTGTTTTTGAATTTTTAGTAACTCTCCAATTCTACTCTGTTTTGATGTATCTTTTGTGCGAAAAGAAAGACTGGAAAAGTTCTTCATGATCATTTGTGTAAATGGCCTGGATGTAAGGAATCTATAATTAGAGGCACAAAGACTAACAGGAATAAAATCTTTCATTTTCCCTTTATTAAAGAGACTTAGTGAAGATAGAGTTTTACCTGTTTTATCTTTTAATGTAATCGATTTATGACTCATCATATCCAGCCTATGCCTTAAGTTTTGTTTTTGTGCTTTAAGCATACCAGCCGCTAAGTCATACCAAAGTTCAATATCATTACCATTTTCAAATGCAAGCCCTATCCTATGATATTTTATTTCAAACGCAATAATGTTATCTGGCCGATCTATGATAGCATCACATTCTTCTTTCCCACCTTTGCGTCCTGTCTGATAAAAGCCCGAATTACAAGATGTATACCGTTCAAGAAGAGATCTCGTATAGCCTTCCATTGACTGACCTAATTTTGTGTTCAAGATCTCGGCTACCGACTTCACCTTTCTCAACTTATTGTACAGTGCTCTATAAAACCCAATGCAACCAATAACATTATCAAAAAAATAATACCTTCCATGAGTTATTTTAATTAATGGATAATCCCGACTCGTTGTAGAATCGATAAAACATTTGAATTCCTTATTCACGTCTCCGCTATTCAGGCTTATATCATTAAGTATATTTTGTACAATTTGGCCTGGCAATCTACTGCCATATATCATTTCCTTTAGTAAAAGCTCACCTGCCGGCTTCCTTAAAATATAAGATGCAAGTCGAATATATTGTCTGAGAGTATATCCGAACTGTGATATTTCATTTTGGAACGGCTTTAGCAAAACGCCCAACATCTTTAGTGCGTAATTTATATTATACTGTTCAGGAATAACCATCTTTTCAAAGAACATTTCTCTTTTTAAATATCTCCCAAGGTAATCAGGAGATATCAAAACATCATCAAAAGGATTATTAGAATCGATCTGAAGTATATCCACGTAAGCCTGTGAAAGCCGAATTACTTCTTTATAATTTGCTTTGGCTTTTTTTATCCTTCCAACCGCATCAATATGCTTTAAACCAAGCTGAATCAAAAAATTAACAGGTACTATCGTCTCCCGCGATAAAGTAATATAGGTACTCCGTTTATTACGTGTAATCAGGTACATACCAATCAGTCCATTATATTTCGGTAAAAGGAACTCCTGCTTTAAATATTTCAAAAATAGACATCCACCTATTTTTTCAATTTTATTCTCTATACTCCTCTGTATTTTCACATATGTCTCATATCCAACATCTACAAGCCCCATTTCAACCCTTTTAGCTTTCACACCAAGTTTTTCTAATGCATGCCGGACTTTAATCATATCTCTATAATCAGAATCATTAGTTTTATCTGCCACATAGGATGCAACGAAACCTTTCCGCCAATAAATTACCGCAAGGGTAAAAATCCTATCAAAAACATCATTATCATTCTTAAAATAATAGTTTGAATTAAAAAGATAAGATAATGCTTGGCAAATATCCCATATATGAGTAGGTAATCTCATCCCTACTCCTTCTGCTATCAAATAATGCCTTCTTAACAAGCCAAAAATATCAGAGCAGAAATATGAATCAGCATTTCTATTTATCTGTTCTAATTGAGCATAAATTACGCCTGAATCCTTTACATAACTTTCTATTTCATCTTTTAAAATTTTCCCGGTTTGCATGACTGACGCTATATTAATTCCGTAAGGAAGTAGCATTTTCTCAATATTCTCCGTAAAACAGTCCCCATGCTTACTCAAGTATGCCTCTAAAGCACAAGAAACAACCCGGTATGATTCCTCTAAAGATAAAAGCATTTTGAAATTCCTCCTACCTTTTATCATAAAGCCTGGATTCCCGTATAACATAACGAGAACCGTTCACCTTACAGCCACTTCCGGTTTAGCCAGCAGTGGCTCTACCTCCAGGTCCCGGTAAATCTGTTCCTGCTTGCTTAGTATTTCGCCGTACCTAACGGCTTTTCCCGGCTCTTTATGGCATTCAATCAGGTCCAGCTCATCCAGAAGTTCTTTCATGGTGTATTTACCGAAGAGCCCATTATCTTCCATCATCTTCTTGATGTAAGAAAGATAAATAAGAGCAACAAATTCAACGAATAGCTTACCGCGCAGAGCAGTTTTGTAAGAAAGCAGACTTCTTCTGCAATTCAGTCGGTCTTTGAGGTCACCGAATGCCTTCTCTACAATGTCTCTCAGCGGGTACAGGTGGAGGGCTTCTACAGGATTCATGACCTCATTGCTGACAAGGACAAAGAAACCATACCGTTCCCTTGCTGCGTTGATGACATCCTGCTTATAGGAGAGGGAAATACCTCTAACCGGAGTCTCGTTGATGATGAAGTATTTCTTGTAAAGCCGTTCGTGATCGCCAAAACGATGTCCGCTAAGGCTTTCTGTCTTCAGCCTGTCCAGCTTTTGGTTGAACTTGACTGCATCATCGGCATATTTCTCCGGGGTGTAGTACAGGTGGATATACATGCGGAGCGCGCCCTTCAGCACATCACCTTTATAGGGCCGCTTCTGCTCGTAATCCCACCAGACTGTCTGGGTAAAGGCATAAACGCCGAAGTTACCGTTATAGTGCTCATAACGGTCCTTCTCAGCCCCGACCTCTTTGATAAACTCCCTGGCATAGGAAAAGCTATTGGATGCACTCATCAGGAACTTCACATGGTTATTGTACATGAGATTGATGTTATCTGCACCGCAGAAACCACGGTTCATGCAATACTTAATCTTACCGACATCTAAAGAGGTAATCTCATCGATTGTCTCTCGCAGCGTCTTTACATCGGGAATATTGCCGGTCAGCTCACGGTAACAGAAGGGCAGACGGGAATCTTGTCCAAACAGCAGGGCCAGGTTGATTTGCGGAAGCCTGTCATCATCCTTGTTTTTTCCATATTTCACCAGCTTCAGCATCTCCGAGTAACTGTAGATAGATGTGGTGTCATAGGCCCTGAATTCCTTGTATAAACGCCGCTTTCCCTGCAGACGGAAGAAATGCTGTTTTTGCTCCTCTGTAATGCCCTGAAATATCTCGGAACTGCGCTGGGAAGGAATGTCCTCGCCATACGGATGCATGTGGAGTAATCCCCACTTGCGGAATCGGAAGAGGGGCAGGCCTTCTGCAAGAATCAGGAAGTACACAAGAGATGGAATCTGCTTGTAAATATCCGGGAAGCAGATTTTGAGATTTCCGGTAATGCCAAGCTTTTCACCAATACGATCAAGTAAGTATGTAGCCCCGCAAAACAAGCGCTGTGTACGGATAGCCGGAACAGGGCCTCTCTTCTTTGGGGCTTTGCTCTCAGCAGATTTTGTGCCCTTTCCGCGGCGTCTACCACGGCCATCGGTAGGAACGACTTTGCCGGTTTCCGGATTCAGCCGTCCGATCAGAGCCCTGTGCGACCGAGCCTGCTTCTTTTCTCAGTCCCAAAAGACCCCAAAAATGCCATAGTATCCACCAACTTTCAGGCCCTTCTATGCATTGACTTGTTGTTGTAATTGAATCAGCTACCCATGGTTCATTGGCTCTATAGACCCTTTTTCCCCAAAACACATAGCATAGCCAAGGCCAAGCATTAGCCAAAAGGCATATGTAATATTAAGATTATCCCCTATACCAGAAGCCAATATTCCCATAAAAGATAATAGCCAAAAGCCGAATCGAATCCGTTCACCCGAAAGTAACGATTTATCCAGGATATTCATTATTGATTTGCGCAAAAGGACTATAACGGGCAGCATATAAACCAGTAAACCTACGATTCCGGTTTCGCCAAAGCGAACTGAATATTCACCCATAGGCGGAAATCCCGCTTTCAGAACACCCCTTTCTTTTTGCCTGTTTATCCAACCTTTGACTTCTTTATCTGTAAAAGCATACTGGGGAAGATGGTCAGGAATATAAGCTTGTCTCAGCGAACGTCCGACGCCAAGTAAAGGATGGTCTAATCCTATACTAATATCTGCTGCAATAACAGAATATCTAGCCCGATTGCTTCTTTTATTCATGTTAGCCAGGGAGCCCAAATTATCACTGATGTATTTTCCCATGGTATCATTTTGTGTTTTTCGTTCATTGGCAGAAGGCTGAGCTTTTTTTAAAGATTCAGATTTCGTAATATCCTGTTTCTTCTTGGTTTCCATCATCGCTTGGGCTTTCTCTGGTGATCCCGGCATATAATGGGCCATAGCAAAATTTGAGATAAAAAATGCACATACCACACACATCATCAAAGCTAAGTATTTCTTTAGAAGCTCTTTTCTAAAAAAAAGGCTTAAGAGTCCAAAAAGGATTAACTCTCCAAAAAGCAAAGCATTGGCAGTACGAGCCTTTGTAAAGAATAAACACATTACATATGCACCAAATATAACAGCCAAGCCAATTTGTCTTTTCCTTTGTGTAACCGTACAAAAAATGTACCAAAGCCAAGGAAGCGCGAATGCTGAAAAAATCCCAAAATAAGACGGTTCCGGAAATACAGAACGAAGCTGTCCAACCCACAAAAGAGGGGGCCACCAATAACCATAGTTTTTTATTCCGTGAACAATGGGGTTAGTAATTTTTAGTACTGACGCTGCTCCCCAAGATCCACTTAAGTAGAATGCATCCAAAATAGAATATAACAAAACGATGCCAATAGAAACTAAAGCTCCTTTTTTCATAATAGAAAAGCCTTGCATCCATCGATTTTTATACCAGCAGTAAACCATCCAAGCCACACCGAATGTCCAAAACATCTCAAGTAAAAAGCTCTTTATTGTCCTCGCTGCTAGCCATGTTTTGAATAGTGCAATATCCGTAATAGGTACATTGTTTCTATGCAAGAATGCATATACACCAGGTAGCTTTTCTATTTGCCCTAATCCACCTGGTCCATTTAAAATATCTTGCATGTAAGGATACGTGAGCAATCCATGAATCAAAGAAGTCAGAATAACAATTGCATATATAACTAAATATAAAGCCAATAAATAATCTTTTCTATCAGCAAAAAATCCATTTTTTCTGAACTTAAAAATGCTTAAAAAGAATCCAAATAAAAGGGGATAGAGAGATAGTTTATCTGCCATTACAGAACCCAGCCCCCAAAATGTAAATCTTGCTCCTAATGGTATGGAGCAGAAAATAATTGACACCACAGCAAAAAGAAATAACTCATCCTTGGTTCTGTAACCCATAGTCTGTCCTCCATATGAAAATCATTAATTTAGATAAGATTTAATCGATTTTCCTTAGTTTATTTCTAATCTTTATTGCTATCCTTACTAATAAAAATCTTTTTAAAAAAGCCTTATATTTCTCCTTCTGTTGAAATCTTAATGCTATTTTTCTTTCTCGCTTTTTATCACAGTAGTATTGCTGACTATTGATACAAAAAACCGGCTTATTGGTTAGTTGAAATATTTTCTGTGCCTGAATATCGTCGCTTTCAATGAAAAGCACCGCATCTGAGTGTTTTCGGTATTGCTCTGCTTTAAATTCCGCATGATTACCAAGACGCCTCCGTTCTTCAGCTGAAGGAAGATTCATCAAAATAAGTTCTCCATAGGAAATATGATTTTCTTTCAGCCAGTTTTCCGTCTCCGGACGGTATTTTTCCAATCTTGAAGAAACTAAATATTTCACTTGTCGTTGCGGATAAAGCTTTAATGGCGCATGTAATAAAAAATCACGATAATTTGGTCCATCGTCATTTTGATCAGGGGATGGATCATCACAGAGGACCCCGTCTATATCAAAACAACATTGGCTCAGATATACATGTTGTAAAAAATTCCATTGGAATATACGCGGAAGTTCTAAAACCTCAAAATAAAGATCAACTAATTTTATGGTGGACTTCTTGACATAAGCTGCTAAGTATATGCACTTATCCGCACAATCGCTTTTCTCCTTTATCAGGTTTTTAGCTTTTTGTATAGAGGCACCGCTGTTGACACTATCTTCAACAATAAGAATTTTCCTTGCCTCATGAACGTTTTTAATCCATCCATTCTTTGGCTTCGTTATTCCTGGAGTAAATAAATTTCCATCCAAAAAATCATCCAGACTTGTCAATGGCAAGTTACGATAAAGTGCAATAATTGAAGCTACCATCAATCCGCTTCGAGGAATACCAACAATAAGATCAACATTTTGCGGAATCTTTGAAATGTTTCTGAGAATAGTATTATTTAAATCTTGATAGGTACGAAACTCCACGATGCTCTCCCAGTATTCGCCTTGAATACTTGCCTAACCATAAAAATATATTGAAATTAATTAAAACATAGTATTTATAGATTTCTTATTAAAAAACATTATACCATCTACTTTTTTAAGCGAAATATCCGTAAATATTTAATTTGATTAAACAAATAAGAAAATAAAAAAAATAAAATAAGAAAAAGCAGAAACCGTAAGAATAAAGAAACTATTACTTGACCTGATAAATAAGGTTGTATCATAAAACCTGCAATATAAAGAATAGCTGCTAGAAATATTTCTGGTAGGAATTCTTTCAAAAAAAGGAGATATGACTGTCTCAAGCATTGATGAATAAGTATATACATGGAAATAAAGAACTCGATGTCAAAAGCAACCATAACATTTCTTGATAAATCAAACAAGTTGCCATAAAGTACCGCAAGTATAATACCAATGGCCGTTATTGCTGTATTAATAGTACCAGCAAAGAACAGCTTTTTTGTCGACCCCGCGCTTTGGAAAATACTCCCTGTAGACGTTAACTGTAACTGAGCCCATACTGCCAATGCTAGCATTTCAAAACAGGGTACAGCCGGAGCCCACTGAGGACCGAACAGAAAGGCAATAATATCAGATGCAGAAAAATAACAGTATAGGGATAAAAAGACACCAATCAATGAAAGAAATTTCAACAGCTTTATATACTTTTCATAAATATATCGTTTGTCATCCTGGTAGTCTGACAGAACGGGCTGCAACACCGGTGCGATGACATTGGTTAATGAATTGTTTGGATAACACATCAAACGATATGCCTTATCATAGTATCCGAGGGCAGCCTCCCCCCAAACACGACCTATAAGCAGGTTATCCAGGTTACGGGCAAAGTAGTTGATGAACCCAAACAGGAACTGATAAAGCGAGTATCCAAAAATCTTATGCATTCCCTGCCATGTTACGCCATGATACATATACAGGCCATAGTCTTTATGGGTCGTAAAAATATTTACACCAAATGTGACCCAAATCGTCAAAATTGACTGCATAACCAGTGCATAATATTTCCAGCCGCAAAATGCCAGACCAACAGTCACCAGACTTGAAAGAAATGGAATTACCACGTTACGTTTTGCCAGCATAACAAAACGTTTATCTTTCAGTAAAAGTGCCTCAGGTACAATATTCAATGTAGATCCTAATAAGGAAAATCCCAAAAGGAATCCAATAGGCACATAGACATCATCCTGATAGAAATCCGCCATTAAAAATGAGAAGCCACAAAATAAAGCTCCAAGAAAAAGGCCTAATATAAGGGTTAATGAAAAAATTGATGCATTATCGTCTTGCGTCAATTTCTTATTCTGTATGATTCCCGCTGAAATTCCCATATCAGCAAAAATACTGAAGAAATTGGTAAAAACTGTGGTGACCGCAACAATACCATAGTCTTCAGGCGTCAGTATACGAGCCAGGATCATGGAAAAAACGATACTGAATATTATGGAAGTGTATTTAGACGCGGCATTGATTAAAGCCGCTTTTTTCAGTGACATAGTTGCCATAACCGATTAGTCCCTATTAAACAGGTCTCGAGTATAGACCTTTTCTTTTACATCATCCAGCACATGATCATACCGGTTGGCAATAACGCCCTGGCTTTCTTTTTTAAATTTTGCAAGGTCATTGACCACCTTGCTGCCGAAGAAGGTGCTGCCATCTTCCAAGGTCGGCTCGTAAATAATAACATTCGCCCCTTTAGCCTTGATCCGTTTCATGACCCCCTGGATGGAACTCTGGCGGAAGTTATCGGAGTTTGATTTCATGGTCAGACGAAATACACCTATAGTGACCGGATGCTCCTTGGCTGGATCATAAGCACTGCCATAATGATAGCAGCCCGCCAGTTCAAGGACGCGGTCTGCAATGAAATCTTTACGGGTCCGATTGGAATCAACAATAGCCTTAATAATGGTCTCCGGTACATCTGCATAATTAGCGAGGAGCTGCTTAGTATCTTTTGGTAAACAGTAGCCGCCGTAACCAAAGGACGGGTTATTGTAAAATTCACCGATTCTGGGATCCAGGCATACACCATCAATGATTTCTTTCGTATCGAGGCCTTTCATTTCCGCATAGGTATCCAGTTCATTGAAGTAGGATACACGCATAGCCAGATAGGTATTGGCAAAAAGCTTCACCGCTTCGGCTTCGGTAAATCCCATGAACCGGGTAGGTATATTTTCCTTGATGGCTCCTTCCTGCAGGAGATGGGCAAAGGTGTGAGCGGCTTTGACCAGCCGCTCATCTTTGGGATCTGTACCGACAATAATGCGGCTGGGATAAAGGTTATCATAGAGAGCCTTAGACTCACGGAGGAATTCCGGACTGAAGATGATATTCTTTGTCCCCATCTTTTCTCGGATATGTTTGGTATAGCCGACGGGAATTGTAGACTTAATGACCATGATGGCATCGGGGTTATACTTCATCACCAGCTTGATGACCGCTTCCACAGAAGAAGTATCAAAGAAATTCCTCTGGGAATCATAGTTCGTGGGCGTAGCGATAATGACGAAGTCCGCATCTTTATAAGCGGCCTCCGCATCCATGGTCGCTGTAAGGTCCAATTCCTTCTCCGCCAGATATTTCTCAATATAATCATCCTGGATAGGCGACTTACGGTGATTTACCAAATCCACCTTTTCCGGAATAATATCCACCGCCATCACGTGATTGTGCTGGCTCAAAAGGGTAGCCAGCGAAAGCCCCACATATCCTGTACCTGCTACTGCTATATTCATTGTTACCTTCCTTTACTCTCTGCCCAAAACTTTCTTATAAAGATTATATATATTAGCTGCATTCATGTCCGATGTAAATCTTTCACAAGCGTCAACCTGTCCATGCATTGCAATGTTTCGGAGACTATCTCTATGATCCATGTACCATTTGATTTTATCCCGTAAATCTTCCGGTTTTCCATACTGATAAACCAGTCCTGTTTCTCCATCCTTAACAATTTCAGGATTTGCTCCGGTATTCGAAACGATAACCGCTAACCCCGCCATCATGTATTCAACAGTAACACGACCAAAGGCTTCGCATCTGCTTGCTGTAACAGCAACATGAGCGCCACGCAGCAGCTCATTCACATCCGATCGGTGCCCTAAAAATTTTATCTGCTTTTTTAGATCATAAAATTGTATATACCGATTCAACTCTCGTCGATAATCCGGATCTTCGTTCCCAATAATTATACACGATATATGCTTCTTATATTGTTTCGGTAAAAGACCGATAGCTTTAATCAATTCCCCTTGATTCTTGTGAGGCGAAACCGATCCACTCATTGCTATGCATATATCTTGAGAGTTAAATTTCTGGGGACTCTGCTTGTAATAAAATTTTTTAACATTTATGCCATTGTAAATCACCGGATGTTCCCTTAGTGACGGGTAGACGTCTCTGTACTTGTTTTCGAGATCTTTAGAAATAAAAATGAGCTCTTCGCTCTTATCTTCTATCTCCTTGATTGATTTTCTCCGCCCATAAATAAATCTCCAGTTAAAATCTTCAATATTATATTCTCTTATATGCCAAATATGTGGAATCCCCAGACGATTCGCAACTTCTGCACCCACACAAGTAACACTGCAATTGGTATGGATAATATCTACATCCAATGATCTGAGATATTCAGTAATTCTAGGGATAGTAAGCTTGTTGATTTGCATTTTTACCCGATTTTTCAACCAGTGAATTCCTGTATCGTCCGGCGTAGTCCACATATAGTAGCCATCTCTAAATGGGAAAAACGTAAAACTCTTGTTTCGAATCCCAAGTTTATCCGCTTCCCTATTAATCTCACCTTCATTAGGCGTAATCAACGTAATCTCTACCCCTTTATATTGGAGTTTTCGCATTAGCTCTACAAGCGAAAAATTTGAACCCCCCGCCATTTCAGTATAATGGGTAAAGAAACATATATGCATTTAATTATTCTCCCTTAATCCATCATTATAGGACTTACTCTATTAATATTAATATAACTAATTACGCGCAATCATTCGTTTAATCCAATAATGTCTATTCATCATTTTATTGTTCATATCGTATATTGTCTCACAAAATAATATGCCCAGTCAAGCTAATAAAAAAAGCAGGACAATCCCTTTATTACTTGATAAAAACCACGCCTGCCTCTTTAATTGAGTAGTACTCAAGTCTATATAGTTTGATACAAGGTTTAACTGAAATTATAAGTCTAGCAGAATTATTTTTCTCTCTTATCCAACTTTTTCTCAAACTTCTTCGTCCTGACCTGTGGTGCGATTTTCAACGTAACAAACCAGTTCAATTCATTTAACCTGTCCGATTGACTCACTGTCTCAAAACTTAAACGTATCCCTCAGTCCCAGCCATTTCTGGTCTTTATCGCTGAGATTCAGCGGGGTGCCGTCATCCAGGGTATAGCCTTCTGCTGAGCAGCTGCCCTGATAAGTGCCTTTCACATGGGGCCACTGAATGCCGATTTCCGGATCATTCCAAGCCATACCACCTTCATCATTGAGGTGCCAGAAATCATTCACCTTGTAGCAGAATTCAGCTACATCGGAAAGAACCAGAAAACCATGGGCAAAGCCTTCCGGAATGAGGAACTGCTTTTTATTTTCCTCTGTCAGCTCTACGCCATACCATTTTCCATAGGTCGGAGAATCAGCCCGAAGGTCTACGGCCACATCAAAGACACTGCCCCGCACGGCCCTCACCAGCTTGCACTGTGAATAGTGCTTCTGGAAATGGAGGCCGCGAAGCACGCCTTTTGTACTCATGCTTTGGTTGTCCTGTACAAAGTTGATGTGGAATCCTGCTTCCTCCATATCTCTCTGGTTGTAAGTTTCCATGAAATAGCCCCGCTCATCTCCATGAACTGCCGGCTCAATGATGCAGAGCCCTTCAATGCCGCCAACGTTTTTAGTTACCTTGATTTGTCCCATATTTTTTCTCCTTATGTTCCTATTGAGTAATCATATCATCGTTAAATGCTGAGTTGCAAGCTGTTGGCTATCAGCTCCCGGTTTTCGGCTGCCGGCTGCCAGCTAAAATTCCTACTTTCGGCGTATGCTCGGGTTCGCATTTTCCAATCTTTTCATAAAGCCATAAATCATTCTTCCCAGCTGATCCAGCCGTTGATTGATTTTGTCTGTCCGCTCTTCGCTCATATAGCTTCGTCCGGATGCAATATACACCTGCGTCTGCAATTCATATAAAGAGCCCCTTGCAATGCTCAAGAAATGATAGAATTCCTTATCTGACTGTCTCCCATATCCCTCTGCGATATTAGAAGGGATAGAAACGGCTGCTCTCTCCATTTGGCTCACCAGCCCATATCGCTCATGAGTCGGGAAGGTATCCGCAGCATCATATATCATCATAGTCAGTTCCATTGCTTTTTGCCAGACCTCTAAGTTTCTATAATCTGCCACAATATCCTCCTTCTAAAATAAATGCGTGAGCGAAGGAAATTCAATATTCGAGAAATCGGCGCGTCAGCGCCGCACCTCAAAAGCCGAAAGCTGGAAGCCGAGAGCCAAAAGCCGGAAGCCGACAGCCGGGAGCCGAAAGCCAGCAGCCGCCCCCATCAATCTCCAAGAGCTCCTATTTCCTTTAAGTATCTCCTCAGCGCATCCTTCCAATCCGGCAGCCTTCTGAATCCTGCTTTATCCAGTGAGCTCTTATCCAGACGGCTGTTTAAAGGCCGGACCGCCCTGGTAGGATAATCCGAAGACGGGATAGGCCGCACCTTGCAGGGAAGATGTGCCTGTTCCATAATATATGCCGCAAATTCGGCCCAATTCGTAATGCCTTCATTCGTGGCATGGTAAATCCCATAGGCATCCGTGCTAATCATATCACAGAGAAGAGGTGCCAGGTCAGCCGTATAGGTAGGTGAACCCCACTGGTCAGAGACCACAGTCAACTCATCATGGGTCTCACCCAGGCGAAGCATGGTTTTGATAAAGTTATTTCCATTTTTACCAAAGACCCAGGAAATGCGGACGATGAAATATTTTGAAAGTTCCATCTGTACGGCCTCTTCACCAAAAAGCTTGGTAAGTCCATACACATTCAGCGGTGCTGTAGCGGCATCCACTGTAAAAGGCTCCGTCCCCTGTCCGTTAAATACATAATCGGTGGATACGTAAAGCATTTTTGCATCGATTTCTTTGGCCGCTTTAGCAATCGCCAAGGTTCCTTTTGCGTTGACGTCCATGGCCCTGCCGTAATCATCCTCCGCTTTGTCTACTGCCGTATAGGCCGCACAATGAATGATGGCATCCGGATGATAGTCTTTAATCACTCGTTCCACAGCAGCAGTATCAGAAATATCCATCTCTCTGGAACCTGTGCCTTTATATTCAATGTGCCGCTTTTCCAGCTCCCGGGCCACATCATACCCCAGCTGCCCAGTCACTCCTGTTACAAGAACTTTCATTATACGTATACTCCTTTATAAGTTTATCGCTCTCGGCTATCGGCTGTCAGCTATCCGCTGTCGGCTATCAGTTTTCCGCCGGAAGCCGAAAGCCAGCAGCCGGAAGCCTGAAGCCGGGACTCGGGAATCGAGACTGGGGACTCGGGATTTGAAAGCATGGAGCCGAGAATCGATAGCCGGAAGCCAGGAGCCGGGAGCCCGCGGACAGCGGTCAGCCGATAGCGGATTACTTATCCCCATACATCTTCTTATAGTAATTCTGATACTCTCCGCTCACGATTTCCTGCCACCAGGGCTTATTATCCAGGTACCAGCGGATGGTCTTCTTGATGCCATCAGCAAATTTCGTCTCCGGCAACCAGCCCAGTTCTTGATGAATCTTTGCGGGGTCGATGGCGTATCTGCGGTCGTGCCCCTTTCTATCCTTCACATAGGTAATCAGACTTTCCGGCTTGCCCAGCTCTTTGAGGATGAGCTTTACAATATCGATATTCGCCATTTCGTTGTGGCCGCCGATATTGTAGATTTCTCCCACTGTGCCTTTATGAATAATCAGGTCGATGGCCTTGCAATGGTCCTCCACATAGAGCCAGTCCCTCACATTCTTTCCATCCCCATATACCGGAAGGGGCTTGTCTTCCAAAGCATTCATCATCATGAGAGGAATGAGTTTTTCCGGAAACTGGTAGGGCCCGTAGTTGTTGCTGCAGCGGGAAATAGTGGCGGGGAGGCCATAGGTCCGATGGTACGCTCCCACCAGGAGATCCGCTCCAGCCTTGGAACTGCTGTAGGGAGAGCTGGTATGGAGCGGTGTCTTTTCCGTGAAGAAAAGGTCCGGCCTGTCCAGCGGCAGGTCCCCATAGACCTCATCCGTAGAGACTTGATGATACCGCTCTATGCCATATTTCCTGCAGGCGTCCATGAGAACAGACGTACCGATGATGTTCGTTTCCAGAAAGATTTCCGGATTCAAGATGGAACGGTCCACATGGGATTCTGCCGCAAAATTCACCACCACATCCGGATGTTCTTCTTCAAAGAGCCCATACACCGCATCCCTGTCGCAGATATCCATCTTCACAAAGCGGAAATTCGGCTTGTCCATCACAGGAGCCAGAGTAGACAGATTCCCCGCATAGGTCAGCTTGTCCAGGCAGATGATGCGATAGTCCGGATACTTCTTCATCATGTAAAAAATAAAATTAGAACCAATAAATCCGGCGCCGCCGGTGATTATGATAGTCATAGTCGTGTTTTCCTTTCTGAGTAATGGGGACTGGGGGTTGGGGATTGGGAACTGGGGACTGGGGACTAGAGACTAGGGGGATTAAAAGTTTTTCGCAAGCTTATGAATAAGACCGGTGAGCAATTTACCTGAACGAGTGCATAAATCCATTGCATTATTTGTTTGCTCTTTTGATAAGTAAGAAACTCTGACCGCTAATAAGAGCTGTGTCTCTATTTCAGCAACGGATCCTCGAGCAATATAAAGGAATCGAACGAACTCACGAGTAGTCCCCCGAGCCTGTCCTTCAGCTATATTGGAAGGTACAGATATAGCGGCTCTTCTTAACTGGTCTCCTAAAGTATATTTTTCTTCCTGAGGCAGTAACTTTACAAGTCTATAAATTTCTGTTGCTAAATCCATGGCCACTTGCCATGCAGCATAGTTCTCATGTCCACTCCCAGCCATTTCCATTCCCTTCCTATATTTTTAAATCACGACCCTCCATTCCCGAGCCCCGACTCTCCATTCCCGAATCCCTAACCCCTTATCCCACCATTAAGCACCTTCATCAAATACTGCCCATAAGGACTCTTTCCGTACTGCTTGGCGCTTTCGGCGAGGGCTTCTTTGTCTATCCAGCCATTGACATAGGCGATTTCTTCGGGCATGGAAATATGGATACCTGCTCTGGTCTCGATGGAACGTACGAAGACAGAGGCATCATACAGGGAATCCATGGTTCCCGTATCCAGCCAGGCATACCCGCGGCCCAGGGTAATTACATTCAATTTTCCCTTTTCCAGGTAAATTTTATTCAGATCCGTGATTTCCAGCTCACCCCGGGCAGAAGGCCGGATGGTCTTTGCGTATTCGCACACGTGGCCGTCATAGAAATAAAGTCCTGTGACCGCATAGTTCGACTTCGGATGCGCTGGCTTTTCCTCAATGGACTTCGCCCTTCCCTGCTCGTCGAAATCAATGACGCCGAAACGTTCCGGATCATCCACATAGTAACCGAAGACCGTGGCTCCCTCTTTATTTGCAGCAGCTTCCTTCAGATACTTCGTCAGTCCGGCACCGTAGAAAATATTATCCCCCAAAATCATGGCGCAGGGTTCGCCGTCTATGAAGTCCTTTCCCAAGATAAATGCCTGGGCCAGACCGTCCGGAGAGGGCTGTTCCTTATAGGAGAGATGAATCCCATACCGACTGCCATCGCCCAGAAGTCTCTCAAAGTTTGGCAGATCCTTGGGCGTGGAAATAATCAGGATATCCCGTATTCCTGCCAGCATCAGCGTGGAAAGAGGATAAAAAATCATGGGCTTGTCATAAATAGGAAGCAGCTGCTTCGAAGTCACCATGGTTAACGGATAAAGCCTTGTGCCGGAACCTCCGGCGAGAATAATACCTTTCATATTTATATCCTTTCTTAAACTACACATCGCTACATATAGCCAATGCAATTGGCTAGTCACTATATTTAATTCATAGATTCGTTATGTATTGGCATTCGCTCTATTACATACTCATTATTTCCCGATTCATAGCTCTTAATCCAGCCTTTTGTTTTCAGCACTTCAAACAACTGGCCATTTTCCACATTGGGTGTTACCCCAATATGCCTCGTAGCCCCTGCTTTCAGAATCTTTCCATAAGTCTCGGCATCGATAACAGATAGCATATCTTTCGCTTGAGTAACAGAAAGCGTTTTAATAGCACTTGTCAAGATTTTTACTTTTATCAATTTCTCAATATCTGGAGACTGCATGATATCCTGTAACAAGTCACTATCTTTGACTGCACTGGCTTTCGTGAAATAGTCAACATACTTGTTTACAGACCTAAGCAAAGCTTTACGTACTTCTTTAGGTAAGTCGTTATATTGCTTTAAAATCTCGGGAATTTCTGTTTCTTGGAGATGGTCTTCGACTATGATACACTGAATGATTTCTGAAATATCGCGATGAGGCAGCAATGCAATTGGTCCATTGGTATGAATGACAAATAATTGCTTTTCATCATCAGAGAAAGTGCTATCCCCTAAAAACAAATCAATATCGTCAGATGTCAATGAAATCTTTTCACTCTCAAGTAATTTTGTAAACTTCCCTTTATTATTTTTTACATATGAAAGCAGCAGCTTCGGATATCGATTCTGAAGAAAATCAAATAAGTCCTGATTCATATCGAGGCAGTTCTTCTGAATCAATTGTGTAATCTTGTCTTGAGGGAATGAATCTTCATCAAATCCACTATGCTCTGTAATGTAATAATCCAGGGTCTCAAGAATGGAAATATACACTTCGGTATCAACCATACTTTTAGGCGCAATCGCATCCATAATAACTTTTTGCTCTTGTTCCTTTAGCGGCGTACTCGTCATGGGTGATTTTGCATACCAATGATTCAGACAGTTGATCAGCGTATCATCTGCACCGAATTTTTTAATATAAAGGTAAAGATTATAATCTGTATGTTTGACCAAATTCTTTTCCACTATTATCTTCCAATTATCTGAATCCTTGATATCCGAAAGATTCAAAATCGTTTCCGGTGTCAGTCTGGATACATAGCCCATTACCGCTTTATCTTTCAATGACTTCTGATTAATCAGATTTACTACGATATCAGAACTATCCTTGAAGTAAGCATCTTTTGTCGAATGACTTTTCAAATTTTCTAATGATGCATTCACAAACAAGCCAAACTGCTCTACAAGATATTCCCTGAAGGAATCTTCTTTCGACAGTTTATTTAAAATTGTGAGTGGCTTCGTTTTAGCATCTTCAGTCGGCTCTTTCAAAACGGCCGTAAAAAACACCCATAGTGTATTACCGTTCACCACGCAGAAACAATTAGAGAAAACATCTTCCAGAACCCTCGGAGGAACTCCTTCCGGATGGATATCAGGGAATTTTATATCCAATACACTAAATGCAGACATTAATCTTTCAAAACTTGTATCATTAAACTTGTCTGCACCTCGTAAGAAATCCGGATTATCAGTGATATACTGAGCCAAGCAATTCGAGCTTTGTGCATTCAGTTTTTTTAGCTCATCCTCATTGAGATACAGCAAAGCATCATAGGCTAATGATTCTATTATATTCGAATTTAAACTTGACTCTCTATATATTCTAGCAAAACTATCTGGAAAAACTTTAAATAAGTAAGTAACAAACTCACTTACTTTCTCTCCTTTAGCTATAAATTTGATAGCATACCCAAAATATTCATCTTTAAAATTACAAATTACTTCTTCTATTTTTTTATCTGCAATATTAAATGATGAAAAAGATAACATATGTGAAATGAGAGAATAATTCAGCACAGCAGGCCTGGTAAATTCCGATACTGATATATTCTGCAAAACAACTGAAAAATTTGTGAGTTCTAAATCCCACATCGGACTGCCATTTTCATGAAGATTCATCAGGAATGTTTGATCATTCTCCGAAAGAGACTCACCATAAAAGAACGTAGTATACTCCGCGTATGTTTCATCCAGATATCCACTAATCAGCAAGTACTTCAGTAAATTGAAGTACCCATTTGCACGAACAGCATCATACGAAATTGTCTTTCCATTGTTGTCAGATGCATTTTGCAGAAATATTTTATCATTTTTTCCAACGAACATAGATGCAAGCGTAGAAAAAGAAGCTGTATCCAATAATTCCAGCTGCTTAATGATATATTTCAGTTTCTCAGTCTCAGAATCAATCTGTCCTTTTTTATCCCCTTCGATAATCGCTTTTCTCTTTTTATATTCATCCCTGGCGTCCTGGCTTATTCCCCGTTCATTCCCAATATATGATTCCAATTCATTTAAATTCATATTGTTATCATTACTAAGGGGCAGCCTTCCATAAGTAGAATTATTAAATCTGGTACCGATAATGGCCCAAGCCAATTCTTTGGTTTTCGTAAAGATTTCGTTTTTTATAGCTTCCAATTCCCGCTTGCAATCTGCTGCTGCTTCTTCAAGCTCTGCTCTTCTTTCAGACGCAAAGGCTTCCTTTCCCTTCTTAGACAGCAGAAAATGGACATACCCCTTCTTCTTCTGTAAGTCCACAAAATCTCTAGGAAAAAGATTTTTATAGACAATCATGGCAAGCATTTTATCCGGATTTAATTTATTTCGCTGACCCAGTGCAGCAAAATAGATTCTGAATTCATTTGCCATATTTATAATGAGCCGATAGTCTTCAATATATAAACCCAAAGCTCGAACTAAGCCCGGATTGATTACTTCCTTCAGATGATATTTTCCAAGGATTGCAAAAAGTTTATCCGAAGAATTTTTTGTATTCGTGACTGGTATAATCGGAATTAAAAAATCAAAAAATTTTGCCCGGTCTTTATTAAGAAAAATATCATCACGAAGAAGATATATAAATTTGACAGGCGCATCTTGGCGCAGTTTACGCTTGGCATTGACCAGCTCATTAATTTCTTTTAATCTTTCAAAAATGAGTGTGGTATCAAATCGATCAATATCCTCAAAAATAAAAAACTGTTTCCCCGAATGATCAATTATATACAAAATGCTGTCCAGATACTTATCAAAATACGTAGCATCCTTATTCTGGAAAAGTTCTATCTCATTCCCTTCAATTTTCACTCTTTGAAGATGGGAAAGGAATGTTTTGATATCTTTACCATGAATGTAAGAAAAAGAAACAGCAATAGCGATAAGAGCTATAGTCAAAACAAGAAGAATAAGTAAAAGTAAATTATTATAAGATAGCGCAAAGTGACGAACAACAGGCACAGCAAGCGGAGGAATAAAAAGATATATCAAAAGAATTCCTGTAATAGAAGCAGTGAGCCAGGAAAAAGCATTGGATTCGATTTCTTTATCCGTATCTACCATTTTGAAGCCCGCTGCCTTAGCAACTTTTGCAGGAATTTTGTGCAGTATCTGATTGATAATCTTTCCTTCAAGGAGCTGCTCCATCTGATAGCTAGAACTTACAGCTTCACCATCTTTCAGAACAGGATTCGTCCCCTGCTCATCAGTTAGTTCATTTCCTGATTTGGTTGGTTGAAAATGCGCAAGAGAAATCCGCAGGCAAAGATTGGCATAGCTTTTATCAGATGCCTCTTTGGACTGCAGATAACTTGCCAATATACTGCTTTTTCCAGCGCCATAAGGTCCGGTAATAGCAATATTTTTAAGACGAGGGCTCGAAAAAGCCTGATTCAATACCTGCTCATAATTAGAAACATCGACATTAGTAGCGGGTGCTAAGTCTTCAAAAGGAACATCTTGAACGCAATCTTTCTCCGACTGTAATTCGTCATCTTTACTTTTACCATTCATCGATGTTCCTCCCATCCGAAACGTTGTAAAAAACTATAAACTCAAAAAGGCAGCGTGCTTAGTTGAAATAAAAAATTCAATCTAAAGAAATATACTAGCTTTACAAAATTTATTTTAGACCAATTCTCACGTAAGAACTATGCCATTACAGATTCTCAAATTGAGGATATCAGCTCATTAATCATGTTCATAATGTCACTATTTGCCACTCCCTCAGCAAGCAGCGTTGCTCCTGCACCTTCAAAAATATTTCTTACAGACTGCAAAGATTCTTTAATAATTGTTTTCTTCGGTTTCGGTGAACAGCTCTGTGCCTTTAAAGTATTTACCTCCGCAGACAGCTCCTTTACACTTTCCTCCGAGCTTTTAGTATTTCTTATCATGACATCCAGTTTCCCAATCAATTCATTGAGCCGATTAACGTATTCCGAGTCAGCATAGTTTAGTTCAACATGATTATCGTTATTAGAGCCCTGCTGAATAATCTGGGTACCATGAACCTGATTAATAGTGATCATACCCTGCGCTTTCTCTTTTTCATCATTAGAAAACATATTATCTTCACTCCCCAATATTCCGCTGTCCTCTAGTTGTAATGCAAAATCCAGAACCTTTTGCCGGACAGCAACCAAAATCTTAGAAAGCTGGCTTTTATCAATTAATGTGGCCGGAATCATTCCATAATTCATTTCTGCAAACTTACTCTTCATTTCAGCCGGAAACTCCATAGCCATCTGCTTATTTTCCGAAGTGTATACCCATTCCTCAATCTCTGATATGCTGCTGGAAAGCGGTCTTACCGTGAAAATACGTTCCTCTTCCTTTGTTTTAAAAATAACCGGGCACCATCCACGAAAAGGATTGTAGAATTTACAAGGCCCCTGTATGTACCGGTATTCCGGAATAGATTTTTCAGCGCCCACATAACCATTCATTTCCCTTCTGGCCCATGATTCCATATCTTTTACACCAAGCTTACTGCATATAAAGATAAATTCGTGAAGCAGGCCTGAAACAGAAATAGATTCATCTAAAGCGTCTTTTTCTAATTGAATAACCAACTTCATCTTTAAACTTCACCTCTTGATATGAAACTATCTATTATCGTAAAAAAGAATATTTTTAAACACTCTAACTAAGAACTACCATATTTACAGCTAAGCTCAGAAAATGAATTCAATTCAAATAACTCTATAAAGTAATTTTCTCATGAAGAGCCCATAAACAATAGCCAATTTCATTAACAGTTGCAATGCTAAATTCATACCAACATAATTCTTATAAAAATAATATTTAGAATGAAAAAGTTGCTTCACTTGACCATACCGCTTAATCGATTTATTGATTGACACAGAGTGATTATGAAAATACGAAATATCCGTATCTATTACCATTTTATACCCAGACTGAATAAACCTCCATCCAAGAATCTGTTCTTCATAAAACAGAAAAACCCTATCATCCAGGCCATTTAACTTTTTGTAAGTTTTTGCATCAATCGCAAATAAAGAGCCAGGTATCCACTCCACATGCTTTACCCCGCATCCTTTATGAAGTACGGCCCCTTTGAATGGAAATATATGCTTTATCAATATTGTGCAATCTATAGTTTCTCGCAAGACTGAATTAATTTTAGGATTTCTCACTACTTTTGGTGCTGTCTTCGGCATTTCCATATATCCAGAAGCTGCTTTAGCATTATATCTTTCCATATCTGAAACAACCCGAATGAGAAAGTCTTCTGTAAACTCCACATCCGGGTTTGCTATAAACAGGATATCTATGTTATATTTCTTTATCAGATAAAATGCTCCAAAATTATTTCCATAAGAATATCCACCATTACGGTCACTTTGGATTACATCGATTTTATTATCCACTGCTTTTTGCAAATCATGCATAGATCCGTCCGTTGAAAGATTATCTACCAAGACTACATGGTCAATCGCTGAATAGTCATGAATTAAATGTACCAAACGCAAAGTCGAAATTGCGTCATTATAATTAAGAATAACAATTCCAATCCTTTTTTTGTTAATCATTAATTTCTCTCCAATCTTATTGCGCATTTCTTCCATTGCTGCTTTCGTAGCTTCTAAGTATGCATAACCATAGTATCGGTCAGGTTCCAGATAGGCTCCTTCTCCCCATTCATTCCATGCATTAATAAAAATCAAGTCATCATCCAAGCAACAGTCTTTCTTATAATGGAATATTACATCAGATAACCATTTTTTATATAAAGCAGGTGTTGCTCCATGAAAAATGACATTCCCATGGTTATTTCTGCGAGGAGTATTATCCCACATGGGCATGACAGCATTATACATGCTTGACGCATGGAAGTTCTTTTTATAAATCCCATTATTAACCAGGTTCTGGTAGCTGTACACTTCTCCTACAAAGTCCTTATTAACAAACGATAAATTACGATTAATTTTCCGACAATATGGTAGCAAAGATCCTGGCTGGAACTCCACTACAGAATCAAAGCCTCTCTCCATTACATCATTTTTCCAGTCAGCAGTCCAAACCCCAATAATATAAATATCACCCACTCCATGAGCAGCACAATATTCACGCCAGTAATCTAACGTCCGTCGCGGATTGGGCACCATTTGCGGTTTATATATAATAAGAAGTTTTTTCCCTTTTACCCTGATATATCTTCTATCCTTCATATAAGATACAGCATCTTGTATAAAATTCCGATAGCTTTCCTCTGTATCACTCTGCCTCATGATAATTTCTTTCGTGCTGCCAAAGAATCCTCTTGTCCAACTTTCATTGGCCCAGCAAAGGCAAAAAGGAAAATCAAGGCTTGAATCATTTAAGAACATGTCTAATGGTCGATCAAGCAATCGTTTGCCATCAAACCAGTAATAATACCAAGAGAAACCAAAGATACCATACATCTTGGCGAGTGTAATCTGCCTGGCTAAATTTTCCTTCAATCTTAAATCATAAAAGCCAAGTTCTCCTGGAAGCCTTGGCTGATAATGACCTAAGTACTGTGGTACAGCACGAGATACATTGTTCCACTCCGTGACTCCACGCCCCCACCAAGCGTTATTTTCGGGCGTCGGATGCATCTGCGGAAGGTAATACGCAATTAGTTTCGGATCCCCATTCTGACGTTTATAAGGAGAGTCAGTAATCACTTTAAAGTCCGGACTTTGTGCCGTAGGAATAGAGAGAACCTGCCGAATATATTCTTCCTCAATTCCAGTTACATGCTCAGAAGCACTTACGCCTTGATTTCGTATTATCTTTTTGGCTTCATAGAAAAAAGCTTCTTTTTGATCTGGCGAAAGAAAAGGTAACTTCCAATATATATCTTTTATAATTTTGGAAGATGGCATTTTAATCCTCATCTCCTAATCTATCTACGTCTAAAAAAATATCTTATAATATAAATTTCTTATAATATAAATTCATTGAAAATACATGCAAAACCAGCTAAAGGTCGTGAAAACAACTACTTCAAAATCATTTTTGCCATTTGTACCGGTGTGAATTCCGAAGAGTTAGATGCAATCCTGTGATCTGCCATTTCATTGGCTAATTTTATTGCCTTCTGAATGCTTTCTTCATCATTATTGCAGACTATAAACCTATTGAATCTAGTAAAATACTCTTTAAGTTCATCCTTATAATTACCGTCAATAATAACAATAATAGGTTTATTCATGCAAGTTAAATAATACACTTTCCCAGGAATCTGTGACCCCTTTAAATTGCAGATACAAACTAAAACATCAGCTCTAAGCTCTGCACTATCCGCCCGTTCTCTACTTACTTGACCATTTATTGAGATATTAGTAAAAGAATCCAACTCTATGTTCGAGGTACCATATATATGTAACTCAAACGGGTGCCCCAATAACTTTACTGCATTATAGAGAGGAATGATATTCCTCGTTTCTTTTCTGTAATCTCCACAATAAACTATAGTACATTTCCCTTTATCTAATTCTTTATCAGATTCATAAGTACTGGTACCACTATATAGTCCCACTGCTGCCTGATGTGCAAAAGCCATTTTATGTGCAAATTCAGGATAAAGTTGTTGCTGTTCTTTCAGTGTAAAGGGGGTTGCGTATACAATTTTTCCTGCAACACTCAGCGTTTTTCTTTCTAGAAACTTACATATAAAATCAATAAAGCTCCTGTCTCGGGTAATATCTAAATATAAGGGATCTCCCCAATACTGGATATACCGACCTTTGTAGCCATGCTTCTGAATAAGATAATTAGCAAAGCAATGGGTAGACTTAGGGTCTGATGCAGAAATAATAACATCATACTGAGATAAATTAATATTAACATGATTTGTATTAAATATATTCAAGATTCTAATATCAAAAATCAGAGCACTCTTAATAAAACGACGAACACCTCCCTTTAATTCGGTAATCCATTTTTTCTCTTGGCCTGTATTTTCTACCATGTGTTTTTTCCCTTTATTCAATTTTCGATATAATGAATTTAAAGGAATCACATAGGTATTTTGAATACATTGAGAAATACTACTTTGCATAATTGGTTCATAACCAACTGTCCCCTCCTGTGGCTGTAAAGTCAGCAAATCGACTTCATATCCAAGTTGATTAAGTCCTAATACTATACCAATGTTCTGCATTGTAGAGGAATTATTATAGAAAAATCCATCCGCATTAACGAATAAAGCTCTCAATGTATTCTCCCTTATTATTAATTTACTTTTTGAATAAGAATTTTTTAATTTTTAAAAATGCCTTCATTGACCGCTTCAAATCCCGTGGATCTCTCAATCCCATCCAAAGGCGATGCATAATGTAGCTTGGACGCAAATAATACTTTCTTCTTGCATCATCACAGAATTTTACCATGTAGTCACTGCTGATACCAGGAAGATTCAGCACACAATTAATTGTTCCATCTTCCTTAACATATTCATCATATCTACCATTGATATAACCATGAGATTTTGCCCAAGCATAAGCTTCCGTCCCGGGGAAAGGAAGGAGCGGGTAGAACTGTACTGTGTCTGTATTGAGTTCAAATGCCAATTTCAGCGTTTGCTGCATGGTTTCCTTAGTTTCTCCTTCATTTCCAACCATGTAGCAGGCATGAACAAGAAGCCCAGCTTTCTTTGCATTTTTGATATACTTACGAATCATCTCCTGATTGGTTCCCTTGTGAATATTTTTAAGAATCTGGTCATTTCCGCTTTCAATTCCAGGAATAATCAGACGACATCCAGCTTTTTTCATGATAACCATTGTATCATAGTCGAGGCTTGCACGTGCATTGCAGAGCCAAGTCATTCGTTTGGAAAGGCCTTTATCAATAAGGAGCTGGCAAATTTCACGAACTCTTCTTATATTTCCGGTAAAGGTATCATCTTCAATAACAATTTCCTTAACATCTGGGAAATTATCTGCAATATACTGAAATTCTTCTACCACATTTTGGGGTGAACGGAGACGATACTTATGCCCATGTAGGGTCTGTGGATATACACAGAATTTGCACCGGGCCATGCATCCGCGACCAGTAAAAATTTGAATTTCCGGATAGAAAGAGGCACCAAAGAAGTAATCTTTATAATTTAGATACTCTTTGATAAATTTTGAAGCAAAAGGAATTTCATCCAAATCTTCAATATAGGGCATATTAGGATTACTTTTCACATTTCCTTCTTCATCCCAATAAGTTAATCCGAGTGTTCTTCTATAATCATGATGGTTCTTAAGGCTGTTGGCTACGCCAAGAACGATATTATCAAACTCATGGCGGCCAATGGCATCAATACTTTTACTTAGCTGGAGTGTCTCCTCAGGAAGAGCCGAAGGATGCGTGCCCACAAGAAGGGTAACTGCATCGGGATAATCTTTTTTTACCCGTTCAATAAATTTTACATCACTATAGACAGAGGGCGTACTGGTTTCAAAAATAAATAATTTTGTATCATCGCCATATTTATGAATAAATTCCATGGACTGATTTTCATTTAAAGGAGTTGCCGGGGCATCCAGAAATTCGACTTCAAACCCATTCTTCTGGCAAAGTGCAGCAGCATAAATAAGCCATAGAGGATAATACAGTGTCCCACTGCGGGTCAATGCAGGGCTGCGGTTTTCACGAGAAAATTTACCATATTCTGCTTTAAATGGTGGATTGACAAAAAATACTTTCATTTTTAACTCCTTATACATCGTAGTGAATATAATCAGGTTTTGAGACAAAACAATGATATTTATGGAATAGATAGAAGAGCCCTTTTATATGTTCCCAGTTATGTTTACTCAGTAACTTTTTTCTAGATAGTCTTTGCCAGGCATGAGTAATATATGCTTGATTATTATACGCCACTCGATAGCCATTTTTCCATGCCCGCATACAATATTCCACATCTTCTGGAGCATAGAAAATATTCTCATCTAGAAGCCCTATTTTTTCTACAACTTTCACCGGTATCATCCAACATGCAGACATAAGATATCCCACATTTGTAATTGCATCCTTTTTGGGAACCTGCTCCATCTGCTCACCTTTCCTACGAAGGCTGGTTACAGGTAATGCTTTAAAAAGTTTCAGTTTAAATGTGGGAATTCCTCTGCCTGAATTCTGTACCGTTCCATCCAGACCCTTCATAACAGGTCCAATAATTCCAATATCTTGATGGCTCTTTAGAGACTGCATTAGCGACTTCATAGCTTGTTCATTGACAACTGTATCAGAATCCAAAATGCAAATATAAGAAGAATTCCGACATGCTTTTTTTAATCCTATATTTCGAGAAATAGTTGTTCCTTTATTATCCGGCAATGAAATAATTTCCAGCGCAGCATAATGAAGACTATGCTGTAATTTCTGCAATATGGATATTGTCCAGTCTTTAGAACCATTATCTATTACATAGATTTTGACCCGCATTGAAGTAATCTGATCAATTGAGTTTAAACAACGGGCTATATAATTTTGGGAATTCCATGTGAGAATTACAAAAGATAAATCATAGATTTCTTCCATAATATCTTCCTTTACAATATTGATACTATAATCATATGTATCTTTCTAAGATTTTTGCTTCACTGCATGCCAACTTTAATAGCAAAAATACCAAACCACTCCTTAAGAGCTACAGCAGAATCATTAAGATTATTGGCATCTGGCATAACAGCAAATATCGGTGAACCATGATGAACCAACTCACGACGATAGTTTGTAGGATAAACCAAAACATCAAGTCCTGCTCGTTTGAAGATCATGGCTGCTCTAGGCGCATGGACCGCTTCAGCAAGAAGGATAGGATGAGTCCATTGATTTTCCCTACAGATAACAGCAGAATTCTTAGCGTTTTCCACAGTGTTTCTGCTGTTGAAATCCCCATAAAGTTTATCCCCCGGAATGCCTAGATTCTTGAACTCTCTCAGAGCTATATCTGTCTCAGAAATAGAATTACTAAAGGTAACCCCACCTGCCACGAGAATCGGAAGATGTTTTTTCTGGTAAAGCTCTGCAGTCACCAACATAGACCGTGACATAACCGGCGAAGGCTGCCCTGCTCCTCCCACACCAGGAACCCCAGAAAATGAACCGCGTCCAATCATCAGCAGTACATCTCCCGATACTTCCTCCTTATGCGGATAAATTCTCTCCAAAGAACCAGTCACAAAGTCCGCTCCTATACGTATAGAGAAAAAATAAAGCACTAAAATAATTGATGTCAATGCCGGCTGATATTTCCAATGCTTTCTGTAACCGTAAATATTAAATAGAATCAATAAGAGAATAATTCCGCCTGGTGGAAGCAGAATCCCATAAATAATCTGGATAAGAAAAAGTTTCATTGTACTATCCTTTTACGCTTACAGTCGCTATGACAATTTTAAATATGCCCTGGACATATATCTGCCACAAAACCATGCGACGAGTCAGCCCAATGTCTTCCACCATGCGTTCAATACGCCCCTTTATGGCTCAGTACTACTGCCACGGTTCTCCAGAGCAGCACCATATCCAGCCATACGGACCAGTTGTGGACATACCAGCTGTCCATCTGGACCCTTTCCGGATAGTCGATGTCGCTGCGGCCGCTGGTCTGCCACATGCCGGTGATGCCGGGAAGGACGGAATAGTATTCTTTGATATATTTCCCATATCTTGGCACTTCTGCCTGCACAATAGGCCGTGGTCCCACGAGGCTCATTTCCCCTTTCAGCACGTTCCAGAGCTGGGGCAGTTCGTCGAGGCTGGTTTTTCTGAGGAAGGCGCCGCTCTTGGTAATGCGGGGGTCATTTTTCAGCTTGAATTCCTTATCCCATTCCGCCTTAGCCTCCGGGTCGGTGGCCAGGAGATGCTCCAGCACTTCCTTCGAGTTCACGCACATGGAGCGGAATTTATAGCAGTTGAATTCTTTCCCGTTTCTTCCTACCCGTCTATGCTTGAAGATGACGGGCCCCGGGGAGTCGTGGTAGACCCAGAAGGCGATGGCAAGGAGAATAGGTGAAATGAGAAGGCCGCCGCAGATGGTGGCAACGATATCGAAGAGACGCTTCAGCATCTGGTTCCAGGGGCTGGCCAGGTTGTTCCGGATGTGGAGGACCATGATTTTCGCATCGAAGAAGGATTCAGCGGTGACGTTGGACATGGGGACGGCCACCAGGTTCGGAATGACATCCACCTGCTTCACCAGGGACTGGGCGCGGTAAATCAGGCTGGACAGGTCGTCCTGGGGAAGGCCGGGCGCTGCAATCAGTACGGTGTGGACGCCGGTTTCCTGTATCACTTCTTCCATATTTCCAAAGCCCCCCAGAACGGGGAAGCCATGAAGCATGGTGTCCACAGGATGGCGGTCTTCCAGGAACCCCACCACCCGGTACCGCATGCCGGAGTCATGAAGGATCTGCCGCACCACCAGCTCCGCCGTCTGCCCGGCGCCTACGATGAGCACGGGAATCTGGAAGGCCTTCACCTTTTTCATGGCTTTGCTGAGGATAACCCGGATGATGGCAAGAAGTACAAAGGCTATGACCAAATAGGCCAGGACAAAGAACCGGGACACCTGTCCCGATACCTGGGCAAAGAACATGAGGATAATGGAAAGCACAGCCCCTTCCAGGCACGCAAAGAAAAGGCGCTCCACCATGCGGTAGATGAGCATGCGCCTTCCATAAAGTCCGCTATAGAAAATAAAAAACATAAATACCATGGGCAGCCAGAGAAAAAGGTAGGCCATAGAAAGGCGGAAGGTGTTGTAGGTCATAATGCAGTTTCTCAGATATACTGCCAGTAACCCCGCCACCGCCAGGGCAGCATAGTCACCCAGGGCAAAAATAAGAGACGGTAAGAGTCCCCCGCCTGCGTCCTGCCTTGCTGCCTGTGTATAGTTACGATTCATAAATCCCCCGGATAGTTCAGATAAATCTTTTTGTTTTATATGTGTGTTATTTATGTATTATAGCACAGATGAGGGAGTGGGAGAATAGAGATTTGATGTAGGAGATTTGAGATTTGAGGAGGTAGAGACATTCAGACGGTCAGACTTTCAGACATCAGACTTCAGACTGGCTGTGTGCCGTGAAACGTATTTCCCACTTGCGACGGGCAGCATGGTGCCAGGGAGATTTCTCGACTTCACTTCGCTCCGCTCAAAATGACAGGTTTTTTTGCGACAGTATTTAGCCTCCTTCCTAAGGAAGGGGGTGGCGCCGTCAGGCGACGGAGGATAGGAGCGTCAGTTCTGTACCAATTTTTTCGGACCTATCCTCAGCCCTATCGGGCAGCTCCTTTCTGGGGAAGGAGCCTGCGTTACGTTCTATGCTGTTGGGGCATTGGAGTGGGGCAGCATGGTGCCGGGAGATTTCTCGACTCCGCTCGAAATGACAGGGCGTTTTGTTGTCCCACCGCTTGCGGGCGGGAAGGTGGTACGTAGTACCAAAGGGTGAGACGGCGCTAACCGTCAGACGATAGATGATAGAAGATAGATTTGAGATAGTTAGAGACATGCAAACGGTCAGCCTTCAGACGTAGACGGGCCCTTCGGGCCTGCGGTGGGCGGCCTTTACAATCATATATGGCCGCCTCTTTTGATAAAACCATACAACCGCGCCCTTGGCATCGGTCGGGCAATTCATAGGAAGGTCCTTTATGTGCAGGCTAAGGACCAACTTTGCCCGACTTGGAGACCCTCTGCAGGGTCTCCACAAAGGGAAAACATGCCAACCAGGCTGCGCCTGATGGAAATGCACCCCTATCCCCGCTTCGCTGTACTTCCCCCGGAGGGGGAAGTTTACTCACCGCTTAGCTTTAGGACTCATAAGCAGCTCAAGGCATAGAGCCGCTAGAATCTCCCCCTCCGGGGTGGCAAGCGAACGTGATTTGTAAGGGAGCGACAGCGACCTGAAAATCACGTGAGACGCTTTCCCGTGGAGAGGTGCCGTAGGCAGCAGGGGTGCATTTCCCATGGGCGAAGGCCGGTTGTACGGTTTCCCCTCGCCCCCTGGGGCGGTTTTGAAGGTTTTATCATAAGAGGCGCCTCTTTTATTTCACAGGCGCCCTCCTTCCTGCCGACTGGTATTTAATGCCTTTTTTCTCACTTGCGGCTTACCCCGAGATTCTTCACTGCGTTCAGAATGACGGGTCCGGCAGGAAGGTTTTGTTGTCCCACTGCTCGCGGGCAGGGAAGGTGGTACGCAGTACCAAAAGGAGGCAGGCAGAAAGGAAACAAGCAGCTGAAAGCGGATAGCGAGCAGCCGGAAGTCCGCCCATCTCCTAAAATCTCCAATCTCTATTTAGGGAAGCGCTGATTAAATCGTTATCGGATTTCATTCTGCGAATTAATCAGTACTTTCTTAGCACAAAAAGGGCGCCTTCCATATGAAAAGCGCCCTTTTTAATCCGGCTATGCATTCTTTTCTTCTATTTCCTTTTTGATTTCTTCCACCTTTTCCACAGGAAGGTCAGTACTCATAACCACATCGTCCACAGAGAGCCCCATATTGAAAAGATGAACAACCGTCTGATGAAGAGCATCGTTAGGTTCTATCAGGAAGCGGCTCTTTTCTTCACCCTGTTCTATCTGCGTGCGTATTTCTTCTATCTTTTCAACAGGAAGTCTCGTAAATTCCGCTATTTTTTCTACAGAGTAGCTTCTGTCCAGCAGTTCAGCTATGGCACGATAAGGAATTCTTCCCATTGACTCTTCATAGCCTATTTCATAACCCACCTTGAATCCATTCGCATATGCTCTGGACAAAACAAACTTCCCCAGATTCATACCATCACTATTCCTTCTTGACCACCTTAACCCAGAGCCATGTTATAGAACGAAGGACCTTACAAACAGAATATCCCATGCTGAGGAGGCGAATGACGGTCCTGCGAAGGGTCCTGGCAATTCCGTTCCTTTCTCCTCTTTTATTCCACCGCTCAGGCTGCACATGGTTTTCTCCCGTTTTCTCTTCTATATCGGCAGGTGATTTTCCTCTGCCAGTTTCTTTATATCTTCTTCCGAACGTCCCGTTGCTTTCTTGATGAAATCTATGCCCATATGCATCCGCAGAAGGTTAATGACAATCTGATTACTGTTTCTCTCCATTCCTTTTTCGTATAATCCTACACTCAAATTGCACATGGTACTCACCAGCCTTTCTTCATCATCGTTTAAGTCAATATCGTAGTGGTCAATCAGTGCTGCCTTTTTCATATTGGCACTGTCTTCGGATAGGAAGAGTTCGCCCAGAAGGTTCAGCAGGCGGTTTTCCATATCCGCCCGGGCATGGGCCACGTAAACCATGACTACCTGCTGCAGGTCGTAGTCTTCTTTTTCATTCAGGATATTTCCATACTCCGGCTCTTCCTGCATGTGGTAGCGAGTGATGCCGCCTCTGTCATCGGGCGCATCCATGCAGAGCCATATGCTGTAGACCTTCTTTATTTTTCCGTACTGTGCCTTGTCAAAGTCCACGCCGTACTGGGAGGAAATGAGGCGGCTCACATAGTACATGGCCCGCTTCAGGAGCGGATAGGATGTGTGGCGGCTCCTTTGGGCTTCGATGTTGATAATGAGCTGCACCAGATCGTTATGGGGCGTGATGGCCCGGAAACGAATGTCAAAGGTGACTTTCCCTTCCGTGACGCTGGTATCTTCCGTCCTTTCTCCGGAAATCCGGTCGGCATTGACCATGGCGGCCGCGTTGGTTTCGTCGGGAAGCACCGGCACCGATGCTGTTTCCGGTATGCCTATGATATAGCGGTCACGGATATCGGCAATGGAACAGTCTTTGAATTCTTCCACACAGTACTTCAGTATCCAGGCCAGTATCTTTTTACTGGAAAGCAGCTTCTTCGCCGCTGCATCGTACTCGGGATTTTTACCGGCCAGATAGACGTCGTCTATGGTGTCGTAGTCCATCACACCACCTCCTTCACCTTCATTTTATCATAGGTTATTAAAAAATAAAGGACCTTTGAAAGGCATGTAAGAAATTTGAGGATTGAGGTAGTTAGAGACAATCAGACTTTCAGACGGCAGACATCAGACTTCAGACTGATATTGCGGCGAGAAACGTATATCCCACTTGCGACGAGCAGCATGGTGCCAGGGAGATTTCTCGACTCCGCTTCCGACCCTCGAAATGACAGGGGAGAGAGATTTGAGATTTGAGATTTGAGGTTTGAGGCGTCAGACGGTCAGACTTTCAGACTTCAGACGTCAGACGGGCCCTTCGGGCCTGCGGTGGGTGGCCTTTTGAATAAAGCGGCCGCCTCTTTTGATAAAACCATACAACCGCGCCTTTGGCGCGAAGGGAAAACATGCCAACCAGGCTACGCCTGATGGAAATGCACCCCTTCTGCCTACGGCACCTCCCCCGAAGGGGGAGGTTTGCTCTCCACTCAACGTTTGCCCCCCATAATAAGCTCATAGCATAGTGCCGGTAAAAGTGCCCCCTTCGGGGGAAAGGTGGTACGCAGTACCAAAAGGGGTGCATTTCCAACGGGCGAAGGCCAGTTTTGCGGTTTTCCCCTCGCCCCCTGGGGCGGTTTTGAAGGTTTTATCATAAGAGGCGCCTTTTTGATGAGTAGACACCCTCCTTCCTGCCGACTTGTATTTACTATCTATTCTCTCACTTGCTGCATGCACCGAGATTCTTCACTTCGTTCAGAATGACGGGTCCGGCAGGAAGGTGTGTAATCGCATCCCCCATATAAAAAAGACACCCTTCCATTCCAGAAAGAGCGTCTTTTGATTTGATTTCATTGTTTTTGGAAATACTCGTAGGTCCGTTTCAGTCCTTCTTCCAGGGATACTTCCGGGGTCCAGTGGAGGTTTTTCACTGCTTTTTCGTTGGAGAGGGAGGAGCGGTAGATGTCTCCTTCTCTCACGGGGCCGTAGTCGGGGGTTATTTCTTTTCCTGTAATGCGGGCGAGGATGTCCACCAGGTCGTTCAGGCTGGTTTCTTCCTGGGTGCTGAGGTTGTAGCAGGTGTCTGCGTTTTCGGTGGTAAGCGCCAGGCGGATGCCCCGGGCGATGTCGCCGGCATAGACGAAGTCTCTGGTCTGTTTCCCGTTTCCGAAAATGGTAATGCCTTTGCCCTGGGCGAGACGTTTGGCGAAGATGCTGATGACGCCGCCTTCTCCACCATCTCCCTGCCGTTCTCCGTATACGTTGGCAAAGCGGAGGACTACGTAGTGGATGCCGAAGGCGAGATGGTAGAGGGCCAGGTATTTTTCCACGGTCATTTTGGTAAGGCCGTAGAAGGAAAGGGGAATCTGGGGGAAGGTCTCCTGGACGGGCAGTGCTTTTCCATCCACGTCGCCGTAGGTGGCGGCGGAGGAGGAGAAGATGACCCGCTGTACGCCGTATTTCCTGCAGCATTCCAGAATGTGAACGGTACCGGCAATGTTCTGGTACATATCATTCTGCGGGTCCGTCATGGAGTCGCTGACCAGGGTCTGTGCCGCCAGATGAACCACCGCGTCGAAATGTTCTTCGCGGAAGAGGTCTTCCACTCTTTCATCATGGGTATCCATCACTTCCAGCCGGGCGTCTTTGGGAAGGTTTTCCCGAAGGCCTGTGGAGAGGTTGTCCAGGGAAATGACGTCATCCCCTGCTTCCATGAGCTGGCGTACCAAGTGGGAACCAATAAAGCCGGCGCCGCCGGTAACGAGAATTTTCATGATTTCACCTTTTTCTATAGGAAAATATATCTGCGTTGCTTTTTTATTATATTAACACATTTTCAAAAGGGTAGTGGTAAAGGAATGATAAATTCTTGGCAGAGAGATTTGAGATTTGAGGGTTGAGGGTTGAGGTAGTTAGAGACATTCAGATAATCAGACTCCAGACGTCAGATTGGCAGTGTGCCGGGAAACGTATCCCCACTTACAGCGGGCAGCATAGTGCGGGGAGATTTCTCGACTCCGCTTCGCTGCGCTCGAAATGACAATAGGGCCGCGCTGCGGCCCAGGTTCAGAGGGTTCAGAGGGTTCAAAGAGCAGGAAAAGGTTCTGTAGTTTGACCGGCCTTTGGCCGGAAGGTTCTTAGGTTTGACGGGCCTTTGGCCCGAGGGTTGTGGTATCGCCTTCGGCGATGAGTATATAGTCAGCGTTACATACTATCCTTACCGCCTCCCACTCGTCATCCTGAGCGACAGCGAAAAATCTCGGTACTTGCAGCATATGAGACAAAACCATTAAATACCATTCTTCAGAAGGAGCCGCTTGATGGGCCCTCCCCTTCGATGCCTTGCATACCACTTTACCACCTAGATTTGAAATTGGGCGCTTGATTCATTTATAAAAATGGGCGTTTTTGTAAATGAAAATATTTTTGTTTATAAAAATAGCACTTTTTATAAATAAGAACAAGAAGAGAACGGGATAGTAATTTAAGGCATTTTTATTGTCCCACCGCTTGCGGAGTGGAAAGGGAACACGATTCGTAGGGGAGTGCTAGCGACCTGAGAATCGTGTGATACGCTTTCCAGCGGGGCGAAAGTGGTACGAAGTGCCAAAGGGGGATGTTACAGATTTGAGGAAAGAAAATTGAGATTTGAGGTAGTTAGAGACATTCAGACAATCAGACTTCAGACAACAGATTGGCTGTGTGCCTTGCAACGTACCTCCTACTTACGACGGGAACCTTTGTGCAGGGAGATTTCTCGCCTCCACTTCGTTCCGCTCGAAATGACAGAGGAGACGCTGTGCGATAGTGTTTAGCCCCCTTCCTTAGGAAGGAGCTGCCTTCGGCAGCTCTCCCCCTTTGGTGCCTTACGGCACCACCTTCCCACTGGGAAGCGTGTCACTGGATTCTCAGTCGTCTGTCGTCTCCCTACGAATCCAGTTCCCTTGCCATCCCCCTAACGGGGGCACAACAAATCGCAGAGAAGCATTTTTCTCATAAGCATCACAAAGTATAGAGCCGCTAGAACCTCCCCCTCCGGGGGAGGTGCCGTAGGCAGAAGGGGTGCATTTCCCACGGGCGAAGCCCGGTTGTATGGTTTTCCCTTCGCCCCCTGAGGCGGTTTTGAAGGTTTTATCTTAAGAGGCGCCTTTTATATTTTCCAGGCGTCCACCTTTACTGAGATTCTTCACTGCGTTCAGAATGACGGGTCCGGCGGGAAGTTATGCTGTGCGCCCTGAATACGTTCCATCGTTTTCCATTCAAAAAGCTCTCTGCCAAGAAGGCAGGGAGCTTTTTATCTTGAGCGGCCCTATGGGATGTAGGCCCTGGTGGCGTGGCCTATGATGGATAAGTGAAGGTCGGTGAGGAGGGACATGCGGATGGGGAGGATCCTGCCCATTTCTTCGTAGATGTCCACTTCCGATTCTTTGATTTTCTGCATGATGATGGATAGTTTTTCTTCCATTTCTGTCCAGAGTGCCAGCAGTTCTTCCGCTTTTTTCACGTTTCTATGCAGGGAGATGGTGTAAACGGAGACTGCGGCAGGGGCTGTTTTTCTTCCGATAAGAAGCGCAAGGACTCCGGCGAATGTGGGCACGGGTCTGCCGTCCAGTTTTCTTTCCACGTAGAGGAGGCGGAAAATCATGAGGAGGGCGGAGCAGCCTACGCCGAAGTCAAGGCCCAGCCAGAAGGAGTCGGCTCCCAGGCCGGTGTGGCTGTCCAGGAAGAGGCTCATGGGGAAGCAGCCGCCCCAGTAGGCAAGGACCATGAGGATGAAGGAAATACGGGTATCCTTGAGACCCCGGAGAATGCCCTGGATAGGGGTGGAAATGGCATCGAAGAGCTGCCAGCCGGCGCTGTAGATGAGGAACTGTCCTGCAATGAGGGCTACAGCGGCGTCATCGGTATAGACGGAGCCGATGGAGTTTCTAAAGAGGACGGTGAAGGAGGCGGTCATCATGGCGCCTCCCATGGCTACCACAAAGCCTGCTTTTTTGTACCGCCGTGCCAGGGTCATATCACCGGCTCCCACTGCCGTAGCAATGAGGATGGTGAGGGCCATGGAACAGGATACGGGAAGCATGTATACCAGGCTGGCAAAGTTGTCGGCAATCTGGTAGGCCGCCAGAGCGTCGGTGCCGTAGCGGGAAAGGAATACGATAATCAGGCTGAAAAGGCTCATTTCCATGAAAATGGAAAGTCCGCTGGGTACACCTACCACCAGGTATTCTTTGATGTCAGCCATGCGGAGGGAAAGGCTTTTGAAGATTTCCCTGCCTTCCAGTTCTTTCGATTTCAGAACCACCAGAAGGAAGAGTCCCAGAAGGACGCCGTAGGTAATCATGGTGGCAAGGCCGGCGCCGATGCCGCCTAAGGCAGGCATGCCGCCGTGGCCGTAGATGAAGAGGTAGTTGAAAATGCCGTTCACCACAGGAGCCATGAGGAAGAGTTTCATGGAAATGGACGTGGAGCCTGCGGTGTCGGTGAGGCAGCGCAGGGGAATCATGAGGGCCATGAAGAATACCACGCCGATCATGGTCATAAGGTAGTACCAGGCAATGTGCTCCACCGCCGGCTCCAGAGCCAGGGAGGCCATGAGGCTGTCGATAAAGAGGAAGTAGCCTGCCGTAAAGAGGGCCCACACGGAAAGGCCGATCACCATGCCGCTTCTTACGATGAAGGGAAGGCTTTCTCTTTCTTTCCGTCCGATGAGCTGGGCCATAAGGGGCGTACCCGCCATGAGAAGGCCGATGATGGAAGCCAAGAGGGGATAGAAAAGCCCCGCCCCCACCGATACGCCAGCCAGATCGTCGGCACCGGCATGACCTGCCATGGTGGTATTGATAAAAGTCACTCCCGCTGTGGATACCTGGGCCACCAGAATCGGTATCATCACAGACAGCAGCTTAGAAATATCTTTTTTCACGAAAAACATATAAATGCACTCTCCAGAAATTTCATCAAAAAAAACGCCCCGTGGCGTCATCTGATGAAATCACTGTAAGAGCTGCTTTTTTCAGAGAACACTGAAAAAAGCCTACCCCTTGAAAGTTTCATGAACTTCGCCGCGCAGGGTTTCCCCCGCCCGTTTCATGCAGCGAAGGAAGCCGGACATCCCGTGACAGATGCCCCGTCATTCGGTTTTACAAAAGGAACAGCAGACCCGAAAACAGGCAGGCCGAAAAGCCATCCCCCTGCCCCGATGAAACCTTTGAAGAAGGAGGCAAATGGAGAAAGGATGCGCTTGAAATTGAAATTCACCCGGGACGGCACCAGAAGATTGGCTCCTTCCACATAGAAGTAAGCCATGGCAAAAAGAAGATACATACTGCCGTACATCTCCAGGTCCATCAGTTCATTGATTTCCATATTGTCCTCCTTTCTTTGCTGAAATAAACGTCTTTTTTGAAACGGGAAGGACTATGATATAATAAATGTATAAATATATAGCCAATCCATACCATTTCATTCATCTTCAGACGTGAAATGCAGAAATTTCTTTATTGGTATTTTTAATACCCACTTATAGTATACTACTATAACAAGAAAAAAGCAAATCTTTCGATATCCTTCCGGGAACTTTTCCCTATTGTGAAATCAGGTGGCAATTATGAAATTAAATTTCACTTCCCTGGAATATTTCCTGAAAGCGGCAGAAATGGAACATCTTACCAAAGCTGCGGAAGCCCTCCATATCGCCCAGCCCGCCCTGTCCCGCACCATCCGCGGACTGGAAGAGGAGCTGAATGTCACCCTCTTCGAAAAGGAAGGACGAAACATCCGCCTCACCAGGGACGGCCATATCCTTTTGAAATACACGGAAAATTTCCTCCGGGAATACAAGGCCATGCAGCAGGAACTGGAAGACTCCCGGAACCTGCAGCAGCTCAAGGTAAACCTTTCCATCCTTTCTGCCACCAAACTCATCCCCTCCTTCCTGGCGGAATTCAGGAAAGCCCATCCCGAAGCCATACTGGAAATCATCAACCCCAAAATGCAGGCCTCCGCCAGACATGCGGATCTCACCCTCTACTCCAGCATCCATCACATTGATGACGACCATACAGTCACCCTTTTTAGGGAAAACCTGGTCATGGTCCTTCCCCTCGCCGACCGTCACGCCCGCCTCCCCTATGTGAACCTGGAAGACTTCGCCCATAAGAACTACATCGCCCCGCCCAAGGGATTCGTCCTCCGGGACATTCTGGAAACCTTCTGCCAAAAAGCAGGCTTCTCCCCCAAAGTGGTGATGGAAAGCGACAACCCCGACACCATCCACGAATTCGTCAATGCCGGTCTGGGCATCGCCCTGGTTCCCCAGATGACCTGGTACGGCGCCTTCAGCGGTCTTGCCGCCCTCCCTGTAGGAGACATGGACTGCCACCGCTACCTCAACCTCTCCTGGAAAACCGAAGGCAAACTCTCCCTCTCCGCCGTGCTGCTGAGGGAATACATCGTAGACCACTTCTGGGAATACGTAAGAGAAAAAGCAAACAGCGAATTTCCCATGTGATTGGACACACCTTCGGTGTGAGGGTTGATGGGACTTCGCCCCGAAGGTTGTGGCCGCCTGATGGCGGCGGGTTGTGTAGAAGGGTTGCGGAAAAAGGTTCTTAGGATTGATGGGCCCTTTCGGGCCCAAGGGTTCTTAAGTTTGACGGCCCTTCGGGCCGAGGGTGGTGGTATCGCCCTATCGGGCGATGAGTATAAAGTCAGCGTTACGGGATTTACTTTCAGTGTCATATGGCAGAAAAGCATTACGTCGATCAGCCACCTCCGGTGGCTTTTTTTCCCCCCTTTGGTGCCTTACGGTACCACCTTCCCCCCGCGGAGCGGTGGGACAATAAAGATCCGCAAAGCAGTCCTTTCATAAATCGCTCAAGACATAGCGGAGCTTTATAGTCCCCTGTGGAGGTCCTGCATAGGACCTCCAAGTGGGGCGAAGTAAGGCGCCTAGCCTGCCCGTTAAGGCGCTTTCCTTTTGCCGCCCCACCGAACTGCGGTGGCAAGGGAACTGGATTCGCAGGGAGCCGTAGGCGACTGAGAATCCAGTGACACGCTTCCCAACGGGGCGGAAAGGTGGTGGCACCAGCCACCAAAGGGGGAGTCACCGGAATGGTACATGAAGTATATGACTCGCCTGTTTTTTTCTCCATGTCCCTCGTTTCCCCTTGAGGGCAAATGCCTTGAAGAGGCAAAGAGTGTACGGGGCTGAGCAGCAATATGATACTCTATCATTTTCCTGACTGCCAATCGGCGGCCCCCTGAGCGAAGCGAACACAACCCTTGGCACCAAGGGCCGGAGGCCCGATGGATGCCATACGCCCCTCTGCGCCGAAGGCGCAGGCCCCTACGGGAATACAGGAAATCACCGCGCCGATCCCAATCCCGATCCCGAACCCGACCTCGATCCCGATCCCGGTCCCCGCCCCCATCCCCTTCTATTTACATCTCTCCTTTCCTATGGTATCCTTGTACTAGTTATATTGAATTCTATAAATGTGAGGTACCCTATGACAGAAAAAAGAGAAGGGCTGGATGAGCTGAAGCAGCTGGGCAGCCGGAATACGAAATACACCTATGATTACGACCCCGGTCTGTTGGAAAAGATTCCAAACAAGCACGCTGACCGGGATTTCTTTATCAAGTTCAACTGTCCGGAGTTTACCAGCCTCTGCCCGAAGACGGGGCAGCCGGACTTCGCCACCATTTATATTTCCTACATTCCCGACAAGTACATGGTGGAAAGCAAATCCCTGAAGCTCTATCTTTTCAGCTATCGCAACCACGGCGATTTCCATGAGGACTGCGTGAATATGATTATGACGGACCTTATCCGTCTTCTCCGTCCCCGCTACATTGAAGTATGGGGCAAGTTCCTCCCCCGGGGCGGCCTTTCCATTGATCCATTCTGCAACTACGGCATCCCCGGCACGGAATGGAAGGACTTCGCCCGTTTCCGCCTCCTCCATCATGATATGAATCCGGAGAAAGTGGATAACAGGTAGATTCTGCGCTCTTTGAGCGCAGAAGGGGCGCGCCTGTCGGCGCAGGTTGTGTAGAAAGGTTGTGGAAAAAGGTTCTTAAAATCGACCGGCCTGTGGGGCCACTGGGTGGCCCGGGTTCAGAGGGTCCAGAGGGGAATTATTGCCCTTCGGGCAATAATTATAAAGTCAGCGTTACGGGACTTGCATTTGTGTCACTATGGCCCCCGTCATTTCGAGCGGAGGTACAAGCCGATATGATTCCATAGTTTCATGGAGCCAGTGAAACGGATCCGAGAAATCTCCCTCCAGAATGTACCTTTCGTCAGGCAGTTCTTGGCTTATCTTCTGTGTTCCTCAGGGCTTCGCCCAGCTCCTTCCTGAGGAAGGAGCTGGGCTGCTCGACACGTAACGTAGTGCTGCAGCTCTCTTTCCTAAACGTCTCGTCTTACTTGTCATTCCAAGCGAAGTGAAAAGCCTCCGTATTGGCTGTAAGTGACTTCAACCAGCCCACTATTCACCAGCACACCAGCACACTAGTACACTAAAAAAGCACCCCCAGCAGGGTGCTTTTTTTACATTCCCATTCTGACCCGTCCGTAAATAACTACGGCGGTAATGATAAGTATAAGGACCATGAAGAGGTAGTCTTTTCCTTTAGGCGCCACGCTTTCCATGAAGGTTCTTCTGGAACCGCCGAAGCCTCGGAGTTCCAGGGAGAGGGCCATGGTTTCGCTTCTTCCCAGGGAGCGGAGCATGAGGGGTCTTACGATGGACATATACCGTTTGACCTGTTTGAAGAAGTTGCCTTTCACTGCCAGGCCGCGGCAGGCCTGGGCTTCGGAGACGGCTCTGTTTTCTTCGATGAAGTCGGGGATGAAGCGGAGGCCGGCAGTGAACATGAAGGCGTATTCATAGGGAACTTTGAGCTGGCGCACCATGGCGGCGGTAAGGTCCTGCAGTTTCACAGTGCCCAGGAGGTATATGAAAATGATGGTCATGCCCAGCATGCGAAGGGCTGCCACCACCGATTCTTCGGTGCTGCCGCCGCCCAGTTTTTCGATGGCTCCCAGGAGGGCGGCAAAAATGATGAGCATAATGAGGGCTTTCAGGTTTTTGAAGAGTTCGCCGGAAACGAGAAGGATGAGCACTTCCAATGCGCAGAGGGCAAGAAGGCTTTCGGGCTTATGAAGTACAATGGCCCATACGGCGGTGCCCAGGGTTAAAAGGATTTTTGTAAGTGGTACCAGGTTTCTCATAAGGCAGCGCCTCCTTTCCGTTTCATAAATTCCCTGCAGAAGCTGTCCATGTCCCGGCAGTAGGGAGCGCCGGGGAGTCGCCGTCCCAGAAGGACTGCTGGCGGATAGGCAAGGCCCCAGTCTTCGGGCCTGTTGGCTTCGGAGAAAAGGATTTCCGGCTTATCGTCAAAGACGGCTTTATGGCCTGCAATGACTACCACCCTGGTGCAGTCCCTTGCTACGATGTCCATGTCGTGGGTAACAAGGATGATGGTAATGCCCTTCTGCTGCAGTCTTTCCATTAATGCCATGAGTCTTTTCTTTTCCCTGCCGTCCTGTCCGCTGGTAGGTTCATCGAGCACCAGGTATTCCGTATCCATGGCCAGGGCGGAGGCAATGGCTACCCGCTGCTGGTCGCCCCGGGAAAGGGTTCTCGGGTATTCCGCCAATAAACTTTCCGTATCGGTATCCGCCATGGCGCGGTCGATGGCATCTTCCAGTTCCTGCCCCCGTTTTCCCTGATGGAAGGGGCCGAAGGCGATTTCCTCGCGCACCGTGGGCATGAACATCTGCCGGTCCGGCTGCTGGAACACATAACCGATAAAGCGGCTTCTCTTCGAAGCATCTTCCTTTGTCACAGAGGTGCCATTGTAGACAATATCTCCGGAAGCCGGCTTTTCCAGTCCCGTAAGAAGACGGGTAATGGTGGTTTTACCGCTGCCGTTTCTGCCGGTAATGGCTACGAATTCTCCCCTGTCAAAGGAGAGGGACACCCCGTCCAGTACTAGGGGCAGGTTTTTGGCGTATCGGAAGGATACATTTTTCAGCTCAAGCATGGTCCCTTTCTCCTTTCTCGAAAGAATTCATGACGGAATGCTCTGCGTCATGGATATTGAGGAATGGTTTTTCAAAGGAAATCCCTTCCTCTTCCAGTGTCAGCTGGGCACGGTACATATCCGGAATGGCTTCTTCATAAATGTGGTCTTTCTTCATAACCCGCATCACCTCTTCCGGTGTACCCTGGCTGATAATCTTTCCCTGATTCATAAGGATAAATTTCTTCGCATAAGGCAGGGCCGCTTCCAGATGGTGCTCTGCCACAATCACCGTGAGTCCTTCCTTCCGGTTCAGCTCGCCCACCATTTCATAAAATTCACGGATGCCTTCCGGATCCAGCGCAGAGGTAGGTTCATCGAATACCAGTACTTCCGGTTCTTCCGCCAGCACCGCAGCCACCACCAGACGCTGGCACTGGCCGCCGGAGAGGGTGGATACCTTCCGTTCTTCCAGTCCGTCCAGATGTACCTTGGCCAGGGCTTCTCTGGACCGGCGGCGGATTTCATCCGGCGGGAAACCATGGTTTTCCAGGGTGAATGCCATTTCCTCCCCCACCGTCAATGTGACGATCTGGGCCTTGTAGTCCGAAAGGATGACGCCGATAGAAGAAGCCAGATCCGCAATGGAATGCTGGGTCACCGCCTTGCCGCCGGTGAACACCATGCCTTCCATGGTGCCGCCGTAGTAATGGGGAATGGCGCCGGCCATGGACATGAGGAGCGTGGTCTTTCCTGCGCCGTTGGGGCCGGTAACCACTACGAAATCTCCCTTTTCCACAGCCAGGGACACATCATCCAGCGCCTTCTTTTCAGAGAAAGGATAGGTGTAGCTGAGATGTTCCACAGAAATAACCCCTTCCTGCTGCTGCTTCAGCACCAAGCCGCTGTGGTCGCTGTCCTCTACGTCGGACTCTGCCATGTAATGCATGGATTTGAAAAGACGGAGCGCCGGGAAATAAAGGAACGGTGTGATAATGCCGTTTCCGATACCTACCATGGCTACTGCCGGAAGCATACCATAGAGGTATACCTTCATAGGAATCCCCATGACCAGAGTCAGAATGGAAACAAAGGTGAAGCCGGACACGCAGGTGGTAATGAATCCTGCAATGGCAGGGCGGAGAGAAAATTTCCCGATTTTAATAGGCGGCACGGAATGGGCAAAGAAGCCTGCCACATAGGCGCCGAAGAATTCAGAAGCAAAGTCCCCGTAAGGGAAAGCGGACTTACTGGTAAAGACTTCCATCAGCGCCGCCACCATGCAGATGCCCAGACACTGCTTGTAGCTGGGCTTCGTCAGAAGGATGGCCACCACATAGCAGGCAATCATCCAGTTCGGCGTAAAGCCCGCCACCGACGGGGACACCAGATGGAGCAGCATGCCGATGGCCAGCATGAGCGTGGAAATGGTCAGCCAGCGGAACCTTCCTCCCCTCGCTTTCGTAAAGACAAGCTTTGATACGTCCATGACCTGTTCCATATGAACCTCCTGTAAAATAAAAATCCTTCCATCCCTCTGCTCTATGCAAAGGGACGAAAGGATCTATTTCCGCGGTACCACCCAACTTGGCAAATGCCCAGCTCTTCTTCCTCTAACGGTGAACTCCGTCTGCCTCTACCCCATCCGGCTCGAAACAGCACCTCCCAGGCCCATTCATCAAGACTGCCATACCGGACTTCCACTTGCGCCGGCTCCCTTGGATGGCTTCCGTCAGGACTACTCTTCCTGTTCAAAGGCTTTATATATGAAATGAGTATAGCACCCTCCGGGAATGGTGTCAACGGGAAAGTGAGAGGGGGATAGAGAAAGGTTCTTAAAGGAAAGGTTCTTAAGATTGACCGGTCCTTCGGACCGGAGGGTTCTTAAGATTGACGGCGGCTCCGCCGCCGAAGGTTGTGGTGGCGGCTGACGCCGCAGGTTGTGTAGAAGGGTTGTGTTTCAAGGGGCGAAGAAATGGTTCAAAGGGTTCAGAGGGTGCCCTCCCCCTATTGTGCCCCCGCTTGCGGGGTGGCAAAGGAACTTGATTCGTAGGGAGCCAAAGGCGACTGAGAATCCAGTTCGCTGGAGTGACTCCAGTTTCTTTGCCACCTGACAAGCAGGGAGAGGCAAGGCGTTACGGGATTTGCTTTTGTGTCACTATGGCCCCCGTCATTTCGAGCGGAGGTATAAGCCGGTATGATTCCATAGTTTCATGGAGCCAGTGAAAGGGAGCCCTCAAATCTCCCTGCAGAATGCTGCCTTTCGATCGGGCAGCCAACTTCGGCTGCCTGTGGAGGTCCTATGAAGGACCTCCACAGGCAGTTCTTGGCTTATCTTCTGACCTATCCTCAGGGCTTCGCCCAGCTCCTTTCTGAGAAAGGAGCCTGCGTTATGCGCTTACCTTCCCGCCTAACATGGTCATTCTGAGCCGCAGGCGAAGAATCTCGGTGAGCATCGATAGTGACACATTTGTTATTAAATACCGGTCGGCGGGAAGAGGACGCTATTCGCAGAGGCAGCAGCAGTTAGCATTTAGCAGCTGGCAATTAGCTATGAAGAAGCCTCTTGCGCTGCGTATCATTTTCAGGGAGGGGGAGAATATAACCCCTCTATATCTTTCGTAGAGTCAGGTGGCACAATGGCAAGCACCCATAGTGCCCCCTCGAAGAGGGGGAAAGGTGGTGGCGCCAGCCACCAAAGGGGGTGCCACTTTTCCATCGCGCCGCAGGCGGGCTCCCTGGTTTTCCCTGCTCACCAGCCACTAGCCACCCATAACGCTCCCCTCCTCCGATCCCAATTCCACCCTCCATTCCCTAATCTCCCGTAATCGATAACTCTTTTGATATTATTATCAATCCACCCTGTATCCAAAATCTCCTATTATGTATTTACATATAATATTCCTCCCATTCCCTCCTTTCTTTTCCCTCTCCGCCGGAGTCCTGCATGTTCCATTTCGCCTGTTTCATCCCTCCCATACCGATTCGCCGCCCGGGTTTTCTGCTCTTTATATCCATTTCCCTCAGCCCATGGAAGGCATTAAAGCCATACTCTGCTATCTCCAGACATAACTAATAACATTTTTGTTATTAGTTTCCTTTAGATTCTTTTATTCATGCAATTTGTAATGGTTTTTCCATATTTCCATTTTCGAAAAGAATCGGTATTGGAGTATTTCCTCGTTTTTCTATACAATAAGCACAGTAAAGGACATGAGTCCTGTGTAAGGGATTCGGAGGTGCGGTGCTGTGCACACACCGCTTCCTCCACATTCATAACAAAATGTTCAGTACAGGAGGTTTCAATCGTGAAACATTTAAAAATCGCTTATTCTGACAAAGCCCTCGAAATTTTCGGAAGCATTCCGGCAAGGGAAGCTGTCAATGTGAATGACACCGACTTCACCGATGTGGGTGCTGTGGTCATTGCAGACACTGACACCGATGTTCTTCAGAAGGAAATGGTTTTTGCCTTCAAGATTCCTGTTCTTCTGATCCGCACGAAGGAAGGCCCGGTGGCGGATGATGTGATCAGCAAAGTGTACCGGGTTATCGATCTGAATGAAACGGACCACGATTTCTATAACCGCCAGATTGAGAGCGCTGCTTCCCACTATGAAGACACTGTGCTTCCTCCTTTCTTCAAGGATCTGGAAAAGTATGTGGAAAACGGGTATTCCCAGTTTGACTGCCCAGGCCACCAGGGCGGCGCTTTCTTCCGCAAGCACCCTGCAGGCCGCGCATTCTACGATTTCTTCGGCGAAAACACTTTCAGAGCTGACCTGTGCAACGCAGACGTGGCCATGGGGGATCTCCTCATTCACGAAGGCCCGGCTCTGGCAGCCCAGAAGCACGCCGCAAGGGTATACAACGCTGACAAGACTTACTTCGTACTGAATGGCACCTCCACTTCCAACAAGGTCGTGCTGAACGCCGTCCTCACCCCCGGCGACATCGTCCTCTTCGACCGGAACAACCATAAATCCATCGACCACGGCGCTCTGGTGCTGGCAGGCGCTACGCCGGTTTACCTGGAAACAGAAAGAAACGCTTTCGGCTCCATCGGCGGCATTCCGGAACACTGCTTCAATGAGGAATACATCAGGAAGCTGGTAGCCGAAAAGGATCCGGTGAAGGCAAAGGCCAAAAGACCCATCCGCCTGGCAGTCATCCAGCTGGGCACCTACGACGGCTGCATCTACAATGCCCGTCAGGTAGTGGACAAGATCGGCCACCTCTGCGACTACATTTTCTTCGACTCCGCATGGGTAGGCTATGAACAGTTCATCCCCATGATGAAAGACTGCTCTCCCCTTCTCCTGGACCTTGGACCGGAAGACCCGGGCATCTTTGTTACCCAGTCCGTCCACAAACAGCAGGCCGGCTTCTCCATGACCTCCCAGATTCACAAGAAGGACTCCCACATTAAAGGCCAGGACCGCTATGTACCTCATAAGAGAGTAAACAATGCATTCATGATGCACGCTTCCACCTCCCCGCTGTACCAGCTCTTCGCTGCCCTTGACGTGAACGCCAAGATGCATGAAGGGGAAGCAGGGAAGAAGCTCTGGAGAGACGCTGTGAAACTGGTGATTGAAACCAGAAAGCAGGTACTCCGCAACTGCCACTACATCCGTCCTCTCGTTCCTCCCGTTGTTTACGGAAAGAAATGGGAAGAAGGGGATACGGAAAAAATGGCCAATGATATCAACTACTGGGCTTTCGAACCGGGCGCCAAATGGCACGGCTTCGACGGCTACGGCAAGGGCCAGTACTTCATCGATCCTATGAAGCTGCAGTTCGTTACCGCCGGCATTGACGTAGAAAACGGGGGCTATGAAGAATTCGGCATCCCCGGCAACATTCTGGCCAACTACCTCCGTGAAAACGGCATTATTCCGGAAAAATGCGACCTGAATGACATTCTCTTCCTCATGACCCCCGCTGAAAATGAAACAAAGATGAACGACCTGGTGGCTAAACTCATCCGTTTCGAACAGCTCATCGACCAGGATGCGCCCATGTCTGAAGTGCTCCCCTCCATTTATAACGCTTACGAAGAAAAATACAGAGGCTACACCATCCGCCGCCTCTGCCAGGAAATGCATGATTTCTACAAGGACCGCAAGGTTTCCACTCTGCAGAAGGAACTCTTCCTGAAGGACTATTTCCCGGAATATGTGATGAATCCGCAGGAAGCGCAGTATGAATTCATGAGAGCCCATGGCGAACTGGTGGACCTGGCTGATGCAGAAGGCCGCACCGCCCTGGAAGGCGCTCTCCCCTATCCGCCAGGAGTACTCTGCGTACATCCCGGTGAAAAGTGGTCCAAAACCGCTGTCACCTATTTCCTGGACCTGGTGGAAGGCATCAACCAGCTGCCCGGCTTTGCTCCTGAAATCCAGGGCGTTTATGTACAGCCTGGCGCTGATGGAAAGAAACATGCCTATGGCTATGTGCTGAAAAAGGAATTTGAAAAGAAATAAACTCATAGGGAAGCGGGGAAACAGGGTTTCCCCATCCTTCCTTATCAAAGGAGATCAACATGAGTAAAGCAAACAAAATGAGCGTTTTCCAGCTCACCATCCTGACAGCCGTCAATATGATGGGCTCCGGCATTATCATGCTGCCGTCCAAGCTGGCTCAGGTGGGTGCCCTGTCCATCGTTTCCTGGCTGGTTACGGCCGTGGGATCCATGGCTCTGGCCTATGTATTTGCCAAGTGCGGCATGTACAGTAAAAAAGGCGGCGGCATGGGCGGCTATGCTGAATATTCCTTCGGCAAGGCCGGCAATTTCCTTGCCAACTACACCTATGGTGTGTCCCTGATTTTTGCGAACACCGCCATTGCCATTTCCGCCGTAGGCTATGCCCTGGGTTTCCTGGATACGACCCTGGACCCGGTCATGACCTGCGCTGCCACTATCTTCACCCTCTGGCTGGCTACGGTTCTTAACTTCGGCGGCGCCAAGTACACCGGCCAGGTTTCCTCCATCACCGTATGGGGCGTCATCATTCCCTGTATCGGCCTGGCTTTCGTAGGCTGGTTCTGGTTCTCCCCTTCCATGTACACCGCTAACTGGAATGTCCATGACCTGGGCTTCGGTGAAGCTGCGCTGAACGCCATCACCATGACCCTGTGGGCTTTCCTGGGTATGGAATCGGCCTGCGCCAATGCGGACGCCGTGGATAATCCGGAAAAGAACGTGCCGAAAGCCGTTCTCGGCGGCACCCTGCTGGCAGCAGCCTGCTACATCGTTTCCACCAACATTATCTTCGGTATCGTTCCTGCTGACGTTCTCGTCTCCAGCTCCGCTCCCTTCGGCCTCGTATTCTCCCAGATGTTTGGCGGCACCGTAGGCAAGATCATCATGGGCCTCATGGTTCTCTCCTGCTTCGGTTCCCTCCTGGGCTGGCAGTTCACCATTGCCAACGTATTCAAGGCAGGCAGCGATGAAGGATACTTCCCGGCCTTCCTGAAGAAAGTAACTTCCCACGGCGCTCCAATCGCCGGCATGGTGGCCATCACCATCATTCAGTCCCTCTTCTCCCTCATGACCATCAGCCCCTCCCTGAACGAACAGTTCGAGACCCTGGTCAACCTGGCAGTCATTACCAACATCATGCCCTACCTCCTCTGCATGGCTTCTGTGGTAGTCATCATGAAAGCTGTAGACCATGTAGGCAGCGAACTGAAAACCACGAAACTCATCGCTTTCATCGCTTCCCTCTACAGCCTCTATGCATGCTACGCCTCCGGCTTTGAAGCCATGACCTACGGCGCCATCGTCACCGTATTCGGCTGGACCCTCTACGGTTTCGTATCCGACCGCTTCGACCTGAAAAAGGCCAAAGCCGACAACGAAGCCATGGCCTCCGGCAAAGCTCCCGCTGACGCTGTTCCTGCAGCTGCAGAAAAATAAAATATGGCCTGTCTGGGGCAGAACAGGCCATACCATATAACATCCTCTACAACAGAAAACCACCGTCCTCTTTGAGGGCGGTGGTTTTCTATGGACAAGCCCCTATGGGGCTTGAGGGTTGACGGCCCTTCGGGCCGAAGGTTCTTAAGGGGCTTAAGTTTGACACGGCCTACGGCCGTGAGGGTTGTGGTGGGCGCCTCTAAATTATAAAAGGCGCCAAATTATATGATAAAAACTATATAACCGCCCTGGCGGGTGAGGGAATGCACACCGACTTCGCCAAATGGCGTCTCACTGGATTCGCGGGTCACGGAGCTCCCCTATGAATCCAGTTCCTTTGCCACCCGGGCGGGGGGACTTTACTCTCTGCTATGTGTTGAGCTGCTTAAGTTAGCAGTAAGGCAAGCGCAGAGCAGACTTCCCCCACCGGGGGAAGTACCGCCGCAGGCGGGGATAGGGGTGCATTTCCTCGCGCCCCAGGCGCGGTTGTATGGTTTCCACTGCAGAATGCCTATCATAACATATGACACAGAAAGGTAAATCCGTAACGCTGACTTTATACTCATCGCCCGAAGGGCGTTATCACTGGGGAGGTGGGTGCCCTTATGGACAGCCCCTTTGGGGCGTGAAGGTTCGGCGCCTTTGGTGCCTGGGTTCAGAGGGTTCAAAAGGTTCAAAGGGTGATGGTGGCGGCTTCGCCGCAAAGTTTAAAAAGGGCGCGACTGAAGGCGGATACCTGACAGTGGCCTCGATTGACTCTATTTTCCTATCTTTCAGCCATGTTTATAGTCTTTTTCATATTCCTTTTTCAGCACATAGCCTTTGGCTTTTCCATGGCCCATGCTGTCTTTTTCCAGGTACACGCCCTGCAGTTCCGGGGCGAAGCCGGGGAGGATATCGGCGGTTTCTGCGAAGTCCAGGAAGTAGTCTAAAGCGATGCGGGTCCATCTTTCTCCGGGCTGCACGCAGGTAACGCCCGGCGGGTAGGGCACGGCGGCCTGGAGGGCTACACTGCCTTCTGCCTCGTCCAGAGGAATCAGTTCTCCCTGACCTCTCACCAGGGCCCAGTTGGCTTCCTGGGGGCTCATGAAATATTCGGGGAAGTAGGCTTTCAGGAACATTTTCTTCTGCAGTACGTTGATTTTCTTTGCCTTGTAAAAGTCATGGAGTTCCTGGCAGAGCTGCCGGATGGTATATCGTTCGTAGCGGGACTGATATTTCCTGTATACCGTAGGAAGTACCATTTCCATGGGGGAGTCGTTGTCTATATGGGCTTCAAACCGGATGAGCTTGGTAATCAGGTTATCCAGCTTTGTTTTCGATTCTGCCGGCGTCATGAGGAAGAGAATATCGTTGAGGTCGCACTTTTCGGGTATAATCTGGCAGTCCCGGAGGTAATCGGCCAGAATGATGGCGGGAATGCCAAAGTCTTCGTATTCCCCGGTTTCCATATGAATGCCCGGTGTCATGAGCTGCAGTTTCAGGGGATCTATGAAATACTGGCCCTTGGCGTAGCCCTGGAAGGAGTGCCATTTGCCGCCCGGCTCGAAGGCGAAGTAGGCAATATCCTCCGCCATTTGTTCCGTATCCCCTTCTTCCCATTTCTTCCCATGAACCACAGGCGGCACAATGGGACGGAGGTAGCGGCAGTGGCGGAGCACTTTTTTTCTGGCTTCAATGGCATTGATAATGCATTCATGCCACAACATTTTCCCTGCATCGCCTTCCTGCATTTTAGCATTCATGTCCAGGGAAGCAAAAATCTGGTAGTTCGGGGAGGTGGATGAATTCACCATGAAGGCATTATTAAAAATTTTATGAGGCACATACCGCGCCTGTCCCTTGATGTGGGAGTCTTTCTTCAGAATCTGGGAAGCCTGGGAGAAACCGGCCTGCTGCTTATGAATGGACTGGGTCACAATGATGCCGGGGTCATCGGGCTTAAGGTCAAGGAGCAGGGGGCTGCAGTCCTTCATCATGGGAATGAACTGTTCATAGCCTACCCAGGCGGAATCGAAGACGATGTAGTCGCAGAGATGGCCGATTTTTTCCACTACCTGCCGGGCATTGTAAATGCAGCCGTCATAATTTCCCAGCTGGATTACCGCCGCCCGAAGGGGCCTGTCCATGCGGGCCCGCCGGGGATCTCTTTCCGCAATGAGCATGCGGATGTATTCTTCATTAAAGCAGTGATCCAGCACGCCGCCGATGAGGCCGAAGGGATTCCTGGCGGTTTCCAGGTAGATGGGAATGGCACCGGCCTGAATCAGGGCGCCGTAGCCTACGGATTTATGGTTGTTTCTTTCATAGAGCACCAGATCTCCCGGCGTGAGGAGGGCATTCATAACCACCTTGTTGGCACCGGACGTGCCGTTCAGAATGAAATAGGCTTTGTCTGCATTAAACACCCGGGCCGCATGTTTCTGGGCCGCCAGGGCTGCTCCTTCATGAATGAGAAGGTCCCCCATGGCTACGTCGGCATTGCAGAGGTCGCCGCGGAAGGTATTTTCCCCATAGAAATCATAAAAAATACGTCCCGCCGGATGCTTTCTGAAATAGGCTCCTCCCTGGTGCCCAGGGCAGTCAAACTGGGCGTTTCCGCAGTCCACATAGTTTTTCAGGGTCTTAAAGAAGGGTGGCAGAAGAGAATCTTCATAGGCAGAAGCGGCCTGTTCAATCTGCCGTTCAAAATAAGGCCGGGAAAGGGACCGGGTGTCAATCATTCCGTACACATGGCCCAGGGTGTTATCCGTCCTTTCCTCATGGCCATGGACGATGAGGAAAAGGGGAATGTGAAAAGCCTTAACCCTTCTGTCATGGATGATGGATTCGTCTTCCACTGTCACCACCAGGGCGGCAATATCTGTGAAATCCGTTTCTTCTGCCGCTGCAGCCTTCCGTGTAGGAATAGGCGCAAACAGCTCCAGCGCCTTCTTCGTATATGCAACCTTTAAATGCTCCTGCATGGGAATTCCTCCTGTCCCCTACGTGAATTTATATAGTAAGTATATCAAATGGAAAGGAAGGTTCAAAGGGTTCAGAGGTCTATTGGCCGCAGGCAAAGAATGACGGCGCCTGATGAAAAGGAGTCTGTCGTCTGACTCTCTGCCTATCTTCAAATCTTAAAATCTTACGTCCCCTTCCCTTTCCATTTCTCTTTCAACCGGTCCAGGCCGGCGAAGACGAATTCTTTCAACAGGTCCGCTTCTTCCATTTTTTCTTTTCTGTCCCTTTTGGAAAGGCCGTACATAACAAGGCCCATCTGGCGATGGCCGGAAAGAAGGAAAATGAGGAAAGGCGAAAGGGCGGCCAGAAAGGCCCGGGGCACTCTGTCATCCCGGGCAGGAAGACCGAGGTAGTCGGAAAGGATATCCAGCACCGGCGTCAGCTTTCTGCCGATATAGCTTTCCACAAACCTGGTGAATACGTCCGACGGATTAATGAGTTCCCGTATGCTGACCTTCACCTGCCAGCTTTCGGAAAAGAGGGCTTCCTTCACATATAAATCCAGGAGCTTCATCAGTTTCTCCCGGGGCCCTATGTCCATATGGTAAATGGTTTCTATTTCCACCGGCGAAAGGACATAGTGGTATACCTCATCCAGCACCGCCTGGTAGAGCCCTTCCCGGCTGCCGAAGTGATAGTTCACAGCTGCCATATTGACCCCTGCCAGACGACAGATATCCTTGCTGGTGGTACGGTCATAGCCCTGATCTGCTATCAGGCGGCCGGCGCACTGAATGAGCCGGGCTTTTGTTTCCGCGCCATCTTCCCTTGTATTCTTTTTGATGGATTTCATAGATTCACCTTCAATTCATATGATGCCGGAACAGGTACCCCGCAATGGTGAGGGTCACCAGGGATATGACGGCCAGGGGCACAAAATTCCAGGCCAGCTCTCCGAAGGTAAGGCCTTCCAGATAAATGCGCCGTATCAATTCCAGGGCAAAGCGCAGGGGATCCGCATAGGTCACAAGCTGCAGGAAAGGAGGCATATTCCTTACCGGCGTAATAATGCCGGAAAGAAGGGCCATAGGAATCATGAACACAATGACATAGACCAGCACCTGCTGCATGTTTTTGGAAATAGAGGATACAATGAGCCCGCAGCCGGTAGAGCTTAAAAGGTAGAAGAAAAGGGCTGTATAGAAAGTCACAAGGGAGCCTGCAAAGGGCACGTTAAACCAGAAGTAGCTGATGCAGAGGAGAATGGTGCACTGGATAAAGCCCACGATCATGGGAGGCACTGCCTTCCCCACAAGAATCACCGCCGGAGAGACCGGCGCCACCAGAAGCTGCTCGAAGGTGCCTTCTTCCCTTTCCCGGGCCACGGAAAGCCCGGCCAGGAGAAAGACCTGGGCAAAGCTCAAAAGGCCGATAATGCCGGGCAGGAAGAACCAGCGGGTAATCTGGTTCGGATTGAACCAGGTCCTGCTTTCTATGGTCACCGGGCTTTCCCTTCCGGCCCTTTCCAGATTGAACTGTCCCACAATATGGGCGGCATAGGCAGAAGAGAGGCTGGCGGTCATGGTATTTCTGCCGTCCGTAATGATCTGGATATCCGCTTTTTCTCCCCCATCCAGTTTTCGCTGGAAATCGGCGGGAATGAACACCGCCATCACCGCATCGCCCCGGGTAATGATGGTTCCCATTTCATCGGGATTCTGCAGCGTGGCCACCCGATGGAAAAGTCCGGTGCCATCAAAGCGGGAAAGGAGGCGGGAGGAATCATAGCTCCTACTTTCATCCACTGCCACATAGGGCGCGTCTTCCAGATTGTAATTGGCGGCATAGCCGAAAAGGAACCCCAGAATGATGACCGGCACCACCACGATGCGGCGGGTGGCGGGATCATTCCAGATGGCCATGATTTCCTTCACGCAGATTACCCGAAGCTGCTGGAGGAAGAGTCTGATGTCATCCATCATTCCACCTTCTTCCTGGTCATGCCGAAGGCAGCACTGACGAAAAACAGGGCATACAGCATAAGGAGCCCTCCCTCTTTCAGAAGAAGGCCTGTATCGGTGCCGGAGAGGAAGAGAGTCCTGATGGAAATAAGATAGTGGGAAAAGGGCAGCACTTCCCCTACAGCCTGTACGAACTGAGGCGTAGAGCGAAGGTCAAAAATGAAGCCCGACAGCACCAGGCAGGGCAGGAAGCTGATGAGCAGAGAAAACTGGCAGGCCAGGAACTGCCTTTTCGTAATGGCAGATATTACCAGCCCTATGCCCAGGGCCACCAGAAGATACACCATGGAAATCAGAATCAGCGCCATCAGGGACCCTTCTATAGGCACCTCGAAGAGGAAGCGGGACAGCACCAGGCAGATGCCCATGCCCAGAAGGGCCACGCAGAAATAGGGCACCATTTTGGCCAGCACCAGCTCCATGGGCTTCACCGGCGTGACGAAGAGGGATTCAAAGGTACCCCGCTCCCATTCCCGGGCCATAACCACAGAGGTCAGCATGACCCCCACGATGGTCATAATGAGCATGATAAGACCGGGAATGAAGAACCAGGTACTGGAATTGGCATCGTTAAACCACATGCGGGAAACGATGGAAATTCCTCCCTGGCCGGTAAGCCCTTCCTTTGCCATCCAGGCGGACAGGGAGCTTTCCACATAGGAGCCGGTGCTCATGGCCGTGGCCGTTTCCACACCGTCCATAATGACCTCAACCTTCGCCCGTCCTTCATAGAGGGAGGAGGTGAAATCGGGAGGAATATCTATAATGACATTTACGTCCCTGTCCAGAAGCTGCTTTTCCGCTTCTCTCATGCTTGTCACATAAACCGGTGAAAAGTAGTCGGACCCGTTCAGAAAGCTCACGGCATCCTGGGCTTTGGGCGATGCATCTTCCAGCACCACGGCGCAGGGTACGTTCTTCACATCCAGGGATATGCCGTAACCGATGATCAGGATAAGAATGATGGGGAGCACGATACCCAGAAGAAGAGAGCTGGAATCACGGATGAGCTGGAGAAATTCTTTGTAAATCAGCGCTTTCATGCGCCGGCAGAATCCTTCCATGGATTTTTCTCTCCTTTCTTCCTTGCTTCATCAACGATTTTAATAAAAATATCATCCATATCCGCCCGGGGTTCCTTCAGTTTTCTTCTGATTTCTGAAGGACTTCCGATGGCCAGCAGCTGGCCGTTATCCTGAATCATGAATCGGTCGCAGTACTCCGCCTCTTCCATGAAATGGGTGGTAATGATAATGGTGGTCCCCCGGGCGGCCAAGGTGGTAATCTGCCGCCAGAAATTGCGTCTTGCCAGCGGATCGATGCCGGAGGTAGGCTCATCGAGAAACAGGATTTTCGGCTCATGAATAAGGGCGCAGGCCATGGAAAGCCGCTGCTTGTAGCCACCGGGGAGATCTCCCGCCTTCATGTCCAGCCGGTTTTCCAGATGAAATTCCTTCACCACTTCCCTGATCCGTTCCTTCTTCTTTGCCGGTGCCAGTCCATAGAGGCCGCCGAAGAAATTCAGATTTTCCCGCACCGTCATGTGGCTGTAAAGAGAAAATTTCTGAGCCACATAGCCTATGTTGGCCCTGGCCCTGGTTCTGGCCTTTCTCAAATCCACCCCTGCCACCGAAAGGAAACCGCTGGTTTCCGGCAGAAGGCCGCAGAGCATTTTGAAAGTGGTGGTCTTTCCGGCGCCGTTAGGCCCCAGCAGACCGAAAATTTCACCTTTATGCACCTCAAAGGATGTATTGGCTACCGCTGTGAAATCGCCAAACTTCTTCACCAGATTTTTCACCCGGATATTGACCTCTTCCGAAGGCCGGCCGCCTTCATCCAGGGCTCTTTCGCTGTCCGGCGAAGATTTCAGTATCGACGGCTCCGCTTTCCTTAGAAGAATCATAAAGCCGTCCTCCAGCCGGGGTTCATCGGCTTCCGCCTTGAGACCTCCGGCTTCCAGACAGGGAATTACCATGCCCTGCTTTCGGGCAATGAAATGGACCTCCCCGCCCCGGGGCACCGCGTCCACCACATGATCATCATCGTCCAGTAAATGGGCCTGGAGAATCCGGGTAGGCATCCCTGCCTCCGGCATGACCCGGTAGGTACGTCCCCTGGCCAAGTTCCGCAGATCCTCCGGCGTGCCGTCAGCCAGGATACGGCCCTTGTTCAGCACAAACACATGACGGCACATTTCCGCTTCATTCATGTAGGCAGTGCTGACAAAAATAGAAAGATGCTCCTCCTTCACAAACTCTTTCAGAATGTCCCAGAGCTCCCGCCGGGACAGGGGATCCACCCCCACCGTAGGCTCATCCAGGAGAAGCAGGTCCGGCGAACGGACCAGGGTGCAGGCAAGGCCCAGCTTCTGCTTCATGCCGCCGGACAGCTTCCCTGCAAATCGGCCGGTGAACCGCTCCAGCCCCATCATTTCCAGAAGCTTTTGAAAGCGGGCAGGCCGCTTGTCCTTCGCAACGCCGTGCAGGTCAGCATAGAGATTCATATTCTCTGCCACCGTCAAATCCTCATAGAGTCCGAATTTCTGGGGCATGTAGGAAATGCGGCTCTGGATTTCCTGCGCATCTTTCACACTGTCAAGACCCAGTACGGAAAGACTGCCGGAGGAAGGCACCATGAGGCCCGCAATGAGCCGCATGAGGGTAGTCTTTCCGGCGCCGTCAGGACCGATCACCGCCGTAAGCTCTCCCCTTTTCACGGAAAGGGACAGATGGTCCAGGGCAGGAAGGACGCCCCCTTTGATGGCAAAGCCTTTATACAGGTCTTTGGCCCTGATTACAGAGTCTTCCAATGTCATCACCCTTTACAGTCCGATTTTTACCGTAGCCGGCATGCCCATGCGCAGTCTGTTTTCCGGATCTGTCACATACACCCGCACCTCATAGAGAAGGGCCGTGCGGAGTTCCGAGGTCTCCACATTTTTCGGCGTAAACTCAGCGGTGGGGGAAATATATCCGATCTGGCCCTTCACCGGATTTTTCGGATCGCTGTCCGTATACACCCGGGCGTCCATGCCTTCATGGATTTTGCCAAGGTCCCCTTCCGTCACATACACCCGTACCCATTTCTTCGTATTCAGAGACATGCGGAACACCGGCTTCTGGGGAGAAGCCATATCCCCCACTTCCATAAGACGGGACCGAATGACGCCGTCCTGGGGCGCAGTCAGTTCCGACTGGGACAAGGTATACTCTTCCTGCTTCAGCGTATTCTTAAGCGCATCCAGCTGGGCTTCCCCGGCCGCCACATCTTCGCTTCTGGGGCCGGCCACAGCCAGATTCTGTGCTTCCTCTGCCTCATTCACCTTTGCCTCGGCTACCTGAAGCTTCGTCCTGGCATCTTCAAGGACCTGGCGGCTTACGGACTTGCCGCCGGAAGCCTGGAAAGCATCCTGTTTTCTCTGGTAATCAGAAGTCAGGAAATCCTTTTCTGCCCGGGCTTCCCGGACCTTGGCTTCAGCGCTCCGCAGATCTTCTTCCCTGGTGCCGTTATGAAGTTTATCCACCACTGCCTGCTGGGCATCGACCTGGGAACGAGTAATGTCCATGCGATGCTCCAGATCCGCCGTGTCCAGCTTCGCCAGCACCTGTCCCTTCTTCACCGCATCCCCTTCCTCCACAAGGATATCGGAAATACGGTCGCTGTTCTTAAAGGCCAGTGACACCTCCCGGAGATCCACATTGCCATAGAGCACCAGCTGATGCGCCGCCTCTTCCGCCGCTTTGCGGCTTCTGTACTCATAGCACCCAAAGCCCACGGCCAGTATAAGAAGGGCCGCTATGAGGATAAAGGCTTTTTTATGCTCCCTGCATTTTTCAAACATACTATGCACCTCACATTTTTATATAAAACACGCCCTTCGAACGGTCAGCCGACAATAAGAAGGCCCTTTTATGGGCAGGCTAAGGGCCAACTTCGGCTGACTTGCGCATTCTATGCAGAATGCGCACATGAGGGTTCAGAAGGTTCAAAAGGTTCAAAAGGTTCAAAAGGTGAAGGGGCGCGGCTGGCGCCGCGGGTTGGGTAGAAGGTTTGCTCGCTTCGCCCTGCGGGCGATGAGTATAAAGAACTATCCGCACCGCTTCGCAAAGCTCGTTTTCCGGGAACGCCACCTATGCCATCCCGGGAGAATCGGACAGCCGGAAGCTGATAGGCCTCTCTCTATTTTCTCCCTTTCTCCAGCCCCTCATCCAGCGGTTTCCAGCCACCGCCCAATGCTTTGAAGAGAGACACCATGTCGGTGAGTTCCTTTCCTTTGGACAGGGTATAGTTCTGGTCCAGGGACAGGTAATGGCGCTCTGCGTCCAGGACTCCCATGTAGTCGGAAAGGCCGTAGGTGAACTGGTTCTGTGCCAGATCCAGTGCTTCTTTGGCCTTATTTCTTCCCTGTTCCAGAGAGTCCTTCCGGATCTTATCCTGGCTGATAGCAGTCATGGCGCTTCGTACTTCACCGGCCGCCTTGAGCACCGTATTTTCATAGGCACTCTGCATTTCTTTTTCCTTTTCGCTCTGTACCCTTACATTTCTTTTCAGCGCGCCGCCGTTAAATAAAGGATAGGACACCTGAGGCATAATGCCGAAGGCGTGGCTGCCGGCAGAGAAGAGGCCGCCGGAAAGGGCTGCCAGCCCCAGCACGCCCAGAATGGAAAACTTCGGCTTCATTTCCGCCCTGGCTTCCTTTGTCTTTGCTATCTGCGCAGCCCAGGCCATTTCTGCCGCGCGCACATCCGGCCGCTGGCGAAGCACCTCCGCCGGAATGGCATTGTACATGGCGCTGTCGATATCCGGAAGAGGCGAAGGGGTGAGGAGCTTTTCATTCAGCGCTCCCGGCACCGTACCGGTGAGAATGGAAATCCGATTGGCTGTATCTGCGATTTCCGTCTTCAGCTCCGGCACTTTCGCTTCCGACTCATGAAGGGTATAGGACGCCTGGTCTGCCGGCAGGGATGAGAGAAGGCCCGCATTCTCGTTCACCTGAAGAAGGGCGAGATTCTCTTTCTGGTTATGGATATGGGCTTCCGTCACCGCCAGCTCCTCCTGCAGGGTGCGGAGGGTGATGTAATTCATGGCCACTTCCGCCGAAAGGGATACCCAGGTGGAGTAGAGGGCCGCCCTTTGGGCTTCCAGCGATTTTTCCGACGCCTTTACTTTGGACCGGTTTTTGCCGAAGAAATCCGGTTCCCAGGACGCATCCAGTCCGGTGTAGGAAAGGTTATGGCTGTTATCAATGGTCATGCCCGGCACTTTTTCCAAAGCTGACGGAGTGACATCGGTGATCACCCCTTCCGGTGCCTCTGCCCTCACCCATCCGGCGCCTGCATTCATCCAGGGTACCAGGGATGCTTTCGTCATGCCCAGCGCCTCCCTGGCCTGTTTCAGTCTTGACTCTGCCTGGGCCAGGTCCCGGTTATGGTCCAGGGCGGTATAAATCAGGGAGTCCAGGGTATCATCATGAAATACTTTCCACCATTCCGCCAGCACCTCCGGCGAAAGGGTGGCTCCCTTTTCTTCTGTGAAATAGGGGTTCCCGTACATGGACGCCAGAGCCGTCCATGACGTTTTCTCAAGATTCACCGGTTCCTCAGCTTTTCCAGAAAGGGGAACCATGCAAAAAGCAGCCGCTAACAGGGAAACCATGCCAAGGGCTGCTTTTCTTTTTTTATCCATGCCGCCACCTCCTTACAAGCTGGATATGCATGAAAGGGAAGGACATCCCATGCCTGTCCCTGTCTGATTCATTTCTATCCCTATTATATATAATTCAAATTTGAATTTCAATTTCTCCTTCCTGCTCTTCTTACCTTATATATTATATCGAAAATATTGCGTTCCCCTGTAAATAAGCGTATAATGAAAAACCGTAGCATCTCTTTTTACTTATATAGGAGGGTTCTCTTGATTTCCAAAATACAATCCATTCTTTCCCATATCAAACTGATTCACCAGATTGCCCTGGGACTGGTGCTTGGCATTCTGCTGGCCGTCACCCTTCCCCAGTCAGTACCCTTCCTTACCGTATTCGGTGACCTCTTTGTGAAAGCATTAAAGAGCGTGGCGCCGGTACTGGTATTTTTCCTTGTCATCAATGCCATTGCACAGAAGAAGCCAAACCAGAAAGGCAGTATGAAGCCCATCGTCACCCTGTACATGACCAGCACCTTCCTGGCTTCCATCATTGGCGTATCCTTTTCCTTCCTTTTCCCCACCACCCTCACCCTGCAGGCTGCTGCCGATGCAGGCAGCACCGCGCCGCCCAGCGGCATCGGGGAAGTGCTCTTCAACCTGGTGATGAGCACCATTGACAATCCGGTCAGCGCCCTCTTGAAGGCCAATTACATCAGCATCCTTCTCTGGGCCGTCATTTTCGGCATTGCCATGAAATCCATGGGAACAGGCAGCACGAAACAATTCCTCGATGACACTGCCAAAGCAGTGACAAAGATCGTAGGCTGGGTCATCCACCTGGCGCCCCTGGGCATTATGGGTCTGGTAGCCAATTCTGTAGGCAACCAGGGCGTTTCCGCCCTTCTAGGCTATCTCCATCTCCTGGCTGTTTTAATCGGTGCCTATGGCGCCGTGGCCCTGGTGATGAATCCTTTGCTTGTATTTTCCAGAATTCATAGAAATCCCTATCCCCTGGTGCTGACCACATTAAAAGAAAGCGGCGTCTACGCCTTCTTCACCAGAAGCAGCGCCGCTAATATTCCGGTGAACCTTAACCTCTGCCGCCGTCTGGGACTGGACCCGGACATGTACACCATTTCCATCCCCCTGGGAGCTGCCGTCAATACAGCCGGCGCCTCCGTCACCATTTCCGTCCTCTCCCTGGCCGCCGCCCACACCCTGGGCATTGAAGTAGACATCCCCACGGCCTTCCTCCTCTGCCTGGTAGCCACCATCGGCGCCTGCGGAGCCTCCGGAGTCGCCGGCGGCTCCCTCCTCCTCATCCCCGTAGCCTGCGCCTCCTTCGGCATCAGCAACGACATCTCCATGCAGGTGGTGGGCGTGGGATTCATCATCTCCGTACTGGAAGACGCCTGTGAAACAGCCCTAAACAGCTCCAGCGACGTCCTCTTCACCGCCACAGCGGAATTTGAAAAGAGAAGAAAAGAAGGCACTTTAAAGAGTTCGGATATGGTGCTGGAGGGAGACGTAGAAGATAGGCGATAGAAAGTTTCCTGTGGTGATGGAACGCAGTGGTGTCATGTTTGAGTAGAAAACCATTCGCAAACAGTTTCCTGCCGTCATGAAACACCATTGCTCCCATGCCGTCCCTGTCATTTCGAGCGGAGCGAAGCGGAGTCGAGAAATCTCCTACCGAACAGATTCCTGCCGTCATGAATCACATAGCCGTCACGCCGAATAGGAAACCTTTCGCGAACAGTTTCCTGCCGCTTTGAATCACATGGCCCCCATGCCGGACAGGAAACCTTTCGCAAACAGTTTCCTGCCGCGATGAGACGCCAACAGCTCCACGCCGAATAAGAAACCTTTCCACAATAAAATCCCCGCCGGTCATGATTTCCATGACCGGCGGGGATTTTTCATTTCTCAGCACTTTTTCAGAACTTTCACGATTTCTCCCATATAAATGCTGTGGTTATTGCCGGCCTGTCTGCCGGAATTCCATCTTTCGTAGGTTTCCTTGTCCGTATAGAACTCTTCCTTCATTTCATGGGTATAAATCTTTCGGCACACCAGGATCAGGTCCGCTTCTTCAAGCCCCACCGCTTCGTCGCCGATGGCATAGGGATGAAGGCCGCTGCCTTCGAATTTGTCGCCGTCCCTTCCGGAGTGGGAGCCCATGTAGCTTTCCTTTGGCTTTAAGGATACCGGCGGGAAGGACAGTGTGAAATAGTCCTGGGCATCCAGAATGGTCTTGGTGAAACGGCTCTGGCGGATATAGATGGAAGCCACCGGCTTTCTCCACATGACACCGAAGCCGCCCCAGGTCACAAGCATGGGATTGCATTTTTCTTTATTTCCTGCGGTGACGATGCAGTAATCGGCCAGATTGGTAAACGGATTCAGTCCACATTCTTCCACAGGGATTTCTTTAAAAGACATAGCAAGTCTCCTCTCATTTAATAAATTCTATACGGATTATACCATTTTCTTATATATTTCTAAAGAGGAATTATGATAAAATACCGAAAGTAAATATTCTTACAAGGAGTCACTATGAGCCAGCAGAAAGCCGATTTTCTTCTTTTTACTGCCGCCTTCGTGTGGGGCAGTTCCTACGGATTTATGAAACTGGGCGCAGAGACCATGCCGCCTATCTCCATTGCGGCGCTGCGCTGTCTTTTTGCCTTCCTCCTCCTGCTCCCCTTCTTCATGAAGCGTATCAGGAAGACGGACCGGGAAATACTGAAATACAGCGCCATCACCGGCTTTCTCATTGCCGGCGTCTTCATCGGCGTCATTTACGGTGTCATCGGCACCTCCGCCTCCACCGCCGGATTCCTTATTTCCACCTCCGTCATCATGGTCCCCATCCTTCACGGTCTCTACATACGGAAGATGCCCTCCCTCCCCATCATGGCAGGCACCGCCATCGTCACCGCCGGTCTTTTCATCCTGAACGGCGTCACTTCCATCACCTTGGACAAGGGTTTCGTGCTCTGCCTGCTGGCGGCCTTCCTTTACGCCCTGGACATTCTCTTCACCAATACCTTCGTCTCCAAAGTAGACAGCCTGCTTTTGGGCATATGGCAGATGGGCTTTGCAGGCCTCATGGCCGGCGCTGCCTCCCTCCTTCTGGAAACGCCAAGGCTCCCTTCCACCCTTCCCGAATGGAGTGCTATTCTGGGGCTTGCAGTCTTCTCCTCCGCCTACGGCTTCACTGTGCAGGCCGTGGCCCAGGAATATACCACCCCCGAAAGGGCAGGCTTCATTTTCTCCCTGGAACCGGTCTTCGCCGCCATCTTCGCCTACTTCTTCCTCGGTGAAAACATGGGCATAGGAGAACTCACAGGCGCCGCCCTTATCCTCCTGGGCGTGTGGGCCACCGGAGGAACAATCCGTCTGCCGGCATGGAAAAGGGGCCGCTGATGCGGCCCCGGGTTCAAAAGGTTCAAAGGGTTCTGCCCGCTTCCAGCGGGCGGGTTCAGAGGGGAAGGTATCGCCGCTTCTGGACACGCCTGCGGCGTGAGGGTTCA
>ERZ791911.99-NODE-99-length-84251-cov-5.993551_pt1 | contig 84251 bp, 80 predicted proteins | sample MGYA00510142_ERZ791911 | MGnify/ENA primary metagenome ERZ791911 (study PRJEB30046, sample SAMN00792056) | human gut metagenome | study: EMG produced TPA metagenomics assembly of the A metagenome-wide association study of gut microbiota in type 2... | reverse complement strand
ATCACTTAGATAATCTTCATATTCCGGAATATCTGCTCGTTGGCTCTCAAATATATCTTCATAAAATTCACCTTCCAGATCTGCCTGTTTTTCTATTTCCGCCAGATTCGGTTCCTCTATCTTCGGCACCTCTGTTGGCACCTCTTCCGGCATCCCTTTGGCTGCCTTTGCATCTCGAATTCCCTTTACGGTATTCTTAACTGCTCCAGCCAGACACACCACATCCGCCGTCGTGGTACTGATTGCCAAAGCCTTATTATATGACTCCTCTCCCATAAGGTCTTTGAGCGGATTTATGGCATCTGTGTACTTCAATCCCTGAACAGAAATTGATACATCCTGCGTTCCCTCAAACAGTTCCGATGTTCCAAACAAAAGGGAAGATCCCCCGCTCGCAAATCCAAGCACTGTAAGCAGTGTTCCTGCTTCACAAATTGCTACCCCTAATGCGCCTGCGCCACTCATTAACGCAAAAGCACCCGTTGCTATCTTCTTCCATCCCTCCTCCCACTTTGCATCCGTGATATATGTCTCGCATGTATCCCTGCTAATCTCAGAAAGACCATTGATTGTCTCTTCATTTTGCATCATATATCCATAGATGCCAAGAATACTGTTATACAGCTCCGGATTATTTGTTATCTGCAAACAGGCTGTATTGTTCGCACCTGCCACAAAGCCATGCGCCCATACATCCTGTATCTGCTGTTCTCTTTCCGCCAGACTCGCACTAATATCCGTCACGCCGTTTATTTTCACGTTCGGCGGTGCTGTAACCGCATTATACCCCTGCGGCATCAGTCCGGTCAAATATGTCAGCGAGCTTTCTGTAAGATTCTGTAATAGCACCAGTTCATTTGCATCAAAGCTCTCCTCCGTATCAAGAAGCGCCTGTCGATACTCCCTCTCTCTGGCTTCAAATTCTTCGATACGGGTAAATGCATTTTCGAAAGATGGCATGGTCACATCTGTGAATCCACACACCCGATAATACATTTCTTTGACAATATCAAGCTCATCATCCATCCACAGATATGAGTTTCGATAAGCATTCAATACCTCGCTGATCGTATCTTCATCGATAACGGCATATGCATCCGAATCAAGCAGCGCATACGCACCCTGATACACCATCAGTATCTGCGTAAACGCCATATTTACGGCATCTGCAATCGCCTGTATACTGCTTGCAAACCCGGTTATGTAATTCCGCATAGACACGACAGTTGCCCCTGACTGGTTATCAAGCAATGCTGCAAAATGATTCACTGTCGTTGTCACATCCGTTATGCTCGCCTGCAGTGCAGCAGCCTCGCTTATCACATGGTTTGTAAAACCAAATATATCATAAATATCTGCTGTAAGCCCCATAATTCCCCCTATTTATTCATATCCTCCGCCGCTTGTGCATCTACGCTCAAAAGCGCCGTATATGCATTCGTTACGCTCTGTGTCACCAACATCATGATGTCTTTCATACTATCAGATAGTTTATCCAACATTTCTAATTGTTCCTGTAATGCTTGATAGGATGGCAGGCAGGTAACACCTTCCTGCTTATACTCTGTTTCGACTTTATGTATATTTCCGATTGCATCTGTAACCTCTTTCATTCCCAACTGCAACGTATCTAAATCAACATGCAAACTTCCCATGATAATTCCTCCTATAGTTTTCTGCGCAAACCATTGTTCACACTTACGAGCGTGTCTATCTCGTTTTGATATGTTCTTATTTGTTGATTCAAGGCTTCTATCTCTCCTTCTAACCATGTTCTTTTTTCCCGCATCTGAGTCTGCATATCTTCTACCTGTGTCTGACAGTTTTCGACATCGGTATCTATATGTCCAAACTCAAGATCCGCATAATTATACTCACTGCCCCACCATTGATGTATTTCTCCCGTATATGTGCAGATTACATGATTATAATAGGTTTGAATTCCTTCTATATTTTGTATAACGGTACTCAGATTTCCAATTGCAGAACGCAGATCATCATACTCATCCTCATACCTTGCGATTAAAGTTCTGACACCGCTCATCTGCACCTCATAGCGCTGGATTGCTCTGCGATTATCCAATATTTCCTGTTGAATCTGCTGCTTTTCTTTAGATTTTTGTGCCATATTCCACCTCTATCCTTTCTGCACAACCCGAACTCTCTCGATCTTATCGCCTTGTATCACATACGCATCATTTACATCCAGTTCTTTCTTGAATGTACGGGCAACTCCCATCGATATATCTGTCACTTTAATGTTCTTAATATTCTCAAATATAATAAATGATTTTGTATCACGCACCTGCTTCAAGAGCTCGCCTGCCGAGAAGGAAATCATAGCATTTTCAACATCCGTCAACAGGAAACATCCTTTTGCTGACTTAAATGCCATACTTATCTGCCTGTATAGATCTACCATCGCTTTGTCCGTACCGATCTGCTTCATTATCTCTGGTGAATTGACTACGATTATCTGCAGACTCGCTGGTGTTTCCTGTTTCTGAAGCTTCTGCCACGCTATATTCAACAGCTCCGCTGCACCCTCTGTTGTCTGCGTATATCCACTCACATCTGACTCAAACCTCCTATACTCACCTGCTGTATCATCCATGAGATACACATCCACAGGTGCCTTGTCCTGATTCCTGAGAGCCCTGTCAAGCAAATACTCTACATATTGGTGTTTGCTGCTGTCTTTTGCTCCAACAAAAGCCAGCAGCGGTGTCTGCCCCAGATCCAATGTCCGTCTGCCTATCGTCTCAAACTCCATGCCGAGCGGAATTTCATATGATTTATAGCTTGTTCCAAACTGCTTCGCCATATATGCTTCCGTTACCTTCTGTGGTATCTCCGGAATCCCCGGTACATACATATCACCGTACTGATCATGAATCTGATCAATAAACGCCTTCATAAGCGTAATCTTCTCAAACTCTTTTTCTGCTGCAAAAGCCAGATAATACTGTATCTCATAATACATTTTATCTGCCTCAATAAGTCCTCTTCCCGCGATATCATGCAGCTTCTTGCGGCATGCCTCAAAGACCACGCCATAATCGCTGGAATCATTGCAATACAAAGCAGTTCTCTTCGAAAAGTTTGATAACAGCTTGAATCCGGCTCCTCCTGCCTGACCGGCGGTCACGACAAAAGAGATACCTGCTGCCACGCTCTCTCTGCTGATACTTATAATCTGATCCTCATAGTCCGGATAATACCCCCGAAATGCAACCCAGTTATCCAGAAAGATCACTATCTGTGGCAGCTCCGTCTGTCCGGATTCCCGATATGCACTATACGAACTTAACCCAAGCTGGGAAAAATACTTTTTTCGCACCTGCACAGTTTCCTGCATCATCTTCAGGAATCCTTTGAGACGTTGTTCATCTGTAGACGTAATAACTCCTCCAACATGATTCAATGTCTCAAAATTACGAAGAATCATAGATGCAAAATCCAGAATATACATCTGGACATCCTTTGGAGAATAACGCATTGCCAGCCCACAGATCATTGTCTGTAACAGATTCGTCTTTCCAGACTGCGCAGATCCCAATATATAGAAATTATTCTGCGAGATGTTCCACGTTTCCACATACTGCCGCTGTCTTGACGGATCATCCACCACGCCCACAGGAACAACAATATCGGTTCCCGTGTAAGAAAAGCCATCCAACGTAAATGGCAATTTCTCCGGTAAAGCAGGAAGGCAGATGTTCGGTAATCTGGATATTCCCTTTTTCTCACAAAATTCATTCACATAATTAACGATTGCTTTCAACTGCGTCTCGCCTGCATCGTCCTCGTTTGGCTTTTGCTCATATATCACAGATCTTTTTCCCGACAATGCAACACTTGTCAACGCAAACTTCTTCTGTGCAGATATCCCATCTGTTTTTGCAGTAACTCCGCTATATGCTGACTGGAACAACTGAAAAATCTCATTATTTCCCACCTGCAGATATGCCCTGCCCGGTTCCTTGATTTCTGCCGCCAATGGTGATTTCAATACTTCATTACTATCATTCTTGTTCTGCACTTTGAGACACAGTTTGAATTTCGAATTACTCCATATCTGATCACTTACTACGCCCGAAGGCTTCTGTGTTGCAAGAATCAGATGTACACCCAGACTTCGTCCGATTCGTGCAGCTGATATCAGTTCTTTCATAAATTCCGGCTGTTCACTCTTCAACTCGGCAAACTCATCTACAATCAAAATCAGATGTGGAAGAGGGATTTTGGCCTTTCCATCTTTATATGCCTTAATATAATCATCAATATGATTTACCTCTAATTTCGCAAAAAGCTCCTGCCGCTTGACAAGCTCTGCCTTGATTGATAACAGCGACCGCTCAATTTCGTTACCATCTATATTGGTGATTGCACCATTCAGATGTGGCAGATCCTTAAACTGATTTACCATTCCTCCTCCCTTAAAATCGATGATGATAAACCCAACCTCATATGGATGAAACAAGGTCGCCATGGACAAAATATATGTCTGCAGGATCTCAGATTTTCCCGATCCGGTAGTTCCCGCTACCAACCCATGCGGTCCATGATACTTTTCATGCAGATCCAAATATACGATTTCATCCCCGCTCTTAACTCCAATCGGAGCCGCCATTGTCTTATATATTTTTGAGTTTGACCAGCGGCTTTCCAGATCCAGATCATACGGACTCATAATATGTAACAGCTGAAATAATGTTATGTTTTTTGTCAGTGTATTCTCCAGATTCACCTCATCGACATACACACATGCCAGTTTCTTTGCCGCGATCTCCGCGCGTTCACGTGACACATATTCATATTCAAACGCCTGTATCTGATCACCATTGTCCGTATCCTGAATATATCCTTTGTAGAAGTCTTCCTCCAGAAAGATCCTGCTTGTACACGCAGGATTCAGGAACTCCTCATACTCCTCAAAAAACACAAAATGAAAACCGAGATCTTTTGCTTTCTCTATGTATCCTGCCACTGGATGATTGCGAAGCATAGCTGACCGGAATACCAGCACAACATACTCCTGCATCTGTTCCGTCACTCCACCCATTGATTCTCGACGGGAAAGTTCAGAATACAGAAATTCCAACGTGCTTTTTGCACTTTCGCCATCATACATAAAATTGCGCAATTTATTTTGCTCATTGTAGGTGATTGGCAGCCATCTCGCCCATGAGAACAAGGGAACATCTACTTTATCCATAATCAAAAACAGCTTGATATCCTTATAAAAATGCGAAGCTGCAAATCCTATGATCAGATTTTTCTCCATCTGATACAACTTTGTCCGGCTTCCAATGAAACCAACCGCATTCGCGGTCTTCAGGTCGAGGCATACCGGCATCGCATCAATAAACTCATATTTATCATGCATGGTTTTCGGAAAATCCTTCAGCGTATCTTCCGTGTCCACATACTCTTCTTTTTTATAATCAACCGGACAGCACGACCGCACAACACCCTTTCCGAGACAGACCTTGAGAAAGTCTTCATCCTCGCGTTTTCTTTCAAAAAGCCGATTGTCAAAATTCTCAATAAACGTCATATAATTGTTCAGCGATGGATTCATATACTCTGCGACCGTTTTCTCCCGCTCCCGCAAATGTATAATCTCATCCTCCCGATTCGTCAGATATTCCAGATATATCTTTTTTCTTCGTTCTTCTTTTTCCTGTCTTTTATTTCGTTCCTTTACAAAATTCAAGACTGTAACAGTTGTACTCACTGACATTGTTGCCGCAAAATAGATGACATACATGCCTCCACCGCCCATCATTCCGCGGAGTCCAACCATCATCAACATATTTACCAGCATCGGCATAACAGACATCAAAAAGTTCTGCTGTTCCGACTCGTCCTTGTTGTTCGGCTCCAGCACTTCAATCGTCTGATCCGGCATCGAGAACTGCTGTCGGACATTTTTTATAAACTTCGGATATTCATAATGATTTTTCTGATACTGAACAATCTCCACTTTTCTCTTCGTTATAAGCTTTGCTTTTCTCGTTGTATATATCATTCCGTCACAGATACAGAACGAATATCCCTTGATCGACAAAAACTCTCCATCCCGCACATGACAGGTATTGGCGCGTGGCATAAATCCATTTACCTCAATACCAATTGTGTTCGAGACAAATTCCGCATCGTATCCATCGATTACTTTATACAGTTTTACACAATCTTCATGTGTGTAGGGATCATCGATTCGAATTGTGCACTCTACTTGTCCACCAATAGAAAATTCAGAAATATTTTTACAGTCAATCTGAAGATCGTAATCATCACCGACTGCATCGAAACATGCGAGAAAATCAATGCTGAATACCTCCGTTCCGGTATAATCATAGCACAGAGATAAATGATCGCCTGTCTCCAGCTTTCTCACATATTCTTTCAGATTGAAATCTTTGGTCAGATATACGGTATCATTACAACTGATAATATATTCCCCATCTGCCTGCCGATCAATTCGAAAAATAAAGCCTGTCATAAAGCGATCTTTTCGAAACGCAATCTGACATGCTTTATCTGTTCCTATCGTAATACTTCCGGCAAATGAATCATCAAAATCCACTTCCTTATACATGTTATTTCCATATATCACTAATTTATGTTTCATTTGTACCCCCTGCTTTTATCTGTCAAAATGTATAATCGTACCATTGCGCAATCCGAACGATTCCAGCAGCCGGTCTCCACGCAACAGCGTTCTTGGATCTTCCGTACACATATAACATTCCGCCACATTCGACATATCAATCCCCAGATTTAATCCTTTATTTAACCCATAGATCAATTCGTTGGCTGATATATCAAGCGGAATCTCCATATCCAGCCATGTATTTCTTTTTTTATGATGAAATGCCACAATCACTGTATTTTCCATATTCGATACTCCCCTCGTATTTGGAACATCTATTCCATGCACAATATAGTTCTGTCAAACAACTGTGAATTTTTCGTCATTTCCAGATCAAGTGGTGCATTATACTCTTCGATAAATTCACTGAACTCATATTTCTGAAGAAGCTGTGCGCCAGAGAGAAAATCCGGTTGATTATATTTGTAACGGTTACACAAAATCAAAATATTCCTGTCAAAATCCAGCATATTGGAAAGCAACGCTTCCAGCTTTCCTACCGCGATCTTATCCTGCGTTGTCAAGAGTACTTTCCAATCACAATTCTTCAGAAAAACCAGCTTGTCTGCCTCCAGCTCGGAAGATAACTCCACCACAATATAGTCATAGATATTTTTGTCTCGCAGATAATCTACAATCTGGGAATATACTGAAAACTTCATCTGATAAGAAACCGGAAGATTCTTGAATGGCGGCAAAAAATCAAATCCTTCATTTTTGATTTCGTCCTGTATAATTTTTAAAGCATTTTTTATATTGATGGAACATTGATAACAAAATGCGGTTCCAAGCACGCTTGCATCATCTATATAATATGTAAAATCCTGATATGGAACGGTACTGATATAGATTACACGTTTCCCTTTTTTCATCAGTTTATGCGCCAGCGTCAATGCAGTAATCGTCTTTCCCGTTCCCCCGGATGCTGAGAACACGCCAACTACCTTTGTCCCCTTTTCCGACTCCGCCTCTGTGATCAGCCCAGAATCGATCTTCTCCAGCATACGTTTTACACTGTAATACTTATATATGTAGGCAGGATTCTCTGCATCCATCTCTTCTTCTGTCAAATAGTAAATGCTTGTCTTCGAAAAAGCCTCTGGATGCGGTAACATAATCCCATAAGGAAGTATCAGAACGTCAATCTTCTTCGGTCGCTCCAGAAACGCTTCCAGACAGCCTGCATCTGTTATAAATTCAATGCTTGCCCGTTCCTCTGTAAGCTTTGCAAGCTTAAACTCAATCGTTGCCACGTATTCCTCGTCGAATGCCGCGAATACAATACTTTTCTTTATCATATCTGCCCCCTGTTATGACACTGTGATCTTAAATTCTACATCCGCCAAAACCAGACTGTCTCCATCTTTCAGGTAATATTTCTGATCTGGTTCCAACGTATAGCCGTTGACGCTCGTTCCATTTGTACTCTCCAAATCCTGAATCATATAACTGCCATTTTCCCTGACAATCCTACAATGATTTCGACTGACTTTCGTGGAATTTGCAATCGTTCCGTCTGCTTCCTTTGATTTTCCTATGAGGAATTCCGGCTTATCAACAATAAATATCAGATTTCCTTCGGATCCGTTATGTTCTAATAGTAACGTTTTTTCTGAATCTGTATTCTCCATCGCATGTTCAACTGCCTGAATTCCGAAGTCATAAGAGATAAGTGCATGCAATACCTCTGCATCTGTCTTCGTCTGATCCATTACCACATAATACAGTTCCGTCTGTCTGTCAGGCATATTTACAAAAATCTGATTGAAGATCATGAGCATTGTATTCCGAAATAAATAACTCCATGTGCATGCATCATGCAGATCACATTCATAATTAATAGGGAGAATGACTGCCTTGATTTCTTTATTTTTTCCGTCGTAATATAGCCGTTCAAACTTTATGTCTACAGCCTTCATCTCCAGGAAATCATTGTCATCCATTCTCTTTAACATCTGCAAAAAATGAATGCATGCTGTCACAAGTTCTGCGCTGCTGATTTCTCCCATCGCTTCCGTGAACCGACGGTATCCCTCTACACCATACAACAACTGTACTTTCTGATTATGTAGTACCTGTACCATCGGAATGTGATGTTCTTCCAATTTATTTACAACCTTCATCCCGAGCATAAATAACGCATCCTGCGCTTCAAATGTATACGCGAGATGATCTGCATAACAACTGACTATCATCTTTTTACTGTTTACCCCTTGTACTCAAATTCTTCTTCCGCCAGACGAATGATATTACCAGGATCCAGCTTCATATAACGCCCCGGCATAACTCGTATGTCGTTCACATATGTTCCATTTGTCGTATCCAGATCCTGAATATAATATCCATCTTCAAACTTCATAATACACGCGTGTTTTCGACTGATACTATGGCTGCGCGTAATACAGTAATCGACAGAATCTGCGGCGGATCCGATAATGTAACTGTTCTGGTTCACCACAAACGTCTCGCCTGTTTTATACCGGACGATCGTTGGGTATCGAACCGCTGTATCGTTGAGCGGCTGACCGTGCTCGTCCATATCTATACCTAACACACTTGTTTCTCCTATTTCCTCCGGTGAAGACTGACCTGCCTCCTGCAGGCTTCTGTTCAAAGGAAGATTCTCGTGATTTGTTACAAATCCCGGCGTAATCCTTCCACTGATCTTCAACGCTTCTTTGGCTAATACCGCCTGATTCCCCTGTTCCTCTGATAATTTCTTACATCTTTTACACTGCACAGCCAACAAAATCGCCAACGTGACAACGGCGATAAAAAGTACGCCACATGCGATGGCTGCTATAATGATCACCGTCTTTACCGGCAATTCCGCTTTCTTCAGATTATCTATGCTGTCCTGCAACGTGGCAGTCGCCGCATCTACCGCATCCTGTGTATAGTTATCAACCTCCTGCGCCTGTACCTTCTGGTACAACTCTGTCGCCTGATTATAAGCGTCTTCACATACCTTCCATGATTCAGGTGCATATTTATCTGCATCTAATTCCTCGTATGCCGCGATCACCTCTTCCAGTTTGGATGTGTCTACAACTATCTCCGGATTATACTGAATCCCAAGGACAGTCAGCACATCGATTACCTCGTCAATCTGAAGTGCATATGTCTCCTCCGGATTTCCCTTGTTTATCGTGCTTACAATACCAATTGCTTCCCCTTCTTCATTTAACAACGGAAATCCTCTGGTTATCGGCTGGCTTGCGGTGTATCTGTAATAATGCGCATCATTGATTTCCGACCAATCCTCAATCGTACAGTCTATCTGCTGCATATCCGCATCATATGCATGTACAACCTGTCCTTTCTTCGTCTTCGTACTATCATCGCACAATCGAATCCCCATGCAGGATGCAATCTTTGTCGACGGCTGCAATATCGCGAAATTAAGCCCTTCACTGCTATTTACTATGGATAATTCCACAATCACATCATTTTTCAGCACAAGTTCGATCACAGTATTCACCTTGTCCGGTGTCACCCCATGCGCCGCAGCCACCGCATTTTTCTCTTCTTCATTCAATATCACAGTATCGCAACAGGATATAAGATATGTACTTTCATCATCCCCTATAAAAAATGCATATCCGGTTTTAATCACATCCTTCGCGCCGCTATCCGCACAATACATCAGCCGAATCGATGCAATCCCCTTCTTCTCATCATACTTACCTGGTGCTTCTACATTCACGGCATCCGTGGCAGTTGCCTCTGCTCCCACGGGCTCTCCTTCCGGCATCTCCGCTGCCCGTACATTCCCCTGAAGCAACACGCAGACCAGAAGTATACTAATGAATGTGAAAATCGACCTTCTTCCTTTATATATGCTATGCTTTTTGTAATGTGTCATTTGTGTTCTCCTTGTTTCATTTCTTCTAGTTTTTCCTCAAATTCCTCTTTTGTAAGCGATGCATCTGAATTATCGTTCGTTATATGCAGCTCAAACATAACTTCTCCAGTTGACTGATATATAAACTTTAGTGTTAGTTTGCGTTCATCATGCGGAATTCCGGCATATGCCTGAATTAGCATACATCCTCCTGTCAATGTCACATGTGCATAAGCAAAATCCATAAACTCTGTTGAATCATCCACATAATAGATAATTTCATTGCAATCATAATTCACATCAACGGGCTTACTTGCATACTTTATCGTTGTTTTTATATCGTTAACCACTTTGTCATATTCTTCTTTCAATTGATCCCGGTTAAACTTTACTACACAACGGCCTTCCTCATTGACCCATGCATCTACACAACGTTTTTCATCTTTCATTGCTTGGGCTGTTTCCGCTGCACCGCTTCCTGCATGAGTCTCCAAAGACAATTCTATATTGGCTGTTTTTCCTCGTTTGATCTTTAAGCATGGAATGTAATCCCCTTCGTCTTTCGCAAATGAGCATCCCACAAGGGAAACTAAACACAATAAGCATAAAAATACAACTTTTATTCTAAATCGTGTCACCTTATATTCTCCTCTCTTTACTTAGTCATTTATTTCATGAAATGAATCTAGAACTCTGGAAAATAATAATTTATCATTCTCCGGATCCTCCCCTACTGTCTCCCAACGGAAAAAATAATCTCTTTCTTTCCCCCTCAAAATAGCCATTAAGCAATGAGATTTTTCACCTTCAGAATCACTTTTTTTCTCTATCATTGCCTGTTCAAATTCATTAGTATCTCTTTTATACCATCTTATTTTTTGCTGCCCTTGTAACCCTGAAGACATAAATCGAATTAATTCTGACGCTATATTCGCAATATTATTATCTTCCCGAATCATTCGCTGTATCGAAAATACCGATGTGTGTTTTTTCAACAAAACAAAATCCTGTAATTCATCAACGTCAGATTCTGATAAATCCACTATTTCATAATTTTGCGGAATATCAACACTTATCTCATTATTAAAAATTTTTATATTGCTACATATATTTAGTTTCATCTTATTCGTCATATAATGCTGATACATTATTTCCTTTCATTTTTCTCTTGCATTTCTTTCAGCTTTTCCTCGAATTCTTTGGCAGTAATCAATGCCGTCGGATTATCTGCAGATACTTGTAAGTTAAACATAACTTCCCCTGTTGGCTGATAGATAAATTTTATTGTCACCCGGAGTTCATCAAATGGAATCCCGGAATATGCCTGAACTGCTGTACAGCATTCTGGCAATACTATAAAAGTGTATGTAAAATCCGAAAGCCTTGATGTATCATTTGCATAACAAATGATTTCATTGCAGGCATAATTCACTTCAACAGGTTCATTTGAAGACTTTATTGTCTCCCGCATAATATTGACCACATTATCATACTCCGCTTTTAATTGCTTCCTGTTAAGTTTCACTACACAATGTCCATCCTCATTTACCCACGCATCTACACAACGTTTTTCATCTTTCATTTTCTGCGCTTGTTCATCAGCAGAACATGATACATGCCAGCCTGGAGCCATTTCTATATTGACCGTCTTTCCTCTTTTTAACTTTAAACATGGCATATAGTCCCCCTTGTCTTCCACAAACGAGCATCCCACAAGGGAAATAAGGCAAACCAAACATAACGATATAATTTTTACTCTCCATCGTGTCATTTTTGTATTCTGTCCTCCACTCAAAACATCTATCTCACAAGACGAATCTACAATCCCGGAAACAAATAATTTTTTATTTCCCCAAAACACCACTATCTCCCTCCAACTAAGATATCCATTAGACAATGTCCTTTTCATTAACTATGGAGCCACCGCTGCTACGCCACCTAACACCGGACCTCCAACACATGTTGCAACTACCACTCTGCCTACTCTGTATATAACATAAGCAACTCCCGCAACCACTACCACTTTTTCATAAGTTTCGTAACCGTTAACGTCTTGTATCTCTTCCTGCTCCTTCCAATCCGGTGGTGCTGTTACTTCGACACCAAAAGCCATGGTAACCGAATCTTTTACGTCCGCTCCATTATATGAAACTGCTGGTGATTCTACGGTTACTCCATGTTCTACACTATATACTCTATTTAAAATATCAACTTTAACTGCAGAATAGATCGTTGAACCACCATATGTATCATCATATTCGACGCTTATCTCTCCTGAGTTACTAAGAGAAGCTGCTAATGTCTTTTCATCAAGCTCAGTGAAATCTGCAGTTGTTAGCAACTGCATACCTACATCAGCACTTGTATTATAACTAACAGATACATGTGAATTTTCAACTGCTATACTGTTATCTACAGAATAATAAACCGTTACTCCCGGAGCGATAACGATTGATATTTTATTATCACTTGGCATTGGCAATAACCCACTCATATAAACCGCCTTTATATAATTTAATATTTGATTTTGAAATTCAATTTTCTCCGCTGGTGTCATCGCCAAAAAGGATTCATATGAGTATTCTGGAAATGGATTACTAATGTAGTCAATCTCCTGCTGCGAATAAAGTACATTTATATTAATAACTCCTGTATTTGCCTGTCTCTCACACTCCTTCATATTTTGTGAAAGTATGTTTATCTCGTCGGCTGATAACTTAAATGTATTTATTGCATCGGTCAACAAATTCGCTGCTTCAGAATCACTATCACGAAGCAATGTTCCTCTTTTCTTCAAATATTGCTCATGTTCAATTAATCTTTCATTTCTTTGATTTATCATCTGTAGTATCGTTGAATATTCTTGTGATGTCTCCTCATCTACGAATTCATCCGACCCATTTTTGAATTTTGCATTCCACAACGCGTATCCTAAATTATCAGTCTTTTCCACCTGGCATCCCAATACATGGGTTGCCGAACTAAAAATTTCTGAATCCAATTTCCTTATCATTCTTGTTCTCCCATACTATTAAATCCCGAAGTTGTTATTAGCTCACATATTTCCGTATCTAATATATCTAAATTTCTCGCTACTTTTGAAACAATAACGGAATAACTTATCATAAATGATCTCATACTCAAGAGAAGTTCTAATATCGTTTGTCTCATTGTCTCAAATGCCTTAGCATAATTCCCTTCAGATTGTATACTCCCATAATGATAATAATTTATTCCTTGATAAATCTGATATAATTCATCTGCAATCTGATTCATAATTGCTGCATAACCATCAATACTACCATAATCAATATTTACATCCATTTTTTCACCTTCTTTTATTAATTGCATTTATGACAATGTATCGTTTTTCTCAATCTCATCCAGAAAAGTATTTGTTGTGCTTGTCGCCACATCCATTAAAGGTGCAAAAATATCATTTGTATAGGTGCAAAAAGTATTTGCTCGCGCTACCAATACTGCTTGAATATTCTCGCCATAATTATTCTCTTCAAACAAACTATTACATGTTGTTATAAATTGATCTAAACACTCCTGTATTTTTGATACCTGATTCTTATAATAATCAATTGCTGCATCATAATATTCATCATCAACTTTGAATCCCATAAATATATCCTTCGACTGATCTTATACTATCAGAACTTTTTTCCCTTTCTTCCTATTTAGTTTTTTTTCGTTGACTATTTCTTCTTGCTTCCTGTTCTTTTCTAATTTCTTCGCCCTTCTTCTTATCGTATGATTTTACTTCGTTTTCCCAATATTCCACATCTCTGCTTGCCTGTTGCTTCTCAGACTCTAAATGTGTTCCCAAATTATCCAACATTGTTAAAACCTCAGAAATCCATTCTTGGTCAAACAGCCCTATATTATTCTCATACAGTGTAGAAAAAATAATAGCATCTCCACTATGTTGTCTTAATTGTTCTGCATATTCATTGCACTCTGTTAATTCGCTTTCAATGGTATTTCTTAATTCATTATTCCTTGTTATTTTATCGCTATAACATAATACCTTTCGTTGATTTTCTTCTTGATTTCTAACTAATGTTCCTCTTGACGTTGTCATATAGCCTCCCTAAAAAATTAAAGCAACTTGCACAAATATATACAAGTTGCTTTTTAATTATTATTAGAACAGCATATCTGCAATATTTGCATCTGCTTCTGCAAAGTTTTGACATATCTGTGAAAGCTGCGTATAGAACTGATTAATCAGATCTGACAAGCTCTCAATATCCGGTCCAAGCATATTTTTGAATTCCTCTACGTACGCAGTCGCAGACTCTGCCTCCATGTAACCATTGCTGACAAGAGAACTTACTGTTGTTGTCATATCTGAATACAAATCCTCAATATTTCCTTCGTAGCCCTTCATATCTCCAATTAATCCTTCAACGGCTGCATAGTCTACTCTTAATCTATCACCCATTTATTTATCCTCCCTGTACTAACTTAACTGTGTTTTCATATCATCATCCAAATTCTCGAACTGCTGACATACACTTTCTAATTGCTGTGAAAAATCTCCCAAATTCACGTTCAGCTTTGAATAAATTGTTTTAACAATTTTCTCATATTCATCCATATATGCCTGCAATGCCTGTCCTTCCATTACGGATGGAAGAGTCTCTACCGTATTACTCAATTTGTCAAGCAGATTCTCCATTTCTCCCTTCTGTGTTTCAAGCTTTGCAATTACTTCGGATCGGATTTCCCCATAACGCACGTCTAAAGCCATTTTTTAATACCTCCTAATTAATCTTCCACATACACAAGCTTTGCAAGTACTTACATATGCGTATTCATCTTGTTACACTGCGCAGTGCAATATTTAAAGCAACTTCATTTGTCACTTCAAACCTTATTAATAATAATCTCCATTATTTTTACAGCTCAATGTTATTTTCTTTGCCTGTACCAATATTGGAGTATAATGCTTATCCTTTAATGTAAAACTCAAAACAGTTTTTGGATCAGTTCCTGCATAATTTTGTTGTGATATATTGCTTACCTCTATGTGAGAATCAATTTTCGAAATTGAATACGAAGAACTTGAAATACGCGCTCTCCCATCAGAATGTCCATAAGAAAAATTTGCATAGACATATATAATTAAACAGTCCTCCCCATTTACTTCATATGTATATTTTTTTGTAGCTTTTCTTGCCGACACAGAACGCGTATTCTCTGATATTTCATCATTTGTAATTACATATATTCTTTCTGTTACACCTCCTTCCAACTTATTTTCTGCAATCAATAATTCTCCAACACTTGTCTGTGCCTGTATTTTATTATCTTCAAATCCAGGCATTACCATTAACATCAAAATACCAAAAACAAAGTACAACCATTTTCTTTTTTTAATCATCTTAGCACCTCACACATAATAAATGAACTCTTCCGAGTTTTTCCATAGCCTGATTTTAGTATATCGCTACATGCCCAATTATCAAGATGTCTTGCACAAATGGTCGAAATATTAACACTTTTGGTCAAAAAAAGTCCAACATGCATAATTTAAAGATACTTATACGGAACTCATGTGTACTTTTGCATATTAGAATATATTTCTGCTACAATACGATGAAAAAGGAGTTTTCTATGAAATCTACAAATGATACAAGTCTGATTCAGGCCTATTTAGACTATTGCAAATACAACAAGCGTTTAGATGAAAAAACACTTAAAGCCTATGCCATTGATCTCCGACACTTCTATATGGCATTGCCGGATCAGCCACTCATTTCCCGTACACCACAGACAATTGAATCCTATATTTCTTCTTTACATACATTATACAAGCCTCGAACCGTCAAACGGAAAATCGCTTCTATAAAAGCCTTCTATCATCATTTAGAATACCGTGATATGATCGCAATCACACCATTCGCCAAGCTGCAGACTCGTTTCCGCGAACCCCTGATTCTGCCGAAAACGATTCCCCTCCTCACAATCGAACAGCTTCTCGCCGAAATATACACGCAGCACTCAAACGCCAAAACCCCCTATCGGCAAATGCATACACTGCGCGACGCCGCAATCATTGAATTGCTTTTCATGACCGGAATCCGGATATCCGAGCTTTGTTCTCTGCGCAATCATAGCATTAACCTGCACACCGGAACAATACTGATCTATGGAAAAGGAGATAAGGAGCGTCGTCTACAAATCACAAACGCAAACGTCCTATCCATATTAATAAAATACAAATCCAGTATGCCTTTCTGTCCGGATCCATATGCTCCATTCTTTGTAAACCAAAATGGTACTGCCGTATCTGACCAGTCAATCCGCCGTATGATCCGTAAATATTGCAAGCTTGCAAACATCAACCTGCATATCACGCCGCATATGTTCCGACATACGTTTGCAACCAGCCTCTTAGATGCTGATGTCGATATCCGGTATATTCAGGAAATGTTGGGACACAGTTCTATCACAACGACAGAGATCTACACACATGTCTCCACAGCAAAACAGACTGATATTCTCACAAACAAACATCCAAGGAAAGATTTTCGATTGGTTTGATGGTGCGGGGAAAGCGATCGATAATTTTTAGTTATCCGTCAGTTATATGGAAAAATTATTTACGAAGTTAATATATAAACGAGGAACGACGTATGAAAAAAGACAAATTCTATGTATACTTACCAATGATTTTAGGAATAGTGCTTATTATTTTATCCATCCTCAATTCATTTGAAAATAATAATGTATGGGGAATAATTGGTGGTGTTTTATTGATTATTATCCCATATGTATATACATCTATTCCTATCATATACGAACGATACAAGGAAAATAATAGTTTAAAAAATCGTTTGTCCGAAAATACTTTTACGGATAGACAAACTGATTTACAAAACTTGATATCTTTACTACATAATCATAAAATAATACAACTAACTGGAAATGAACGTCAATGTGGGAAAAGTTGGCTTGCACTAAAATTAATTGACTGCATAAATCATCCGAATGATGTAGATTTTATACATCATCATAGTTTAAAAAAACTATTTAAAAGAATATATTATATAGATATGAAGCAAAAATCGGATTCAGATATCAATTACTTTTTTGAAAATAATATCGTAACTAACAAAACATTAATTATAATTGATCATATCAAAAAAGTTGATTATATCTTTTCAAAACAGGAAGCATATAATTTTTCATTAATATTTATTACTGCAAGTATAGTGGATACTAAAGGAGAAATATATTATATATCTAGTTTTGAAATAGACAATGTGCCAAAACTTCAAAAAAATATAAATAGGAACTATAATAATATTGAAATATTAAGCAAAAAAGAAATAGAAACCTTGTATGAAGTTACATATGGTAATATTGGAAAAATTCATTTCTTATTGGAACGTCAAGAATATGTATTATGGATAAAACAACTTGCGCTTAAATTGCAAACTAACTACGATAAAACATTGAATACTATTCAACTTGCATTGTTTTCAGGTAAATACGTTGATGCTCAAAATTTTTTGGATATTTTTCAATCTCAATATGAGAAAGAATTATTAAATAACAATGATTTATATTTTAAATTTAATATTATGAAATCGGATTGTGAACATTTATTAAATAATTATGAAAATGCTCTCGCTATTCTAAATATCCTAAAAAAACCTGAAATGAAGGTTTATAATATTGAAAACAGGATGGAAATATTAGAAGCCCATTTTAATAAACATTTATGGAAATGCAATGAAGCTCTTAATATATTACAATCAATAGAATCATCTAATATTTGTGGGTTAACAGATTCTTTAGGTATATTAGTGGCGAAATATTTTGTTGATGACTTGATAGTTCCTAATTGTAAATTAGATAGTTTATCAGCATTTATTCATGTATTTGAAAAATGCAAAGACAGCAAATTAGAAATGAATCCTAAAGATATCTATAAAATAATGCGAAATGAATCTATTTATTTATTTTATAAAAAGAAATATACAAGAAAAAATATCCTTGAACCAATAAACTCTGTCATTTTAAAATATAAAAAAGAAAATAACAGATTATTAGCTAATGCATATTTCATTAGAGCTGAAATAAATAGACTTTTTCAAAAATATAAAGCTACTCTTTTAGATTATAATAGATGTTTGACAATAACTGATGATGATAATATAAAAATTCAAGTTAATATAATGAAATATTATTTAGCTTCAATTAAAAAAATAACTATATTTAAAACAGACAACCATTTATCAAAAGAACAAATATACAAGCTATGTAATAATAAAAATAAGTATGGAATGTTGCTTATTCAACGTATAAATTGTATTGAACTAGACGATCCAAATAAAGACCAAATAACCTATTGCTTTGAACATCGAATTATGACTATTCTATAATTATTTCATTATAAGTAAAATGTGGTATTTTCTTTTGGATCAGTTGCTTTCTAATGTTATTTATATTTTCAAAAGAGCCATTATTCTTTATTTGAAACAAAAGATTTGCCAGATTTTCAATGTCCTGTTCATGCCAATTGAAACGAGCTATATGTTGGGTTCCTAGTCGTATGCCGTCATTATGAAATAATAATTTATGTTTTTTGTTTAATGATATATTATAATTTAATGCTTGATTATAGAAAAAATCAGCATCCTTTCTTTCCATTAATAAAAATAATTGATGTGTTTTTGTATAAATATTTTTATCAATTTTTGCAATTTTAAACCCGCGTTGTTCTAATTTTTGACCTAGCAAATTGGCAAGTTGTATTGTAGTGCCTTGATAAGGTTCTCCATATTCAATTTGCTCAATAAGAGATAATAATAAGCAGGCTATATGGTTTGGTTGAATATCCCTAAGGAAGTTTGGAGTTATATTAGCACTTAGCTTTTCTATATATATATCTGTATTTGTCATAATCAAACCACAAGCCACTGCGGGCAAGGTTTTATGTGTTCCACCTAATAAAACGACATTTGAATACTCTAATGGATTAGGTATACATTTACCACCAATTAAACCTAGTGTTTGGGTTGCATCATAGATTATTCCCATATTACTTGGTATATGAATTTGGCTTAAATCAGGAACATTAATCAAATCAGATTGACAAAAGATAATAAACGAATAATCTCCAGTCTCACACATTTTATTTAAATTGATATAATCAACTTGATATTTTTCAAAATCATATGGAATTGGGTCATATGAAATATTTAAAGTATCTAATATAATTGGCATAGAAGCATGCCCGCCTTGTTCAGGCGTAGATAAAAGAACTTTTTCTCCTGATGATAAAAGAGACATAGCGCATACGGTAAAGCAGTTAATTCCACTTAAACTTTCTGCATTTGCATATTTAGAATGGAATAATTGGTTGCACGCTGAAGTAACAAGAGATTTCAACTCCTCAATTTTATTACTTTCAAAAAAATAGTATTTACCTTCAAATTCTGAATTTAAAGGTTGTTTTACAAATTCTGATATATATGTTTCAGCGGCACACAATGGAATACAGTTCGTATTGTTATTCTTCATCTCATTATACAATTTTATATAATCTTTTAATAGTGAATTCATTTTTATTCTCCTCTGCTACTTAGTCAATATTTACAAAAACTTCGTAAATAATTTTTCCATATAACTGACGGATAACTAAAAATTATCGATCGCTTTTTTGTTGCTAATATAGATGAATCCTACTTGCCACTCACGCAAATTTTAATCATCCTATCCCATGTATAATTAAATATTTCTTGATTTTAGTATATCGTTACATGCTCAATAATCAAGATATCTTGCACAAATGGTCGAAATTTTAACACTTTCGGTCAGGCAATGCGATTTTTGAACGGAATATGTGTGTATTCTTATCGAAATCATAGATATATACCCCCTCATGTCTGCGCACGATTTTCTCTATGCTCTGCATGCCAATTCCATGCTCCTCTTTATTTTTTGAGGTGATGAGTTTTCCTGCCTTATCCTTCTTTATTTCCCCAAGATACGAATTTTTTTCTTCTATAACCGTCATGCCGGAATGCTCGTTCACATCCACACGTAATTCGATAAATCCCTGATTACCAGCCGCTTCATACGCATTTTCCAGCAGATTTCCGAATAGCACTGTCATCTCCGTGTCATTCAGATCAGATAGCACAGCTCCCCGAATATCAACCGCCAATGATATTCCTGCCTTGTCACATACACTCTGATAATATTGCAGGATCACGTTTAACACGGCCCGATTACAAAACCTTTTCTTCGTAAGCTTCGCATCCACGCAATCCTGCAAAAGCTTCTTCGCTTCCTCAATGTCTTCATGTTCCAATAAACTCTGTACCGTGTATAGAAAATGCCTTGTATCATGAATCACCGCATGACATGCCTGATTCTCTTCACGAACCATCAGAACTTCCTGCAATCGAACCTGTTCCTGTTTTACCCTCTGTTCCTTCTTGTATACATAATTATAGATGCATAGCAGACCTATAATTATCAGGACAAGCACAATTACAATCACACGTGTCCATACATAAGGCAGCGCTTGCTCCATATTATTTATAAAAATAAGAAATCCGATCAGAAAAAAGATGACGATTCCCTGCATGAAAAATAGAATTTCAGATGCCTTTCTTTTCATAGCTTTCCCTTATCCCCTTCGCAGATATTCTTCATATTTCTTACAAAACTCCAGATACATACGCCTGGATATATGTGCCCTATACTTTCCTTTCGCCAGAATTATTTCATTCTTTGTAAACCGGCTCACATAATCCAGATTTACCAGAAAACTCGTATGAGATTTGCAAAATCTTACCTGATTCAGTTTTTGCTCCCAATCCTCCAGCTTTCCCTTCACTTCATACCTGGCATCCTTTGTGCATACGTACACACAACGCCTTTGATTCTCAATCATAACAATGTCTGCTTCCCGACAGACAATCGTCTCTCCATTCTGCATAATTGTGATTTTGGGATTCGTATTCCGATACGCCACCAACGCATCTCTCAGATTCCGCTCGATTCGATCCGGCAAAGATGCTTTTTCGATATACCGAAACACCTGAAAGTCCATCGCATCATCCAGATACTGTTCCGTAAATGATACAATGAAGATCAGTGCATATGGATTTTTCTCTTTGATCCTCCGTCCGACCTCAATTCCACTTTTCCCCGGCATTTCCACATCCAGAAATACGATATCTGCCATCTCCGGTTCTTCCAGAAGCTTCTCCCCATCTGTAAATGTCTTTATTCCTGCCTCTATATTATTTTGCCGAAAAAAGCGATCAACTATTTCACTCAGATATTCTAAATAACTGCTATCATCGTCACATAAAAATATATGTATCATCTATAAAATCTCTTCCCTCTCAATTACTATAATGTCCTCTGATTCCCTCGCTTCTTGATCCATATTATGAACAAGTGAGAAAAAGAACAGCCACACGATGGCTGTCAGGATAGAAAAAATACTCACCAAATTAAAGATTCTACGTTTCAACAGATATTGCCCCCTTATATCAACCACGTTTCTTTTATATCATACTAAATTTCAAATTGTATAAATATGGGCTTGCCCATTTTTCCGTAAGTTGTTCTCCTTTGCTCATCCGTGTTTATGTTCCAACGCCAATCCAATCAACCGGTCGGCTTGATCTGCCATAAACAGTGGAATATTCAGCACATCATCATCAAGCTTCAGATTATCCAGAGAGAATCGAATACGGAGTTTGACCTTGTCCGGGAACAACTCCTTGAACTTCTTAAGGCTCTTGCTGGTGGTATTGGCTTCGGATTTGACTTCAATCGGGAAAATATCATTTTCTCTCTGGATGAGGAAATCCACTTCATACGGAGGATTTGTTTGCGTCCAGTACCGAGGAACCACTTCAAACTGCGTAATGAGCGTTTGTAGCACATAGTTCTCGGTTAATGCCCCCCTGAACTCGGTAAACAGGCGGTTGCCTTCTCCGAAAGCCGTAGGTGCCAGTTGCGCCAGACGGCGGAGCAGACCAACATCCACCAAATAAATCTTAAAGGCCGAGAGGTCATCGTAGGCAGCCACTGGAAGACCAGGAGCGGAGCTGCGGTAGATTTTATGAACCAATCGGGCATCCACCAGCCACTGCAAAGCATCCTCGTACTCACGGGCTCTGGCCCCTTCTTTGACAACCTTATAGATAAACTTTTTATTCTCCCTTGCCAGTTGAGAAGGTATCGATTTCCAGATCATCGAAATCTTTGGGAACTCGCTGATATTGGGATGTTTTGCAAAGTCCCGCTCATACGCACCGATAATACCAGACAAGGCTTCTTGCATGGCTGCAACATCCCTTGCCTCTGTCCACATCTTAACTGATTCCGGCATACCGCCAGTCACATAGTACATTTTCAATTTCTCATACAGAGGATTAAAGAACGCATCGGGAATCGGTTCAATGGTGTTTACCGTTTCCAGATACTTTGCTAAGTTTTCATCACCGTTGGCAAGCAGAAATTCTGTGAAGGTCATAGGGTCAATCTGCATGAAGTTGACCTTGCCTACCGGGAAGGAAGATGGCTTTGCCAGAGCAATGCCCAGCAGAGAACCGGCGCAGACAATGTGATACTGCGGGGCATTCTCACAAAAATATTTCATGGAGTTGATGACCTTAGGGCAGTCCTGCACCTCATCAAAGATGATGAGGGTCTTTTCCGGCACTATCTTCTGAGCGCTTGCCAGCATCAAATTTTGCAGGATACGGTCAACATCTTTTGTAGTTTCAAAGAATTGCTTGTATTCCTCGTTCTCGTCAAAATTGAAATAGGCGGTATTTTCATAATATCGTCTGCCGAACTCTTTCAGAGCCCAAGTCTTACCCACCTGACGTACGCCCTTCAAGATTAAAGGCTTGCGGTAGGGAGAATTCTTCCAATCCAGCAACTTTTTTAAGATAAAACGTTCCATAGAATCACTCCTCACATTTTTATTGGAGTTTTATGCTTTATAATCACACTTTTATTATATGTAAAATCCATATAAATTACAATCACAAAATTATTTTAATTATTTCATTCCGCAATTATTACATGTCCGGAATTCTCCATACCGCAGTTATTACATATCCACGTTTCTACACACTGGACATATAGTACTTGGACGCATTTCGTATTCACCCCCCATGTCGATTTTTGCAGATTGAGATGCAGTTTTTGCACAGGAGCATCTTTTTTTCCAAAATATATATGATAAAATAGAACAAGTATTTTATTAAATTGAGTTATTAAAAGGAGACTCCAGACTATGTATCATATTGTTATCTGTGATGATGATACTTTATTTATAGATCATATGAAATGTTTATTGCTTCGCGCAGGTTTAAAGCCGGAAACCTGTAAATTCTACAGTTACCTTTCCGCAAATGAATTCGAAGCAGATTTCCAGAATTTTTATACGATTGATTTACTGATCTTAGATATCCAGCTCCCAGATGTAAATGGAACGGTATTTGCCAAATCTTTTCGTGAGAAATTCCCAAGCTCCACACTGGTTTTCTGTTCCGGGAAGCAGTCGCCAACACCAGAGTCTTTTGAGTCTGAACCATACCGCTATCTACTCAAAGCATGGACAGATGCACATATGGTAGAGAAGCTCACGCCTGTCATCGCGCATATCCAGACGGAAAAAGCAGAGCCTTTTATCCATGCCGGATGGTACAGCACACAACTGAAGCTCCCTGCCTCCGAGATTATGTATATCGCACGCGGACGTGGCTGTTCTAAGATTTATGTATCTAAGAAAAGCCCCTATTATACTTACAATGACAAGATCTTATGCAAAAGTTCTCTGAGTGATCTGCATGCATTACTGCATGATTTTTATTTAGCATATGCGCATAACAGTTACTTAGTGAATCTCCAACATGTAACATACCTGAATACGACCGAACTGACACTGTCGGATAATAGCATGCTGACGATCTCTCGCTCCAGACAGAAAGAGTTTCAGGCAATGTTTTTCCGTTATATGAAATCACAGGATTAGGAGGCAGTATGGATTATATTATCTTGTTGTTTAGTTGCGTAGCAGAATACCTCATATTTTCGGACTTTTTTGATGCCTTTTTAACCATTCGTCCGAATTTCCAACCGATCTGGAACCGTATTTTGATTGCGATTCCTTTCATCGGCATTTATTTTGGTATCAACACATTGCAGATTTCGTATCTGAATATGATTTCCTTCATCTGTCTGTTACTTCTTTACTCTTTTCTTTATGAAGCAAGCTTGAAAGAACGACTGCTGTATATCGTATTTTTGTGTGCGATTTTCTTCGGCTGTGAATTTTTATTTGTAGTCTTATTGAATCTGCCTGCATATCTTTTTCATTCCAGCAGTGTTGCGAATCTGTCCACGATTCCTTGGCAGATATTTACATTGAAACTTCTGACCTATCTGATCTGCTGCCTGTATAAGCAGACCTCTGTCAAATCCGCTGCCCGCATGGATCGGAAGATTTTCGCATGCTATTTGTGTATTCCAATCGCATGCATTGCAATGATGCTACTCACATATTATTCTGGTCTGGACTTCGCATCGTCTCCACGCATGCGGATATTGCTCTGCGTATTTTTTGCTATCATGCAGTTTGGAAATATTCTGATCTTCCGCGCATTCCAGAAATATACAGAACAGCTCAATCACAACCTGCAGAACAGCCTGATTATCTCCGATCAGTCGCTTCGACTGAACTACTATCAGAAGCTGCTCACAATGGATGAACATTTACAGGAGCTGGTGCACGATACGACACATTACATGAAAGCCATCCGCATACTGCTTGACGATGGGCATGCTGATAAAGCACTTGCACTCATTTCCGAATTAGATACAAAGTTAGATACAACCATCCTTACGCGCTATTCCAAAAATGATATTCTGAATGCGATTTTAACTGAGAAAAGTGAACTTGCCCAATCGAAGGATATCCAAATGTCGATAGATGTACTCCCGGATATTACGTTTGCCGAATTACCGTCCGCGGACATAATATCCATTCTGTCAAATCTGCTTGATAACGCCATTGAAGCTTGTCTGGCGCGCGATAATTCTCGTTTTGTACAACTGACGATTACAAAGAAAAATGAAAATAACTTCTATGTGATTATCGTGAAAAATACCTATGACAAAGCACCAGTTTTACGTGATGGACAATTCGTCTCTACCAAGACGGACACGAAGCTGCACGGCATCGGCACCAAAAGTATCCGGCATGCGGTGGAGAATAATCATGGTTTTGTCAACTACTCGATTGACGGAGGTTTCTTCGTGGCGACTGTGGTATTACCAATAGCATTAAACGTGTAGGTTCCTTAAATGCTACAATTAGTTTCATTTCTAAAAATCTCTTTACAATCTGCTGTAATTCATGATACAGTTTCTTTGTTGTCGAGAAGCGCTCGTTCATAGCGTAGTTCGGTAACAGTCTATTAATTTATATTTTTATCTTCGATTCTTCGAATACTAATCATTACCCTTTTTGCGCGCAAATTTTAATTATTACTCATTAACAACTTTAATTTCATGCACACATCTATTTTTTAGGAGGAACCGCTTATGACGAATGAAACAATAACCACAGACACACAGAATACATTCTATCAGACCGTAAACGAACTCGAAGAAGCTATGAAAACACAAAACCTATATTCAGAATATATCACACTTGACGAAACATGGAAAAAACGCTTTACGGATTACATGACGGGAAAGAAAACAATGCCACTTACTTATGATCCATTTTTCAAATGTATGTTTCACCCAGACAGACATCCAGATTGGCTGTCAAATCTGCTCAGTGCCATTTTGGGTGAATCCGTCGTTGTGGAACGGCTTTTGCCATCGGAAAATACAGCCATCTCCATTGATTCCCTGCTAATCATGGATATCGTTGTCCGATTAAGTAATGGCTCACTTGCAAATGTCGAAATTCAGAAGATTCCATATATGTTCACTGCTGAACGCATTTCCTGTTACTCTTCTGACTTGTTGCTTCGTGAATACACACGCCTAAAAGAGAACAAAAAATTTATGTATTCTGACATGAAAAAAGTATACACCATTATTCTATATGAAAAAACAGGTGCTGATTTTAAAAATCCGCTATTGCATGGTGCTTATATCCATCACGGTAAAACACGATTTAACACCGAACTCACGTTGGAACTCCTGCAGGAATATTTTCTGATTGCACTTGATGTATTCTGTCAAAACGGATATACTGATGATAAGAATCTAGATACACGGGAAACCATTGATTCAAATATGAATGATTTGGAAGGCTGGCTTTCTATCCTGACCGCAGAGACAATCGCGGATGTGGAGCGCGTGGATCAGACGCTATCCGTGGAGCGAAACGATATTCCGTGAAATGAGTACATATGTTAATAAACCTGAGGAGGTGATTCACATGTTTTCAGAAGCGTTAAAAATTGCAGATAAAAATACAGTGAAATACATGATTGAAGAACTGCAGGATGAATTACAACTGGCTGAAAAAAAGCAAAAACAGGAAGCGGAATTGCGAAAGCAAGAGGAAGAAAAACGAAAGCAGGCTGAAGATGAATTACAGCGATCAAAAGAAGAAATTGCGCAGTTGAAAGCATTGTTAGCTAAAAAGCAATAATCCAGAATGGCACCGTTTTATGACGGTGCCATTTTATATCAAATAATTATTTCGTATTCTCAGCTTTACCGATACACGACCTCCTCCTGTGTCTCCCCGGTATTCCGGTTCCAGATTACCCGCATATCCACACCATCTTCATAATTGCTTGGTCCCAGATCATAGATAATGAAATCATCACTCACTACCAGCGATTTTATCCTCTTATTCTCATCCGGGTTAACCGTAAACAGTTCGCCTTCCGACTCACCATCGAACGATCTGTATTTTATGCAGACGACATCATCCACGCTCTGTGCATAAAAGGCATCTCCTTTATAAACATTCAGGCAATACACGTCAGACGCAATCTTCTCCAATTCCTTTTCCTCTTCATTCCAAACCTTTAATTGATGATCCAATAAAACTACCGCATTGTCTGATAGTTCATATCTGCTTCCATAAATAACGCCCTCATATAAATCAAAAAGTTCCGTATCTACATTGAGCAAGTGCCGCATACGTCCAACCTCTATCGGCTGACTCCAGTCCCATTTATCCAGATTCAGACAATAGTATTGGCGCGCTTTTTAAAGCACCAGATGATGATCCCGGAAAACGGATTCTCAAACAACCGGTTCTTTGCCTTTTGTTCAGAATGATTTTTGCAAAATACCCCGCCGCCAATAGCACAGGCAACAAGTATCATTGCAAATATAATTATCTTTTGTTCCCGACTTAAAGACATCCCATTCTCCCTTCACCCCTGTATCATATACTTCATCTTTTTGTTTTTCCATCAAATAATTCCTTTTCAATCTCTCGTCAGCCGAATCCGATCACAGGTTTTACCCTCCATTCCGGTATAGGTACCGCGGAATGAAAAGATAATTGTACAGGTTCCAATATTCGTCTTATACTCGTAATAAAGATCCTTCATAGAACTAATCTCTTTTTCTTCATCCGGTTTTCCCATCGCTGCAAGTATCTCTTCATACGTGCTTGCCTGACTGAGTCCATTGCACAACATAAATTGTTCGTCGGACCATATCGTCTGAATCGGACAATTCACCGCAGCTGTCTCCTTCGTACCTGTATTGATTACCGATACATCAAACTCCCCCTTAAAATCACGTGCCTCCATCTTGCAGATTGCTGTCTCATATGCCTTATATCCATCTATCATCAGAGAGGCTGGTTTTCCCAGCATGATCTTCGCATCACTTTCATTCATGCTATACCCTGCGTCATACAGATCTGTGGTTGTGCACGGAAATGTCATAACCTTTCCGGCAATCGCAAATTCCATACTGGATACATCCTTCGTCGTAAATGGAATGTCCGCATAAGCAACTGGTTCTTTCTCTTTTCGAAGGCTTACCTTCTCCGATGCCTCCGGATCTGTCAGAAACCAAACGACAAAGCCAATTACTCCAAGTACGATCACAACCATGATTACTTCTTTAATCGCACGCTTTACCCGTCTTTTCTTTTTTGCCTGCAAGTCCTGCATAAACTGCTCATAGACTTCGTCTCTTTCGGTATTCTCTTCCATTGTTATTTCCTCCCATGTTAAGACAGAAACTACATCCCTGCTTAATACTCGATTGTCTGCTGTATCTCTCCCGTCTGCCGGTTCCAGATTACACGCGTATCGACAGCTTCTTTCTCCTTTTTTGGTCCCAGATCATAGATAATATAATCATCACTGACAACGAGCGATTTTAGCGCCTTATCCGCTCCCGTATCGATCGTAATCAGTTCGCCTTCCTGCTTGTCCTCCAGCGAATAATATTTTATGCAGATAGAATCATCCACCTTCTGTGCGTAGAACATGACTCTTTTGTAAACATTCAGGCAATACACACTTCCTGCAATACATACTTTTTCCTCCGCATCTTCATCATAGACACGTAAATCATGTAGATATACAAAATCACTGCCATATAACATATTGCTTTCAAAATAGACACCGACCGGTTCTTCCTTCTCCGTTCCGTAGATAACATTCTCAAAAAAGCAGATCAACTGATTTCTTCTGACCGCTTCATAAGAACATCGCACATTCACCAGATGCCGCATACGTCCAACCTCGATCGGCTGACTCCAGTCCCATGTATCCATATCAAGATAATAGTATTCTGTCTGTTTTTGAAGCACCAGATAATGATCCCGGATACCAAATATCACGTAACTGCCATATCCACCCACATTCTCATAGATCACCTGTGCCTCCGTGCCTTCTTTATTGATGCGGTAAATCCGGTTTTCAATCTGGATATAGAAATATCCCTCATAATAGTACAGTTTGGAACCGATACTATAATAGATTGCATCTCCTTCATCAAATGTATAAAATTCCTCATATGTACCATCTGGAGACAACCGGTAAATCACATTGTTTCCGCATTTCTCCAGCGCATCTACCTTGTCATAGTTTCCAAGCTTCACCCGGCTCTTATAGAAATACACATAACCGTCTACAACCAGCGCGTCATTTGCATAATTACCGCTTTGCTGGTCAATCCCTGGATCAACCTCCGAAAATGGATTCTCAAAAAAACGGTTCTTTGCCTTTGGTTCCGAACGCTTCTTATCATACACCCTGCTGCCGACGACAATTACGCAGGCGAGTAGTATCACTGCAAATAAAACTATCTTTTCTTTCCGACTTAGAGACATTTCATCCTCCCTTTGACACTAATCACCCACGTTTACCCACATTGCAGGCCTCACGCCGTTATAAGAATCCGGATAGTCCTGATCCCATTTTCCCTCGTATCCAATCACTAAAATATTATAATCCCTCATACCCGTTGACCGCAGCATCCACGATAACCGCTCCGTACCATCAGGCAGATGCCGGGAATATGGATACATCGCTGGAAGCTCCTCGATTATAAGATCTGTAAATATCGCTTTCCGCTTCTGCAAAACTGCCCTCGATGGTCTTCGTCCAAGAACGGATGCATCCGTTAAGCGATTTCCATAATACTGCTCCGCTTCCTTCCAGTTCAGCAGGAATATCTTATCCTTTGTATCCGGTCTGCTCTCCCGTACCTGTACATCCCCGGATGGGTCCACATGCGCAGCAAATCCCACCGTAGACGGATTCTCCAGCGTAGTCTCCCGGATACTTGCCTGTTCTTCCTCGTCAAACGCTTCTGCATAGAACTCCTGATTCAGCCATGTCCGTATCTCGGAATCCTCCCATATCACACATTTACGGCTATCCGAAAAGCGCTGATAGGCGATCACATCATGCGATATAAGCAACACTGCATCCCCATCCTTATCCAGCACATCCCAGCAGATCGGATCTTCTGTCTCCGGATCTCCGTCCTGTTCGTAGGTTCCCATCTGCACGATGTCACCGATTTCTGCATCTTTCAGTGCTACCGTCTCTAATGCTTCTGTTGTAGCAGGTTCTGGTTCCTCTGTATTGGATTCCTCCGTAGCCACTTCGGTTGACTCCGCCTGTTTTCCACATCCACTTAGTAAAAGCATTGCAAACGCAAGCATAATACACCATTTTTTCATTCCTTCTACCCCCTCATACCGAATCTGTCTACGCCTGTTCATTCTCCGATTTCTTCATTCCACAGTTGCAGATAAATATATGATCTGAGTCCTCTTATTTGTAACTAATAGATTTCCATTTCCCTGTATGCCGGTTCCATATTATACGTACATCCACATTCTCTCCATATTCATAATTTTGACCATACTCTGACGATCCAAGATCATAGATGATAAAATCCTCGCTGACGGCCAACGATAATATCCTCAATTTCCCATCCGGATTCACCGTGAGCAAATCTTCTTCCTCATCTGACGTCAAAGATTTGTATTTTATCGTGTACGCATGATTCTCAGCATTTTCCTGCACATAATAGACGGCATCCTGATAGATATTTATGCATTCAATATCTGTCTCTTCTTCTATTGCTGCATTCGCATCCTGCAGCCGCTTCGGAGAATGCTTGGTAACACCACTGATCATCCAATTATAAAAAGTATCTTCGTCCAGCGCATACACATATTTCAAGACACGCATCTGATCAAAGTCGATTGGCGCGCTCCAGTCCCATTTACGCATATCCAGATAACGTACTTCATTATGATTTGCCAATAGCAGATAATGCTCTCTGATTCCAAACATTCGCAAAATACCATTGCCACCGGTATTTTCATAGATAGCCTGCGCACTGCTTCCATCCTTTGTTATACGATACACCCGCTGACCGATCATGATATAGAAATGCTCATCATAATAATAAAGCTTGGAATTCACGTCATAATAGATGGCTTCTTCATCTTCAAATTCGTAAAACTCCTCATACGTTCCATCCGGGGAAAGACGGTATATGACGTTATTTCCGCATTTCTCTAATTTTTCTTTTTTATCATAATTCCCCAGCTCCACGACACTTCTGTACAGATATACATAGCCATCCTCAACCAGCGCATCCGACTCATAGTTTCCATATTGATATTCAATCTCTTTGTTATTGTCGAAGAAAAAAATATCCGCATGGTTTTTCTGAAATACGATAACCACCACCAGTAGCCATGCGAGTAAAACGATACTTACGACTGTAATAAGAACATATAATTTTATTTTTTTCATTCCTGTAACGCTTGCCCCTCTCCGTTTTCATCACCTACATCGATCCACATAGCCGGACGAACACCCTGATAGTAATCTGCCAGACATTGTGAATAATACCCGTCCCCTCGAATAATGGAGATTTGATTCTGTGACTTTCCGGTTGACCGCAACATCCACGAAATCCCTTCCGATGCATCTGGAACACTTGTCACGAATGGTACTTTTTCACGCACGCGCTGTTGCTCTATCTCTTCGTAGCGCTGTAAAACAGCCTTGCTTGGTTTGCATAAAAGTGCTTCTGCTTTTGGTAATTTGTGCCCATAATACTTCTCGATTTCCTTCTGGCTCAGCAGGAATATCCGATCCGTCGCATCACCCCTCGACTCCTGATTTGCCTCATCTACTCCTGATGTGACGTATCCTTTGATACGCGCCTGTGTTTCCTTATCAAATGCGTCCGTATAAAACTCCTCATTCAGCCATGTCCGTATCTGGGAATCCTCCCATATCACACAATTGGGGCTGTCAGAAAACCGCTGATAGCCAATCACGTCATGCGAGATAATCAATATTGAATCCCCGTCCTTGTCCAATACATCCCAATAGATCGGGTCCTCTGTCTCCGTATCCCCGTCCTGCTCATAGGTTCCCATCTGCACGATATCACCAACTTCTGCACGTTTAAGCTCGACCGTCTCCAATACTTCTGCTTCCACTGCAGCGACCGTTGTCGCCTCTGTGGATTCTGTGCTTTGCTGTGCACACCCGCTGAGCAGGCACAGAATCACGAATCCCAATACACCTGTTTTTTTCATACCTTTATTTTTCTGCCTCATACCGCTCCTTGAAATATGCAAGCAGCTCCTTATAATCCTGCATAGAATGATAGAAGCGAACCGTGTCTGTATATTCACTGCCATTCCATTTATATGCATACGTAACTACGAAACAGGCACCCGGATTCTTGAACTTCAGAATCTTCTCAACCGGCAAAGCCACCTGCTCAAAGGTACCGTTCTCGATCATCTCCTGAAAAACCGGCTTCTCCTGAATACGCTTCAACAGGAAATCCTTATGCTGAATCATCTTGATTGCTTTCTGCTCCATGTCTCGGCTACCCATTGCCTGTCCGACATGTGTTACACTTACCCCCTGCGCCTGGACAGTGTGAACTCTATATGCACCCAGTCCGGTTGCTCCCAGAAAAGCATCCTTATTCAAATGTACAACATACGCATGTTTCGCATTATCAATCAACACCGCATGTAACACATCGGTATATGTAATAAGCTTTCTCTTATAATTTGTCTTGTAGATCAGACAGCAAATCAGCACGACAAAGCTTACGACTCCCAGTATCGTGTTTACCTTTCCATCCTCATAGTCGCCAGTCACTGTCATCCATGCAGTATACAGAAGTCCGCCAATCGATGCCAGCAACAGCACCAGCCATGTCAGAAATCCCGGAACTGACATATTCCGTATCGTTCTCGGTGGATAGCTGTACAGCTTCATATCCTGTGCGCTCGCAGGTGTCTCCCATTTTCTCTGATCCCAATTCACATCAAATAGTTTTTCTTCGCTCATCCCGTTACCTCTTTCCAATGTTTTTTTCATTCTACCGTCTGCATAACATTTTTTCGATTCATTTTCCGCGAATCGAAGATTTTTTCCGTTAACCCCAAGTTTTGCATGATTCCCTGTTCATTACAATTCATCTGTCCGTTTTTGCATAATCAGATGCAATTTTTGCATGAATCAGGCCAAATTTTTCAACAGCAGATTAAAATGATTATCTACTATATTTTGTCGCAATACAACAGCATAACTGTGTTTTGTGGAAATATATTTGTGGGCACACAAAAAAAGAGGTGCTCTGCACCTCTCTCTTGTTTTCCTGTTTACTTATGCTTCCTTCTGCAAATTCCGTATCACGATCTGCTCCTGATTATAGATATGTTCCTTCATAATCTTCTGTGCTGTCTCTACGTCGCCCTTCAAAATCGCCTCTGTAATCTGATCATGCTCCCGGATCAGATTCTCATGATACGAAAAATCTTTTACATATTCAAACCGGTATCGGTACACCTGCTCGCGCAGATTCATCGCGATCGTAATCAGCTTCTGGTTCTTCGATGCCCGGTAAATCGTGTTGTGGAAACGCTCATCGCCTTCTACGATTGCCTTCACATCCTTTGATTTCACAGCTTCCCGGAACGCCACGCACGCCTGTCGGATCTCGACCTTCTCCTCTTCATCGATCCGCTCACACGCAAGCTTGACCGACAGCGAATCAATCGTCATACGCACCTCCAAAGCATCCTTCAGATCCTTCACTGTGATCTTCGCAACCTCCGCACCTTTTCGTGGCACCATGACTACCAGACCTTCCAGCTCCAGCATCCGGATCGCCTCACGTACCGGTGTCCGGCTGACACCAAGCTTGTTCGCCAGCGTCACTTCCATCAGACGCTCTCCCGGCTGCAGCTCTCCCTGTATGATTGCCTTGCGTAATGTATGAAATACAACCTCCCGAAGTGGAAGATACTCATCGATATTCATATCCAACTTCATATCTGCTACCTCCTTACCTTCCTGTCAAAACTTTTATCCATTCCGATTTTCATTACCTTCTTCGTTCCCCATATACATCAAAATAAATTCAACGTGTATACAATATACATTACTATGCATAGACAAATATTTCAAGCATATTTTTTATTTCTACCAGAGTATTTTTCTCAAAAAGTATGATTATTTCTCACGATTCTGCAAAAATCTCAGCCAACTCTAACACGGCTGTGTCACATATACCTCGGAAAGTCCGTACTGCTGCCGGATTTTCTCTGCCGCCTGCTCTGCAGTCGCTTTCTCTGTATATAAACCAAACACCGTCGGTCCGCTGCCGCTCATGATCGCATTTTCGGCACCAGACTCTTTCATTGTCTGTTTGATCTCCTCGATCTGCGGATAAAGCTTCGTTGTGACTGTCTCCAAGACATTTTCCATGCGGCTTGCCACACCGGACAGATCTCCCTGCTTCAGCGCGTCCACCATACCCGCAACATCCGGGTGGTGCTGCAGCTCGTTCGCATGCAGGTTCTCATATACCATCTTCGTGCTGACCGATATCGTCGGTTTCGCCACAACGACAAAACAATCCGGCAACGGTGCCACCTCTGTCAGCACCTCGCCGATACCTTCGGAAAGCGCAGTTTTTGCCATAATACAATACGGCACATCCGCCCCCAGTTTCACACCGAGCTTCATCAATTCCTGATCACTGACGTCCAGTCCATACAACTCTCGCATCGCATGAAATGCCGCGGCGCAATCCGTACTGCCACCTGCCATACCGGCTTCGACCGGGATTCGTTTCACCAGCTCCACATGGACATGCCCGGTCAGATGATACGTTTCCCCCATCAGTGCGATTGCTTTGTAGATAAGATTACGCGCATCACACGGCACGAATGCTTTATCACACGCCAGTGTGATTGTCAGCGTATCCGCTTCCTCCACTGTAAATGTCAATGTATCATATAAGCTTAGATTCTGCATGATCATGCAGACATCATGATAACCATCCTCGCGTCTGCGCAAAACATCCAATGCCAGATTCACCTTTGCATATGCATTTCTCGTTAACGTTTTCATCCTTGAAAGCCTCCCGTTACAAACAATCTGTTTTTATTATACCAACGCAAGCGTTTCTTCACAATCTATTTATTTTCTCATAACGGCAGAAATCCATGCCGCATCTGCAACATGGATTTCCGTGATTTTCTATTTACTTTATATTATAGGAAGATCTAAGATTTCACGATCAGCAGCCGGTCACCCTCTGATACATAATCGGACTCCAGATTGTTCAACTGCTTGATGGCATCAATGGATGCATAGTATTTTTTTGCGATACTCCACATGCTGTCGCCCTTCTGCACGACATACCCGACGATACCCGGCTGTGCCGCCTTCTTCGCCTCATCAATCGGCAGGATCTGCAGATCCGTCATCGCCTGACTCTCACCCTTTGCAAAGACGGAGATGTTCAGGTTGATCTGTGCCTTAATCTCGATTTCTTCACTATTTAATAACGACGCAGTAAGCTGGTCGATGCACGGATGGATACGCACCGAGTCCTCCTGCACGAGCGGTACCGTATCCGCCGTATACGAAAATGGAATCTCCACCTCGACACTGCTCATCGGATCATCTCCGGTCGCAATATACAGCACACAGCATTTTACAACGCCTGTGATCTCTGCCCCATTTTCCCCGACAACAACATCATCAATATCGACATCGCCATACACATGACAGATCTGCAGCAGCTTCGCCTTATCTCCACCGATCTGTTTTCTGGCAGACACCTTCGCCTTCGCTGCATTGCGCAGCAGCAGGTTCTCATAATCCATCACCTCAAACTGCGGTACAAGCTCCGCGCTCGGCGAATACACATCGGACAGCATCCGGCATGAACAGTCCTCATACAACTTGATATTCATATCAATATTATAGTCACAGCCAAACACGCGATCCTCACCATCCGCATCCTGCCGGATTGTGATCTCCCCCTTGCCAAGCACATAATCGACATCCAGCACCATGCCCTCTGCTGCACCACTGCAAGGCACCTCACGATAGAGCGACCGCACCGAGAAAATGGATTGTACCGGGAGCCGTTCCTCGCCCCCTTTATATAAGATGAAGATTTCGATTTCTCCACGCACCAGAAGCTTCTCATCGCCCGCCTTCGTCTCCATGTTCCGAAGCGCGACACATTGCCACAAAATCTCCTGGATATTCGGTTTGTTCTGCGGGATTTCCAGCTCCTCCCGCACCTTCAGGACATCGCGCTTGGCGAGCACGACCTGACTATATGTAACGTCGCGATACTGACAGGCAACGCCTTCCCCCTGCTCAATCCCTGTCGCCGCATCGATGCACATCTCTTCATACACATTAACACTTGTTCCAATCAGTCCGCGAACCTCCAGCTTGCGCGAATTGATCATGCTCACCGTCAGATCCTCCAACTGACTGTGGCAATCCACCTGACTAGAGGAAGACACGCCATCGCAGTTGACAACATCCTCAAATGGAATCTCACTCTGGAACTGGCACAGCCGCGGGATATCGCCCCCGGTACGATACAGCACACGCACGCAGACCGATCCGGTGATCCGCACTTTTCCATCCTCCGGAATCATGGACTCCAACAGAATATGACCTTCCTTGGCAACGATTTTTTCCATATCGCCTTTACTATCCGGAATCGTAAAATCATCATCAACTGTTATCTGTGAATATTTGGACTGCGTCAACACGCTTGTATGTATTTCCTTCTTCGAAAATTCCATAGCTCCCTCCACCAAACTAGATTCTTACCCTCTGCTTTATATGTATTCCAATGCTCTCTGAATTATGATAATTTACCGTAAATATTTTTGCGCGCATATAGAAGCCGTACTTACGATACATTCAATACCGGCAGCTCCAGCCGCGGCAACCGGATTACAATATACGGATACATCGACGATGTTCCTGTCTGCCCGTCAGGCGTGTTGGAATCTGTCCCTGATGCAACACCGGAAATGTCCCCCTCCATCTCAGCCTCGGTCTTCAGATCGGTCTTTATATAGATTGCCCGGTCAGTCTTATACAGTTCCTCCACAACCACACACAGATTGGTACGGTCGTGTTCCCCATATCCAACCACAATATACAGATGATCCTTCGTCGTATAACTCATTTGGAATGCATGCAGCTTCTTCTCCTCTATGATCTGCCGCAGATCATCCGGCAGTTCTGTCTCTGCGCACACCGTAAAATCCAGATCCTGTCGTTCTCTCGCCTCCTGCTTGCGACACCCGGATGACACACACGCCAGCGCAACCAGAACCAAAATCATAAACTGCCTCCCGCTTCGCCCTTTATTCAACATTTTCTCATTACAATCCCCCATGATCCCCCATTTCTTCATCCGCGTTCTATCTCAAATCCTTGCAGATGATAAAACGTTTCATCTACGCAGGTTGCGCAAACGAAACTATTTTGCTAAAATATATGTGGTTTTTTCCGCCCTATGCGTAAAACCACAAATATAAATATAAGAGGCGTAATCATGTCAAAGAAAATTAACCGAAACGATCCTTGCTGGTGTGGCAGCGGCAGAAAATACAAAGTCTGTCATGAAATGTTCGACGATAAGATTGCAAAAATTGCACATCAGGGGCACATCGTTCCTACTCATAACCTAATCAAAAATGCAGAGCAGGTTGAGAAGATCAAGGAAAGTGCAAAAATCAACATCGCTGTACTGGATGAGATTCAGAAGACAATCCATGAGGGTATGTCTACCGCAGAGATTGATAAGATCGTCTACGATATGACAACCGATATGGGCGGTATTCCAGCACCATTAAACTACGAAGGATTCCCATACAGTGTATGTACTTCCGTCAACGATCAGGTCTGCCACGGATTCCCATCACCAGATGTTATCTTAAAATCCGGTGATATCATCAACGTAGACTGCTCTACAATCCTGAACGGCTATTTCTCCGACTCTTCCCGTATGTTCTGTATCGGTGATGTCAGCCCGGAGAAGAAGAAACTCGTTGATGTCACAAAGGAAGCAATGCTCAAAGGTCTCGAACAGGTAAAACCTTGGGGCTTCCTCGGCGACATGGGGCAGGCAGTGCATGATTATGTCTATGCAAATGGATATTCTGTTGTCCGCGAAATCGGTGGACACGGTGTCGGCATCGAGTTCCACGAAGAACCTTGGGTAAGCTACAACTCTAAAGCAGGTACAGAAATGCTTATGGTTCCTGGCTTCATGTTCACGATCGAGCCGATGGTAAACATGGGCAAGCCGGACATCTTCGTCGACGAAGAAAATGACTGGGAAGTTTACACCGAAGATGGACTTCCATCTGCACAGTGGGAGATTCAGGTACTTGTCACCGAGGATGGATACGAGATTATTTCCTACTAAAAATACGCGTAGTCGGGCTACAGATTTACACGACTACGCTTACTCTTTGGTTAAAATGATTTGTCGATAAAAGGTAATCCTCGGTGAATATATGTGATATCTTCCCCTTCATCATACGTGAAGGCAATATTCACATTTACCTTGTGATCATTTTGATACACATATTCCGGGACATTATCACTGTAGCCGTAGATGCATAAGGTATCCTGCAGTTCAATCTCGTTTCGTTTCTTCGCATGCATCGTCTCCAAGAAATCCGCTGTCACTTTCTGCATCTCATCTTCGGTCATCCGCCCTTTTTCCTGACTGCACAGATAGAGATTGCTGCTGCCGGAGAGCCCCAGATCTGTGTAGATCTGGTCGAGCTGTTCCTTACACCAGTAGATATTTTCTGTCGACTGATTTTTCAATGCAATCTCTGTCATCAGATAATTCTCCTGTATGGTCGAACCATCGGCGTTTGTCTGTTCCATCGAAATCAACCGGATTGTCGTATCTCCATTTTCACCCTTTTTCACAAACGTTGTCGAAGTATTTTCACCTTCAGTACTTGTAATTATGTCATAGCCAGATATGATTCCCAGCTTTTCTCCAACCCGTTGCAGGATTTTCTCTCGTGCGGCTTCGGTCATCGTCTCATCGCCATAATGCGCATACAGTTTTACCTCTGCCGCCGTCACATTTTCCACGCCATCACTCATGACCTGTGTCACCATCTGGCTCTCCCGGTCAATCCGCTTCGTAATAAAGATTTGCAGCGCAACTGCTGCCCAGATAAGTACAACAATATATAACTTCTTTTTCGTGCTCATAGTCCTTCCCCTTTTCAAGGTATTCCGCAACTTTGCCTCTGCGCCTGTTGTGTACTAGGAGTGTTGCCACGTTTTACCAGTCTTATACATTTAAATTTTTGCTTTACTTTATCGCGTTAAAGCGTTATACTGTTGTCGATGATTGAAGCTGTGCCAATCTTACCATATTTATTTGAATTACAGTCACAGCATGGAGGTATATTATGACAATCGGAATTGTTGGACTTGGACTGATCGGTGGTTCTTTTGCAAAAGCATACAGTGACAACGACGAACACAAGGTTCTTGCTTATAACCGCAGCAAAGAAGTGATTCAGGCTGCGTATAACGATAAAGCCATTGACGGCGAATTAAACGAAGGGAATATCAAAGACTGCGATCTGATTTTGCTTTGTCTGTATCCGCAGCTTTGCATTGACTATTTGACAAAGATGGCACCTTATATCTGCAAAGATGCGATGGTGATCGACTGCTGTGGTACAAAAGAGCTGATCTGCCAATCCTGCTACCCTATCGCCAAACAATATGGCTTTACTTTTATCGGCGGACACCCAATGGCTGGCCGTCATTTCTCCGGCTACGCATACAGCACAAAGACAATGTACAACGGAGCTTCTATGGTACTTGTGCCAGAAGATCTGAATGATACGAAATCCATCGAGCGCGCGAAGAAACTGCTGTCTCCGATTCATTTCGGTAAATTCACAATCTGCGATTACGACCGTCACGACGCGATGATTGCATTCACATCCCAGATGGCACACGTTGTATCCAATGCTTACGTGAAAAGCCCGACAGCAAAAAATCACGATGGTTTTTCTGCCGGAAGCTACAAGGATCTGACACGTGTTGCATGGTTGAACGAAACGATGTGGACAGAGCTTTTTCTGGAAAATAAGAAACATCTGATCAAAGAACTTGACTATTTTATCACGGCTTTGAAGGAATACAAAACTGCAATGGAGAACGACGATGCAGAAACATTAAAAAAACTCCTTGCAGATGGTAAACACTGCAAGGAGGAAATCGACGGAATCACTGGCGAATAATTTACGCCTGATGATTGGATACAAAGCAGCTGGCGATACCACTCACCAGCCCCGCTGCAAGCAGGTAGATGCCTGCCTGAAAACTCTTCCAGATCGTCGCCCCGGACACAGAAGAACCGGAGGATACCTGTGAAGAAATAAAACGAGCAAGCATCTTAGAGATCCATGCCGTTACATTTCCCATATCTACAAGCGCTATGATAATCATACACACAACAATCATACAGGGTATCGCCTTGAGGGGCGGTATCCTGACAAAGGATAACACGAGCATCCCCACCGCGGCAATCAGGATTCCAATCGGAATTCCACGCCACATATCAGAGATTAACCCCACATTTTCACAGATCTTCATAATGCTGTACCGGATCTGTACCTGTGCATGATATGCGGACAGATCAATAGCAGGTACAAATAGGCTCACTGTCAACAAAACTGCAGACAAGATGCCTAGCAGCATACTCGCTGTCACAAATTTACTTTTTCCATATTGATTCTGATTATCCATTTTTACGCTTCCGTTCCAAAAAATCTCCAACCGTTCCAAGTGTATAAATCACAAGTCCCGCTACATAAAAGACCGGTCCAAGTCCTCTTCCGGCATCATAATTCGATGAGGTTCCAAGCTCTTTTGCAAGTCGGACATTGTCCTCTAACACACGCAGCGACTGTGTGTAATGCTTATTGTTGATCACGATAATAAAGATGACAAGCATCACAAGAATTGGTGCAAACCGCATAATCGGATTTGCCGCATATTTCCGCAACCACTTGATATAATCGCAGGCAGACAACAACAGCATCCAGACTCCGACTAAGATTGCAATGATACCAAGCACCAGCACAATGGTTTCTCCCATCGCCAGGATGCTTCCATCTTCTTCTACCATGGAGCTCTTCATACCGATCTCAAACAGATTCGCCTTACGCTTCACATCAAAAAGCTTCTCCCATATCCAGTTCATAAACGGCGCCAGATATAACAAAATCGAACCGACAAACGCCAGCAACAGGTTCATATCTCCACCGATGGACTGGAAATATCCAACGATGTCGATTGCCTTGCTCGTATCGGCAGCTTTACGATGATGCTTTTTCTCTGGCACCTGCTTTACCGTATTTTTTGCAGCAAGCTTTGCCCGCTCCTTCGCCTTTGCCTTCTCTTCCTTTTCTGCCCGCTTGATATCCTCTTTCGATACCTTCAGAACAATGGGTTCTTCCAATGGTGCACCGCAAGACTCACAGTAAAGCGCACCCTCTGGAATCTCTTTTCCACATTCCTTACATACCATGTTCTATCACCCTCCAGACCATCATATACAACGATGGCTGCCGAACCATACCGGCTCGACAGCCATTTTCTTACTTATGTATTATTTGTTTCCGATCTTGATTCCAAGCTTGTCTAACACTCTTGGAGCTGCGGCAGCAATCACACCAAGGTATGCAAAAATCACACCGGCTGAAATACCTACCTTAATACCATACTCCCTGAAGTTAATCGTCGTACCATCTGAATGTGCATAACCGTGACGAATTGTTGCGATCAATACAAATACAAAGATGACACCAAGAAGAATAAACTCAAAGTATGGAATCGCCTGTAACTTTGCTTTCACATTTGCAATCTGTGGAACAGGAATAAAATCTGCAACCTCCCATGCAATCAGTACCAATGAAAGCAGTAACACAATGATTGCGATGAAGCGGTTAAATCCACCTGCCTTAAACAGATTCCAATGCTCTGTAACACCCCAGTAAGTTGCATGTGCCCATGGGATTAAAGTTGCAAGGAACACAAAAAATGCTCCAACGATCTTCAGGATATTCATAGGATTTTCCTTCACATATCCAAGATATCCATTGATTCCTGCACCAAATGCCGCTGCGTTATTGCTTCTAGGCTGATAATAACCGCCCATCGGCTGCTGTGGCTGCACCGGCTGTCCTGCTGGCTGCTGGTATCCCATCTGTGGCTGCACCGGCTGTCCTGCTGGCTGCTGGTATCCCATCTGTGGCTGTACCGGCTGTCCCATTGGCTGCTGGTATCCCATCTGTGGCTGCACCGGCTGTCCCATTGGCTGCTGGTATCCCATCTGTGGCTGCACCGGCTGTCCTGCTGGCTGCTGATATCCCATCTGTGGCTGTACCGGCTGTCCTGTTGGCTGCTGGTATCCCATCTGTGGCTGTACCGGCTGTCCCATTGGCTGCTGGTATCCCATCTGTGGCTGCACTGGCTGTGCATTATCTGCAGGTTGCTCTGCCTGAACTGGAGCTCCACACATTGGACAATTTGTCTGTCCGGTTGGTATAATCGCTCCACACATCGTACAATTCATAAATCTTCCCTCCTAAATAACCCTCTTAATTCTAATAAGAAGTGATAAAAAAATAATAGCATAAACCCCTCATTCATTCAAGGAATTTATGCTAGATTGTGACTATTTTATTACATATTTTACATAATCTTCTTTTTTAGAGATCATATTGAAGAACTTTACAATTTCCCAGATTAAACTTGAAAAAGTCTTCATTATCCAGACTCTCAAAATATGAGTTGATCACCCGGCACACACCGCCATGACTGATCACCATGACCTTTTTATCCGCATAGCGCTGCTTGATATCATCTAGAAAATTATACACACGCTGTACAACTTTAAGCAGCGACTCACCCTCTGGATACTGGTAACCAAACTGTACCCACTGCTCCATGAATCCCGGCGTTCCCTCATAGGTTCCGTCGATCACGCCATAATCACGCTCTGCAAGGCGATCATCCACTTCTACCGGCACACCGATCGCTGCACCGACAATATCTGCAGTCTCCTTTGCACGCACAAGCGGTGATGAAATGATGAGATCCACATCCGTATCCTGCATGCTCTGTGCCAGCTCATGTGCCTGTGAGATTCCTTTTTCCGTCAGTCGCACATTTGCTCTTCCACAGATTCGAACCTCTATATTATACTGTGTCTGTCCATGTCTTGTTACATATAATTTCATAGATACCCTCTTCGGAATAATGCTATTTATATCCAATCTCCGTTATGATACCATAGGAACTTTCTTTTTTCAACAAAACAGCCACTCAAAAAGGCTTTCCTAACTTATGAAAGTTATTTTTTTATTTTATTTCTTTATTTATGAAATATGCCGTCAAAACATCCATAAAATAATATTTTTCTTCTGAAAATGGCCAGACGCACCCACTCCGATGCCGGAAAACAAGCTTTCCCGCCTTCTGTGCCTGCATCAGATGCAGTTCAAATTCCCGGCTGCCTGCAACCTGACAAGTAATGCCTTCTACATCCTCTGGCAGAATCTGTGTTTCTGTCTTTGCTGTCAGAAGCTGTTCCCATTCCTCCGTCCAGATCTGAGCATATTCTGCCAGCCGTTCTTCGCGCGCAGGCAACGCTGCATATATCTCGTTTGCCGCGAAAACAGCTCCGCTTGTTGTCACCATAATGGCATCCATCAACCGCCCTGCTGCCTGCACATTCATTTCCTTCATCATGGCAGCCGTCCTTGGCAGTCTGCGCAGATCTTTTCCATATAATTGCAGCAGCCCAGCAAACCGCGCATTTAACTGACTGGCAAGTCCACACACGACACTGAAATCAAATGCCTTTTCATATCCCGCAAATGTTGGCTGTTGCTCCGCCACTGACTCCATGACCTGACGCAGATATTCTGACAAATGCAGATCGTCCCCATTCGCAAGCAATGTCTCAAAAAACCGTTCCTCTTCCTCATAGATTTCCCAGAATCGCAAATCCACACAGACACACTGTGCTTCTGATAATCCATATCGCGCCCGTGCCGCCTGTATATCCTCCATCGTCCGGTCAATCAGTACAAACCGCACATAGGGTGCCAGCATTTCCAGATCCAGATCATTGCATCGACCGGCACCCCAGATAGCAACTACCGGTTTCGCTTCCAAAGGTACATCCGCCTCCAAAGTAAACGCCTGATCCCGCAATTTTCCCTGTCTTGCCAGATGTGCCCGCCGGTAATAGCTCTCAATCCCCTCTAAGACATAACTGGTCAATGTCTGCCGGTAATCTGTCCATGCGGTTCGCATCGGATCTGAATTTTCAGTTTCAATCATCTTTTCATAAATCATCTTCTACACGCTTTCTGCACTTACATTGTAAATTCTGCATGATTCTCTGCATTTCATCTGTGTAAAACCGAAAATACAAAAAAAACACCGACTCCGCAGCTTCTTCTGCAAAACCGATGCTTTTACAAGTGGGCCGCCGGGGGCTCGAACCCCGCACACCCTGATTAAGAGTCAGGTGCTCTACCAAATGAGCTAGCGGCCCGTAGTGAATTTTCACTTACCATGTGTTCTTCATCAGAACAATATGGAGTATACAACATTCATTTACAAAATGCAAGCTTTTTTTCACATTTTTTTCAGATTTTTTTCAAAAAGCCCGCAAACCCTTTATTTCCTTAACTTCTTACATGCACTAATTGTCTCCAGCCGGTTCAGAATACAACATACTGTGTGTATACTGCGTCCAAGATTCATCAGTTTTCGATTCAGACAGGGATTCGAGTACACTGCATTTGTAAGTTTAAAACCACATTTTTTTCTTCCCATAAGAGACTCCGGCATGTATCTTACTACCATAGTATGCACTGGAATCTCTTTTTTTACACGTTTTTGTTATTTCTTTTTTGGTGGCTTGATGACCATGCGGCAGATTGGATTTCCCATAGCAGAAAACTTCTCTTCATACTCCGTCATGACATTACCCTCCGCATACTCGCTATGATGCAGGTCAAACGTATAGTTGACCATCTCCCAACCGGCAAGTTCTACCTGTTCCAGTGAGAAATCAAACAACGGGCGGTTGTCTGTCTTAAATGTAAGCCCTCCATCTGCTGCGAGGAACTTCAAATACCGGTTCAAAAACTGCACCGATGTCAGGCGCCGTCTCGCATGACGATCCTTCGGCCACGGATCAGAAAAGTTCAGATAGATATAGGCAACCTCATCTTTTTCAAATACATTTTCGATTGCCTCCGCATCCATTCGGATAAACACCAGATTCGGAAGCTGCTCGATTGTCTGCTTCTCGATTGCCCGGACAAGCACACTCGAATATTTCTCAATACCGATATAATTGATCTCCGGATGCAGCTTTGCCATATCTATAATAAATCTGCCTTTTCCCATTCCCACTTCGATATGAATCGGATTTTCATTTTCAAAAAAATCATGCCACTTTCCCTTCATTGTCTCTTCTTCATGCACGACAAAATCATTTGTGGCAATCATTTCTCTGGAGCCTTTTACGTTTCGTAATCTCATCTTTTTTACCTCGTCCATCTATAATGTTTCTATATTAGCATTTATTTTAAATTTTCACAAGAATGTTGCATTTTATCTCTTGTTTTTTTCCCTGTTTTATATGATAATTAAGAAGATAATGTCAATCTTTACAGAAAAGGATTTTATAGCATGATCAAAACAGTGAAAAAAATTATTTCCTATATAATGGTGTGCGTGCTATTCCTCAGCATGTGTATTCCATGCGAGGCTGCACAGACAAGCACCGCAACTGCATCCGATGCAAATGCAACGACGGGATTTCCACAGATTACGTCCACATCTGCCATCATCATGGATGCACAATCCGGACAGATCATATACGAAAAGAATTCCCACACCCGGCAATATCCGGCAAGTATCACAAAGATCATGACTGCGTATCTCGCCATCAAAAACGGAGATTTAAACTCTACGATCACAATGAGCGACGCTGCCGTCTGGGGCATCGACCGCAACAGTTCCCATATCGCGCTCGATGTCGGCGAAGAGATCAGTATGTCGGATGCACTCTATGCCGTCATGCTCATGTCTGCAAATGAAGCAGCCTGGGCGATTGCAGAACAAGTGTCCGGCTCTCTGGAGAATTTCGTGCAGTTGATGAATGATACTGCACAAAGTCTCGGCTGCAAGGATACACATTTTACGAATGCAAACGGATTGCATGATCCGGATCATTATACAACTGCCTACGACATGGCGCTGATCACAAAAGAGGCGCTTACAAGCAAGACCTTTCGTGAGTATGCTTCAGAAACCTATCATGAGATTCCGCCAACGAACATGAACAATGAGACGCGTTATCTCACGCAGGGCAACCGGATGATGCTCAGCAATTCCGAATATTATTACCCGGCATGTCAAGGTGGAAAAACTGGTTATACTGATGATGCGGGTGGTACACTTGTCGTCTGGGCTGAAAAAAATGATATGCAGTTGATCTGTGTGACAATGGGTGCCCCTGACAACGCAACGAATTACACCGACAGCATTGCGCTGTTCAACTATGTATTCAACAACTACTCAAACACCACGTTGTTGTCAGACTATGAATTCGATGCAGAGGCTGCCACGACCGCGCAGAACTTCTTAAACGATTATTATGGTTGTGAAAATCTCGGAACCATGCATCTGTCCGTTGACAATAACCAGCCATTTATATTTGCGAACAATGCCGACAGAACCAAGCTGCAAATGAACTTTGTTCCATCCGCAGACCGGCTGGATGAAGGTTATATCGGTACTTTGGAAGTTTCCTATGAAGGTACGACCTGCCTGACTCTTCCGGTCAGCTATTCCGGCTATGTCAATTCCAACGATGACGTTGCCGTAGCCGAAGCATACAAAAATGGCAGTATCCGCCCGGCGTTGATCAAAGAAAAGAAAAGCTATTGGAAATATATAATTGCGGCGGTCGTCATTGCATGTATTCTTGGACTTTTTATTTATGCAAATGTGATCGAACCACGGAAACGGAAGCAAAACTCCCGTTCCCGCAGACGATAACAGGAAACCTTGCACCACGAAAAGAGGTACTTCAACTATGGAAGAATCAAAAGAGAATTTTAAGAAAATCAAATCTGCCAATCAGATGATGCTGGATTATTTCAACAAATCCTTCCTGTCACAATTGGAGGATATCCAGAATCTCAAAACACAGATTTTTGAAATTGACATCAAGATTGATGAGCTGGACAAGACGAAGGACATTTACGCCTTCAAGACCAACTCCAGAAAAAGCGTCTTTTCTCCTGTCACAAATGATGGCGTGGATACCGAGCGCAACAAGATCATTCAGGAGCAGATCAAAGACCTGCAATCCGTGAAGGAGACCTTGACGTTAAAGCTGCGCGGCATGGAATTACAGTTGAACAAGCTGCGCCAATACCTGGAAGCATTGAACAATGCAGAAGATGCACTTACCTCTTTTGAGCCTCGCTACACGACAGACGACCCTGATCATACCGATCACTACGGCTTTACATTTCTTCAGGAGGACGCCAAGGAAGACATCTCCTCGCATGGATATAATATCTTAATGCTGGATGCATACGACCGGGCACTCACACAGACGATTCTGGATAAGCAGATCAAAACCGGGCTGGAAGCTATGCAGAACAAACTGGATATGATCAACTATCTGATTGGAACAGATGTCGGACGTGCGAAATTAACCTTGCAGGAAATCCTGCACAACGTAAAGCAGATGTCCCACTCGGTCGATGAAATCGCCGAGAACATGAACAGCTTTTCTTCTTCCGACAAACCATTGAAGGAACAGCTCGAAGCTTACTTAAATGAGTTTAAGCAGAAACATACAAAGATCAAAATTACCGCATCTGTCGAAACACCAGATCCGAACATCAGCTATCATCCGGTGTTCAACATTAACTTCATGCGGCTGATTGCAATATTTTTCGATAACATCGCCTTACATGCAAATGCATCCAATGTATCCGTACAGGCAAGCCTGACGCCAAATATGGCAGAGGTCATTCTGACAGATGATGGTGTCGGCATCAAGGACACCTATATGGAGGACAGTCCTTGGTACAGCAGCCTGCACAAAGCAAAGGAAATCCTGTATATGCTCTGTGGCAAGCTGGATATCTCCGGGGATGTCATGTCGGGAACCACAGTAAAATTCAGCTTCCCGATTCAACAATAAAAGCAAACAACAATAAAGGAGTTTATATATTATGAAAAACAAGATTGTAGAACTGATTGCTGCAAACGTCGAAGGGTTAACCGCAGCAGAAATTGCAGACCTGATTGAGATTCCGCCAAAACCGGAGCTTGGTGATTTTGCATTCCCCTGCTTCCGCCTTGCGAAGACGATGCGCAAAGCCCCACAGATGATTGCCAACGATATCAAAGAAGCAATCGGCGATGTGGATTTCCTGCAGGAGATTCAGGTACAGGGTGCTTACTTAAACTTCTTCGTAAAGAAGGAATTATTTATCGAAACAATGGTAACAGCTTCTATGGCTGATGATTTCGGAAGTTCTACCGAAGGAAATGGACAGACAATCTGTATCGATTATTCTTCTCCAAACGTAGCAAAGAATTTCCATGTTGGACATCTTCGTACGACGATCATTGGAAACTCTCTGTATAAGATTTATTCCAAGCTGGGCTACAAGGTTGTCCGCATCAACCACCTCGGCGACTGGGGTACACAGTTTGGTAAACTGATCGTTGCATACAAGGCATGGGGAAGTGAAGAAGCGGTCAAGAAGGACGGCGTTGCCGAACTGATGAAGCTCTACGTGAAGTTCCACGAAGAGGCTGAGAAGAATCCAGAGTTAAACGACGAAGCGCGTGCATGGTTCGCGAAGATGGAACATGGTGACGAGGAAGCTTTAAAAATCTGGCAGTGGTTCAAGGATATCAGTCTGATCGAATACAAGCGTACTTACGATCTGCTTGGTATGGACTTCGACTACTACCTCGGCGAGAGCTTCTACCGTGATAAAACCGACGATGTTGTAAAACGACTGACAGACGCAAATCTCCTGACAGAGAGTGAGGGTGCAAAGATCGTAAACTTAGACGCTTATGATATGGCTCCATGTCTGATCCTGAAGAACGACGGCAGCTCCATCTATGCAACACGTGATATTGCAGCGATCTTCTATCGGAAAGAAACTTACAACTTCGTAAAATGTCTGTATGTAACCGGACAGGAACAGAAGCTTCACTTCAAGCAGGTATTCAAGGTTGTTGAATTGCTTGGAAATGAATGGGCAAAGGATCAGTTAGTGCATATTCCTTATGGACTTGTCAGCTTGGAAGGTGCCAAGCTTTCTACACGTAGCGGAAATATTATTTATGCCGAGGATATTCTCCTCGAAGCGATTGCGAAGATCAAAGAGATCATCAATGAGAAGAACCCGGATCTTCCAGATAAGGATGAGACAGCAAAGAAAATTGGTGTTGGTGCCGTATTGTTCAATGATCTTTATAACCAGCGTATCAAAGACGTATCTTTCAAATGGGAGAAGCTTTTGAACTTCGATGGTGAAACTGGTCCATACGTACAGTACACACATGCAAGATGCTGCAGTATCTTAAAGAAGCTGGATGGATTTACACCATCAGCAGATATTGATTACAGTGTATTGACAGATGTAGAAGCAATGGAGTTACTGAAAGAGATTAACCGCTTCCCGAAGGTTGTCAAGGATGCTTCCGAGCGTTACGAGCCTTCTGCCGTTGCAAGATTTGCAGTCGATGTTGCACAGGCATTCAACAAATTCTACAACGCATGCCGTATCCATGTAGAGGAAGAGAATGTGCGTAACGCGCGTGCTACACTGGTATATATCACAAAGAAGACGATCAAAGATGCAATGGAATTGCTTGGTATTGATTGTCCAGAACAGATGTAATTTCATTATACATTCCATATGATAAAAACTGGTATATAATTACTAAGAAGTTAAGTAAGTCGGATGATTAAATCATCCGGCTTATTTTTATGAAATTGTCATATATTCATATGCTTATGTTTTACTCTCCTCTAACCTCACTATATTGTATCTCCAATTTTATAAATACAATATGTATGATTCCGCCCGAAGTTATCAACAATTTTTGTTTTTAGAATCATTTTTATCCACAATTATGTGTATAAGTTGGTGGATATTATATACTTTTCCACAATTATTGATGTTTATATATGTGGATAATCAGTGTTTCACGTGAAACATATTGATAATCGTGAATTAAAATTCTATTCTATATTCAATATAGATAACACATGCTCAATATAAATAGATAACAGTTATAATTCATTTTATGTACATTAAAATTATACAGATGCATATTGTACTATAATTTATCAATTAAGTTTATTGTTGTTTTATAATTTAACATATTACACGTTACAGTTATTTATAAAACCAAAAACAGCCAGAAATAAATTTTACCAGTTATCTGTCGGTTCATCAGTTATTCATTTTTAGATACTTGTAGATATTATAAATCATATATTTCAGATTTTATTTTCATTTTATGTAATGTATATGTTGCAAACAATGTTTCACGTGAAACATATATATTCAGATATTTTAAAACTAATGTGTCTATACCAAATTCAATTTTTATATCTGAAATACACTCAATTATTTATCTAAATCAAATAAGATAATATTCTATTATTTTTATGTACCCGTTATGTTACTTCTGATAGCACTAGAATTCACTCAGTCAATTTATAAAATGCTAAGTTCAGTTTGTTATCATCTATTATAGATTCATTCATAATTAATTTTTGAATTACATCTCCATATAATCATAATCTCGCAACCATGTTTCACGTGAAACATAAGCACATATTTTTTTACTGAATAATATATACATCAACACACAAAATCAAATAGCATATGTGATAACAACCTTCCAATTCTTAATTAAATATAATTTTCAAAATATCTAATGTTTCACGTGAAACACTAAAGTGTTTATAATAACTAATATTTATTTTACGGTTTTTTACTTGACTTTTATGAATTTTTCTTTTATTTTCCATACATATTGTAATATCTAAGCACTCAAATCTATATATTGTACTCCTACAACAAATTTACCCATATTTTGATATAGCGAAACATGTCAGGTAGTGCTATAATGTTTATTATATGTGGAGGTTTTTATGGGTAGAATCATTGCAGTCGCCAACCAGAAAGGCGGCGTAGGAAAAACAACAACATCAATCAATCTCGCAGCATGTCTGGCGGAAAAAGGTAAAAAGGTTCTGGCTGTCGACATGGACCCACAGGGCAATCTGACAAGTGGCCTTGGTATCGATAAGAATACCTTGGAATACACCATTTATCATGCCATGAGTGGAGAGATTAACATTGGAGAGTGTATGATCGTTCATCCATTGGAGCATGGACTGGATTTAAGCGTTTTGCCGGCGAACCGTGATCTGGCAGGTGCAGAAGTCGAATTGGTCGATGCCGAAGATCCACAGCATATACTAAAGAACCTGTTAAAAAGCGTAAAGAAAAAATATGATTTTATTATCATTGATTGTCCACCGGCTCTCGGTATGTTGACGATCAATTCTATGACTGCGGCGGACACTGTCTTAGTGCCAATCCAATGTGAATTTTTTGCTTTGGATGGTCTCTCGCAGCTCATTTACACGATCAATCTGATTAAAAAGAAGCTAAACAAATCCCTTGAAATCGAAGGTGTTGTGTTTACGATGTATGACGCACGTACGAACCTGTCTTTGGAGGTTGTTGAAAACGTCAAGAATAATTTGGATCAGTTTATATATAAAACCATTATTCCGAGAAATGTACGGCTAGCAGAAGCACCTAGCTTCGGACTTCCTATCAACCTGTATGACAGCCGGTCATCCGGCGCGCAGGGATATCGGGATCTTGCAGACGAAGTAATCAATAATAAACTATACGCAAAATTATAAAAACACCTATTTGGGAGGAGAACGCTATGGCACCAAAGCGAGGATTAGGTCGTGGACTAAGTAATTTAATTCCGACAGACGATACAACCGAAGATGTCAGTCCAAAGGCATCGAAACAGACTAAAACAGGCGCTGTTACAAAAACAGAGGTTGTGAAAAAAGTAGAACAGACATTAAATATCAACCGGATTGAGCCAAACAAAAATCAGCCAAGAAAAGAATTCAATGAAGATGCATTGCAGGAGCTTGCAGATTCCATCAAACAGTTTGGTGTGATTGAGCCATTGGTCGTAGTGAAGCGCAAAGGCTACTATGAACTGATTGCCGGTGAGCGCCGTTGGAGAGCTGCCCGGTTAGCTGGTTTGAAAGAGGTTCCAGTTGTCATCAAAGATTACGATGATCAGCAGATTGTTGAGATCGCATTGATTGAGAACATCCAGCGTGAGGATTTAAATCCGATTGAAGAGGCACACGCTTATGAACGTTTGATTCAGGAATTCAACCTGACACAGGATGAAGTTGCAGAACGTGTATCGAAGAGCCGCACGACTGTGACAAATGCACTCCGACTTCTGAAGCTGACCGAGAAGGTACAGCAGATGCTGATTGATGATATGCTGTCGACCGGACATGTTCGTGCACTCATTACGATCACAGAACCTCAGTTACAGTATGAGACAGCAATGTATATTTTTGATAAAAAGCTTTCCGTGCGTGAGACAGAGAGCTACGTCAAGAAACTATTAAATAAGAAACCAAAGGAAAAGACATCCGAGAAAGAAGACCCGGAACTTTCCTTCTTATATAAAGCGATTGAAAACCGCTTAAAGGAATCCCTTGGAACAAAGACAACCATCAAAGCAAAGACCAAGGATTCCGGAAAAATTGAAATTGAATATTATTCACAGGAAGATTTAGAGCGCATTACACAGTTGCTCGCACAATAAAATCGAAAAGAGGAAAACTTCATGGAAGAGGCTAAGATATTTGGTATGAAAATGTCTTCTGCTGTCACAATCCTTTGTATTTTGGTTGTTTTACTCATAATTCTAATCATTTTTATCATTCATAAGATGAATGTGATGGCAAGAAAATATGAGATGCTTATGAGTGGCAAAAAAGGTGCGGATTTGGAGAAGATTATTCGGATTCGTTTTAAAGAGATGGATCAGGTCAAGGCAAATGCCAGACGTGTGACGAAGGAACACCGGCAGATCAAGAAACATCTGTCCTCCTGTATTAGCAAATATGCCCTCGTCAAGTACGATGCATTTGATAAGATGGCAGGAAAACTAAGCTTCGTCATCGCATTGTTAAACGATGAGAATTCCGGTATTCTACTGAACTCGATGCACTCGAGGGAAGGCTGTTTTACCTATGCGAAGGAAATCGTAAACGGCGAATCTTACATCCAGCTTTCATCGGAAGAAAAGGAAGCATTGGAACAGGCTAAGACGGTGGAAGAAGAGATTCAGGATCTGACAAAGGAAGCAGAATTCGAAGATGCCGATGGTAATCTGAATTTTGATGCATAATCAGGTCACAATATTATAATGATACAAAATTTTTGATATCAATTTTTTAACAAATATTTTAAACTACTATTATAAATAAGAAAGGACGACAATTATGTTAGACATTAAATTTGTTCGTGAAAACCCAGACGCTGTAAAGGAGAATATCAAGAAGAAGTTTCAGGATGCGAAGCTTCCATTAGTAGATGAAGTCATCGAGCTTGACAAGCAGGCAAGAGCCCTTCAGCAGGAAGCCGATGAGCTTCGTGCAAAGAAGAACGCTATTGCAAAGCAGATTGGTGCATTGATGGCACAGGGCAAGAAGGAAGAGGCAGAAGAAGTTAAGAAAGAAGTTGCAAAGAACGCAGCCCGTCTGGCAGAGCTGGAGAAGCAGGAGCCAGAGGTGCGTGAAGAGTTAAAGAAGAAAATGATGGTCATTCCGAACATCATTGATCCGACTGTTCCAATCGGTAAAGATGATTCTGAGAATGTAGAGCTGGAGCGTTTTGGCGAGCCAGTTGTTCCAGATTTTGAAGTTCCTTATCATACAGACATCATGGAGAAGCTGAACGGTATTGATCTTGACAGTGCAAGAAAGGTAGCCGGAAATGGTTTCTACTATCTGATGGGCGACATTGCAAGACTGCATTCAGCCGTTATCAGCTATGCAAGAGATTTCATGATTGACCGTGGATTTACTTACTGTGTACCACCTTTCATGATCCGCAGCAACGTTGTAACCGGTGTTATGAGTTTCGCTGAGATGGATGCCATGATGTATAAGATTGAGGGTGAGGATCTGTATCTGATCGGTACAAGTGAGCACTCTATGATTGGTAAGTTCATCGATACAATGACACCAGAGGAAGAGCTTCCTAAGACTCTGACAAGCTACTCTCCATGCTTCCGTAAAGAGAAGGGTGCACATGGTATCGAGGAGCGTGGTGTTTATCGTATCCACCAGTTTGAGAAGCAGGAAATGATCGTTGTCTGCAAGCCAGAGGATAGCAAGATGTGGTTCGACAAGCTGTGGAAAAATACAGTTGATCTGTTCCGTTCTATGGATATTCCAGTTCGTACAATCGAGTGCTGTTCTGGTGATCTGGCAGACTTAAAGGTAAAATCTTACGACGTTGAAGCATGGTCTCCACGTCAGAAAAAATATTTCGAAGTTGGTAGCTGTTCAAACCTCGGTGATGCTCAGGCACGTCGTCTTGGCATCAAGGTAAAGGGCAAGGATGGAAAATATTTTTCTCATACATTGAACAATACTGTTGTTGCTCCACCTCGTATGCTGATTGCATTCTTAGAGAACAACCTGAACGAAGATGGAAGCATCAACATTCCAAAGGTGCTTCAGCCATATATGGGCGGTAAGACAAAAATCTGTTAATCCATTTCCCATGCGGAAATGCTGGAGGTAGTATGCATACTTATCTACGTGCGATCGGTTTTCGCGAATGTAAAAATAGACAGCAATTGGAAGATATTTATCGTCACACGTTGAATACTCCAAACCGCAAGATAATGACGACGATCAGCGTCGATACGTCGCTGTTGCAGTTTGAAAAAGATTTTGGTAAGAATTTCGGACTCTCGCTGGTCGGTGAATATGACATCAAGGGTTCTTTATCCATCGAACATTATTTTCCTTATCTGAAGGGAGAACGGTTCATGCAGTTTGAGAACATTACGATTCAGAAACAGGCCGACAAAGAAAGCTACGCGGGAGTCTGTGAAGATTACCATCTTGGTATGACAATTATCTTCTATGTCATCAATATCGCAGATTATGCAAAATCCAAATGGTTGAACTATTCCAACCGGCAGATCACGAAGGTCAAGTTTTCTGCCCTGTCTGTGGCGGGAACGATCTTGCTCGGCATGCATCATTCCAAGCACCAGATTGCCGTTGAATCAAAGGGACGGAACCGCAGAAACCAGTTGCTCGATGCAGCGCGAAACGGTGATACCGACGCAATGGAACAACTGACCTATGACGAAATGAACACCTACACCTCGATTTCTTCCAGAGTCATCAAGGAGGATGTTCTTTCGATCATCGATACAAGCTTTATGCCATGCGGTGTGGAATGCGACCATTACATGGTTATCGGAAATATCTATGCAGTGGAGAAGCTGCAAAATATATACAGCAAAGAGATCGTCTATAACTTGCTGATTGAAGCAAATGGACTGATGATCAACGTCGGCATCAATGAAGCAGATTTACAGGGAGAACCAAAGGTCGGCAGACGGTTCCGCGGTGAAATCTGGTTACAGGGTGTCGTGACAATATAATATACTTTCAGGAAGGAGATTTTATGTATCTAGTATTTGACGTAGGTGGAACTTTTGTAAAATACGCTTGGATGAGTGTGGACGGTGATATTCAGGAAAAGGGAAAATACCCAACCCCGACCAAGGAAGGAGAATCTGTACCAGAATTCGTGGAATCTCTCGGACAGATTTATGACAAATACAAAGATCAGGGTGTAGAAGGAATCGCCCTTTCTTTGCCAGGACTTATCGACGCAGAAAATGGTATCATCCGAAACGGCGGTGGTATCAAATATCTGAAGGACGCACATCTGGCAGAACTGCTTGGTGCGCGCTGTGACGGTGTGAAAATTTCCATGGAAAACGATGGAAAATGCGCAGCCCTTGCAGAAGTCTGGATGGGTAATGCGAAAGGCTGTAAGAATGCAGCTGTAGTCATCCTTGGAACCGGCATCGGCGGTGGTATCGTAATCAACGGTCATGTGCATCGTGGAAAAGATCTGTCTGCTGGAGAATTATCTTATTTCTTCGCAGATACACTGACAAGAAAAGATGTGGATAAAATCTTTGATATTGATTCAATCAGCGATATGGAAGAAGAATACGAGAAGCTTCCTTATCTTTGGTCTACTTCGTATTCTACACGTGCTTTTTGTTATCAGGTTGCAGTGGCAAAAGGCATCAATCCAAAAGAATTCAACGGGGAACTTCTTTATAAGATGGCAGAAGAAGGCGATCCGGTTGTCCTTGATATGTTGGAAGATTTTTATTTTACAACTGCAAAATATCTGTTCAACATCTTTGCCATTGTCGATCCGGATATCATCTTGCTCGGCGGTGGAATCAGCGCGCAGCCTGCATTCGTGGAAGGTGTAAAGCGCTATGTAGAAAAGTTAAAGTCCATCAGTATGATTACAAATTTCATCAAGGTTGATGTATGTAAGTTCGGAAATGATTCAAATCTGCTCGGTGCGCTTTACAGCTTCCGACAGATGTACCTGGAAAATTAGACAATAAAAAAATGTTCCCGAGGCGATTCGAACGCCCGACCTACCGCTTAGGAGGCGGTTGCTCTATCCTGCTGAGCTACGGAAACAAATCGTTATCTATTTTATAATATTTTTGATAGGAGGTCAATATCCATGATTTTAAAAAAGCTGAAACCAATGCCAAAAGATTTTCTGTGGGGTGCATCTACCAGTGCATATCAAGTAGAGGGTGCAAACCTGACACATGGAAAAGGACCAAGTGTACAGGATATCAAGAAGGTACCGGAAGGCACCAGTGAATTAGATGTATGTGCTGATTTCTATCATCACTACAAAGAAGATATTGCTCTGATGGCAGAGATGGGATTTAAGACATTCCGTTTTTCTGTTGCATGGTCCCGTATTCTTCCGGAAGGAACCGGTGCGGTCAATCAGGAAGGTATCGATTTCTACAACAATGTCATCGACGAATGTCTGAAATATAACATTGAGCCACTTGTTACGATGTTCCATTTTGATCTTCCAGCAGCCCTTGAGAAGAAGGGTGGATGGTCAAGAAGAGAGAGTGTTGATGAATTCGTAAACTTCGCAAAGATTCTTTACGAGAACTATGGTGATCGTGTAAAATACTGGCTCACGATCAACGAGCAGAACGTATTAACCTTAAATGGAGAAGTGATTGGCACCTGTGATTTAAAGGGTGTGGATAACAAATATAAGAAACTGTATCAGGAGAATCATCATATGCTGCTTGCTCAGGCAAAGGCTATGGCTCTGTGTCATGAGATGGTACCGGGCGGAAAGATTGGTCCTGCACCAAACATTTCTCTTGTCTATCCGGCAAGCTGCAAGCCAAAGGATGTATTAGCAGCACAAAACTTAAATGCAATCCGTAACTGGCTGTATCTTGATATGGCAGTTTTTGGTCGTTACAACAATCTTGTATGGGCATTCTTAGAGGAACACGATGCAACACCAGTTATCGAAGATGGCGACATGGATATCATGGCGAGTGCGCATCCGGACTTTATTGGATTTAATTACTACTCTACAGCAACGGTAGAATGGAACGATGGAACAGAACCTGCTGGCAGAGGAGATCAGCAGATCAGTGGCGATGAGCCTGGCGTATTTAAGGCTTATCCAAATCCAAATCTGCTTCGTACCGAGTTTGGCTGGGAGATTGATCCGGATGGGTTCCGCGCAACGATGCGTGAGATCTACAGCCGTTATCATCTGCCAATGATCGTCACAGAGAACGGTCTTGGTGCTTACGATAAGCTCACAGAGGATGGCAAGGTACATGACCAGTATCGTATTGAATACTTGAGAAAGCATATCGAGCAGATCAAGCTTGCATGTTCCGAAGGTGTAGAAATGATGGGCTATTGTCCGTGGTCAGCGATTGACCTTGTATCAACCCATGAAGGTGTTGTTAAACGTTATGGATTTATCTATGTAAACCGGGATGAATTCGATCTGAAAGATCTGGCAAGATACAAGAAAGATTCCTTCTACTGGTACAAGAAGGTCATCGAAACAAATGGAGAAGATTTGACAGATTAAACCGGTTTCACGTGTAGAACGGAGGGTGTTACATGAACCGCAAATCAAGTACAACTCTTACAATCAGTGCTGTCGCTTTTATAGCGGCACTGCTGATTGACTTATATTTAATATTGGTATATCCTTCCATGATTCAGGTTATCATTGCAGTCTCTTTGATTGTCGTCGTTGATACCTATTTCTTAGTGGATGGGATTCTTGCGAAAGTCGATGAAATCGCAAACCTGAACCTCGATAAGCAGAACGAGCTTACCAAGGTAGAGAAGGGTATCTACTCAGTTGCAAAAAGAGAAGAGGTTTCCCGTACCCAGAGTATGTCCGCCATTCTTGATATGATGTTGGAAATGAAGGACGAGAATTCCAAGCTGTTGTCTGAGATCAAGGATGATAATTCAAAGCACATGAAAAATCTCATGGAACAGGATAAGCTGATGACAAAGATTCAGTTGAAGAAGGATGTAGACAATACCGACCGTGTGGTAAGCAGCACGGAAAAGATGGCTGTTTTGATTACAAAAATGGCAACCGCAAATTCACGTTCTTCCAATGAGACCATTGAAATTCTCAATGATATCTGCAAAGAACTGGAACAGCGTAACGGAAAAACAGAGGATGAGAACGACTACTCCCATCTTCGCATAATGGATAAGGCAGAATAAACATGAACTATATCATATTTGATTTGGAATGGAACCAGTGCTGTGGTGGCAGAGATATGGAAAACCCGCGCATGCCATTTGAAATCATAGAAATCGGTGCAGTAAAACTGGACAAAAAATTTAATATTATCGACACATACTCCAGTATTATAAAACCAAAGCTCTACAAGAAGCTGCAGCCACATATCAAGACGATTTTAAATTATGATGAATCCACACTTCGAAAGGGACGACCGTTTGATATGGTGTATCGGGAATTCATCAAATGGTGTGGACAGGATGATTATATCTTTGGCACGTGGGGTTCAATGGACTTGAACATCCTTCAGACAAACATGGACTACTACTACTTAAAGCCGATGCCCGTGCCATTAAAGTTCTATAATGTACAGCAGATCTATGCAGATATGTATGACGAAGATGGTAAGATTGTAAAGCTGAAAAAAGCGGTCGAACATCTGAAGATAGAAGTGGAAGAGGATAAACCATTTCACAGTGCAGTGAATGATGCATACTATACCGGACTTGTGCTGAAAGCAATGTCTCCAAGAGATCTGGCAGACCGGTATTGTTACGATATCTATAACAACCCGAAGGATAAAAAAGATGAGATTATCTCCCATCACAAGCATTATTTAGAGCATATCTCCAGAGAATACCATTGCAAAGAGGAAGCGATTTCAGACGTAGAACTGATGGCTCCGATCTGCTATCGCTGTGGTAAGAAATTAGCACCAAAGGTAAAATGGTTTGCAAATACACCGAACTCCTATACCTGTATTGGAAAATGCTGGCACCACGGATTGGTGAGCGGTAAGATTCGATTCAAACAATCGAGAAACAACAATATATTTGTCATTAAAACGATGATTCCAACCGATAAAAAAGGTCTGGAAGCAATGAAAGAGCGACAGGACGAACTCCGGATAAGACGTCAGACAAAGCGTCATAATTAAAACAAACCCCTTGGCTATTAGCCGAGGGGTTGTTTGCTTGCAGTTCCTGCTTTCCGCGGATATGCTTTTGGTGTCTGTTTTTCTTTTCTGATAAATACAAAGCTCCGGCTGATATCCGAATCCGGAAGCATGAGTTTTTCTACTTTTTCAATCTTACCACCGAGAATCTGGATTGCCTTTTTTCCCTGTGTGATTTCTTCCTCTACCGTTCCTGTCTTATATGGGATAAAATATCCACCAGCCTTCACAAATGGAATACAATATTCCGAAAGCACTGCCATATTCGCAACAGCACGCGAAACTACAAAATCATATTTTTCACGCATTGCCTTATCTCTGGCACCTTCCTCTGCACGTCCATGCACCGCTGATATCTCATTCAGGTTTAACGCATCAATCACTTCCTGTAAGAATTTAATGCGTTTATTCAGAGAATCAAACAACGTTACCTGCAGATTTGGAAATGCAATTTTTAACGGAATACCCGGAAATCCAGCTCCTGTTCCCACATCAATGATCTTATACGGTTTTTCCCACATCTTCACATATCCGGCAAGTGCAAGACTGTCAATAAAATGTTTCAGAATTACTTCTTCCCGCTCTGTAATAGCCGTCAGATTCATCACCTTGTTTTTCTCAATCAGCATATCATAATACTGCTCGAATTGTGCAAGCTGTGCATCGGTCAAAAGCACCTGTCCCTCTGTGATCTGTTCTACATATATTCTAACTTTTTCCATTTTCTATATTCCTATGCCTGTTTCTTTGTCTCCAGATAAATCATCAACACCGACACATCTGCTGGCGATACACCAGAGATACGTGACGCCTGTCCGAGCGAAGTCGGTCGGATATTTGATAACTTCTGCCGCGCCTCTTTTCGAAGATTTGCAACATCGTCATAATTGATGTCATCTGGAATCTGTTTTTTCTCCATTTTCTGAAAATGTTCTACCTGCTGTTTCTGGCGACTGATATAACCATCATACTTAATTGCAATGTTGATTTGTTCTACCACTTCATTATCCAAAGTAATCTTATCTGTTGTATCAACGCCAAGCAATGCCCGATATGCTTCCTGTCTGCCAGTATCCAATTCTTCCAGTGCTTCATAAGAAAGCTCTGGTCTGCGGATAAGTTCTGCCAGCGTTGCGGCTGTTCCAAGTGAAGAGCTTCCATGCTTTGTCAGAAAATCCTGTACATGCTTATTTGCGCCAACTGATATCTCGTTCATACGTGCAATTTCCGCATCAATCTGTCTACGCTTCTCGCAGAATTTCTCATAACGGGCTTCATCAATCATACCAATCTCATGTCCGATATCTGTCAGTCTCAGATCTGCATTATCCTGCCTTAAAAGCAGTCGATACTCTGCACGGCTCGTCATCATACGGTATGGTTCCTGTGTCTCCTTTGTTACAAGATCATCAATCAAAACACCGATGTATGCTTGGGAACGATCCAAGATCACTGGTGGTTTATTCTGCAGCTTCCGCGCTGCATTGATACCAGCCATGATACCCTGTGCAGCTGCTTCCTCATATCCAGAGCTGCCATTGATCTGTCCTGCACTGAACAGTCCATCCATATCTTTAAATTCCAGATTTGCCTTCAGGTTTGTCGCATCAATACAATCATATTCAATCGCATATGCATTTCGAACAATTGCTACATGCTCCAGTCCCGGTACTGTATGAATCATCGCATACTGCACATCTTCCGGCAGAGAAGAAGACATACCACCCATATACATCTCATTTGTAAATTCACCCTCCGGCTCAATAAATAACTGATGGCGGTCTTTGTCCGGGAACTTCATGACCTTATCCTCAATAGAAGGACAGTATCTCGGACCGGTTCCCTCAATAAATCCAGAGAAGAGCGGAGAACGGTCAATATTATCCTTGATAATCTTATGTGTTTCCTCGTTCGTATAAGTTAGCCAGCAGGAAATCTGATCCCGCTTGATATCTTCCTCTTTATTCGTAAAGGAAAATGGAACGATATGCTCATCACCTTTTTGCTCCTGCATCTTGGTAAAATCAATCGTCTTTTTATCCAGTCTTGCTGGTGTACCTGTCTTAAATCGCCGGATAAAGATACCTGCATCCCGCATGGAATCAGACAAGTGATTTGCTGCTGAAAGACCATTTGGACCCGTATAATTTACAACATCACCATAGATGCATCTTGCCTTCAGATACGTTCCAGTACATAAGATAACTGCCTTTGCATGATACACTGCACCTGAATACATACGGACGCCACAGATGATTTTCTGGTCTTTCATTTCATCGGTAATTTTCGTATCATATAAAAGCTCAGCGACCTCACCCTGACGGAGTGTCAGATGTTCCTGATTCTGAAGTGTTAAACGCATCTGCTTTGTATATTCGCCCTTGTCTGCCTGTGCACGCAAAGAGTGTACGGCAGGACCTTTGGATACATTCAGCATCTTGCTCTGAATATAGGTCTTATCAATATTTTTACCCATCTCACCGCCTAAGGCATCAATTTCACGTACCAGATGTCCTTTGGAGCTTCCACCGACATTTGGGTTGCATGGCATCAGGGCAACGCTGTCCATGCTGATAGTGAACAGGATGGTTTCAAGACCGAGTCGAGATGCTGCAAGGGCGGCTTCACAGCCCGCATGGCCGGCACCAACGACGATAATATCATATTCTTCCTCTATATATTTTTTTTCCATAACTTTAAGATTCCTTTTTCTAAACGATTTTCATGATTTACTTTTTTCATAGAAATAATATAAGAATACACAATTTCACGCAGACGCGCTCTCGCTCACTTCCACACGCAACGGACACTAAACTCACAGTGATACATCACTGTTCGTTAAGTGCCGGCGTGTTCCAATGGTCTGCGTTAAAATTGGTATATCTTATATTATTTCATCTACATTATGAATCATGAAAATCGTTTATCTACATATTCAACTTTAACTAAATAATTATACCTTGTTGAATAAAAAAAGAAAAGGTATAATAGAGGAAATTGTGATTTTCCCGTATGTTGGTGCACTACATGCGGGTACCTTAATGAAAAGTATATTTTATATTCGGCAATTACGAAACAAAATATGAATTATATCATATATTTCAATATTGATTCATTCAGATATACGATATGTTTGAATCATAGAAGTTCTTAATGTTCTGTAATTAAACCAGCCATGTTTGAACACGATGTTCAAACAAGCCACCACTGAGCCATGGATGGCGAGCAGAGGGCGCATATGAACGAAGTTCATATTTAGGATGCGCCCGACAACCTGCCGACGAGCAAAGCGAGGGGGCAATACCCGTGCGGCGGTGGCGTATTATGATAATATGTATGTCAGAACATTTAGAACTTCTTAGATTCAATACATTGTATATCAAATGAATTATATTGAAATATATGTAGAATAAATAAGATGTTTCGTAATTGCCGGATATATGGAAAGGTGTTTGATTATGGGTGAGACGATTGCTGCGATTGCAACCGGGATGGGAGATTCCGGTATAGGAATTATTCGGATCAGTGGAGATACTGCATTACAGATTGTGAATCAGGTATTCCAGCCGGTAAATAAAAAGAAATCAATTATGAATATGGAAAGCTATACCGCTGCTTATGGAAAGATCATCTACGAAGATGAAATCTATGATGAAGCAGTTGCACTCGTCATGCGTGCCCCAAAGACATACACAACCGAAGATGTTGTGGAACTTGATTGTCATGGTGGTATCACCGTATTAAAACGTGTGTTAGATCTCGTGATCCGGCTTGGTGCAAGACCAGCTGAACCGGGTGAATTTACGAAGCGTGCATTCTTAGGTGGACGGATTGATATGTCACAGGCAGAATCTGTCATGGATCTCATTCATGCAAAAAATGATATGGCAGCAAAATCATCCCTGCTTCAGCTTCGTGGTGAATTAAAGACTGTGATTACAGACTTGCGTGATACTTTACTTTATAACATCGCATATATTGAATCCGCCTTAGATGACCCTGAAAATTATTCATTAGATAACTTTCCACAGCAATTACACACCACTGTGGATAACATGTTGATAACTGTGAATCATTTACTGTCAACCAGTGAGAATGGACGTATTATCAAAGAGGGAATCCGTACAGTTATTGTTGGACGTCCAAATGCAGGTAAATCCTCTGTTTTGAACATGCTGTTAGGCGAGGAACGTGCGATTGTTACAGAGGTTGCCGGTACAACGAGAGATACGCTGGAGGAACTGGTCAATATCGACGGAATTACGCTAAATATCGTGGATACAGCGGGTATTCATGATACAGAAGATATCGTAGAAAAAATCGGTGTAACCAAGGCTATGACAACGATTTCTGACGCGGATCTGATTCTTTATATCGTGGATGGAACATGCGCTCTAAATGATGATGATTACCGTATTATGGACGCTTTACAGGGCAAAAAAGTCATCACTTTGATCAATAAAAATGATCAGAATCTGGTTGTGGATAAGTTGGGGATAACTTCAAAATTAGAGACTAAAATACTGGAAATATCAGCGAAAGAGGGCACTGGCAAAGAACAGCTTCACGACCTGTTGAAGTCCATGTTCTTCAATCAGGAGCTCACCTATAACGACGAACTTTACATTACCAACCTGCGCCACAAATCATTACTCTATGACACAAGAGAGAGCCTGAACAAAGTCTTAGAAAGTATCGACATGGGAATGGGAGAGGACTTCTTCACGATTGATCTGATGTCCGCCTACACATCGCTTGGCAAAATCATTGGAGAAGAACTTGAAGACGATCTCGTCAACAAAATATTCGCCGAATTCTGCATGGGTAAATAAAGGTCACTTATCTCGCAGAAGAAAAATAATAAAATGTAATTAATAATTTATAAAAAGTAAGAGACATAGTTTATTACAATTTCTTAGCAGACCATTAGAAACACATCGGTACTTAATGAGTGTGCAAGCACGAATTTAGTATCCGCTATGTGTTTCTATGAGTGCGAACGTGTCTGCGTGAAATTGTAAAAACTATGTCTCGTATTTTTTCAGTAACTTAAATTTAATTAAGCATTTTTCTTCAAGTAGATAACAACCTTACGATAAGGCTCTTCACCCTCACTTCTGGTAGCTACATATTTATCATTCTGAAGAGCAGAATGGATAATTCTTCTCTCATAAGGATTCATAGGCTCTAAAGTAAAAGGTCTTCTTGTTCTCTTAACCTTGAATGAAATATTCTTTGCAAGATTCTCGAGCGTATCCTTTCTTCTTGCACGATAATTTTCTGTATCGAGCTTGACACGGATATAAGATTCACTCTTCTTATTTACAAACAGACTGATCAGATACTGCAGAGAATCCAATGTCTGTCCACGCTTACCAATCAGGATACCCATATCCGGACCTTCCACGTCAATATCCATCGTTGCTTCTGCTTCATCGTAATCGATTGTAACCTTTGCTTCGATATCCATAGCCTTGAATAAGTTATCAAGGTATTCCTGAATATCATCTAAAAAGCTTTCCTTTTTCTTTGCCTTAATGACTGCCTGCTTTGCACCGATTCCAAGGAATCCTGAGGAACCCTTCTCGATTACCTCATAATCAAGCTCTGTGCTTGCACAACCGAACTCTGTAGATGCGAGTGTAATTGCCTCATCAACAGTCTTGGCCTTAAACTCTCTATATTCCATCTTAACTCCTAAATATTACTTATCCTTGTCATTGTTATAATTCTGCATGATATTTGCTTTGGAAGCAAGCGATCCCGCACGATATTTTGTCCCGTTATCTGTTCCGGACTTCATCGTGTTGGAAGTGTAGCTCTTCAAGCTTGCATTTGTTACGCTGCTTGTTGCTTTACCTTCTTCAGAAGAAGATGCCTGACCAAATGCTGCTTCCTGCATTTTCTCCATAAAGGATTTCTTGTTTTTCTTCTTCTTTTTGGCATTCTTTTTTGCAGCCTTTGCCATACTCTTTTCCATCAACTTATCCATATCACAATGCTTAAAGTAAGCATTTGTACAAATTGTTGTGATAAAAGATATGAATGAACCCATTGCCCAGTAAAGACCTACACCACAAGGTACATTCACACAGACGAAGAAGGAGAAGATTGGCATGACATACATCATGGTCTTCATTGTTCCCATCGTAGCCTGCTGTGTCGGATCATCCGAACCCTGCATTGGTGTTACCTTCATGCTCAAAAACTGGAAGATGAGTGATAATACAGGAATTATAATTGCTGCTGTCAATGCAAAATGTGGAACGGCTGTCAGATCCAAACCGAAGAAGTTATAAATCTGCTTGATGTTATCCACATTACCATTCGCTGTCATCGCATCAACGACCGCACCTGAATTACCAAGCTTTGCAGCAAATGTATCCCACAATGTTCTTGGGAAATTTGCAAGCACATCAATGATCGTATTTGTATTTTCATAGTTGATGGACTTCATCGCATTTGTAAGCTGCTGTCCACCATCTGCTGTTACCGCTTCCAAAGCCTTCTGTGCAGCGGAATCACCCTGGATTGCTGTTGCGATTGGCTTGTACATATCATATACCTTTGGTACATATGCAGGTATATTCTGAATTACACGGTACAAAGCAAGGAAAATCGGAAGCTGGATCAACGATGTCAGACATCCACTTGTCATACTGACACCATATTTACTCTGAATCTCTTTCGTGATTCGCTGTACTTCCATCATTGACTGCTGATCTGTCTTACCTCTGTACTTCTTAGTTGCCTTGTTGATTTCCGGCTGAATCATTGACATAATCTTGCTTGAACGATTCTGCTTATACATCAACGGGAATATGATCAAACGTACGATCAGCGTAAAAAGAATAATCGCAATACCGATTGATTCTACGCCGATTGCATTCAACCCGCGATAGAGCAAACTAAGAATAGCTCCTAAAAGCCTCGAAATTGGCTTAATAATAAAGCCACCTGACTGTGTTAAAAACATACTGTCCTCCAATTAGTCGTGTAAGACCCTGTCTTACATATTAAGGAACTGGATCATATCCACCTTTTGAAAATGGATTGCATCGAAGGATTCTCCATACTGTCAGGGCTGTTCCTTTGAAAAAACCATATTTCTGATATGCTTCAATCGCATAATTGGAACAGGTTGGATAATATTTGCAGTGACCATAACGTTTCCAGGGTGAAATGTATTTCTGATACAGACGTATCATCTTAATACATGCCTTTTTCATTCCATCACCTCCGGAACAGTATCCTGCATCAAAATCTCATGTTTTTTCGCCAGATACAAAAAAGCAGAATCTATCTCATGAAAAGATTTACCTTTTGCATTCATTCTCGCGACAACCACAAGATCATATCCCGGTTTTATCCGATATTGATTCAAACGATACGTTTCCCTGATCAGTCTGGTCAAACGATGCCTGACCACACTATTACCAACTTTCTTACTAACAGAGATTCCAATTCTACTGTAATCCAAGTTGTTGGCCCTCAGATACATCACTAAATACTTATTGGCAAACGATTCTTTTTGGTTATACACCTTGCCGAACTCTCTGTTATTTTTAAGTGTAACTATATGTCTCATACAATTCTCCACTTAATGAAAAAGGTCACAGTACCTGTGACCTACGCTGATAACTGCTTTCTGCCCTTAGCACGTCTTGCGGCCAATACCTTTCTTCCGTTCGCTGTGCTCATTCTCTTTCTGAAGCCGTGAACTTTAGAACGCTGTCTCTTCTTTGGCTGAAATGTCATTTTCATAATGAAAGTCCTCCTTTTCTATATAGTTATGCCCGAAAACTGCATACTCGCCTATTATATTGAAAAAATAAGCTTCCGTCAATAGAAGTTATCCACAAATATATAGGGATATACCCACCTAATTTACATAATGTTATCCACAAATTGTTATTAACTTGTGGAAAACTTGTATATTTCATGTTCATTTATCCTCAAAATGCCTATTTTACGTCATTTTGGATATACACAATTTTCCAAGTAAACCTAATTTTACTTTACATAACATTTTATATCACTCATTATTATTTTTCTTCCTATAATTATGTAGTAAAAATCTCCGAAATCCACGCCCAAAACTTGCTAAAATTCTGAATTTATTGTAAAATAGAATCCAAGTGTGCGGATAAAGGAAGCACGGTATTTAGGAGTTATGATATGAAAGAATTAATCGAATCAAAATGGGAAGAGATCCTGTCTCTTCTGGAAACTGAATATGACATTTCCAGTATCATGATCAATACATGGATTCGTTCCCTCAAAATATATGAGGTTAAAAACAATACGGTTTATTTTTATGTAGATGAAAAGCTCGGTGAGAATGCGCTCAAGTTTTTAAAGCGCAAAGAGTTTGACATTTTTTTACTTTCCTCTATTCGCGAGACATTAAATGACAGTACGATTGATATTGTGATTGACGAAAAGAAAAATCTGATTGAAAGCGACGAAGAAGCCAGAAAAGAGTCTGTACAAAAATCCGACTCTTACAAGGAAGCAGTCAGCCGCAGCAATCTGAATCCAAAATATACATTTGATACGTTCATTGTCGGAGAAGGAAACCGACACGCTCACGCGACATGTCTGGCAGTTGCCGATCTTCCGGGACAGGATAATTTCAATCCATTATTCTTATATGGAAACTCCGGACTTGGAAAGACGCATCTCATGCAGTCCATCGCACATTACATCCTGCAGAAGGATGATAAGACGAAAGTTTTGTATGTACCATCTGAGACATTTACACATGAGATTATCGACGCGATCAAGAATCATACAACAAATGAATTCCGTGAAAAATACAGAAATGTGGACGTCCTGTTGATTGATGACATTCAATTTATCATCAAAAAGGAGAGTACACAGACGGAATTTTTCAATACGTTTAATGAACTTTATAATAATAAGAAACAGATTATTCTTTCTTCCGACCAGCCTCCAAAGGAGCTGCAGTCTTTGAATGAAAGAATCCGTTCCCGTTTTGAATGTGGTATCCCGATTGATATTCACGAGCCTGACTATGAAACACGTATGGCAATCCTCAAGACGAAAGCGGAGATGGATCATTTAAATGATATTCCGGAAGAAGTGTTCCAGTATATCGCTGAGAATGTAACCAACAACATCCGGGAGCTTGAAGGTGCGCTTCATAAGATTGGTATTTTCTCCAAGCTTATGAAGGAAGAAGTTACACTGGAAACAGCCAAGGAATCCCTGAAGGATCTGATCAACAAAGAGAAGAATGAAACAATTACCGGTGAGACAATTCTCAAGACAGTATCCGAGCATATGAATATCTCTCCAGATGATATCCGCTCCAAGAAGCGTAGTCAGGATATCGCGACAGCCAGACAGGTCGTTATGTACTTATGTCGAAAGCTTACCGTCATGTCTCTGCAATCTGCGGGCAATATCGTCGGCGGTCGTGACCATACGACAGTCATCAACGGCATTAACCGTGTTGAGGCGAAACGGAAAGAAGATCCGGCATTCAACAATACGATTGAGACCATCATCAAAAAGCTGGATACAAACGCATAGATTTACACATAAATTTGTGATTTGATTGAAGATAACCTGTTGACACTTTTTCGAACCATTCTTATGTTAACTTTAATGTGTGAAGTTATCCAGATGCTTCCACAGAGAGTGAAATGCATTTCAACATGGTTATAAAGGTGGATTTAACCAGCAGCCATCAATGTTTTTGAGGGTTATATACATATCCACAGCTACTACTATTACTACTACTAATTTATATTCTATATTTATGACTCAGGCACAGCCTCGAAAGGAGTTTCAACTAACATGAAGATAAAATGTTCAAAAGTAAACCTGTTAAATTCTCTTAACATCGTTTCAAAAGCAGTTTCTACAAAAACAACATTACCAATCTTGGAATGTATCTTAATTGATGTATATGCAGACAGCATTAAGCTGACAGCAAATGACCTTGAGATTGGTATTGAAACAATCTTAGATGGTGAAGTAATCGAGATGGGACGCATTGCGATTGAAGCAAAGCTGTTCAATGATATCGTTCGTAAGCTTCCAAACAGTGAAATCTTTATCGAAACAACACCGGATTATAATACAATCATCCGATGTGAAAAATCAAAGTTTGTCATTCCATCCAAATCTGGTGAGGACTTTACAGAACTTCCTCAGATTGAGAAGGAAAAGAGTATTGAACTTTCCCAGTTTTCTTTGAAGGAGATTATCCGACAGACAATATTCTCTATCTCAGATAATGAGAATAACAAGCTGATGACTGGTGAGTTGTTTGAGGTAAAGGATGGTGTGCTTCAGGTCGTATCTCTGGATGGACATCGTATTTCACTTCGTAATCTGGCATTGAAGGGAAATGCTTCGAATGTAAGCGTTGTTGTACCGGGAAAGACACTCAATGATCTGTCAAAGATCATCACAGGTGGTGTCGATGATATGGTAACGGTTTACTTTACAGACAGACATATTTTATTTGAGTTTGAGAATACAATAGTAGTATCCCGTCTGCTTGAGGGAGAATATTTCAAGATCGTACAGATGCTTTCTATGGATCATAAGATCAAGGTTCGCGTAAATAACAGAGAGTTGTTTGATTGTATCGATCGTGCTTCTATCCTTATGCGTGAGTCAGATAAGAAGCCAATCGTTGTCAGTATCAAAAATGATAACCGTATGTATCTCAAAGTCGATACGATGATGGGTTCCATGAATGAAGAAATCGAAATCACAAAGGATGGAGAGGAAATCATCATTGGATTTAATCCAAGATTCCTGACAGATGTGTTGAAGGTTATTGACGATGAAGACATCTTTATCTACATGCGTGATGCAAAATCACCATGTATCATCCGGGATGATGCAGGAACTTATATCTATGTTGTATTACCAGTCAATATCAATGCGGGGGCTTATTAATCATGGGTGAGATGCATATTTTAAAGCTTCGCGAGGGCGAGGAATATATCAAATTAGGACAGGCACTTAAAGCGACTGGTCTTGCAGATTCTGGAATTGATGCAAAGGAAATCATTCAGCAGGGACTGGTTTTAGTCAATGGTGAGATTGATGAACGTCGTGGAAGAAAGCTCTATGATGGTGATGAAGTCGTGTTTGATGATAATAAGATTAGTATTCAGAAATAATTTCTGTGCAAATGAGGTGTAGGCATGTATATTGAAAATCTGGCACTGCAAAATTACAGAAATTATGCGCGTGCCGAGATTACATTTTCCGATGGTATCAACATTTTATATGGGGATAACGCACAGGGAAAGACCAACATATTGGAAGCTATCTACCTGATTGGAACGACAAAGAGTCACAGAGGAAGCAAGGATCGGGAAATCATACGGTTTGATGCAGATGAAAGTCATATCCGCGCAGAAATAAAAAAAGATGGTATGCATCGACGGATTGATATGCATCTGAAAAAGAGCAAATCAAAAGGAATTGCGATTGATATGGTACCAATCCGCAGAAGTTCTGAGTTGCTTGGCACGATGAATATGGTTTTCTTTTCCCCGGAGGATCTTTCTATCATCAAAAACAGTCCGGCAGAGCGAAGAAATTTCATGGATATGGAATTATGCCAGTTGGATAAGATTTATGTGAGTCTGCTGGCAAATTATAAAAAAGTGTTAGATCAGAGAAATAATCTGTTAAGGCAGATTAGCTTTGATAAAAGTAAAATGGATATGCTGCCAGTCTGGGATGACCAACTGGTAAAATATGGTATAGAAATCATTAAAAAAAGAAATAATTTTATTGATTTGATAAATGAGATAATTCCTGATATACATAGCAATTTAACGTCGGGAAAAGAACATTTGTGTCTGGTATATGAGAAAAATGCAGAAGAGGAAAGCTTTGCATCGATGCTTGCAGAAAAACAGGAGATGGACTTACGTTATCAGACAACACAGACCGGTCCTCACCGCGATGATATCGCGTTTTTGATCGACGGTATGGATGTGAGAAAGTTCGGTTCGCAGGGACAGCAGCGTACAGTGGCGCTGTCATTGAAGCTTGCAGAAATCGAGCTGGTAAAGAGACTGATACAGGATAATCCCATATTACTGTTAGACGATGTAATGTCTGAGCTGGATCGAAGCCGGCAAGATGCGTTATTAGAGTCTATTCGAGGAATCCAAACGATTCTTACATGTACAGGATATGATGATTTTATAAAGGAACGGCTGACAATCGATAAAGTCTATAAGGTTGTTGCCGGAACGATACAGGAGGAGTTAGATGGGTAATCAAAATGAAAGCAATTATGATGCGAATCAAATCCAGATTTTGGAAGGTTTGCAGGCGGTTCGTAAAAGACCAGGTATGTATATCGGTAGTACCTCGACAAGAGGACTTCATCATCTTGTATACGAAATCGTAGACAATTCAGTCGATGAGGCATTGGCAGGATTCTGTACAGAAATTGATGTATCAATCAATGAAGATGGTTCTGTCACCGTTATCGATAATGGACGTGGTATCCCGACAGGTATCCACAAGAAGGCTGGTATTCCGGCCGTTGAGGTTGTATTTACAATCCTGCATGCCGGCGGTAAGTTCGGCGGTGGCGGATACAAGGTATCCGGCGGTCTGCATGGTGTAGGTGCATCCGTTGTAAATGCGCTTTCGAACTGGCTGGAGGTTGAGATTTCCAGAGATGGCAAGATATACAAGCAGCGTTATGAACGAGGAAATGTAATATATAAATTAAAAGAGGTTGGTAAGACCGACAAGACCGGAACAAAGGTTACATTTATGCCGGACGATACAATCTTCGATGATGTTATCTTTGATTATAAGGTGCTTCGTACGAGACTTCGTGAGATGGCTTTTCTCACAAAGGGATTGAAGATTAATCTTGAAGATAAGCGTGAGGGCAAGGAACAGAGAGAATCCTTCCACTATGAGGGTGGTATCAAGGAGTTTATCGCTTACTTGAATAAGACAAAAACTGCACTTTACGACAAGATTATCTATATCGAGGGTAACAAAGATGATATCTATGTCGAAGTGGCAATGCAGCACAACGATTCTTACAACGAGCTTACTTTGAGCTTTGTAAATAATATCAACACACCGGAAGGTGGTATGCATCTGACAGGATTTAAGAGTGCTATCACGAAAGTCTTCAATGATTATGCAAGAAGCAATAAGATTCTGCGTGACAAAGAAGAAAACCTGTCCGGTGATGACCTGCGAGAAGGTCTGACCGCTATCGTAAGTATCAAGATTCCGGAGCCACAGTTTGAAGGACAGACAAAGCAGAAGCTTGGTAATGCAGAAGCGAGAACTGCAGTCGAAGGACTTGTGACAGAGAAGCTTACTTATTTCTTAGAGCAGAATCCTCAGGTGGCAAAGGCTATCGTAGGAAAAGCAGTTGTCGCACAGCGTGCCCGTATGGCAGCCAGAAAAGCAAGGGATGTTGCCCGTAAGAGTACACTTGAGACGAACATGGCGCTTCCCGGTAAGCTTGCCGATTGTTCGGATCCAAATCCAAAGAACTGCGAAATCTACATCGTAGAGGGAGATTCCGCCGGTGGCTCCGCAAAGACTGCCAGATCCCGTGCAACACAGGCAATCCTTCCACTGCGTGGTAAGATTCTGAATGTAGAGAAAGCAAGAATCGACCGGATTCTGGAAAATGCAGAGATTAAAGCCATGATTACTGCATTTGGTACCGGTATTCGTGAGAATTTCAATATTGAGAAGCTTCGTTATGACAAAATCATTATCATGACCGATGCCGATGTCGATGGTGCACATATTGCAACGCTGATGCTTACATTCTTCTTCCGGTTTATGCCGGATCTGATCAAGGAAGGACATGTATACTTAGCACAGCCACCACTGTATAAGCTCGAGAAAAACAAGAAGACATGGTATGCATACAGTGATGAAGAACTGGCGGATATCTTAAATGAAGTTGGTCGTGACCAGAATAACAAGATCCAGCGATACAAAGGACTTGGTGAGATGGATGCTGAGCAGTTGTGGGATACAACTATGGATCCGGAAAAGCGGGTTTTATTGCGTGTAGCAATTGATGAGAACAGTGAGTCTGAGCTTGACTTAACCTTCGATACATTGATGGGTGAGAGAGTAGAGCCAAGACGTGAATTTATTGAGGCAAATGCAAAATTCGTTAAGAATCTTGACATTTAAGTAGGAGGAGAACAATGGACGATAGTACAATTTTTGATAAAATCCATGAAGTGGATTTGAAGAAAACCATGGAAGAATCGTATATCGATTATGCCATGAGCGTTATCGCTGCAAGAGCTCTTCCGGATGTGCGAGATGGTCTGAAGCCTGTACAGCGAAGAATCTTACATTCCATGGTGGAACTGAACAACGGTCCGGATAAGCCACATCGTAAATGTGCCCGTATCGTCGGTGATACAATGGGTAAATATCATCCACATGGTGATAGTTCTATCTACGAGGCACTCGTAAAGCTGGCACAGGAATGGAATACAAGATATCCACTGGTCGATGGACATGGTAACTTCGGTTCCGTCGATGGGGATGGCGCGGCTGCGATGCGATACACAGAGGCACGTCTCTCCAAGATTTCGATGGAGATGGTTGCGGATATCAACAAGGATACAGTTGATTTTGTACCAAACTTTGATGAGACAGAAAAAGAGCCAGTCGTACTTCCAAGCCGTTATCCAAACCTGCTGGTAAATGGTACAACCGGTATTGCCGTAGGTATGGCAACCAATATTCCACCTCACAATCTGCGTGAGGTAGTAAATGCAGTTGTAAAGATCATTGATAACCGTGTGAATGAGGATCGTGAGACAGAAATCGAAGAAATCATGGAAATCATCAAGGGACCGGATTTCCCAACGGGTGCATCTATCCTTGGTACAGCCGGTATCAATGAAGCATATAGAACCGGTCGTGGTAAGATCAAGGTACGTGCCGTGTCCGAGATCGAGCCGATGGCAAATGGAAAGCAGAGAATCGTTGTGACTGAGCTTCCATATATGGTAAATAAGGCAAAGCTGATCCAGAAGATCGCAGAGCTTGTCAAGGAGAAGAAGATTGAGGGTATTACAGCTCTCCGTGATGAAAGTTCCCGTGAGGGTATGCGTATCGTCATCGAGCTTCGAAAAGACTGCAATGCGAATATCGTGTTGAACCAGTTATACAAGCACACACAGATGCAGGATACATTTGGTGTAATTATGCTGGCATTGGTGGATGGACAGCCTATGGTATTAAATCTCCTGGAAATGCTTGGATATTATATCAAGCATCAGGAAGAGGTTGTCACAAGAAGAACGAAGTTTGACTTGAACAAAGCGGAAGATCGTGCTCATATCTTAGAGGGATTATTGATTGCCCTCGATAATATTGATGAGGTTATTCAAATCATCCGTAGTTCCAAATCCGTTGCCGATGCAAAGCTTGCATTGATCGAGCGTTTCGGTTTGTCCGATGCACAGGCACAGGCTATCGTAGATATGCGTCTGCGTGCTCTGACCGGTTTGGAAAGAGAGAAGCTTGAGAAAGAATACAGAGAATTGATGGAACTCATCAAAGAGTTGAAGGCAATTCTCGCAGATGAGAAGCTGCTCCTTGGTGTAATCAAGGAGGAAATCCTGATCATCGCAACAAAATATGGCGATGACAGAAGAACTTCTATCGGCATTGATATGGATGATGATATCACAGTTGAAGATCTGATTCCGAAGGAAAATGTTGTAATCGCTATGACAAAGCTTGGCTATGTAAAGCGTATGACAATCAATAACTTCAAGAGTCAGAACCGTGGTGGTAAGGGCATCAAGGGTATGCAGACAATCGAGGATGATTTCATCGAGAATCTGTTCATGACAACGACGCACCATTACATCATGTTCTTCACGAATCAGGGACGTGTATATCGTCTGAAGACGTATGAGATTCCGGAATCCGGACGTACAGCAAGAGGAACGGCAATCGTAAACCTCTTACAGCTCCAGCCGGATGAAGTGATCACAGCCGTGATTCCAATTCGTGAGTACCATGAGGGAAGATATCTGATCATGGCAACCAAGAATGGTATGATCAAGAAGACAAAGATTACCGAGTACGCAAATGTTCGTAAGTCCGGACTTGCAGCAATTACCCTGAAAGAGGGCGATGAGCTGATCGAGGTAAAGGCAACGAACAATACGAAGGATATCATCCTGATCACAAAGCAGGGTATGTGTATCCGCTTCAATGAGAAGGAGGTTCGTTCAACCGGACGTACATCGATGGGTGTCATCGGTATGAGTGTGGCTGGCGATGATGAGGTTATCGGCATGCAGCTTGATACACAGGGCGAAGCACTTCTGATTGTATCCGAGAATGGTCTTGGTAAGCGTACTCTTGTCGAAGAATTTACACCACAGCACCGTGGCGGTAAGGGTGTGAAGTGTTACAAGATCACAGACAAGTCCGGAACCGTTGTAGGATTTAAGGCGGTCAATGATGATAACGAGATCATGCTGATTACCAACCAGGGTATTGTAATCCGTCTCCTGTGTAAGGATATCTCTATATTAGGCAGAATTACAACCGGTGTGAAGCTCATCAACATGGATCTGGAAAGCGATATTACCGTTGCAAGTATTGCAAAGGTTCGTCAGAAATCTGCAGATGAATCCGAGTCTTTAGAGATGATGGAACGCGAGATGAACGAGGCAGACAATGAAGAAGGTAATGTAGAAGAGCCGGAGAGTTCGGAAGATAAGTAAATCGTGAAAAGAGGGAAAAGCGATGAACGATAGTATTAAAGAGGGCTTGGAAGGTCTTTCCAAGATGGATGGCGTATCGAATTTCTTATATGCACTTATGTACTGGGTAGGTGTTATATTTGTATTGTTATTTGTGACATACATTTTTGTTTCGATTTATGTGCGTGCACAGAATAAGAAACGCGGAATTGATACGAAGGATAAAGACGATTATTTGGATGATTAAGAAAAGGGCTGCTATATGAGAAATCGTGTAGCAGCCTTAGTATGTTAAAAAGGAGTAAACCATGCGAACATTACACACAGACAAAATCATTGAAGCAGTGAAAGAAATGTGTATCTCGGCCAATCTGTATCTGGCAGATGATATGGATGGAAAGATACGTCAGGCGGCAAAAGAGGAAGACAGCACACTCGGCAAGCAGATCTTGAATCAGTTGATCGAGAATATGGAGATTGCCGGAGAAGATCAGACACCAATCTGTCAGGATACAGGAATGGCAGTGTTCTTCGTGAATGTCGGACAGAATCTGCACATTGAAGGAATGAATCTCACGGATGCCATCAACGAAGGTGTGAGAAGAGGATATACCGATGGATATCTGCGGAAATCTGTCGTGAGAGATCCACTCTTGCGTGAAAATACCGGAGATAATACACCGGCAATCATCCATTATGATATTGTACCGGGAGATCAGCTGGAGATCACGATTGCGCCGAAGGGATTTGGTAGTGAGAATATGAGCAAGGTATATATGCTGAAACCGGCAGATGGGGAAGAAGGAATCCGTCAGTCCGTGCTTGCAGCAGTGAAGGATGCCGGACCAAATGCTTGTCCGCCGATGGTAGTCGGTGTTGGACTTGGCGGTGATTTTGAGCTTGCGGCAAAGCTTGCGAAGAAAGCACTCACAAGACCGGCAGGATCACATTCGGAGAAGGCACATATTGCGAAGCTCGAAGACGAGATATTGGAGCTTGTGAACAAGACTGGAATCGGACCGGGTGGACTTGGAGGAAAGACAACGGCGCTCGCCGTCAATATTGAAACCTATGCGACACATATCGCAGGTATGCCGCTTGCAGTCAATATGTGCTGTCATGTCAATCGTCACAAGACAGTTGTGTTGTAGAAATATAAATGATATGGAAGAAATGATAGAATAAGATGCATAGAAGATTGGATGGATGCATGTGTAAGTTATAAACGGGAATCATGCGTGCTCGAAAGAAAGGAGATATGTACTTGGGAAAGGTTTCAAATTATATCAATCAGAATATGGCGAAATTCAAGCAGATTTACATACGTTATGCTGCGAGTATTTTCTGTGTGTTTATCATAGCGGTTGTGAGTATCATAGCAAATCAGAAAAAAGGGTTTGACATAGAATCTATCGTGACTGTGTGTTCTATCTGGCTTGCCGGGAATTTTCTGGTTGAGAGTCTGTGGAAGAAAACAGCAGAAGAAGCACAGAAAAACAAACGGAAATGGCTGATTGGCTATGGCGTAACGTTTGTGATTGCAATCGTATTTGAGAATTTGTCAGAGATTCTTAAAGCACAGAAAGCGGATATACCGAATCTGATATTTGAAAGTATCTTGTATTTTTACATTGCATGCACGGTGCTTCTTGCAATCTATGTATTGCTCCGGCAGCAACAACTGGATCTGCCACATTGTATCGGACGGATTATATTCGCATTGCTCCGGGCAGTTGGTGTCTATCTGGTGTTAAATATTGCGGTTATCCTGATTCTTGAAATTATTGATGCATTGCTTGTGGATATAGATACGTTCAGAGTGGAGTTGAATATCCAGTTATTGCTGAGTGCACTTGCGTATTTTCCAACCTGCCTGCTTGCTGTCTCGGACACAAGCGAAGATAACGCGGCATTTACGAAGAAATTTGTATCGTATGTGCTACTTCCATGCGTGTGGATTGCGATGTTCGTAATCTATCTCTATGTTGTAAAAATCTTCGTGACGCAGGAGGTTCCGAGCAACGAAATCTTCAGTATCTGTGCAAGTCTTTTTGCAATTGGTATGCCAATCTGGATGATGGCATCCGGGTTCGTGGAGGAGAAGTCTTCACGTTATAAGAAACTGATCCATATTACGAAATATATCTATGCACCGTTTATCCTGCTTGAAATCTATTCTATGTCAGTGCGTGTCAAAGCATATGGACTGACGGAGCAGCGATATGCGGCGTGGATGTTTATCTTGCTACAGGTCATCTATATTCTGTGGAACCGGCATTATGAAAATCTGATCCTTGTATTCGTGGGATGTTTATTAATAGGACTTCTGCTTCCATTTGGAAATGCATCTTACCTGTCTTATCAGTCACAGAAAAACAGGTTTGTAAAGAATCAAACTTCGGATAAGGAAGTGGCTGCGGAAGCGTATGATTACTTGCGTGGAAATGCGTATGGCAGACGATACATAAAGACCAATCTCACGGAAGCGGAGCAGGATGAATTACATAGTATGATGTATGGTGGAGATACGCATGACAGTGAACAATGGGAATCTGTATATTTTTATGCAGATCCAATTGAAGAGAAAGGAATCATCATCGATGGATATGCAAAAATCTATACGATGACTGCACATTGGAACGAGGAAAGCACAATCGAAAACTATGAGAATAAAACGATTACAGTCGGAGACAGCGAATATAAGAATGTAGATTTTACTTCCTGTATTTCATATTATAAGAATCTGGAGGATAAAAGAGAAAATCAGAAGATAAACGAAAAAGACATAGTCTATGAAATACAAGTCAGTGATACGGAAAAGCTGATTATAACGTATATCAGCTTCGAAATAGACGAAAAGCAAGATAAGATAAACAGGATGTTTATGAAGGGATATATGTTGACAAAGTAAGTACAATAAAAAATAGTAGTGGAGGACTAGAACATGGAACGACATATTGCAGTACCATTTAGCGAAGAGGAATTAAAGGAGCTTCATGCAGGAGATTATATCTATCTGACCGGCACGATTTACAGTGCCAGAGATGCTGCACACAAGCGGATGTATGATGCTATCTGCGTGGAGCAGGAGAAACATCCGGAAGTAGAGTATAGCGGAGCAAAGCTGTATGAGGATCAGATTCTGCCACTGGATATTACAGGAAATACAATCTATTATCTCGGACCGACACCGGCGAAGCCGGGACAGGTCATCGGTTCTGCCGGACCTACAACAAGCAGCCGTATGGATAAATATACACCGCTTCTGCTTTCAAAAGGGTTGAAGGGCATGATTGGAAAAGGCAAGCGCAGTCAGGCAGTCATTGATGCAATCGTGAAGGAAAAAGCCGTATATATGGCAGCCGTCGGCGGAGCGGGTGCACTTTTATCCAAATGTATCAAGGAGTCCGAGGTAATCGCTTATGATGACCTTGGAACCGAGGCAATCCGTAAGATGCGCGTGGAGAATCTTCCGGTAATCGTCGTGATCGACAGCGAGGGACACAATCTGTATGAGACGGCGGTTGCAGATTATCTGAAGGAGCATAATTAAAAATATGAATATGAAAGTTGGGGTAGTAGATGAAAGAAAAAGAACATCAGTCGGTAGAATGGAAACAGGCATGGCGTGATGAATATTTGAAGTGGATTTGCGGATATGCAAATGCATATGGTGGAACAATATATATCGGAACGGATGATGATGGTAATGTTATTGGAATTGATAATGCGAAAGAATTGTTAGAACTGATTCCAAGCAAAATTACAGATACAATGGGAATTATTGCGGATGTAAATTTATTGTATAAAGATGGCTTAGAATATTTGGAAATAATTGTTGATAAATATCCCTCATTAATCAGTTTTCGAGGAAAATATTATTATCGTTCTGGTAGTACTATGCGTGAGATTACTGGAAAGGAATTAGAAAGGACATTGTTAAAAACACAAGGAAGAACGTGGGATGGAGTACCATTGCCTAAACTTTCGGTAACAGATTTGAAACAGGATGCAATACAGTTATTTAAGGAAAAGTCGGTTAGACGTGGCAGATTGACTCAGGAAGATGTAAATGTGTCTGATGAAGTGCTTATGGATAATTTGCATCTGATAGATGAAAATGGATATTTAATAAGGGCAGCTATGTTAGCATTTTATAATGATCCAGAAAAATGGGTTACAGGAGCCTATGTTAAAATTGGTTTCTTTGGAAAATCGGATTCCGATTTGAAATATCAGGATGAAGTGCATGGTCCATTGCTTGAGCAAGTGGATAAAACCATAGATTTAGTGTACACGAAATATATGAAAGCACGTATTGCTTATGAAGGTATTCAGAGGATTGAACAGTTTATGTTTCATAAAGATGCATTTCGAGAGATTCTTTTAAATGCAATTGTTCATAAAGACTATAGCAGTTGTAATCCTATTCAAATTAGTGTTTATGAGGATAAGATATATGTTTGGAATGATGGTGAAATGCCTCCTAATTTGGATACAACGGACAAGTTGTTTATGAAGCATTCTTCCAAACCATATAATCCGAATTTAGCAAATGTATTTTTTAAAAGCGGAATGATTGAGGCTTGGGGAAGAGGCTTTGAAAAGATTAAAGAAGGTTGTGCACTTTATGATGGACCATTGCCGGAATATGATATTAATGAGTCTGGAATTATGGTGTTGTGTCAGGCTTGTGATAGGTATTTGAAACTATTGGATAATTACGATTATCTTGGTCATAATGACCAAGATAGTGACCAAGATATGAAAAACAAAATTATTGAATTTTGCAGAATACCAAAATCAGCAAGTGAAATTCTGAAAGAATTTAATCTGGAACGATCTTATTTTAGAAGGCACTATCTGGATAGAATGCTTAAAATAGGAGAGTTAAAAAGGACAGAACCAGATAAACCTAAAAGTAAAAATCAGAAATATTATTCATAGACTTGGTCAGGAAGATGGTCATTTGACCATCTTTCTGACTAACAGTATGTAACAAATATAATGAAAAAGGCAGGTGTTAATATGGCAAAAAACAAGGTTAAAGTCGAATATGATGTAGATATGGAAAAGGAGCGCAGGAAGAAACAGCAGAAAAATGGAAAACCAGGATTTGCTATCCGCAGATCAAACATTCTTCTGTATGGGTTGCTGCTCGTTGTGGAAGTGTTGTTTTATTATTTCCTGACACCGGCAATCAATGTACATACCTCTGGATTCTGGACATGGGTGATACTTACGCTTGCGGCAATCGGATTCTGCTCCTTTGATTTCAAAGGTACACGCATTACTAAAAAAGGCAATATCAAAGAAGCCGTTGGTTCGACAAAGGTGGTAATGGTTTCATTTACAGCAATCCTTGTGTTGATTGTAGGATTGATTATAGGCGGGCTGGCATCTTCTCAATTGTTCCGTGCATCGAAATATGCAGGAATCATCAAGGTTGAGGATGGTGATTTTGCAACGGATGTACCGGAAAGTGAGAATATCAACAACATAGCACTGATGGATACGGACAGTGCGAGAATCATCGGTGATCGTTCGATTGGTTCCCTGTCTGACGTTGTCAGCCAGTATCAGGTGAGCGAGACATACAGCACCATTGATTATAATGGTGTGCCGATGAAGGTTGCACCGCTTGAATATGCGGGATTTATCAAATATCTGAATAATAAAGATGCCGGAATTCCGGGATACGTGCTTGTTGATCCGGTCAAAAATGAGGCAGATTATGTGAAGCTTGAAAAGCCGATTCAGTATTCTTCCTCTGCATACTTTGGCAAGAATCTGCAGCGGCATGTGCAGCTTTCTTATCCGACGTATGATTTCAACGGATATTATTTTGAACTTGATAATGAAGGAAATCCATATTATATCTGTCCGGTGTTAAAGCCGAATGCAGGGCTATTTGGAGCGAAGGACGTAAAGGGAATCGTGATCTGTGATCCATGCAGCGGGGATTGTGAATATATGGATCTGGGTGATATTCCAAATTGGGTAGATCGCGTGTATGATGGTGATCTCTTATGTGACAGGTATAACTGGTATGGTATGCTGTCAGGTGGATTCATTAACAGCAAGATTGGAAACAAAGGCTGTAAGGTGACGACCGACGATTATGGTTACAAGGTGATGGACGGCGATGTGTGGGTATACACAGGTGTGACATCCGTCAATGGCGACCAGTCGAATATCGGATTTGTGTTGATGAATTCAAGAACTGCAGAGAGTAAATATTTTGCAATCGCAGGTGCGGAAGAGCATTCCGCGATGTCCTCTGCGGAGGGACAGGTACAAAACCTCGGGTACACGTCATCATTCCCATCTCTGATCAACATCGGAAATGTACCAACCTATATCATGGTACTCAAAGATAATGCAGGACTTGTGAAGATGTATGCACTTGTCAATGTGGAAAAATACAGCATCGTGGCAACCGGCGCGACACAGAAGGAAGCACTTGCAAGTTACCGGAAGCTGCTTGCCGAAAACAGCATAACGACAAGTGGAAACGATGTCAGCGAAGATACATTGAGTAAGAAGATTACAGTCACACAGATCCGGTACATCACAGTAGAGAATGAGACATATGTGTATATTACAGCGAAAGATCGTTCTGTCTACAAACAGAATTTTGCTGAAAATGAAAGCCTGATCAAGATTGAGGAAGGTGATGTGATCACAGTTCATTATATGGAAGGTGACGATGGCGTGAATACGCTTCTTTCGTATGAATAATTTATTGGAATAAAATAATAAAAAATAGGATTATACTAAGGGTATATAATTACCTCTTGACATTTAGTACAATATTTGTTATTCTAATTTAGCGTGTTGACGCGGAACTAAATAACACCGATTGGTAAAATGTGTTTTTTAGGCATTGGAGATGTACTCAAGTGGCTGAAGAGGCGCCCCTGCTAAGGGTGTAGGTCGTTCGCGCGGCGCGAGGGTTCAAATCCCTCCATCTCCGTTCGTAGATTACGGATAAAATATTGAAAATAAGTCTTGACTTGATTGGAAATATTTCATATAATCTACTTTGCGTTTAGTTAAATGCAACGATATATTCCTCGATAGCTCAATGGTAGAGC